>Ga0209611_10000044_pt1 | contig 120049 bp, 75 predicted proteins | sample S1TSphgellanicum_3_FD_187693 | JGI IMG/M metagenome (GOLD analysis project Ga0209611, IMG submission 187693) | Host-associated microbial communities from peat moss isolated from Minnesota, USA - S1T2_Fc - Sphagnum magellanicum MG (SPAdes) (version 2) | ecosystem: Host-associated > Plants >... | reverse complement strand
AAAAAAAAAAAAAAAAAAAACAAACAAACAAACAAACAGAGAAATAAAGGGGGGGGAAAAAACAAAATACAAAACAGGAAAAAGTAAGGGAGTTACCATCTCCCCCGTTCCAGGAATTAATCAGCCACCTTTCTTGGCACGTTAAATTGCGGAATGAGGGGGTTCGTGTTGGACACATCACCCAATTCCCGGAACGAGGGGTTGGTTGAGTTGGTTTTCCGAGATTCCACCTTTTCACGTGCGGACAGAAAGCCTTTGACACGTTTCTCCCCCTCCCTCCGTACGCACGTGTTTCTGCTGGGAACTTCCCACCCGCGACCACTGGTAAAAAGTCCCTTTCTTGCTCTGACCGCTGGGTTCTTAGAGAATCTGGTCGGAAACCCGTCGGACGGTATGCCGTAGAGACTGGTCGGCAACCGTCGGACGGTATGCCGTAGAGACTGGTCGGCAACCGTCGGACGGTGTGACGGAGGCAGGCAGGGATCTCTGGCTGCACGCCGGCAAAGCCGTGCGCTCGTCGTCTGTGTGCGGGAGCGACAGATCGGAATCATATCTGTGGTTGCAAGTTGCAATCCCACCTTTTGTGCGAGTCTGTGTGTGATGGGAATTGTGGAGTCTCGAGCTTTGTGGAAGCTGGAGTTGAGATGAAGAAGAAAACTGGTTTTGAAGATGACGCAGTTGTTGTAGCCAGCCATGGGATGTCTGTCGATGTTCCTGTTGCCGTTTGTGGTAGTCTTGCTGCTGGATTGATGTTGAATGGGAAGATTGTGCGGGTTTTTTTTTTTTTTTTTTTGCAGTACCTGGTTCGGTGGTCTTTTGGGTGGATGGGATCTATAGAACAGTTCTTTTGTACCGAAGGGTTTTGGGCATACCGGTTTGACTTTCTGTAAGGTCTTCTGAGGAAGAGCAGCAGGAGGTACTTCTAGTGCCGCCGCCGCTGCTGGGTGGTGGTGGACCCTCAAGAGGAGAATCGAGTGAAGAAGGAAGTCACAGAATCGTTGGAATTCTGCTGCTAGGGTCACGTGATAGTGGCGGCAGTCATGAAAAAGGTGAGGCTCAGAGAGTTCTAGACTTCTTTCTCTTTTTTTTCTTTTTCTTGGGTATGAGAAAGGAGATCAATTCATTTGCGCCTGATGGGTTTGTAAGATTTTGTTTGCTTCTTCTTCAACTGTACCAAGCCGGGAGTGGATTGAATTTTTAGGGTTTTTGGGGAGGCAGTGATGGAGATGGTGGTATGGGAGGAGCGACATTCTTGGACCTTGGATTTGACAAGGGTCGATGATGGATAAGGAGATGGATCTTCAGTGTCAGAGTCCAGGAGCTGCTGCTGCCTGAAACGAGAGCCTGCCTTCTGTTTCTTCCTTTTTGCAGGACTTTGTTTGCTGGCATTTAGGGTTTAGTCTCTACCTAGTGTTTTTTTTGGAGAAAATGGAAACACAGAGGATGATGGATGGGCACATGCGCAGCTTATGTGGGGATGAGGATATGATGATGCTGGAAGCTTTCATTGGGACTGGTGATTACAGCAGCAGCCCGTTGCCGGGCACTAGTAATTCTGTTCAAGCTCTGGGTGGTGATCTGGCTGGAAATGGGGAGACTGCGTTGCAGCGGATGTTACAGCATTTGGTTGATGAGAGACCTGAGAATTGGACATATGTGATTTTCTGGCAGCTGTCTTCAACACCCAGTGGAGACATGTGTGTTTTCATTTCCTTGCCATCTCTTGCCTCCATTTCACATCCTTTTTCACTCTCCCAAACACTCACCCTCCCGTTTGTTATGCACCATGCTTCCACACCCATAGTCACAGGCCTTCTTGTGTAAACTGCCAGAATGCAACAAAACTTTGCTCTACTGTTCCTTATGCACATTCTCCGATCTTGAGTGTTTCCAAATTGACTGACTGCAGATGTTCAGCTTGGTGGCATCCTCCTCTTTCTTCACTATTTCTCTTGCTATTTCTCTCTACTTTGTTTCTCAATACAGCCACCTTCGAATCTACAATATCACAAGAAGTCACTGTATGAACAGTGGATGGTGATAGTCACAAGCCCTTGATGCTGTTGGACAGATTTGAGTTGTGACTGCAATGCATTGTATATAGTGGCAGGATAAGGAGGGCCTTGCAGAATTGAGTTCTTGAGTAGTCTGACCTAGGATTGACATGGTTCCTCATGGCAAAACACACACATAGCATTTGCTCTGAGTCCTAACTGGAGCTCAGAGTGGAAGCTATGTTTCCTGCACCGTCTTCTGGATGTCAGCACTGGTGTGCTGGCAAGGTATACCTGTTTGTCCTGCATCTTGTACTTGCACAAGGTACCAATATGATGGAAACTACAGAATCATGTCTGATTCCAAAAGCTTCTGCAGAGCTTAGTGCAGAGAGACCATATGTTCATCGAGAAAACAAAAGAGTTTCAAGTTTTAGTATGTTTGATATGTGTTTGAAATGGGAAGCATTTGTAAAGGTTGAGTTGGTGAAGGTTATGCCATGTGATTGGTGATGCCCTGGGTACTTCTGCAGTTGTTTGCCATCTCATGGAACCTGGTACCTCAGATCTTCAGTAACATTTAGCCCTTCATTGCATTGGTGAAAACTCAGAGACTTATGTTTGTCAAACACATTGACAACCATCGATAAGTGAAGATTATGTACATTGCTGATCTGTTGGAGAGTAATTGTGTGTGAAACAGGTTGGTATGGGGTGATGGATACTTTAAAGGTCGAGAAGAGGATCTGCTGGAGAATGAGCAGTCACAGAGAGGGTGCCGAGAAGAGGATCAGCAACTCAGACGGAAAATACTGGGGGAGCTGCAAGCTCTTGTAGGTAGCTCAGAGGATGATGCTGCTGCCTCATCAGGGCTTGATTATGTCACAGACACTGAATGGTTCTACCTTGTGTCCATGTCGTATTCATTTGCATGGGGGCATGGGTATGCTGTCAGTCCCCTTGAAGCTCATCCTTCTCGCTGTCACTGCACCCACCCTCTTTGTCCAATGCACAAGAGCAAACTTTCTTATTGGCAGATTTTTCTTTTGACCTCTCTTTATTATTATTGACGATCAATATTGTCATCTCATCACCACAAAGTTGTTACATGGTGGAGTTCACAGAACCAGCAGGCTGATGGTAATCTCTGAATATGTTGTCTAATGTAGGATTCCAGGCCGGGCACTATCAACAGGACAGCATGTGTGGCTGATTGAGGCAAACAAGGCTTCCAACCAAATCTGTACACGGGCGCACTTGGCAATGGTACAATGAGTCCTTTCCCGTCTGTTGGTGTCAACTGCAGTGTGATTGATGTTGCTTTCATGTCTTCAGATTACTCTTTGTTCTTGGCCTAAAGATTTTCAGAGAGAAATAGGTACATTGTTTATGTCTGATTGGAATCATCACTATGGTCATCCAGAGAGAAAATGAAGGTGGGCAGGTAGAGTGAGTGAGAAACAGTTGGAGCAATCTCAGTTTGACTAACTTTACTTTGTGTTTGGTGCTTTCTTCTTTGATGGTTCTCTCTTTGGGACAGATGGCTGGCATTCAGGTAACTTCATCCTTGGCAAGACCCATATCTTGTTTTCTTGTCTTAGAGATGAGTGTTGTCAGTGTGCTGCATGATAGACTTTCCCATGTTGGTCTTAAGTTTCCCTCTATTCTGTGTTTTATGCTTTGGTAGCTTTCATGAGTTGGTCCTCCTACTAGATCTGTCCATGTGTTCTATATATTCCTGGTGTGCTTGTAATCTCATCAATGTTTATCTGCCTTTCTATTTGGCTCAATCAGAATGATTTGCTGTTGTTGCAGACAATTTTGTGCGTACCAACAGGAAGTGGCGTAGTTGAGCTTGGCTCGACAGATCTGGTGGGTGTCAGATCTTTTGTCCTGAGCTACTTTTCCTGCTTCTTCTGATGCTCTGCATTTTTGGGTGAGTTCTCCACTTACCTGTATCGTCTAATTGGATTGTGCAGATTGCCGAGAACCTGCATGTTGTGCATAACATCAAGACGTTGTTTGATGAGACGGCATGGGGGTTCAATGATGTGGCAGCCCTATCCATGCAAGTGAATTGGAATCCAGATTTCTTGCAGCCAAGTTCAAGCAATGCAAACATGACAGTTACAAATGGTTCTACATGCAACCCCAGTTTAATCAGTACAGCTTCAGATGTGGCAACAGGTTCTAGAGGATATTTCCAGATGGACAAGATGGTTTCCTCAATGGCAAGTACAAACATGGAGTCATTTGACTCCTTCTGGTCTGAAGATTTCCCCTTTAGTAGTGATGTAGTATCAGCTGACACTGTTGACAAGGAGCATGCCCTTCGTGGCTTGTCACCTTTTACTGTAGATAGATCACCTCTGTATGAAGACAGGCACTCGTTACTTGCATCAAGTCCTCCAACCCCAATCCTAAGTTCAGTCTCAGAGGTGAAGCCTTCAGTGTTGCCACATGGTATAGCTACTAGACCTTTAGTTCCACTGGAAAGGCCCTCATCAGCAAGTAGGATAGAAAGGCCACAAATCAATCTCCTTACAAGTTATGGCTACACACAGCAGAAGGATGTTCAGGAGGTGACAGAGATTTCCAAACATTTTGAGCCAAAACAGTCTATGACACCAATCCAGCCAGTGCTAGAGGAGAAGGTGCCTACCATTCACACAAGGGGCTATGACATGAAGATTTCGGCTGAGAAGCCTAGTCCTGTTTTGAAATCACAACAGCAACAGCCTATAGAAATCAAAGGACTTCCCACCCATAATGTTTTTGGGCGCTCCAGTATTGATCAATCAGAACTTGATTGTATTGAGTCTGAATCTGAGGTTACTTTCAAAGACAGTGTTGAGTGCAGCTTGAGCATTGGTCCAAGGCCACCTCGCAAACGTGGCCGTAAACCTGCAAATGATAGGGAGGAGCCTCTCAACCATGTGCAGGCAGAGCGCCAACGGCGAGAAAAACTCAACCAGCGCTTTTATGCATTGCGGGCCGTTGTACCCAATGTTTCAAAGGTGCCCACCCACAACTTATCGTCACCATCCTGTCTTTATCTTGGTAGCAAAAGTAGCATAGAGGTGTACTTCACCTGTAGTAGGTTGTTGTGAGCTTCTGCAGAAGTTGTCATTTTCCTGAGGCTGCTGATCATCTGGTCATCAGCAGCCTTCAGAAAATCTGAATAGCTTCTCATTTTCACTGCTGTGCTCCCACAGATGGACAAGGCATCATTATTAGGTGATGCAATAACATATATCCAAGAGTTGCAACAGAAGCTCCAGGAATCAGAATCACAAATCGAGGAACTCCAGAGTCGTTGTGCAAGTGACTCATCAAACAAGCCTGGACATGATAGGACACCAGTTCCTATCATCACAACGACCACATCCAACTCCACAAAAGAGGAATTTCACCCAAATTCTGAGAGGAGTGCCAAGGGTGCTGCAGCACCATTGTTGAGAGAACTTCTGGTAGAAGAGAAACCCACACTGAATGTGCACATCATGGGACAGGAGGCCATGATTCGGCTGAACTGTTTGAAGCATATTTATACTACTGCTGATGTAATTTTGGCATTGCAAGACCTACGCTTGGAGATCAAACACTCGAACACGTCTACAGTGGACAACACAATGCTACATATTGTGATTGTTAAGGTAAAATTGGCAGGACCCAAGTGTCTCTGGCACTGAATTTAAATGTGATGCTAAAGAATCTGGCTTAAAAACACACTGAAAGGACTAGCAACTTAACAGATGGGAAATGGGAAAGTGCTTGATTTTCATCATACATAACATGTTGGATGACAGTACCCAAATTTTTTGGCACCCACAGTAGAGAATTCAAAGAGGACGTTCATGTGAGAGTGAAAATCCTTACAACATATCAGTTGCAGGTTTTAGTTTTCCAATTACTACATTTGGAAATAATTATTTTGTGGTCATAGGTGCCCATCTTTCAAAGGTGAGGGTTTAGGGTTTAGTCATAATTTGACAAACAAAAGAACTCTGATCAATATAGGTGTAGCCTAATAATAAAGAAGGGGTGTGCTGTTGAGTGGCAGATGAAGTTGGCAGAACTATTGACAAGGGAGCAGCTTCTTGTTTCACTGGAGAGTGCACTTCAGACCAGAGGTATGGTGAAGCAAAGACAAGCCTTTCAACTTGCTGGAGATTAACTTTGTAAAATATCACTGTAAAACTATGTCTTGACATGAACCTTCACCGTGATATGTATAGCTTTAGCCTGACTTGGTAATTCACATTCTCATTACTTGTAGCGACCTTCCTTGCCAGCCATAACACTCAAGGGTTTGGAGGATTTGGAACTTTCATCACCAAAAGTATGTAGAGTCATTAGAGTGTTGTATTTATGAAACTACCCTAATGACCTTTTGACAGTCCATTCCAATGGCATCATAGCTTCTTTATGGGCCTCCCCGCACATTGATAGATTGTTCGAGCCCAATGTCTTTGGCCCCCACTTCCCTCTTGCAGTTGGACAATAGGTGAACTTGGCCAAATGAGACAATGGATGAACTTGAGAAAGAAAAGGAATGAACCCCAGGGAGTTGGACAATTGTGAACATGAAGGATGGGGGAGAGTGAATGAATGTAGCAAAGTTGGCCTAACTTTCTTGAGGAAATGGGACAATGGGTGAACTCAAGAAAGTTGGACAATTGGTGGGATAATGAATGAATGCCGCAAAGTTGGCCTAACTTTCTCGAGGAAATGGGACAATGGATTAACTCAAAAAAGTTGGACAATTCGTGGGGGAATGAATTAATGTAGCAAAGTTGGCCCAGCTCTCATGAGGAAATGGGACAATGGATGGACTCAAGAAAGGTCGACAATTGCTGAACATAAGTGCTGAAGTTGGCCCAACTTGCCTCAGGAAGGTGAACAGTGGTTGGAATTGGGGAAATGGACAATGGGTGAACCCATAGAAGTGAGAGAATGGATGACTCATCAAATCCGGGAAAGTTGGACAATGGATGAAAATGAAGCTAATTTAGGGAGGGAAAAACAAAACCCCAACTTTCCCAACTGAACTTTTTGCACACTTCCTTGGGTCCATCCATTCTCAGACTTCTTCAATTATTTCCATTTTCATCCATTCCAAAAGTTCTAAGGCATTTTACACAGGTTGACAGTCAAAGAAGAATGGCTATTAGGAAAAGGAATAGGTGGTGAAATTTAATTTCACTATACTTCAACCTCGGTCCTTCCACTGAAATTAGTTGTAAACCAATGCACCAAGTATTCTTCATTGAAAACCAGTCAATTCAAGCACAATTAAAAGAGTTTAACCATAAAATCAAAGTAGTTTCTAAAAGTCTGAGAAAAGCTTTTTCTTATTGAGCACATGTTGTCATGAAACAACTTGAAGTCCAATGCCACATCAAACACTTCACAGCTATTTTGTGCTTGGCCAATATGTTCCACATGCTTTTGGTGAAAGGTATATGTGGTGTCTCATGTTGCAGCTAAATTAGTTATTGTAGATAGCAGGTAAAATTGCTGAGTGGTAGATTCAGCGCACACCCATTGCAAAGCCAGTCATTATTGGTAAGTGATATTCATTGTCAGGAACATCTAAGTTATTATGTGCCTGTGATGCTAAGGTGTATATCTCCAGTTTTCCTTCACAAATGCATTGGCTATATGTACCTTTAGGTTAGGGATTCTTGGGTGGAGAGGAGGAATAAACATGGAACCACACCCATGGTTTACATATACCAATGCAATGGTTTTTTCTCCAGCCCCTCTTTTGAATTTTTATTTCTTGCTTAAATTAGTGGTATCAAGGCAGTCCATTGTTGGCACCATCAAAAGCATACCATAGAGAGCAATAAGTAACTATGGTATGTTGGAGCTCTCAATCAAGCAACATCAAATTGCCTTCAGCATAATCTAAGTTTGAGTCAACATGGGTACCACATTTGAACTTAAGCTTGTTGGATAATTATTAACCAATTATCCACATCAAGGTGTGAAGAAAATCAACATGGCTCCCATAAGATTTTAAGGATAGCATCCAAGTGCCTCTTTGATTGTTTTCCTCTTGTAACTTAGTCGAGGTAATTGAGTGACTACCTATCAAATTGGGATGGCTATTGACTGAAATTGTGTGAGCTACTTTTCACATCAAGGTGTAGAAAACCCAAGTGAATGCATAGTCCTCACTTAAATGCATTGCCCAACAAAAAGAAAAAAGTGATAGTCACATCTCAACATAAAATGGCCTATCAAAGAAAGGCATGGAATACATTTGCATGTCACAAAATTGGTAAGCTCACCTGCCAAAGGGGGTGAGAGAATACCATGTGTTTTCCCCAAAGTTGCATGTCAACTAGTATCATAGTATATTGTGATTCTATTGTTAATTAGTTGTGGGTACATACTACATCTGACATAGCACTCTTATAGCCTTTGCATTTGGCCCACCTGTTTAGGCTAAAAAAAGTAGGATTTTGAGGAATAGAATATAAGGTTAAGCTTGGGGAAAATTATTTTCCCGAGTGCGGGATTCAACAATTTGACCACCCTTGTTGCATGAACTGAACCAAAAAGTGTTGCATTGTGAAGGTTTAGGGGTTAGAGTTGCTCCAGTGTGATAGTCATGGGGACAACCACCCCAACTTTTTCTTTTGACAGCTGCTTCCTCACTGACATGGCAGAGAATGTATGAGAGCTGACCCAACTGCAATGAAAACAGAAAAGCTTGCATCTAGAAGAAGGATCTCCCATGCACAAGGATATATGTACCAAGCTAGCCTTGTAAGGAGGAGTCCAAGACAACAGTCCAGTAGCATCTCCAAGTGCAGATTTGCAGCTCCAGTACATGCAAGAACCAGCACAGCTTCAATAGTCAAGTGGTGTTATAGGCCAGACTTACTGTATACACATTTCAATAATATATCATATATGTATGAAGTGTAGCAAGTCTGTTACTGTAGATCTCAGTATAACTTAGCACCCAAGATTGAACTATCTTCTCTAGATTTGGATGCATTTGAGATCATGAAAAAAAACATTAGTTGACAGCTTAGAGACTTAGTCAGTTGTATAATTACTGTTGGGTCATATGGTTTTTGGGCTTGCTGTGTGGGTAAGTACGTTAGTAAAGTTTGTTCAGCTTGCACAATGAGGACATGTATGTTTTACAATGTTGCAGGGTCATGTTCTAGAATTAGGAGCATAGTACTCATAATGCTAATGGTGAGTTTGGTGTTTGATACTAATTCTAGCTCATGCAGAAGACTAGTAGTGCAAGGACTACCTTTTCCTGTACCTGATTTCAGGAACTGTAATAACTCACAAGGGTGTTGCCCACCTCCCTATAATAAGACGTTTGAGAATTTTTATGTTTTTGACACAACACTCCCAATGCATTCAAGGCGACCCGCCCACCTCTTGGATGATGCTTACATTGCCAAGTATCAAAAGGCATACCAGCTTTTGAGGGCGCTACCAGATTCAGATGGGCGATCATGGAAGAATCAAGCTAACCTCCATTGTGCATATTGCAATGCAGCTTTTTACTTTCCAATGGCAAAAAGTAGGCTTGAGATTCACTATGGCTGGTTTTTCTTTCCATGGCACCGATTCTTCCTCTACTTTCACGAGCGCATCCTTGCACAACTTGTGGGTGATGACACATTTGCAATCCCATTCTGGAATTGGGATGACCAGTCAGCCAATCCACCCCTTGCTAATGTGCTTCCTGATGTTTTTGCAAATGCAATGTACAAAAACAAATCTTCATCATTGTATGATGCAAATCGGAATGCATGTGCTCAACCCCCAAACATCATTGATCTTCAAAATTTGTTTGAATGTGAAAATCAAACTCCGAGTCTAAAAGCATCATTGCGTGAGTCAAACAACCGAATCATGTACACTCAAATGGTGATAGGTGCACCAATTAGTCGATTGTTTTTTGGAGAACCTTATAAATTGGGTGGTTGGGCTGGCCCTGGAGGAGGAACAGTGGAGGCTAGTCCTCATGTCCCTGTGCATACTTGGACTGGAAATCCAAAAGCAAAAATCGCAACATCAGATATGGGGAATTCCCAATTTTCTGCATTTGATCCTATCTTTCATGCACATCATAGCAACATTGATCGTATGTGGGAGGTTTGGAAGGCATTCGCCAAAGGAAAACACCAAGACATCACAGACCCTGATTATCTCAATACCGAATTTTTGTTTTATGATGAGAATGGAAATTTGGTGAAGGTCAAGATATCACAAGCTTTGAACATCAACACCTTGAGGTAAACTTCACTTGATCATCTAATATTCCCAATTCTATATATCTTGTGATCTATACTTAAAACTAAAATTTTAATGCACCAAGTTTGTGAAGATCATACAAGTTTGCTTCATTCATGAACCTCAATGGATTGTTGTGTGCCAATTTTTAAAATCCCTTGGGGGGAGGTGGGGAGGGGGGGTACATTCCCAAAAGAAAGAGCCTAGGACAAGGTGGTTGCAAAGTTTGGCCATGTTGCATTGTGGGAATGTCCTCAAAAGGTGTGCACTTTACCCATCATAAAGCACAAGTTGAACATTATAATGAACCTAAACATCTATGTAGGCAGGGGAGGTTCTTATGCCTATTCCCTAAGAGTGAGAGAGATTTTACGCATGCTGAAACCCTCCTCCAACTCTTAAGGAGTAGGTGTAAGATCCCTCTTCTTTTCCTCGAGGGCAATTCAGAAATATAAGATGCCTTCCAAATAAACTAGGTATTTTTTAGACTCAATGCTTTACATTGCTATGTGTTATAGGGGTTAACTTTACATATAAATGAAAAAAAAAAAATTATTATATGATTCATTACCTATACACCTTACACTTCTAGACCTTGACACAAATATGTGTTATATTTGTGCACAAAGATCCATGTCATAAATCTTGTAAAACAATTTTTTTGTTCGTTTGTCAATATATCAAGTCATGGTCTTGGAACCTCAACCATATCAATGTGCACTTTTCACAAGATGTTTTTATTGGTCTATTAATATTTATGTAATGCTTAGTATTAAAAATAATAATAATATTAAGTGATTAATAATATTTATAACTAAGTTTGCCTAAAATTCATCTTTTCTTAATTCCAATGATGAAATTTGGAAGAGTTAGTATGTGGGTGAGTTTGCATAATCTTTCGTAGGCTACTAAAATCTATCATATGGTCATCCATGGACAATTCCAAGGACAATTCTAAAAACAACTCGTAACTACTTCATCATTTCCCAACTTAACTACCTCATTTTTAAATAACTACCTTACTCCTTTCCCTTACCCACTAGTAGGGATATGAAAAAAAGTCTTATTTCATTTTCAAGCTTAACTACCTCATTTTTTTTATTAATAACTATCTCATTTTTTTTGTTAATAACTATCTCCTTCTTTTACCTTACCCACCATGGTATAATGTTTAATACAATTTAAATTAAATTTGAAATTTATATAAATAATAACGAGATATTGAAAACCAAATGGGAACATGATAAGAAAACAAAGGTTGAATGTCATTGGTAGTGTGCAACAATGCAAAGCCCAAGTAGTTTAATATCATATAAGTAATAAAACTTTAAGGTAATGAAGATGCACATGCCATGACAATTTTTCTATTAGAATTCCATATTTATTTCAAATTTCAATTTGGAATGTTTTGACTTGCCTCCATATTTATTTAAATTGTGTTAGAATGCAACTAAACAAATTGTTTGTTCTTTTTGTGGAACTAGATACAAGTATGAAGATGTCGCCAACTTGTGGGTGCATGACGGTTCTGATGCAACTTCTATCTCATGTTTTCCTACTTCAACTTTGGAAATCAACAAAATGATCATCAATACTCCTACATTCAATACCAACAACCTCATTACATTTGCAAACTCCACACTCACATTTTGTGTGAGTAGACCAATTAAAAGACAACTTCATGGTGAAGAGGTCTTAGTAATTGGGGGTCTTCACATTGGCAATGCAACTTCTCTCTTCCTTAATGCCTTCCTTTACTTTCCAACTGCGAATACAAATACCTCCATTAGTTGTCGCCAATTTCTTGGGAAGCTTGGCAATTCTGGTGTAAACTTTGGTCCCGACTTGCCTGATTCAAAGAAGGAATGGCAACTTGCAATCACACCTAAACTACAAAGTTTGGGCATGGATCAATTTTCTCACATTGTTGTCACTTTAGTGCAACTAGGAGTTCCTCAAAATATTCAATTCAAAACCACTCAAATTGTGTATTTTGAATAATGATATAATATTTGGATCAAGCCACCTATCATATATTATTGATCTATGATGGTTCAATCCTATGGACCATATTCATTAATTTTGGTAAAGTTTATTTTGGACACCTAGATTGTTATAGATCTAATCAATTTTAAACTTAAGCTAGTTTTATGTAATAATATAGGGAAAATCCTTGTATTGGGTACAAAATTACCCATGTGGCCAATGATCCTTGATCAAATTGATTATAAAATTGATTCACTTACTTCGCACAACTCCACATCTCAAAAGCAATTCATAAATTATATTTAAGTGCAAAGAAAACATTTATATCCATATTGTAATTTTATAAAAAAATAAATTTCAATTTTTAAATGTATCAAGTAATGATTTTTACTATATTTTATTATTTTATTAATGCTTATTTATGTAGTGTTTAGTGTGAGGTATTAATTTACATAATTTATATAATAAAATAAGTACATATAACTATTTGGGCTTCACATTTCTATGCACCACCAATGATGATCAACTAATCAATTGATGAAATAAATGAGTTTCATGGGAATTAAGCTCCATTTGAATGAAAATATTGAATGGCATTGCATGCAAATTGAATTGAATTGAAATTCAATTTAATGCAATGGAATTCAAATTTAAGTGAATTGATTCAAATACATTGAATGGAATTTTAATTCCGATTCAACTAAATTCAATTGAATAATTGGATTTAGATTCAATTGAAGAAAAATGATATTGAAAATGTAGTTCTAAATATCTAGTGTTGGGAAAAAATACAAATCCAAAAAAGACACCTTTATATGCCTCTTTACTTGGGAATGGACTAAACATATTCTAGTTTGGAATTGTTCAAATAATGACTTACTATTTATAGAACCTAAAATTGTCATACTTAAATTGGCTTTAATAAATCATCATCATCATTCGGATTTATTTTCACTATATGGGGCTAAATTGTCTCCATTTTCAATGGTGCTCACTTGTAAGATAGACGTGATGAATACAAGACTTTCAAGACTAAGATGATGTTGACTAAATGTTCCAAAATACAATTTCACTCTTAAAGCCAAATGGGTCATAGTTTACTTGAATGTCCATAAAATATTGTACCATGAAAACTACTTTGTAGTTTTTGGAATAAAATATCATATAAGGAAATGTTTAATATGTGAAAATAATAATTTAAAATTGCAATATTTTAGTACGAAAAATACATCACATAAATATTGATGTACATGAAAATAAATAATTGGTATTTTGGTAATATTATGGTATAAAAACTATATTCACATCTTGCAAAAGAAAATACCTTTTAAACATGTATAAATTATATATGTTATAACCATTTTTTTAATGAAAAAACTATTATATTTTCATATGTATATATGATATGTATATTTTGAGTACTTTATTAGCCTAATTACATATATTGATGAACCTTTAGAATGTTAGGAATGTGTTTGAAATTTTACATTTTTCATTCACATAGAAATTTATACCTTGATTTTTGTGTGAATGGGGAACAATAACCTCCTAATGCATGTATTATGATCTATTTTAGAACCCTATTTATTTTTATGTTTGAAATTATTCCTCTAAAAGTTGTAATCATTTATGGTTTATAAATGGGTCCTAGACTTCTAAAATGCCCAAAAAAATATGATTTATTTCATCAAATACCATATTTATTTATTTATTTATATTTGAAACCAAAGTGGGAACAATAATGCCACATGTCATATGATTTGAAAATTTGAAAATCTCAATACACAAGAGACATTGTGCAATTCTTATGTTTAGGTGGTAAGGTTGGTGGAAATGTTTTTTTTTTAATTGCCATTTGAAAATGTGTAATATTATGAAGTACATCATTGCATTTGGAAGATTTCCATGCCATATAAAATTTTGGATGTTCAAGCCATGACCCAAATATTGTTGTACATTTCCCAATCATGTTTTATATTTTTTCAATATTTTATATTTGAATGAGTCATTATACTAAATTAAATTAACATAAAAGTTTATAGTGATTTGGAATGAATAGTGGATAACAAGTTTAATTAGTCTATACAAAATTGGATGATTTGTAGTGCATTTCACTACAAATATTTGAAGGTTTGGATAATCACTTCAAATGCATGATGATGACATTATGTTATATGACTTGCCATCATAATCCTATGATGCATGATGATCAAGATCCCTACTCCTATTGCCATGATTTTAAATATGAATTTTAAAGTGGCATTTTGAATGTGTGTGTTGTCCAATGAAAACTTCAATTAAGTAATGATGTACTTTAGTAAAATAAAAAACATGAACTTGGTTGAAGTTATAAAATTATTATTTTTTTGGGAAAATGTTGATTAATTCCATCCCCAACAAAAGAATCTTTATGAAAAACCATGAACCACTCTATTGGTAAAAAAACCATAGAATGTTGAAAAATTTCAAGATCCAAATCAATTTTGTAGATTAATGGATTGAAGAACCTTGCACCAAAAATACCAAGTAATTGCATTGATGCAACAAGTAAAATTCTTCAACTTGTATGTTTTCCATGTGTATAATGTTTTGTTTTTTTTTTTACCACTTTTTGTTGCTTTAAAGTTAGGTTTTGTCACATTGCAATATATTGTCCCCTTTCCCCACATCCCACCAACATTGCCCCTCTTCTTTCTCTTTATGTCTTGTATGATGCCATTAATTCATAAGTGTTGCATTGTATTTTCCATAATCTAACATTGACCTTTCAATACAATAAGCCCAAGTTAATAGAAACACTTGATTATGACATTACAAGGACAATCACCTATTATGGGATTATGAAAATGGGTGTTATCATAGCCTTTGTTATGTTTCATGTCATTCCATTGTCTCATCATAATTAATGTATTCAATTGCAATAAATAGGCACACATCACAATGTGAATTCAAATTGGCAACCATTCCATTTTTTATGCAAAAAAAATGAGAGATTTCACCTTCTTGAGAAAGAAACATATCGAACGTAATTTTACAATGAGGAATATCATCTAGTGAAACCAATGGATCAACACTAATCCCTAGGATTTAAGTTCCAATTAAATTAGACCTAGTCTCAATTCAATTTTTACCGACTTGCACCAAAAGTTGCAATTAAGTTTTAATGAACACAAAAATAATCTAGTTTTGGGTTTGATTCTTTCAAAAAAAATTCCAATTTTTTTTTTTGTTTTAAAAATTAAACCTAGTCTCAATTCAATTTTTATTAACTTGCACCAAAAGTGGCAATTAAATTCTAATTAACACTTTGATCTAATCATTTTTTAAACCATTTTTTTTTCAAAATTTTTGGTTTTAGTTTCAATTCCACACCTACATATAACTGGGAACCTAGTTCCAAATTTCATGTTCCTAGTCTAAAAATGAGACTTCATTCTAGTTCAATTCTTACTATTTGGAATTTGAATTAACAATTTTTACCATCTAGAATTTGAATTAACAATTCTTACCATCTAGAATTTGAATTGACAACTCTTGTCCACCAATGTAGTATTTGCCCAACATTAGTTTACATTATTATCATACCTAAATTCCAATTTACATTTGAAATTTGTTTTCCTGATAATAATGCATCTAATAATCAATTAATGACTATATCAAAATACCATCACCAATTTTTGCATCAAAGTTGTTTTTTCAATCTATTGTTGTAACTAACGTAATTTGTTGATTTTGTTGGCTCTTTCCTTTATGGGGTAGAGATTAAAATTTTAGATTCCAAGGTTGGACAATGGCCTTTACTTTGAAGAACATTGGGAACATCATAAAAAACATTGGAGCAAGGTTCGTTTAATATTTTTAGGGTTTTGTGTGTGTGTTTTGGATTTGGTTTTTTTGGGTTGTGGGGGATTGGATTTGGATAGATGAAACCAATTAAATTTTTTGACACCCTATTCAAATTCTTTGTTTCTCATGTAATTAGTTTTAGATGTTGCATTTCAATTTGCCAAAAGTTTCCTAATGTGGAAGCTTGTATTAGTAAGAGGTGTAAGTTCAAATTTTCATTTTTTGATTTTTTGGTATTCTTTTGATTTTTTGGATTTCCCTTGTCTAGGTATGTTAGATTGTACAACATAGGTTTGGTATATCATAAATGTTTTTACCAATAGTTGATATTTTTGTGAAGTGAAAGGTTTTGTGAAATTTCTTGGGCATGGTAGTGTGAAACCTCCTTTTGCAAGCTTTTTGTTTATACTACATGTCTACTAGTGTTAATTTTATCTGGAGTTCACACCAATCCACACTAAACATTTTATTCACCTACCCAAATTATAATATTTACAAAGTTTTAAAAAGTATTTTCATTATGTTTCTTTGCAATAGGATACAAAGGGGATTCAAAAGTTGTGATTTGAAACCCTTGAAGTTGATTGAATGGTAAGTGGTTTGGTTTTAAAATATGAAAACAACAAGAATGTTCTACCATTGCATCAAATGTTGGGCACATATGATGTTTAAAAACTTTTTGTGAAGATTATCAAATCTACATTTCCAATGTTAGTGTTATGATTGATGAAGGTTTAATGATTTGTTGCATCCTTGAACATTGATTTTGCAATGCAATGATGCACTTATTTATTAGTGGCTTGCAATTGTTGTGTAAGAAGTTTCATTTAACTAGCTTAATTTATCCATGCATTTAGTAGTCCCTTATGCTTGGCTTAAAACTATTGATCTTTGTACATGGTGTTAACTCAAGTAAGAATGATTTCATCATGTTGTCTTTGGAACAAGAAGTGAAGTAAATGTGAGACATGTTGGGACTCCATCACATAGATGTGTAAGATTCTATTCATGGAACTAACACTAAGATGTTTGAGGTAACATTAATGTTAATGTGTGCTTGATTAAATTTTTCCCTTATTGATTTTGTTACAAATTGTTTTTCCTTGCACGTTCATGAACTTTATTTTCCTATTTTGAATTATGGAGTGTTGGTTGCAAAATCACAATACCAACGATTTGTAAATGATATGGTTCTCAAATTTCAAACGTCTATGGTTACCAAACACTCAAGTTTTTAGCTTATTTGGTTATGAAAATTTTCTAGTTCTCAAGTTTTAGCTTATTTGATTATCTATTATTGGTTCTCAACTTTCAAGCTTCTCTACTTATCTCATTATCTAGTTTCTTTATGCACTAGTTTTGAATTTTCAAACTTCTTTACTTGTTTGGTTTTTCAAATATTTAGTTTTCAAGTTTTGACTTACTTGATTATTAAAATTCTTTGAATGTCAAGTTTCAAACTCATATCAATTTGCCAATGACCTTTTGAAATCATTTACTTTGTTTGTTTCGAAATCTAGTCAATTCATATGTAAAGTTCAAGTGAGGTCTACATAACCATGATCTACAATCCCAAGACCTCATATATTTTATACAAAAACACAATCTAAAATTACCAAACCATATTAGTATTACAAAGAACAACTCTCATTTTGATCATGCTTGGATTGATATTCATGCATGGAGGAGTGATTTGATTGTAGGATGTGTACATTGTAGAGACTTATTGACCCATAAACTTACTTATTTGGCCTTTAAATTACCAACAATGTTTCAAATAACAATTGTGGTCAAAATATGTTTTTTGTTTAAGTTTGTATGTTCCAGTTAAGAAAGTGTCACACTTAGTGTTTGGGGTTGGGGATTTTTGCAACTTGGCAAGAAAAAAAAAAGGAAGATGCTGAAAGGAAACCCTAATCTGCCACCCCCAGACCCTTAATGCTGAAGAAATCATCTCCATCTTGTATCCTAGTGATAATCTGTGTCTATAAATAAATAAATAAATAAATAAATCTGTGGCCCTTTTGTGTGGTCACTCAGATTAGAGTGTTTTTTTTTTTCAACAGATTTTGTCCATTTTTTGACCTAAAAATTGGGATTTTTCTTTTTTGGGGTTTTTTCTAGTGTAAATTCAACTAATTTTGCAGAGTTTTGGACCCCAAAAATCACAAAAATTTGCATAACACAAAATTGAGGGGGAAAAAAAAACCCTAATTTAGATACCCATCAAACAACTCATGGATCCAGGTTTATCTGAAAGGGCAAGAACTAGTATCATCTCCTCCACTCAAAAGCTGCCAAGTGGGAAGCCTACATCCTCTCGTATTCTCTACTCTCTTTTATCCCGTTTTCCCTGGGAGCTTTTCACGCACGGTTTACCGCACACCAACCCACGATGGTGCGCGAGACCTTGCGCATTCCATCAGTCGCGGTTTGGCTAGCGCTCAACGTTCCGTTTTCTCTGACGCTGCTGCTGCTGCTGCTGCTGCACACACCACTGCGCAGTTTAGTTTCGTCGACGCTGCTGCTCGCTCGCTCGCTCGCTGCCTCCTCCGTTGTACTCCATCTCTTGCGCTGCACTCCTATAGTCGAGCTTCCGCCAAGCTGTGCTTCTTGCGGGGAACTTGCAATGACGTCGTCCATGGCTGCTGCTCACCAGCTCTGTGTCTCTGCCAAGCTCAATGCCCCGGTCTACAGTCAGAGGCCGCACCTCCAGCAGCAGCAATGTCGAATTCACGCGTGTGCTTCAGGTTCTTTGCTGCCGCCCTAGGTTTTGCAATCGCTTGCTTTCATTTCTTTTTTCTTTTCTACTTTCTTTATTTTTGAGGCAGAAGTGGGGTTGGCAAGTAATGCAGTCGATTTTCGGATGTCCAATTTGGTCGTCTTTTTCGCATCCGGCTGCTTTTTTCTGAAGGAGCCTTGATTACTTCGTTGTGCGATTTTATTTTTCTATTTTTCCTTCTCTTGGGTCTTTTCAACAAAGTCCTAGTGATGTGCAACTGATGCCTGTCAATGAGTTATGCCTGCCTGCATGCCTGCCCGCCTTGCACATACAGTATGTGTTGAAGGTGATGGAGCATGTGATTGTTGGGTTTGTGTTTTTTCTTGAGTTTTGAAACGAGCTGAACAGTGTGAAATTCGTGTACATTTCTTAAACAAAGTACCACTTTCCTTACACCTGCAAATTTTATGCTCAAGACTTGGAGCATCTAGTTTGTGTTTCGTTTTTCTTAGGGTTGCAGTGAGAACTTAAAAAAGAGATTCTTATGACAACACCATTTTCAACCATATCTCTTTTTTTCCCCTTGTTTCTACAAATTTCAAATTTAATTCGACAGGAATTGCAGTTAGGTACAGCAGTGCAGCTTTTAAATTGATCTGAACACACATGGCATGGTTTTTCAATAGCTTGGAATTTTGGTGCACATTTTGTTTAGCAGATAGTCTGCTCATACTGGACTCAGTTATGCATGAATTGTGTGTGTAAACCTGAGCATCAAAGCTTCTGTTACTCTGTATCTGAAGCTTATTTCAGGTTGAACAAACATCTGCCACATACGTTAACAAGATCTTCTGTCAAAATATCCACTTAATGCTAGCCAGTGTTGATGTCGCAGTGATTTTGAGTTGAGTGGCTCAACTGATCATGAGAGTCATAGTAAGTCATAGTCCAAACTGATATCCACATTGGCGACATTTCCTTGGATTTTCAGGCCTTTTCATATAAGTATAAATTTGGTAATCCTTTAGGGTTCCTAGTCTGTTGAATACAGTTGTTTAGATTATGTAGAAAACTATATCGTAATACATAGCTGGCTGGTTTTGCAGTGGTTTCTCTTTTACTGACCTGATGAGTATGGCCATCTCCAGTCCATGTGGAATTTAGAATTTGTGATCACAATGGTTGCAAGGTTTGTATGTTGCTGTTCCTTCGGCCATTATCATACCATTGTGTCACAATGCCCTGGACTTCAGATGAGTAGAACACATTAGCTCCAGAAAGCATTGTGGAGATTGACAAGAGTTCATAACTTGGGGGCTCTTCTACAAACGAGGTAGTACAACAATCAGAGTCTGGATCTGAGTCAGTTTCTCCATACAATCCCTGAACTACATCATAGTGCTCAATCTTTAAGTGTGTGCATGCAGGGTTGACACTCTTCTGCCAGAATGCAACTAGTAACTGTGTGCAATCAAGGTTCTTTGGAAATGTAAGGAATCTAGCAGGAACTCTTCAGCTGGCTGTGCCAGCACTGCCTTCCCACAGACCAATAGTGATGATGGTGAAACCAGTGATTCAGTTCATTAGAGGTATTAATGAAGAAGTTGTTCCTGACGTGAAGCTGACTCGCTCCAAGGATGGGACGAATGGTGTGGCAAATTTTGTGTTTGATCAACCATCGGTATTTGATTCCTCACGAGAGCTTGGAGATATTACTGGCCTCTACATGATTGATGACGAAGGTGCACTGTCATCTGTTGATGTAAGTGCCAAATTTCTCAATGGGAAACCATCAAAGATAGAGGCCCGATATGTGATGCGCAATGAAAGGGAGTGGGATAGATTCATGCGCTTCATGGAGCGGTATGCTAGTGAGAATCAGCTGGGTTTTGTTAAGAGCTCATAATTGATTCATGACCACGAGTTAGGATTAGCTTTATCTGAAGATTCACTTTGAGGATGCAAGTGTTGTTCCATGCAGTTCCTGTATTAGAGTTGGGTTTGTAATTTCCTCACCACTGAGCAATCAAGCAATCAGGATTACACTCTAGTGTAGACTGTTGAGCCACAAACTCTGTCAAGGACAATTTTGTATTGTCCAGTCAGTTTGTTTACACAATGTTGGTTTAGCCAGGGAAAGATAAGCAAGTGCATGATCACAAGCTGGGATTTCTTTTGCAGTTATCTCTTTCCAGTGCCCATCAACTATGTGCTGTTGGGAAGCGGTGTCCCTAGGTGATCAATTTGTTCTGAGATTTTTTCATAAAATCACGATTTCAATTTCAAATTCCAAATCTGTCTTGCTATCATTTGGTGGCAATACAATGGGAACATTTCCAAATTCACTGCACATGACTTGTTGTGCTTGATGACACAAACCAGATGAAGACTGAGCAAAAGGCTCCCTAGCTCAGTAGTTGGGTTCCAAAGCATCTTGTGTAGTGCCTGAAAACTCCTGAAAAGAGTGTTTTGTACTTCAACAGCACACAGTTGTGAAGAGTTTTGGAACACCATACTTCAAATGGTGCTGAGATGGTTCAGATGCTGATACAGACTTCTTTGTCAGCAACCAGGCATGTAAATTTTTTGCTAAACATTAGCATTGTGTTGTCTCATAAGAGATTCTGTCAAATCATCAGGTCATTCTCTACACTAACTGTTCTCACGTTCTTTGAGAGCTTCATGGGGCTGTTGAAGTGGCTCTCTGGCAAAATGCAAATGAAACTGCCTTCATGGGAAGGCAACAACATGCAGCTACCCTCCTTCCTGCACACAGAGTGCTTCCAAATGCCAATCCCCATAACCTGCTGTGAGCTCTGGGGATCAAGCATCTGCTTGAATAAATCGTGCAATTTACCACTGGAAAGGGGGCAAAAACAAATGATTATTGAAAGCTTATTAATGTCATGTCTAATGTCATGAATAACACTTGCTTTTCTAAATCTTGAGAGATTTAAAAAATATTCACACCCTTTTCTTATAGAAGAAAACATAGTAAAGTAGATGGATCTTCAAGCCCTCTATAGAGTTAGTTACATTTGAAGGCTCCATCCTTCAAAGATTTTCATTTAACAATTGTTTTAATACTATTTTAACATATTTTATATAAGTGGACACTATAAAAAGTAGGATTTCAAGCTATTTGCAATTGACCTACTTAATTACCTATTAGACATGTTTTTCTTAAAATTCATTACTTAAATCAAGAATAATACTAACTTCAATATTCCAACCCAAACTAATTACATGTTTGACAATATTCGAATACATTTTGTGCGTACTTTACATTCAACCTAACAAGGATCATGATGAGTTATTTGTTTAACCATGCTTCCTTCCTACATTGCATTGAATTTTCACTAAAACAATCTTTATATTCACATCAACAACCATATGATTGATGCAATTATTGATGTTATATTTTCATATGTTTATTGTGCAAGCGAAATGGTAGGATTCTTTGCAAGAAACATTTAATTTTAGTCATCATAAAATAACTATAAGCCATTCTTGTTGTTAGAAAGCTTTGAACTTACAACCAAGGTTGAGGAAAAAACAAGGAAGTGAATATAAATTCAAACATGAAATATGACGAGAATGAAATAGTCACTCAAATGAAAGGAAAAGTTCTCGAAGTCAAAGGGAAACATTTTCAAAACTTTCAATATAGGTATATGATTCAATTTAATGGAGACATGTACTTTCATTTCTCGATATCATCTTAGATAGTGTTTTCATAGATTCCATTTGATGAAAATGATCTTTGAAAGACTTAGGTAGAATTATTGCAATTAAAAAGTGTTTTGATTCATACATTGAAAATGTTTTGATACGTGTCATCTTTTGTTACTAGCAAATATCTTTTAATAATACCTATTCAAGTTCCTTTATTTAAGAAAGACCTTTTGCCTTAAGTTCAACATTTTGTCACTCAATAAGCAATCATCACATTGTACTTGTCTTTGAATACCATTGAGTCATATATTCCTTCCAAGTGACTAAGACATAGTACTTCATGTGTTATATAGTCCACAATGGATTTGTATTTTGCATTTGTAGGTTCCTTCCACTTTAAAGCCTTACCACCAATTATTGTTGCTACCAATAGTTTTAAATTCATCAAAACTATTGTGGAAGATATGAACAATGTGGAAAAAAATTCCATAAGCTAATTGGATGTAGTGTTTGTTTTGTGACATGCTCAATTGGTGATCATCCATAAGCATATTTAGCAAAATTTGGCAATATTCAAAATTTGAAATCAAAAAATCTTAAACACCTTTTTATATTGAAGGCAATTGTAATGGTTTTTGGTGAAGTCCTAATTAAAAATTTTGTGATTTTTTAAAACTCAAAGTTTGGGGTAAAATATATATTTTTTCAATTTGTTTTTGTAAAATGGTCAAAATTTGCCCAAAAAATCATTGATTAGATGGCCTTAGCATTTGTTTTAATATCTGGATCCTCCTTTTACCACTTCTTAAAACTTAATAATTTTCTTGTGAACTTATTCCCTTTTCAAGATAAAATTTATATTCTCAAACTAATCAAGCTTCCAATAATAATTCATGGTTTAACATTTGGAACCAATGGTTGGTGGACAAACAAAATGACTTCAATCATAGAATACAAATTTCATAATCTGAACAAACTTGTCACAATACTAGTGTTCTCCCTTAAAATCAAGTAGAAACTAATATCTTATATTTCAATAATACTTTCAAAAGATGTGCATATTTTATGTTTTTGCATGAGTATATTGCATTTGGAACATGTGCATAGCATTAACATGTTAAATAGATAGTTTAGTGCCACTTTAAGCTAGGTACTTAAAGTACCTTACCATGCATTGCCATTGTAGATGTTTGGATCAAGGAATTTGTTCAACAAAACATTACAAATTGTGCACATCCTTATGTTACAACATACAATTTACATCTTTGAACAAAATATTGTTTTATCACTCTATTCCATTCCATTGTGGTTTGTCAATGTCAAGCATGAGGGTTTGGAATGACCCCACTTGACTTGTTTGCACTCATTATGGAACAATCATCCTTCATAACAATTGTAATATAACCAAGTGTTATGGTATAGTTCAATTATTAACCAACTAATTGAACCTTTTAACAATTAATATTTTAAGTTCACAATTTTATTTTATTTTTTTTTGGCAAAATTTTACATCTTGGTGAATGTTTTTCAAAACAACATAACAAAAAAGACAAAATGATGGTTTTGAGGATTTGTAACACCATTTTTTTATTATTATTATTTTTAGCCATAACTAGACCTAGGTATCATCTAGGTGCAAATCCTTGCTAGTGCCAAGTGGACCTTTTCAAAAATGTGGAGGAAAAAAAACCTCAATGTTATTTTTTTTTAAAGTCCAATATTTAGGATTATTTTCTACTATATATTAATTATTTTTCAATATTTAAATTAAATAAAATATATTGTAAAACTAATTAAACTATATTTTAAACAACTAGCCAAGATATGGGCCCTTATTTTTTATGCACATAGTTTTTCAATTCCAAAAAAAATATCTTTTTAAAGAATTACACAAGGATTGCTAGGACAAATAGTAGGGGTGTTAGGGTGGATGCCACCAAAATAAATTTTTATCTTAAAAATTAAAGATTGGAATTTGGTGACAAATGAACAATGAGGATTGCAAAGTGGATGACATGGGGCTTGGGGGAACATCAAGGGCATCAAGAAGGGCATTAGTTATGCCCAAAAGGACATTGAGCATGCTGAAAAGGATGCCAAGCACATCAAGTTGAGGTACTTCTCAACCTTCGCCCAAACAAAATAAGTAAATTTGAGCTTTAAAATAAGTACAAAATAAAAACCCTTTATAGAAGAATGTCTTAACAATCCTTAGTGATGTCCCAATGGTGAGGGACATCCCTTTTAACAACCATGTTCTACAACCATATATGATTACAACCTTGAACTTGCCATTGTTCAACCATTTTTTCTTTCATCCAAACTTTTTTTATAAAAGAAACTTAATCAAATAATCCTCCAAGGTACTTTTCCCATAAGAGAGGTTTTCATGGAAAAAATGAAACACTCCCCATTCAACTTTGCAAGGGGTGTAAAAAAAGGGATATGATGCTTTGCAAGGGTTTTATTGCAAGGTTTGATTAAAATTTTGAAAAGTCATATTTAACTAAAAAATTGAATGTAGTCATTTGAACTAGTAGGAAGTAGATTATTAGTAATAACTAATCCTATAAGTCCCTTTAATGGTGGGTTCAAATCCCATTAGGTTCCTATAGAACTTCAAAACATGAATCACATGATTTAAAACATGAACCATGTAAAGCACAAAACAACAAGTCTCATGAAGTTTGATGGGGGAGTAGTTTTTTATTCATAGGCATTTGACCTTTATATTGACACCTTCTTCATAGGAGGATGTCATTTTTCATGGGAAGAAAACAAAATGAAAATATTTTTAGGCCTTTTATTTTACCACGAGAATCCAACAATGCCTTCCTTAGGCCCTTTTTACATGAGTTGGAAAGTCCATGACCATCAAAATAAAAAAATCTATGATTAAAGGGAAAGCCATTTTAAGGTTCAAATTCCCTTTAGAGAAGGTTGACAAACCAAGGGACTAAGGAAATGTAAAGCTTAAAGGCCCATGACCATCAAAGTAGAAAATCTATGATTGAAAAAAAAACCATTTTAGAGTTCAAATTCACTTTACACAAGGTTGATAGACCAAGCAACAAGGGAAATGCAAATGGATGAAAAATCAATATTAAATTTACTATGGATAATTTTTCATGGTCTAATGGGCTTGATGCTAGTGGGCTTGGCACCACTTGGCATCAAGCCCATTAAACCATGAATTCAAAAAACCATGATTGGTCAAAATTTGATGATTCAAACTCAAGTTTATATATATTACTCCTCTTAGAGGGAGGTTGGACATTTGTTAGACCATGAGCCCAAAGAGACATGATTTTTTTACAAAATTTTTGTCATGAATTTTTTTTCAATTTTTATTAATAATTCTTATGAAGGTGAATGTGAAGTTCATTAGCCCATGGGCCAAATAGGTCATGATTGGTTGAATTTTTCACATATTTTTTCTCAAATTTTTTTTGAAGGTGGGCACAAAGTTTGTTAGCCAATGGGCCAAAAAAGACTACGTTTGATCAGATTTTTTTTACATATTTTTTTACAATGCATGGTGATTTTACTTGTTGAAATGAAGAAAGTGATGGTGAAAAAGAAAGGAGAAACCCTAAATCAATAGTAAAAAAAAGTTACTTAGAATATCATATATATATATATATATATATATATTAGTTACCTTTTTTGCTCTGTTAAAATATGTTGGTACCTCAATAAAGTCTTCATGGATAGGACTATGTGACTAAATGTTTTTTTCATGAACACCGTATAATTATTTAATAATATACAATTTGAAACATTAAAAACTTATGAATTAAAAGGGAAAAGAACTAGAAGGTAGACATACGTACCTATATAGTAAGCATATTATAAGCTTGTAGATGATCAAACACATAATTAGTGCATAAATAAATAGTTAAAACCTTATATGTTTGAAACTTTTGCCTTAGAGTCATTAATTACTTAATGTGAATTTTTGAATAATTTTTGAATTTTTATTTTTGGAAAAACCCCCAAAAGATGGAAAAGAAATTGCCAAAGTTCTTGAAACCATAAAATTAAGTAAAAATTTGATCCCTAGAATATAATTAAAAAATTCACATCGAAACTCTTGCTCAAAGGTTTATTTGAATGAATTTTTTGAATTCAATAATGAAATATATTCTTAATAGTGATATCCAATGAATTTCAAAAAAAATCCACATGCCCCAAAATGGCATTGTTTTTCATGTTTCGATGTGATGGGTAGCAAAGAATATAAAATTTTATCTTTAATAATTTATCAAAATATTTGGTCATACAAATTGGATTTTTAAATATATATATTTAAAATTACATTCAATGAATTGAATTTAAAAAAATATATATTGAAATTTACTATTCACAATAAAATTTGATAAAAATTATGAAAATAAAAAATATGTATAAATTAATAATTATGAAATTTAAATTATTTAAATTATTTTATAAAATTTTAAAATATTGAAAATAATATTATATGTTTTGTAAATTAAAATTTTTATTTTTAAATATTTTTTATAATTGCAAATAAATATAACACAACATTTATACCATTTTTCTTGATTCATTATATTTTTAAAAGGTGGGGAAATATTATATATATAGACAAAAAAAACCACGTTGATTTTAAATATGTTTATTTACAATTGTTTTATGAAAAAAGAAAAAGAAATCTTCAAGATATCATTATTGTTCAAATGTATGAAATAGTTAAAATTCAAATGCATTTTCAGTCAAATTACTTCATATTTTTGTAATGTTTTTTTATAGATGTGTGGATCTTGGAAAATAAAATAAAATAAATTTATTTATTTTCATTAGGACGAAGTTTGAAAAAGATAATAATGGTCAAAGTTGGGTATTTTTGTATGCAACAAAGGATGATGTGATATAATGTTCTAAATTTATCCCATATCCTTTGTCAACAAGTTCAACTTTGGAAACTAAATAACTAGGTGAAAAAGTATTAATCTACACACAATACATGCACTAAGTATACTCAAAGTACAAATGTTACTTGCGATGAACCAAATAAAAAGGCTTGTCACCAATAAATAAATAGGATCCTACTTACCTACCTACTTAGGCCTACCTACCTACCTATGCCCACCTACCCATTCCTACCTACCTACCAAATGGTTAGATTAAATTGAAATATATAATATATTCCATGGGATTTACGATCAACACAAAAATACAACTATTGGATAAACGAAGTGTCCATATTGATCACTACATAATCATGTAGTCATGAATGGTATTTATGACTACAAACCCAGTCATGGGTGTAATCATATTTGCCATGTTTTGGAATAATGTGAAAAAACAACTAGAAATTTCATTGAAGCTTGAGTTTGAGTTGAAACATTGCATGGTAGGGGGTGAGACACATAGTTCCAAAAATAAAATGCACATTGAAAAAGATATGACCTCTAGCCATACCTCTAAAAAACATTAATGTGGGTTTATCCAAGTAGGAAGTATGTGATAGGTAGTCATGGTTAATAAAAAAATGTGTAATGATATTTAGAAAAGCCTAATTCATTTGAAAAAGAATTCATGAAATTTGAGTTTGGTTATTAGTGAACATGCACTTGGGTTAAGTATTAGGTTTTCTTATTAGGGTTTGGAGATTATTTTGATGCACATCGTTGTGCTAATTAAATCGCTTAGATACAATTGTTGGACTATAGTGTTGTAATTATATTTCTTGTAAAGTTTTTTTTAGCTCCTTTCTTTTGGTTACACAATGGTGAATGCACCAAGTCTTTGGTGATCCAATTTAAATTTTGAAAGGTCACATTGTCTTGATATTTTATCATTAAAGCCAAACTCGGTCTCATTTATTGTTGTGCATGCATTGTCATGTTGTTTATCCTTGAATGTTTCTTCCAATGTTGTCAATTTGGAGTCAAAATTATTAATTCTTTTCACCTTTGCTTAGTAATGGAATTAATTGTTTCCATTTGAGAAATTCACATTTTCAACTTTAGGTTTTTTGCTTTGCCTTTGGGATTTTATTTTTTTGAGCTTTATGTTCATAACTTCTTATTTGAATCCCCTTCAAAGACCCCTTTCTTCAATTATACCCACAGTCACATCATGTAAGTTATCACATTTAGAACTTTAGCCCCTAATCATTGTTAAAATAAAAATATTGTGTAGTGTGATGGAGAATTTAGGTAGCACAAAAAACTAGCATGACTACTAACATTTTGGTAACAAAGGCAAGATTTTTCTTAAATTTTAGCATTTCAAAGAAGTAATATCTGAAAAAAATGACAATTTCAAAATAATTTATATTTTGCCAAACCTGAAAAGGTATTAAAATAGTCAAAAGAGTTCACCTTAATCCAAGTGTAATAAAAAATTCCTATTGAACACCTCTAATGGGACTGTGTACTTTAGTATAGGGGACCAACTTATTGCACCAATTTAATGCCCAACATCCTAATGGTGTTTGGTAGTTTTGGGTGTTTAATTGATTCAATTTAATCCTTGGCAACTCAAATTGGTGACATCTTTTTTTTGCTTGTAACTTGCTTGATTTCAACCACTTTTTTTTTCAATGTAAATCACTCGGAGAAATTTCCTATTGAATTTGTAGGGCACCATAAGTATGTAAATCAATTGGAGAAATCTCCTAATGTATTTGGAAGACAACTTATAACCACAAATATTCTTCTTCAAAAGAAAAAAAAATTCATATATCTATTCCTTAAGAGTGAGAAGGAAATTATGCATAAATAGGTGTAAAATCCCTCCCACTCTTGAGTAGTGTAAAAACCTTCCTCTTATGCCTCATGATTTAGATATGTTGAAATTCATGATAACATGTGTTTTATGTTTTATTTTTAGTGTGGGGGGACATTCACAAAATGAAACACCCAACTTGTCTATTGCTTTCTAGGTTTGTTATTTTGGGAGTGTCATTACCCTAGTGGCTTTATTTGCATATGAATATCTTTTATAGAAAAGAGTAGGGATCTTACACTTTCTCCTTAAGAAGAAGAGAGAAATTATGCTTACTTGTAGGTGTAAAATCCTTCCCACTTTTAAAGAGTAGTGAAAAAACACTCTCCATTTTACACCTCATGATTCATGTATATTTAAGTTCACGATAATGTTCATTTTCTTTTCTGTGATGGGGGCTAACATCTCAAAATTCTTCATCCTCCAATTCTTAAAAGATGTGCATGCCAAATCTAATACTACCAAGCCATTCTCCAATATGAAAGTCATGTGTATGATGGCTTAATGATGCATTGAACTCATAACTGATCGTAATGAGAATCTTGAAGTTCTAATGGGCTATCAGGTCATAAGCTATAACTCATACAAAGCCTCAATCTTTGTTACTTAGTCCATAATCATTTACAACTTTACCAAACACTAAGATTCTAGAAAAAATCATTGTGGTTTTTTGTTTGTCATTTTAGGAACCTCCATGGGCATCATTTTTCATTATACCTTCCAAAATCTAGAAGGTACAAGACAACTTGTCACAACCTATCAACTATGCCTTTTGGATTTTAGAAGGTATAATTTTCATTTCCTTCCTTTTGTTATTTTGTTATTAAATTTTCTTTCCTCTTTTTTTTTACATTAGTTTTTTTTTTCATTCTTTCCATTACTTTCATTTTAAAAAATTTAAATATGATAATTATAAAACGATGAATATACAATGTTTGAATTCCATTATTTAGATATATATTTTTTTAATCTTTAATTTTTTAAATGGTAATTTAAAAACTATATGTACATAATATTCCAAGTTGTAATTTTAAAAATCTGGAAATCAATAAGAATATTTATACAAAAACTTTGAAGTTCCAATTAGTTTTTTCAAAAAATTTCACCAAAGTGCATTGGAGAGGAAGAATGCTAGGTAGCCAAACATGGAAACTTAACACAAAGGAAAAGTTGGAAGAGTTAGCTCAATGCCCACACAAATGAAGCAAAACAAGATCATCATGTGATCTTCTACAAAATAGAGAAAGAGAAAAACAACTCCTACACACGAAGAAACAAATCAATGAAATGAAAAAAAAAATTAAATGAAGAAGATGCATAATAGCACAAAAAAATGCAAGAGGAAGATCACTGCAACAAATATGGAGATGCAAAACAAGTTGCATTGTTGCAAGTAGAAAGAAAATGTGTCATTGTTGCAAAAATTGTGGCGTGGTGTTGTAGGAGGTTCAAGATATAAAAAAGAAGCCTGCAACAATGGAAGAAAACAACCATGAACAAAAAAGGAGAGGGAAAGGAATTTTATGAAATGAAAATGCAAAGAAAGAAATGAACATAGGAGGAGAGGAGGGGAGAAGAAGGTTGGAACTCCTTCAACTCACCATTGTGTTTGTAAGCCACAAAGTTTTTGTTTGAATGTTCTTTGTGTTCTTTCATCCTCATGAATTTTTCTTTGTGGCAAAACAAAAACTTAATTGGGACTAAACTTATTTTCCATAAAGGTCCATATAGTGGAACCATTCACATTTTGATAGCCAAAGTTTGATTGTTTCTAACTTAAAAGTTATGTACAAAAGGCCAATGAGTTGTTGTGACAAGCAAGTAGGGATGGTATAAATTCTCATGGAAGAGGAGAAAGTAGAACAACTTTTTAAGTGTGTGGACTTGGAATTTGAAAATAATCTTCCTAATTGAAGAGTTTGTTAGACAACCAACAAAATTTTTTTTTGGCATTTTTTCTTTTGAGATCTATATGATTCCAAAAAGAAAACATAGTGTAGACTAAAACCAAGCAATCCAACAATGGTGTTCTAGTGTTACATTGCAATAGTGGAAGTGAACAAAAAAATCAAAAAACACAACCACATATGAGAAAAACCAAGTCTTTTTCTCCTTTTTTACGTTTGTTTATAGTGCCCACAAGTGGGCCCATATTGTAATGTTTGTCATAGAGGAAAGAGTGGGAGTGATTTTATTACATGAATCTTAAAAACAATTGTAAAAACCCTAATTTAAAAGTGGGTGAAAAATTAATAAGGCCACAAAAGTGGACTGTGTTTCCTTTTAAAGGCCACTTTGTTTGGGGTAACCAATCCACTAAAAGGTTGAATTAAGGGGTTTTTTTAACAAGCGTTTTTTTTTTCCTTTCATATTCGGTCCATGACATAGGTGGATTGTGGGATTTATGCAAAAGGGGAAAACAATAGAAAGTAGTAACACTTGGTATTAGTTGGTTTTTACAAGGTGAATAAAGACCAAAACAACATAAAATACATATTTCGTTGGGTCACCCAACTAACCAATTAACCAATAGTGTTAACATAGTATATCTTATGAACATACCATCATTTGGAACTTTGTTATACATAGTTGAATTATCATGGATTGGGATCTTTGTGAAGAGGGTAACTAGTCCATTGTAGTCATTTTTTAGAAAACTTTTGTGCAACGTTACTTGTTTAAGGTCTTATAAGACTAGGAAAAAGAAACGAAGCTTGTAATATTTGGTATTAGGGTGTCTAGGTCATGTTGAACCTAATATATGAATGATTGTGCCGCTCAAGCCTACAACAAAGTTAAAGTTTGATTTTGGCATTATTCCCTAATTAGGGACCACTAGGTGGTTTTTTTATCTTTTTCCTTTCGATCCATTTAGTCTTATGTGGTTGGCACTTTATAGATTTAAAATTATCCTATAGCAATAGGTAGTGTTTTAGAATGTGGGGCATGTGCTCTTAGTTGGCCTCTTTCTTCATGGGCACCAAATGTTTCATGTCCTTTAGTGCATCATGTTTTATTGAACTCCGTAATTCCCATTGCCCATTTGTTTTATCATGTGCCACCACTAACCTAGTTTCCACCCAATCTCCCATGTAAACCATGCATCACCCATCAGTTCCCCTTCTGATTCTAATAAACCACACACATTTATTAATTCCCTTTATTAGCCCTCAACCCTTCATGTGAATATGGGGCCTTAGCCCTGCACTTTCTCAAACTCCTTTGATCCTGCACATGTAAAACCTTTTCCCCCTTCCATTATATTGGCCCTTCCAGTTGCCCATAATCAAACCCCTTAACCTACACATATTTCCTCAACATATTTGTAACTTCCACTTAAAGTCTTTTGCCCCACATGTGGGCGCCAATTTATTAATCGAGGGTTTGTTCATCATCATTGTTTTTATCAATCATTCAATTCATGTAATCCAAACCCTTGTGACCATCTCGACTCAATATCCTTCCTTGTTCCCACCCCAATTACATCAACTTAGACTCGAGGTTTCATCTTTGGATGTCCTTAGGTCTTTTCATTTAGGTTTTTATCATCCTCAATTATACAACTACAATCCCTCCTGTTATATGATGTAATGTACAAATGTCATTTCATTTTCCATTGGATAAAGTAACACATGACCTTTATGATGCGATAGTTTGACATTTATTTTTCTTGTTACCCTAATGGTGTCTTATTTTGTCCCATTTTGGTGGGGCAATAAGGCATAAGGAAATGCATATTTGACTCAAATGTTTTTAAACAAGTGACTAGGAAAACTTGCAGGAAGAGTTTTTTTTGTGGGCCCAAACTTTGGTGGCAAGTTTGAACTTAAGGCCTTTACCCTAACATGATCTTCCAACCCATGCATGCCTTCTCCGCAATTTAGTTTTTGGATTTGCAAATTTTTGAAAAAAGTAACTTGCACCTTAACATCATTTTCCCATGCACTCACATCCTTTGACACCACCTTAATTTTCATTGCATTACACCCTAAATCAAATGGTTACTTCTTACATTTTAAAAAAGATTATGAACTAAACCAAAACCTCAAGCTTTTTTTTTATTCCTTCAAGCTGACATTTCAACACGTGCCCTATTTATCGACAAATGGTTTATTTAGGATGGTTTTTGAACACCTTCGAAATTACTTTCATTGAAAAGATTCAACGAGTGGATTCCTTCAATTGTTTCAACTTTGTTTTCATATCATTTAGGGTTTCATTCCACCTCAAATTGCATGTGTATTTGGAGTAGCTTATTTTTTAGTTATGACCAAGCCTTTAGGTGGAGTTTGTTTTATTATAACAAGGGAAACATTATATTGACTCACAAGTTACACATTATGTTTTTAATTCCACAACGTTTTTGCAACACATTTTTCCTTGCACCAATTTAAAATTATAATTAAAGATAGTTGTGAAGTGGGAATTCACGACATCAGGTGCACCTTAGACCTTCATTTTGACTAAGTTGTTATCTAGCTGGAGGTGGCAAATGCCTTCAATTTGGTGTCAAGAAGGGTCATATTTTAAGAACTTTATGCAATAGGTGGAAACATCATGCAATTCATCCTTTTTATTCATGCATTTGAGTCTCCCTTATTTTATAATAACCATAATTGTCAAGGCGACATCATAATCATCCCCTTTGCCATGGGAACCCATCAAGGTGATTCCTTGGGAGGGGCATTGTTCGTTTTAGCCCACTTTAGGGCTTTACGTTCTATATTTAATCATTTCCTTTCTTATCTATTTCCATCCATTATAGATAACACTCAAATCATAGGTCCGTTTTCTATTGTATCATTTGCATATGAACATTTCCAAATTGAACTCCATGCGACAGGTCTTTTTAACCAACCTCATAAACGTGTAACAGGGTCACCTTTTGGCCTGCTGTTTGACTTCAACACCCCATCTTAATTTACCACCCCATCAGAAGGAATTAAAATTTTGGGCATTCCATTAGGCACCTCATGATTCACATCATCCTTCATCAAAGATGCCCTACTAAAGGATGTTTAATATGTGAAACTTCTCCCTAGAATGCGTAATGTTTAGGTAACTTTTGGAATTCTAAATCACTATTTATGCAACAACCATCATATTTCTTATGATGCACACTTCCTTCTTCCACTTTCATAAAATCCCTTACTTCTTTTGACTCCTTCTTCTTTCATATGTTTAGGCACCTCTTGGGCCTATAATCATTTGATAGCCCAAAATGATTTTAAATTCGTAAACAAACTTTTTTCCCAATAACTTTCAGTGGCTCATATTAATAGCCACCATTGCCTTAACAACCTAAAGTTGGGCTTTTGTAGTTTCAATCATAGTTACTAGGTTTTATGGTTGATCAACACCCATTCCTTCTTGAAGCCTTAACACAAGTCGACAACAACACCTTCCTTTTTTAACAAAACTTCAAAATGACATGTGATCTTTTATTGCCCTCAGCTTGCACGTGTCTTCTTTAGATTGAACAACTCATTAGACAATAAATGGTTTGATTTTAAGATTCCATCATGGAACGTCTGCATCATCATACCTTTTCTAACATGCTTTCCGATGAAATATCTAAAGATTGTGTTCAAATTTTATCATGTTTTGGCCTAAGGGCCAGTGCGGTTTATAATTTGACCACTTTTCCTAGCCTTTTGATTAGTTTCCCCAGTCTTCTCCATAATTTTTCAGCCACCAATTGTAGGTATGTTTCAATGTGTGTGCACACATCTAATCAACCTTATGGATATCCAATTTTTACATTGTTCTCTTGGTAACGAACACACATGAACCCATGGTGTAATTCATGACACCTTTGTTGCCATTACACAAAATGCTAGCTTTCATGTGGGGCAAAAACAATTACATGCGTTTCTTTCAAACACGTTCAACCCCTTTCGTTGACAAGTCAACATTGCGTTCACTAAAGATGGCATTCGCACCCTAGCCGATGTTGTCATTATTGACCCAATGCGAGTAGATTTATTTCCCCAATCTTGTGCCATTCAAAGATTTGTTGTTTCCAATGTGGCTCAAACCAAAAAAAGGAGCTATTGCGAATGACACCCCAATGATCAATTCTTTACTTTAGTAATTGAGGTATTTGGATGTTTACACAAATAGGCTGATATGTTTTTAAACGATTGTGCCAAAGCCATTTGGAGGTTGAAAAGGGCTAGAGGGCCTTCATCTTTCTATCTTGGTTTTTTTTTGGTAACAAAAATCAATCACATTGTAAAGGCTACAAACATCCTCCATTTTAAGTCGTGCGGTAGCAATAGGCTTAGCTATTTCTCAACTTCCACCCCTTCAGGACACACCTCCCATCACCACGGCCAATTCACTACAAGCGGTTGATTTTTGACATGACAAAATACAAACAACCTACTATAAGTGGTTGGCTTTCAACATGGATAGATTTTGACATGTAGTTTGATCTAAATTGACATCTTGTAAATTCTCCCTTTTCCTTTTTAAAATTCCTTTGTATATTTTCCAAATCTATGATGTGTTTATTAATAAATTTTTACAAGGTTAAAAAAATGATATATATAAAAAAAACTTTTGTTCAAGTGTCATCATCCTTGTGACGTTTGATTAAAATATTAAAAAAGGAAAGAAAGCAAAAAAGATGCCGAACAACAAATACAAACACACACAAAAACATTTCTTTATGTAGGTGAAGGTTTCCACCCCTAGTACCTTCTGAATTTTTAGGCCCCATCCCTCAGCCTATTGGCAAAACCATCTCCTATACCAAAGCATAATTGGTTGCACCATCCTATTTTAAAACGATTTCAACTGTTTCCTTAGGTGGGAATGGTGAGCACATGATGCTTTCAGTTTTAGTGTTAGAAAGCATCGACAATGAAAGACACACAAACTCGGTGAATTGATAGTGCGAACGAGTTACACTTTGGAATAGGCCTTGGTTGAACCCTTTATCACACGAGGGAATGATGGCTAATCTAACCAGGCTCGCTGAGTTCCTAGGTGGAAGAGGGTATAGTAGCACAAAAGTTGCTATGGAGTGGATGCCTCAACTGAGGTCTCATTAATGCCTCAAATGAGGTCTCTCATTAATGGATTATGAAGGCATGTGAGCGGACACCGGACAGCAAGCTCTTCAAGGCTCAAAGAGGACCCCAGGTTAAGAAAGGACAATGAATACATGGCCCATCCCTTTTTTCTTAAAATTTATCAGATGACTAAACCATGGTAAACCTAGGTCGGAAGCACGCACAAAAATATAATTTTAAATTTCTATAAATAAAAAAACTGAATTTTATTAAGAAAAAAACAGTTTCCCTTTTCCCACTGTCCCTGTGGGAGGGGTGGCTTGGCCCCTCGCACAGTAAATTTGATAAGAACAAAGCTAGGGTACTTTCGGAGCGTACTTACCGCCATCTGCCAGCTCATCATTTAGGGCTGAACTGCAGGGGGGTTACGGTCACGGCCTCCACCCTGCCGGAGACACGAGGACCAATCACAAATCAGGTCATGGGTTCAGAGAGCTACGTGTCGGGTTTCGGTTCGTTGGAGCTCAAAAAGCAGGGAGAGTTTGGGCTCGTGTGTCCATACACAGCTGTCTTTTGTCCACCCCGCAGAGACCGCACAAAGCGCTCACAGTGCAGAGAAACAGAGAAAGTGTCCCCGCGCGCGCGAGAGAGAGAGAGAGAGAGAGAGAGAGAGTGGGGAACGGAGGGTGAGGAAGTAACGAAGACGGGTGGGAAAGGGGGGAAGGGATTTCGCAACAAGACGCTTGCACGATTGCGGCTCTTCTGTCAGTTCCAGAAGCTTTTCACCCTAATCAGTTTGTGGCAGGAAATGTACCGGACGACATTAGCAAGGTGAGCTTTTCCTTTTCCTAAAAGTTGTGGTTGCAATGCTCTGAAATTATTGCTGCTGACCAAGTCTTTGATAACCGGATTCGGTTCAGGTGCATTCTCTATCTCTCTCTCTCTCTCTCTCTCTCTCTCTCTCGTCCTTTTCTTCTACCTTTTCCTGGAGTTCAAGCTCAGTTGGAGAGGGTTTCGGGTTATTGCAAGGCAGGAAGCAGCAAGCGGCGATGGACTATGCCCTCTGACCGGTCTTGGGATTTCGGATCTGTTGGAAGGAAGGGGGTTTGGTAGAGATATGTGACTTACTATAAGGATCGGGGCTGGAGTGATTGATCTGTTTGCTTGCTCTTGGGGGAGCGGCTTTGGTTGAAGAAGTTTCGCTGCTTAGCGAGATGGATGGCTCTTGGTAGTGAAGCGTAGATCGGGAAATAGGCTTGGAGAAACGGAGTTTTTTGGTCAGGCAAGAGGGGGTTTGTCGGGACAGAATGAGGCATGTGAAAGGAACTCAGGATTTGGAGAGGTTGTTAGAGGAACGCAAGGACTTAATATGCCCTTATCACTCGCATGAACTTGATGCGCATCAGTGCGGCTCCATCCTTTTGCAACAGATCAACGCGCCGCTTCAACTCGTATGGTCGATAGTCAGGAGGTTTGATAAGCCGCAAGCTTACAAGCGCTTCATCCAGGCTTGTACAATCACAACGGGAGAAGGCGGAGTTGGGAGCATTCGAACGATGGAACTGGTGTCAGGTATTCCGGCCACTTCCAGCGTCGAGCGGCTTGAGATATTGGACGACGAGCAACACATCTTCAGCTTCAGAGTGCTCGGCGGAGGCCATCGTCTGCAAAACTACTGGTCCCTCACATCGGTGCACGAGCTGGAGATAGGTGGCAGACTTGTGACCTTGGTCATGGAGTCGTATGCTGTGGATATCCCAGAAGGTAACACACGGGATGAGACACAAATGTTTGCTGATACAGTGGTGAGATGTAACTTGAAATCTCTGGCCCAGGTTGCGGAGCAGCTTGCAGTGCAAGAGCGACAGGGCACTCAGCACACAGTAACAAGGTTTGCTGCTGTTTACCCTTTCTCTCTCTGATTTGGTTTTCTTCCTTCTGTAACTGAGTTTCTCCCCACTTGGGTATCTGACTTCTTAATGCTGTACACAAGACACACAATCTCAGATGACTCTAAACCCTAAATATGCCAAACTGAATTCATGGATATGTCATTCTGATGTAATTGTGTTGTAGTAGATCAGTAAACTCCTGTGAGTCGATTCCTGTAGTAGTGCAATATTGGGTTGATCTCAAGAGTACTCAATGTGTGTGTATGTATGTATTTCTGTGCATGTGTATGCAGGGTTGATGGTGTTCTTTCAGGATGGATCTGATGATCAGCAAGAAAGGTTCCCTGGCAATGGGAGGGATCTTCAGGTTTTGTGCTCACTTTTATGCACAGACTGATAGTGGCAATAATGAAACCAGTTCATTAGAGGTGTTTAAAGAAAAGCTGTTCCTGATCTCAAGATGAGTTGCTCCAGGGATGGGATGAATGAAGTAGCAGGATTTGTGTTTGAGCAACTCTCCGTACTTGATCCTTACAGGAGCTTGGAGATATCACTGGGCTCTATATAATAGGTGATGAGAGTGTACTACCATGCACTGCATTGGTGTGAGCGTGAAATTTGTCAATCAACAACTGTCAAAGATCAAGTAACATGATGTGGAATGCAAGTGGAATTGCTTCATGATGGAGTAGAATGGACCAAGAATAGCTGGGATGTGTTGGTGGACAAGGAATAGCACTGAAGGTGCATTTCTTGATGTAGCTTTCTAGGTCTCAAGTACTGTACAGTAGCACAACTTTATTGCATCAATCAGGCTTGGATATTGTTTTCTTATAGAGCCTGCTGAGGCATACCCAGGTGAATGTGTTTTGTGTCTTTCTATCTGACCATACTTAGGGGCACTATTCTGTATCTAAGTTAAGATACCAAAAATCTGACTATGTGCAATTGAATTGCCAAGATTTTCGTTTGATATGTCAGGAGAGGATTCAATCCTGTGTTAGAGGAAATCATGTCGTACTGTCACTCTTTAGCTTGCAGACTCCTGGTTTCTGTATGGTTGTTAAGGAGGGATTAAAACTTCTTTCCTGCATCTTATGTTTTCTGCCTTTTTTGAGCTTGATACACAGGTTCCACACCAAAGGTTGAGTCTGAACCATTGGATGTCTGGATGGCAAACTCTAAATGCCTGTCTGTACGCTATAGCTTGTCCAAGGTGCTTCACACACCACACTGGAAGTTTTCTGGTGTGTGAAGGTGAATTTATTGATTCAGCAATTTCAGCCCCATCCACCACCACCAATACCTGGTAAGTAGGTAAGAGTGTCATTCAACCTTGGTCTTTTTTAGAAGACCCTTTCTACCCTTCTCTTCCTTCTTTTTTGAGGAAACTGTTTGCAATCCTCCTTCATTGTTACCGTGTTTCCACTGTTCAGTCAAATGGATTTGTGGTGATTATTGAATGTGTGGAAGTTGAACTATTGCATTTTTCAGTAGAGGACTCACTACAGTGTTAGTAAGTAGTCCATTTTTTATCTCATCCAATAAGTGGACCACTAGCAAATTGCTGGTGTGTTGATATCACACCCTGGAGAAGATGTTGTTCAGTAGCTAATGCTGAAGGGTCAATGTGGCAAATGCCATAAATGTAACTTGAATCTGTTCCCCCCTGGTTTGAGGGATTTTGCTATGTTTCATTTGGATGCATGATGTCAGGTTTGTCTCAGTGACCAGTGCATGAAAAACAAACCCACAGATTTAGAGACAAACAAGTTAACATAAAGGGTTTTCTCGGGGTGACCCACCCCTGCATGTAAAGTTGCTTTGTGCAGCTTTTTGTGTAGAGAGTTGTGCATGACTTTGTCCATGTAAAGTACATGCCTATCACCATCTACTTACTGTGGAGCAAAAGGGGAAAACTGTGGCCTAAGGGTGTTTGCCCAAAGTCATGTTTGGGTGCTAACACCCCTCAACTCAGGCAACACCTTTCAGGGCCATAATCTAAAATGCTTTTGTGCCTTATTAGCATTGTATGAACTAGTTTAGTCTAGTTTTAGGTTTTTAAAGAGAAACTCCAGTTCTAGTCTTCCTAGTTGGCTTTGGGTAATGTTTTTTTAATTGTTAGTAGTGTGGTTTAGAAATGGCTTTTCTTAATTATTGTATTTCTGATTGCTTATGGTGCTTTTCATATTCAAACTTGGTCTGGTTTGGAATTGGGTTGGTTCCATCTATTCTACACAGCAAACTCTAAACAGAAGCAACCAATGAAATCTGAGCATTGGGTTGTGGACTTCAATGATCAGACCCCACTTGGTTGACGCATCCTGGATGAACCTGTATTTGTGTAAACCCCACCTATCATTTCCCTCAGCTTGCTTAGCAAAACCCTGGCCTCACCTTTTTGCCTGCCCACTCCTTCCCATCCCTTTTTCCAGATCTCAACCCAGAATTCCATCCATTTACTAGGGAAGAATGAAAGTTGGAGCGAAAATGTTTCCATTGGGGAACTATGTGCCCTCATTGAGGAAGCACTGTTATTCCCTAACATTAATTATTCATTACAATTACAAATTTCAAAAATCTCTAGATATTTCGAAATTGAGTGTGCTTTTATGTTTATAAACAAGGTTTATCATGAATAAAAGCATTACTCCTTGTCAAGATTCCATTCCCCATTGTTGAATTGAAAAATATTAACAATGGATTAGTCACATTGACTTGCAATCAATGCAATTGTAGATACATAATAGTTGCCCAAATTTTTTTTTGCCATTCATCTTGTTTAGGGTTTTAAGATCCATGTCCAATAATGACAACAAAAATTCTCAATCACTTCTGGTATTGCCCAAAATTAAGTCTCGAACCTTTCTAGGCATGCCTAATCATCTCCCTCGGTTAGGCTTAGGAATGACTAGGGATGGTTTCCCATTGAATCTTGGGGATGTCATCCCATTGATGCTTAGAAACATGTCCCATTGTACCTTGACTATAGAACTTGAATTGCATTTGCATTCAATTGTTATTACAATTTCTCATTCATAACTGGGATTTTTTAAAAAAAATCTTGTAAATTTCTTGAGCATAGTGCTTAACCATACTTATTTGTGTCTTCTTGGTGCTTTTTCATCTTTTTGGTTTGTGATCATCTTTTCCATCATTCTCAACCATGTTTGACAAGGAGTTTATTTTCAATACACATTATAATGATGAGGGTGAGTCTTCAATGTCTCATAACACACCATTGCCAAAGCCAAGCATGTTGCGATGATGGCACAAGGTGCATGTGAGGGAGAAAGGCAAAACAATGTTGCCTTCAAATTGCTTTTGTTTTGGTATATTGCATAGGAGCAGGCAAAGAAAATTGCTAGATTGATGGGTTGTTCAAGGTGCATTCTATGTTTCCAAGGAGTAAAGCATCAACCAAAGTACAAATGCTTGTGCTATGATTAAATGTGTGGAATCAAAGTCAAGTTGAATCAACATTTTTTGACTACATCTTGCCTAGGTGCAAAGACCATTGTAAATTGTGACATGTTGAAAAAAATGTTTTGAAGGAAACATTGCAAAGTACAAATGCACTTGGGGCCATAAGTAACAAAGAATTTTTACCCACCAAGCCTTAGGGAAGCACATGGGGAAGCACAAAATCTAGGTCTTCAAGGCGGGAAATTAAGGTCAGGTTTTCAAACCAAGAACTTTAGGTTGCAACTAGGAGCAAACAGTACTCGTCAAAAATAAACATAAGCATGCACATTCAAGGAATGATCGCAACCATAGTTTCAATTTGTACAAACATTGTTCAATTGCTTGAGGATAATGCACATTTTCAAATGCACGTTGCAAAATCATTTACATTCATGTTATTCAGTAGACAATTGCAATGTTGGGTTGTTGCAATTGCAAACAAGTTGTTGGTAGAAATACATGTGAAGGAAACTTTGAAAGGCTAGGTTTCAATGTCAATTTGGGCTAAAAAAATACTCCTCCATGCATGTGGCAACTTGAGGACCTTATTGATCATTTGCAATTATTTGGACTTATTCCAAAGGCAATGTTTCAATATGATCTTTTGTTGGTTCCACTTGATTGGCATGGCATGGTAGGACATGAATGAAGCCATGATTCTACTAGTCATGGTAGACATGGGATACAAACATAAAACTATACAATTATATATTAAGGTTTATACTGCATTCAAACACTTCTAGGTGCAAATGTTCAAGAATTTGCCCATTACAAAAGAAAAATGAATTCAATTCAATCACATTTGTTCCATTTGGTCGATGAATGTCCATTTTATTCTTGTTTTTTGTTGTTTGAATAAATGATTAGAATTGTTTTCCTTGCCAAGGAACTACAAGGAAAGCCATGATTACCCTAGGAATAACATAGTCCCAATTATGTATGGAAAAAACAAGGAAAAACCTTTTGTGAAGGGCATTACATGGGTTTATCAAGATTTCAGGAGATTTAAGAGGTCATGGAATCTAGTTCCCAAGGGATATCACATTATTTGTTCTAGTGATCCCTTGAAGGCAAATTAAGGTTCTTCTAACATTTCATTAGGGAACTATTGGATCTTGCTTTAATGGGGGTGTCATTATGTTTCCCTCCATAGTTCCTCATGGAGCTATTGCATGTTACTTTTTCCTTGAAGAGAACACAATGTTTATTTTGGGGCTCCTTGGGGAGAGGTACGAAATGCTACCTAACATACCCCAAACATCTATTGGATGTTGATTTATAGGGATGTCATTTTGTTTGATCGTTGACCTTGCTTGAAGAACTATTACATGTCATTTTTTCCTCGAAATTCACAAAAAGGGTTTGAGAAAATTCATTCCCAAAAAAAAGAAAAAAAATGGGGGAAAAGTAGTAGTAGTAGAAGAAGAAATAGGGAAGTAGTCACCAAGGTGCACGAATAATTTCTTAATCTTCTTTGAAGAAGATTTGTTTGGGTGTTGTTGAACTTGGAAGCTACATTTTCTTGGATTTGGAATTGTTAGTGGAAGGGAAATTTTTGTTCTATTTCCTAAATATTGGGCTTTTCAATGTTTTAAAGGGTTTTAGGGTTTATTGAACTTTCAACTACATTTTAAAATTGGTAAGGATTAATTAATTAATTGATTACTTATTGTTTGTCTAGTTTCCTTGATATGGGTTTTTCAAGGTTTTTAGGGTTTATTGTGCTTTTAGCTGCATCTCAAAATTGGTAAAGATAAATTATTTAATTAATTAATCATTATTCTTTTTCAACATTTGGTTTCACATATTATCCCACATTCTTTCAATTTATCCCAACTAAGGTTCAAGTACCCATGATAGTATTATTTCACCAATTGTTGCAGTGAATTGGATGGACTTGTGGAAGATCTCTACAATCTGTAGCTTAAATTAGCTAGTCAGGTTTTTTCTATGAGCAAGCTTGTTGCTTGTTATTAGGATTTTTTAAAAAATAATTTGAGCATTTACAATGTAATCCATATGTTAAATTTCTCAATGGTGAAACATAACTAAATCCTACTAATTTTTGTTTCAGCATGTTTTTATTTATGTTGTTTTTTATTTTGTGAAAATCGTTTTCTAGCACCTTTCATGGTGATTGTGATTATGGTATATATACTTTGTTGAATGGTGTTGACAAGTTTATGACATTAAAAGGTTTTTATTGCATTCCATTGTTTTCATGGCTTTCTTGGTTTGACACGTTCCCAAGTCACGGGGTGAAACCCACTTGAAGGTTTCACAAAGTCAAGTTGCAGAAATTGTGACTTAGTAGCACGCTCCCGGCTTCCAACTCTAAAAAGGGGTAGAGGGTCGAGTTGAGAGCCCAAGGATTAGACTAGGAAGAGGGACTAGTTTAGCTCATGTGAATCTGCATCCAAAAACCAACCCAAAAAGGTTAGTTTAACATTCGGGACACCCTTGAGTGTTGGGACTTGCCACGGGCACTTGGACACACAAGACTCACCACGGCCTGGACTCGGGAGTAAGCCACCACCTTATTCCCTATAGTATTCTCTGCGGCTGGTCGCCGAGGCTACATCCAAATGGCACATTTTGTTGGGACTCCCGAAATGGAGTCCCGAAATTGTCCCGGCTAGACTCTTGGAACTTTGAACGGCCATAACTCCTCGCCCCGAACTCGGATCGAAACGAGTCCTGAAGCAAAGTTGTAGCTCTCGTCGAGAGCTTTCCAACGCTATGTTGCACTCTTCAAGGCAACGTCGGGAAGGGGTCGATTCCCGACTTTTAGTGGTCGGGAGTCAAATTGCCAGTTTGACTCCCGGCCCTTCTTTTGCCCATAACTTGAGCTGCAGATGTCCGAATGGCCAATGCGAGGCCATTTTCGATATCTAGGTTTCAAGACCTTTCCAATGACATCAAGAACACCCCAATGCGAGGTGTTTTGGGTCTTGCTGTCGAGCTCTGAACATTCGGGAGTCCCAGAGGGCTCCAAACCTCTAACTTTTCCAAGTGTTGGGCTTCACCCCCACACTTGGCCAAAGTGGGGTTGCGACATGGTTAATCAGAACTGGCATAACATTATTTTAGTTACTAAACATGATTTTTGTGGATTTTTTTTCTTTCTTCCATCACACTGATCATTTTGACTTGTCGATTATTATGATTCAACATGTGCAAACCTACACAACGATTGTGCAATTGTAATTCAACGAAGCTACTAGACATATCTTTCCAGAAGGTTAAATTTCAAGTTTCCTGGAAAAGTTCATGGCAAATCAACAAGGAGCCTACTAGAAGTAAACTTCAACGTGGGTTGGCTGTTCTTGCACACTAATCATGGGAGTTCTTTAGATTACTTCCAACAAATCTTAGCACAACTTAAGTTTTACAAGAAACAGGTCTAGATTATTTTGAAGAGTAATAACAGTAAAGAACATGAATTATTCTACAGGTTGGAATTTGCTAGGGATGGATGTTATTAAAGAGTCTTGTTTCTACAAATGTTGAACACATGACTTGTCTGGAAAAGTCTAGTTTCATATTTTTATATGAACTTGTAAAATTTTGTCAACATCTCAAAATAGATGGGTTGTTTGGGACATGCCACTTTCTATGTTAGATTGTAAGTGAAGAGAAACTAAAATTTTATGTAGCTCAGCATGTAGTCTTTTCTAGCTACCATGCCTATAGAATGTGACCTCTTAATGTTGGAAGACATGTCTATGTCTATTTTAGTACTAGTAATTTTCAATTGATGTACATACTTATTTTGTTACATGTTATTTGCCTACGGTGCAAGCTTTGGACACACCATAGGAGGCACTCAAAGTTTGAAGGTGCCCAAGAAAGGACACTGGATTTCACCATGTAACATTGCCTCACATATATATTTCTTGACCAAAGTTGAAAATGCTTTTTTGAGTGCTCTTTGTAGTTCACACAAAAAGTGAAGAATCTAAAGTTGCATAACCATGATGATTTTTGGCAGAAATACAAAAGGGAAGGATACAAGTATTAATAATGTGGAAAGTGTGGAAAACAATGAGGAAAATGAGAATCACAAGTTTTGAAGGACCAACTTGAACAATTTACAAGAGCCATGGTTTTGGATGACACAAAGAATTGCAACGCAAGTTGTGCAAGAAATGGGGTACATCTTTTTCCATTTGCCTTGTGTTTTTGAAGTTGGTTACCCATTTTTTTGCTACTAGTAGTCAACTTTTATATGACTTCATATGTCTTGATTCATATGAAAATTGCGCACATCAAGTGGACAATTAACTATGTCTTGAGATATTGGTAATCAAAATGGTTGTACCCATTGAACTTATGTGGTGGATCTAAGCAAGTAATTTGGTGTTTTGTTGGTGTAGAAATCCATTTCAAGTGATTGATGGGAAGACATTTGGTGTAGCCAAGATGGTAGACCAACTACAAAAGATGTATGAGGAGGTGAAGAAGATTACAGATAATGGGGATGTAGAAGGTGCACGTGACATCATTGAGGCTAACTTTGATGCCCTTAGGGAGCAATCGGAGTTGGGTGTAGAAGGCATTGAATGTGCAATCATGCTTGATATTATGGCCCAACTCCACCTGACCATAGGTGATTTTGAGAAAGTGGAGCATCTCCTTCTTGAGGTTTTTTTCCTACTCCTAGTTATTTCATGTTATGTTGTTTTGGGTTGCAATGTTAACATGGGTATCATCATTGATTCATCAATTTTTTTCCTGTAATAAGATAGAAGTGTTAATAGTTGGAAGTTGAAGTGTTGCATTTTAGGGCATGCACATGAAAAAATTGATAGAAAAAGTTGGAATTAGATCTCTTTAGTTGTTGGTGGACAATGTATTGGGACACATGGACAACATGTACACAACCATGGGCAAACCTAATGAAGAAGCCCTTCCTTTGAAACAAGATAATTTCAAGATTCAAGATGATGCATTTAGTAAATGGACTTGCAACATTGCTTATGCACTAGCATATTTGTCTTGAAGAAAATTACTCGCTCCTTGTCTAATATATGTAGTCCATCTATATATATTAAACTTTCATCTATATAGTTCATCTATATATATATGAGGACTTTCATCTTGCATTACCTTAGAATACCAAGTTATGTGCAATTTTTTTGTCACTTGTCACAATGTTTTAGGCCTAAACAACACTCAATCTTGTTATCAAGGAAATACCACTTAACAATAATTAAGCTATGTGGACAGGCAAAGAAGATAGCCTTTTGGTAGTGGAGTTACTACTAAAAGTTGCAAGCACTTACAATGAATTGAATATAATGAGAAGGCCATTAAGCTTTACAATTATGTTATAGCCATCATACAAAAAACATTCACTAGTAGAAAAACCCCATTTTTCGACTTGTCTTAGGCGACTAAAAGTGTCTTTTGCGACTATTTTTTCTCACCTAAACCCTACTAGTGATTAGGCCCTGAGGATGAAAGTTTGGCAATGCCACTTAAGAATATGGTGTATTTGGTTTTAGATGAGGGAAGCTTTGAGGAGTTAGAGCTTGCAATGCTTAGGTTTTGCAACACTATTCTTCTCTTCTGCAATTTGTTTTATCATTTGTTAAATTTGTAAGGATTCAATTGCTGATTGAATGAATCATCTTGCTCCACATCCAAGACATGAAAGAGGTTCCTTTTATATTTGATGTAATAGTTGACAATAAAGTAAATCTCGAAAGTGTTCTCCAACTTTAAACTTTTCAAAGTCTTATAAGGGATTCCAATAGTAGAGTTTCTTTAGGTTTTGGGCATGTGTAGAATGTTTTAGCGAGAGCCATGGAGAATGAGTATCTTGTTGTAATTATTAAATGGGTTAAGTTCAAAAGTTTGCATTTCTGCATGCATGACATTGGTTGGTCTAGAAAGGGAAATGGGTGCACATGATCGAAGAGTAGGGGAAGCCACAATTGTGTTTGCTAGAATAAAAGCTACAAACGGTCAATTGTCAACTTTCACAAATTCCTATGGCTCATTGACTGTCACTTGCGTAAGGTGAATACAACTTGATTTAAATAATGTTTCATTTTCACTAGTCTTGCTAGAGGGATCTACTCCTTACAACTATGGATTTATTTAGGTCATTAGCTTATTTTTGGTTGTACATTTTTAACATTGCAAGGAAATAATCACGCTCAAATCCAAAAACATTGGATAGAGACAACACACATGCAAAGACAAATATATATGACAATAAGTAGAGTTCAACTTATTAAAAACATGAAAATAAAGACACAAACAAACTTCAACCCACAAAAGTATGAATGCATTGAAAACAAAGGATGGTTTACAATTTAGAAACTTAAACAACTGTCTTCCATCCTAAATTCATTCACATGTCCCATCCATACACTTTTGATCGCAACGTTTCTTAAGCCTTATAATGGAAGATGACACAATTGATTGAAATTAAAATTGCAACGGCTTTAAAATGTCCAACAATGTGGCACAATTTGGAGAACTAAGGAAATTTGTACCTTAGGGATTTAAAAGCATGGCAACAAAGTAGTTGGGAAAAAAAAAACTAGATGTAATAAGTAAATAGAATATGTAATTCTTGGTATTGTTGTAAAGGCAATTCCACAATTCATTTGTAACAAGAATAAATCATCCTTTGTACTTGTGACGTTTACACATAGGTGTGTGTACTTCTCACCACTTTGTTTTCACCTTTCACCAAATAGGAGTTCAGAACTTTTCCTTGTTGACTTCATTTCGTCATCATTTCAACAAATAATCCCAAGCTCTTCAACATCTTCAAATCAATTAGTGTTATGTTAGCTACAAAAGTGAGATGCTCGCTTTTGAAAACAAAGTTGATGGCAGAGATGAGATTTATGAATTGTAAAAACAATTGCCAATAAATAACTTTCACCACCATTGCTAGTTAGACTCAAGCTTTTTGAACCTAGATTCAATTGTTTTGAAGTTCTTGTCAAGACTTTTCATTTGATTCATGATTTCATTTTTTTATTTGTGGATCTTCATCATTTGCTTGGTTAGTTTTTGTTCTAGGGTTCTCATTTGCTAATTCAATCTTTGTTCCAAGGCGTGTTTTGTTCATTTAATATCTGTTCCAAAGTAGTGTTTTATTGATTCAACCTCTATTCCAAGGTGATATTTTGAGTTCTGGTGATGTCCTAGTTCACTACCACTACACTAGTAATGAAGGTTGCTTCAATGCCCAAAAGCCATTTCATCTCTGTGTAATATTTCTAGAATCCCCAAAACAAATGTGTCATTTTTCTTTTCTTAACCATAGTAAATAGATAATAAAATTTCAAACAACATCAATACTTGGTACCTCAATTGTCATGAAATAATTATTGATGTACTTAAGAGTCTCAACAAATGAACAAACCATTAGCAATGACTTGAAAAAGGTTCTCACTACCATTTCATTTCAAATAATATTAGTGCTTATTGTTATGAGCAAAAGATCTCAAAAGATCTCACTTTATTTATAAGTTGTCGTGAAGATAATAGTAGGTTCTCATTTTTAAAAAAAACTATGAACGTTTGTTTGCAGCCAATGTTTGTTCATTTCGCATTTGCATTGGGAATATGGACATACGTGACAATAGTGAGATGAGCTGATGCAAAATTAAAGGAATGGAAACAATTCCAATTGCTTGGCGGTGCACTTGTGTGGTTAGTTTTGGTACCTCTAGCTCATTCCCATGGTTTTGTGGATGGTTAGCCTCTTTTGTTGTTCTTTTTCTATGCCTTTTTGTTCTCTCTCAATGCTAACCTCTAGTCACAACTTGATGGAACTTTGAACATAATGATTTTTTAAAGTGATTTTTTGACCAAATGTCAAATAAAAAATCTAATCAAAATGGACAAATGTCCATCAAAATGGCCATGACTTAGTCAAATTGGCCATATTGAATGGATAGGGTTTAATCAAATTGACCATTATGATTTGACACTTAGTAAAATGAATCATACTCATTTGATGACTTAGCCTACTTGTTAAGCTTAGGTTACCTACCTAACCTAACATAACTAGTAGGTTAGATTAGGCCTATATTACCTATTTATCCTAGCATAACTAATAGGCTATTAGGCTATTTGTTAAGTAATAACTTAACTAGTAGCCTAACCTAGACCTATTTAGTAGGTTATTTAGGATGTAACCTAAGATTATTAAGTAGCTTATAATTAGGTAGTGTAAGCCTTTTAGGTAGGTATTTTAGGTGACATAGACTTATTAGGTAGACCTATTAACCATGTAGGTAGCCTACCAACCTAGGCCTATTATAAGTATGTAGCATAGGCCTACTAGGCCACCTAAGCCTAATAGGTAAGTAGCCTATCCTGTTAGTTAGATAAGTAGCTCAAGCCACCCAGGCTTACTAATTATAAGGTAGCTTAACTTAAGTTGTCAAGGTTTATTTGGTAGCCATGTACATAACATAAGCCACCTAAGCCTACAAGGTAGGTAGTTTAACCTAGGCCATTTAGGCCTATTAGGTACGTATGTAGCCTAATTTATGCCACTTAGGCCTATAAGGTAGGTAGGCTAACCTAAGCCACCTAGGCTTATTAAGTAGGTATATAGCCTAACTTAAATTACTTAAGTAGGTACATAACCTAACCTAGGCTACATACCTACTTAAGCTACTTAGGTAGGTATGTAGCCTAACCTAAACCTACTAAGTAAGTACGTAGCCTAACCTAAACTACCTAGGCCACCTAAGCCTACTAGGTAGGTATGTAGCTAACCTAAGCTAAGCCACCTAGGCTATTAAGTAGGTAGCCTAGCTTAGTAAATTAGGTAGGTAGCTTAAGCATAAACCTACTTAATAAGCTAGGCTACCTACATAGCCTACTAAATAACATAAGTGTAGGTAGGTATAAGCATAGACCAAGTAGGTACGTATAAAATTTAATATAATATAACCTACATGTTACCTAAGTACATACATTTATTAATAAGTACCTCCTACCTACCTAGGCTAACCTACCCATTACCTACCTATTTATGTAAGATAATGTAAAACAATTCAAGTTCATTTAGTGCAATATGTTGAAAACTATTCATAGAACTTGATTACAATATGTTGGTCTAAAATCATGTTCATTACAATATGTTGTCCAAAAAAATCACCTTATGGGGTGGTGGTGCAATGGTTAGGAACTTGATTTCTCAATGTGGAGGTGAGGTGATCAAGTCCTCACATTTGTGACTTAAGTTACCTTGGCTATTTAGGTGACCTAATTAAATAGCCTAGGTTGCAAAACCTACTAACCACATAACCTAGGTTACTTGGCCTAGCCTAGTTAGGTAAATATATAAATAATTTTTGGCATTAATTATTAGGTTTATTAATCAAGTAGGTAGGTATGTAGGGTAGGTAGGGTAATTAATTGATTAATATTTTCATATTAATTTTAAATAAAATAATTTAAATAATCTATCTTTTTAATTGTTGCCCAAATTATATTATTGTCATGCTGGTTCAATAAAAAAACCTTGGTAAAAAAAACTTAGTAAAAAAGACCAACCAAAAAGACCTAGTCAAAATGGTTGTGTATAAATCAATTTGTCCAAAATGGCATTTTGGTCAAGTTGGACATGGGGGCAAAAAAACCATTGGGGGGGTTTTTTTTTTACTGAAATTCTTAGTAAAAAAGTCGGAATTTCTTGTAGTGATTCTACACATGGAATGGGGGTTGGAAGAATAAGTTTACAGTAGCTATTTTTGCTTTAGATGTTGTGCTATAATATTATCCTAAATATTTCTTTGGGAAGTACTAAAATTAGTTGGTGAAGTCACAAGTTGTGGTATCATTTGGGCCAGACAAGTTTGTGTAGCACCTAATGTATGTTGGCTACATGCTCCTATTGCAAGCTATTGTATGGCATTGTGGTCATATTTGAGTCTTTTTGTTTCTAATAGATGTAAACTTATTTTATTATAATTAACGATCAAAGGTAGAAGAGGATTAATTAATGCACACATCAAGCCATTTTACACTTCATATAGGGATTGCCCAAAGCACACATGTTTGTAATTTGTGTGTTAGAGTTGATAGGTTTTGTGGTAGAAGGTTTAGTGTTAAGTTGAAGAACTTAGTTTGGCTTTTAACAATTGAGTGCAGATGTTTGATTTTACCGCTTTTATCTGTAGCAAGTTTCTGAGGTTCTCAAATCCTCAATTACCCCAATCTTTTGCTTTGTACAACTCTATCTCTAAGCAATTTTTATAATGCAGAAACTGATTTGGTCAAAATTATGTTAGTCCTAAACCCTGAACTTCATACATGAAGTCATTCAATAAAAAGTTTGAAAATCTTGAATCACGTGTACAATTACTTGGCTTTCAATTTCATTGCAAAATATTTGACCAAATGTAGGTCAACATTTTTTGAATTCCACTACTATATGTCACTATTGCAAAAGCTTGCCATTGCATTATATTCTTGTTGTTTTGTGTCTCTCTTTTCAAATAGATGTTTTTGGGAGAAATCATACTAGTAGTTATAATCTATCTACTTTTATCTTCGAACTCTAAAATATCAAATGTGGGTACCTATGTCTAAACATATCATAATTTTGCAATGTTATTGCCATATGTAGTTGGGATTCAAAATTGAATTGTTGATTGTTTCCAGTGCATTAGAAGCATGAGAAGTATATAAGGCATGGGGCATACCTTGCCACATGAAAATCTGTTCTTGAATTGACCATTTCCTTGGTTGCATATGCAAGGACCTTCACATGGAGGGATCAAGGTTGATTTGGAGGATTTGGAGACATTGATCAATTGAGTCCTTGCAAATTGTTATGATTTTGATGACTATCAGCAACAACAACAACATGGGGATGGATTACAACTACTATCAGGGAAACATATTCCTAGTATAGAAATAAAAGTAGGCAACTAAATAGTTTTGTGTATTTGCTACCAATAGAAATTTGGACCCCAACATTCTATGAGCACAAGGTTTTATAATAATGTCCTGAACCAATTGCACATTTTTTAGACACCTTCATATTCTAGCTTTGTGTTACAATAGTAAATGTTTCATGCCATAACCTTACAACCATTCATCCCATACATGTCATCCATTTTCACCCCAAAACTGAGGGCCAAGCTTAGCTCCCACTTTGTCTAGGCCCTTTATTTTGGGGATGCCCCACTTTCCACCCTAGGGCCTTATCATAAGCTAAAATCATGAACCTAAACCCTTAACCTTAAGGCAATAAGCCTTCTATACATTTTCCTAATTTCAAAGTCACATAAGGCTCAATAAGCTTACCATTAATGTTTCCCAAATGGAACATCATTTCACATTCAACATTATCATCCAAGACTTTCATTTTAAGGTGTAGTCACAATATAATAATTCATAGGCAACCCTTGTGTGTTGAATATTTAATCATAATTAGTCTTGAAAAGGACCAATGGGGTGATGTAGTAGATTGGGATTGGTTGTTCATTTTTGCACTTGTTATGATCCTCAACAAGTGATTGTTAATACTTCATATTTATTAGATTCATTTCAAATCTATCAACATGTTATAATATTATATTTCAAAAAATGTTGTGTAAGTATATCACACATTTTCACGATTAATCTAATTTATTATTTAAAACCATGTAAAATAAACAATGGCTATATTTGCAATGATTCCTTTTGTTCCAATTTCATTCAACAACTTGAGGAAAAAAAAAACTTGATATCTAGTTTAACAACACATCAAATACAAGGAATGAACAAGACATCATTGGAAATTGAAAAATGGCAAAAACAATAAAAAAGATAGAACAAACTATTAATGAGCCAAATCTTCAAACACCCAAACTTGCAAACTTTAGAAACTTTAAAGTGGAAAAGATGTGACCCACTTAGATGCTAGAAGTATCATGCTTCTTTTATACAATAACTCGACTACAATCTTAAGATGAAACATGAAATAAAATGCCAAAGACTCATGGTTGATTTTTCAGTTATTTTTATTTTGATCAATCAATCTTCAATTTATTAATTGGATTCAATTGCAATTTTTGCATGTTTCGAATCTTGCCAACAAAATCAAATGCTTCATAGATTAGAGTTCCAAGACATTAAAAGACTTAAAAGATGATTATCAAATCTAAAAATCACAACAAACTTAACAATTTACCATTACTTTGTGCAATATGGGACTATACATTTAATATATATATAGTTATGAAGGACTTCTCATTACTTATAATTTAAATCAACTTGAGTAAAAAATCACAAATCAAGTAGCAACATGGTTAACAAGATTTTAGATCCATCGAAGAAGCAAGATTCTATTGAAAACCCCAAAATAGGAAACAAATAACATACTAAAGAGGGGTGTGACCAATGGCAAGAATCTCCAAACTCAAAAACTACTAAGGGAAGAAGGAAAAATATTCAAGGAAGATGAACTTATAGACTATCCATGACATTAATGAACTTCAAAATAGTCAATAGACCTATCTTGTCCACATGAAATGAAACCAAAACTGTAAGTACCAAGATTTGCAAGCTTAACTACCAAGCTTTATTTTTTTTCCCATAATTCTACCACTAACAAGAAATTTTATTTCAAGCTCTAAAATTTATCCATTTTTCCATCTTTAATCAGTACCTAATTTCAAGTTTTAAAATTTTCCCCATATAATTGTCCACCACTACCTAATAATTTATAGAAAGGGAGCACTTACATAGAGTTTTGCTTCTATTATTTTCATGTTTTCCATTCCCGTTTTTTCATCACTTGAACATAGTTTTGCTTGCCTTTTTCATGTTTTCCATTCCCTTTTTTTCATTGCTTGAACAAAATTTTACTTTTGTAGTTTTCATGTTTTTCGTTTTTTTTTCATCAATCGTAGGGTTTTGTTTCTTTTTGGATGTTTCCAATTGCCCTTTTTCACCACTTTAACAAGAGTTTCATGTTTTCCATGTCCCTTTTTTATCACTTGAATAAAGTTTTGCTTCTTTTTTCATGTTTTTTCCATTCACCCTTTTTCATCACCTCTGATTTACTTATGTGGACAAGGCTAAGGTCAAGTTTTGGCCCCCACTTCTTCACTGATCATTTCCCTTTGCTTACTCACCAAGGTGTGGGGCTGATAGTATAAGGTCCTCCCCAACATGCAATGGGGAATTATTGGACATGTCTTTAACCAAGTAGTCACATTGCTTTTTCCTTGGCCTTCTTCCTTGAGGAAATCACAATGTATGTCTTGGGGCTTCCTTAGGGAAAGGTATGAGGTTTTCCTTGACATGCCTTAAAAAAGTATTGCAAATTGCTTTATTTGGGGTGTGGGTGGGTTTTTTCCTTAACCTTCTTCATAGAACTAACGCATGTTATTTCTTCTTGGGCTTGGCCCAAATCCCATCCTTGCATGTATATGGATGGTTTATTTCAATTGAATTCCAAAATGAGATGGATAAATGCCTTGCTTGGCTAAATCTATGATGGTTGAACAACTATTTGAATGGGACATACACGTTTTTCTTTAATGCCTTGATTCCTCCAGTTTCAAAGATACAAGGGACATCATCATATCACAATATCTATAGTGAAGACAATGAATGGGGAATTTTTTTTGGTAGTCTCGAGGAATCACTAAAGCCTCAATGCCAAACTATGCATACACATAACTTTTTGACCATTTCTTTACAACGCCCCTTCTTGAAACCCTCCCCATAATGGCATGCATTTTGAAATAGTTAAGGCCTAAACTATCATTACACCCTCGAGACAAATTCAATAGCCTTGACATTGAATGGTTTGGTCAAATGACTCAACATGCACTCTAGTTATTGTAAGCCAAACTCCCATGCAACTTTGGTAGTTGGAGTGATTAAGTGGAAATTTTCATCGATTTGCAATGGTTTGCCAATGTTATCGGATATACACATATGCAAAAAGGAGGGATTTAAAGATGATGATCATAATTTTTAATTTTGTACAATTGTGAGTTCTTTGGGAATGGACTTTTGAACACAAAGGAATGTGGTGTGTTGTATGGGTAGGGAACCCTTTGAAGATTGAACCATGGCCGTGAAATCATTGAGTGGTGTCATGATTGCTTATGAAAACTTGATATGTGCCATGTGTTTATAATCTTTTATAAATTATCTTGCTTATCTACTTTTGAAAATTTTAGTATACTTGCATAATATTTACTAGCATTCTAACTTGGGGATTTACAATGTGCCCATAAAGTTTAACACAACTCATGACATTGCATGGTGGGAGTGAACAAATGTTACTATGATTAACATTTCCAACTACTTGATAAAGATGGATGAAAACGCACAAAAACCTCATGCATCCCAAGTTTGTCATGTATCATGACCCCTAGGTGCACAATATCAATAAATAAACCCACTTCAAACAAAAAAAAAAAACCTTGATCCATATGGTGTCTTATTTGAAGGGCAAGACTTAGCAAATTTGTTGATATTGCCTTGTCATATTCTTTGGTTAACTAGTCAAAACCACGATGCTCAAATTAGCCACAATTGGATGCAAATTGATATGCAAAGTGCAACAGGTTCATAAGGACATTTAAGCCCCTAAGGAGATGCAAGTAAATCCTCATAAGGTAGAAATGAAATTGGGGATGTTCAAGTTGGTAGCAAGTTAATATTTTTCCAAGGGGAACACCATTTTAACAACATTGACATGGATGTTGGAAAAGATCTTGTCAAGGGTAATGTCGTTATGGATCACCATGTTTTAGTTGCATCAAATGACATAGACATGGTGGACACTAAGGAAGGTGTGGTAGATGTTTTCTATGAGGCAAGTGGCAATGATGATGCCATGGTGCTTGCCATTTGAGTGGGAAAAAATGTAGCAATAGAGGTTGCTAGAAACAATTGCTTGCCATCAATGAGTTGGAGTCTCATTTGTAACTGCAACCTATGAAGCTAGATGCCCTCAACATTGTTGTTTGAATGTTAGTAGATGAAATCATGCCATAACATTCTTTCAAAGGGGCTCAAGTATGTGGCATATTTTCTAAGGCTAGGATAGTGGATCTCCTAGTAGACTTGGTGCTCATGGAAGATATGCATTCATTTGAAGACATTTTTGTAGCTAAGGAATTGGCCAAGAAGCTTCCTAGAAAGCTTGTCGAGCAACTTGCTAGGCAGGGGGTTGGGAATACTTCAAAAAAGGTGAAAACACATTAAACCCTCCAAAAATTGTAGTCACAATTCTAATCTTTTTGTAATTAATGTTTTTGGTAACGTATGGACATCACATCTTGGATATTTTTGCTTGTTTTAAGTATATTTGACTAGTTTTAGACTTAATCTAATCAATTATTTAAAAAAATCCAACAAACATTGAAGAACTTGAATGTATGGAAAATATTTGTGACAAAATAATACCTATCACAAAGTTTGAAAAATAGCATATATACTTCAAAAATAAGGTTGTGAATGGAATTCTTGGGTGGATTTTTTTATGGTGCATGATATTGATATACATTAATTAAATCTATGACCATTTAAAAAATAATTTTTTTTGGATAGAATTAAATGCAGAGCGATCTTTTTTTTAAGGAAAAACCATTACCATATCAAAGAGGAGGAGATTTTATAGATGGAAATTGCTTTTTTTTTTTGTTTTTTTTTGTTTGGTAATGTTCCATGAATCACAAACAAAAGGCCTTAGGGTCATTGAAAAATTGTAAGTTATATATTCTATGTACATTAATTTTATCTAATTCTTTTCATCTAACTATTGCATCCAGATTAATTTAAATTCAAAATGAACTTTGAATTTTGAAATGTATCCATGCAAATTTTAAAGTTTTTTTGCTTGTATTTAAAATAGTCAAAGGATGCCATCAAGATTTTAATTTATTCCATACTATGATACTTGTTATACATCACTTCTTTTGGTGAAAAGTGGCTCACCTTTAATGCGTTTTCACCTAGGAGGTTGTCGTGGAAATTGATAGGGAAGAGGCTAGGGATGTTACCAAGAACAATGTTAAGGAGGTTATTGAGAAGGAGGTCAAGGAAAACACTAGGATGGAGGTCGAGGAAATTGCCAAGGATGTGGTTGGGGAGCTTATTGAGATGTTGTTTAAGGAGACTACCAAGGACATGACCATAATGCTTGTTGGGGAGATTGCCAAGGACACAATTAAGGAAGGGGTTAAAAAAATAATCAAAGAAACTAATGTTCTCAGGGATGTCAAGAATGAAGTTCAAGGTGGAGAAGCTTGGATCCCTAAAGAAGGTGTTTTGTTTTAAAAACATTTATTTGGGAATTTGTCACCCATTCTTGTTGTTGCATTTATTGGCATGGAAAGTGTCCTTAATAAAGTGGTATGGACCACCTTCAAGTTTGATGCCACACCAATTAAACAAACCCTTTGAAAGGACCAACCCAATCATGGTATGTAGTGAATTGAGTTAAACATTACAAAAATTCTAGTTTTCATCATTGGAAATCTTCTTTCAGTTGATATTCCTTAGGCCCTTCATTTAATATTGTAATTTGTGAATTAACTACAACAAACCACAAGTTGAACCCAATATTCAATGCACCCACATAAGGCCACCACCACCCACCTATACATCGCTTGTTCACAAGGTCCATGGGAACAATAAATTGTACATTGAACAAGAATAAAACGATGAATCATAGAAGGTGAAAATGAGGAAGTCAAGTTCACAACCCTTGGAGGTTGAACCAAGGAGCCAAAGGGGAAAAAGTTTGCAAGAATGAAAATGGATTATTAAGCATCATATGGAATAAAGTGAACTAAACAAATGTTAAAGGGAAATCTTCTTGAAACTATGGGGAGAGAAAAAAACATAGAATATACCCAAATTTGAACCATTTGCAACCCAACAAACTCAATAGACCAAGAAACTACCCATAATGCAACAAATAGCTATAGAATGACAAGCCTAACTTGAGGCCTTCAACCTAGGATTAATTGCCAAGGTGCAAATAATTGGGTAAGAGGCTTGCATACCTTCTTGCAAGAAGCAAGTTTGGATAGAAGGACACTTGGGATATCCTAAGAAATGATGAAGTTAGAATTTTTTGGGGGATGTTAATTTCATTTCCTTGAGTTATTGTTGAAGAAGTCCTATTGTGATAGTTTCCTTGGGGACTTTCAATAGGTAATTCCCTAGGGGATCTACCTACATGCTCCTTGAAAGTCTTGTTGAATAATTTCCAAGGAATTTTAGTGGTGATATTGAGTTACACTAGGTTGTTTCATTAGATTGAAGGAAAGATTAATTGGAGGTGTGTTTGACTTTTAAAATAATTAGGAAGTGGAAGGTTGCAAATAAATGACATGGAATAACAATGAATGACAAGGATAATTCTTTGGTTCAAAGCCCAACATTACTGATGATTGATCTCAATGACATTATTAACATCTTGAGAGGCAATGTTACCATAGATAACAACATCAACAATTTTTTTGAAGCTGACCATCTTAGACATTTCATATGATATGTAGATTACCCTTGTGAGTTTGATGAATACCTTGTTTGCATTGTAGCCAAGCCAATGGATTAATAAAATATTTTAATTATTTGACTAACCAAATTAAGAAGTTACAAAGGGTAAAACACATCATATATTCCTTTCTGCATGTGGTGTGCAACATCAACTTCTTCAACTTGGTTGTGATCCCACATTTTAGGGGGAAAGAAATGTGACTATAAACATTGAAGCCTACTTTATGTCAAATTGGGGAGGTTTATTCACTTTAATTCATGACTTTTATCCCATTTAAGGAAAAAGAAGTGGCCTTGTTATTTTGAAGACTGGAGGTTGATTTCATGCAATAGTGGGATGATGAGGCCTGCATAATTTTCAATACCATGTTGTGGAAGAACATTAATAGGGATGGGTTGCATATTGGGAAAATGTTCCCCATGAAAGGTTGTTTTTTTTTATAAAAAAAAAGGTTATCTAGGAGAGGTCATTTCCTTGGGGAAGAGATGATTCCTTGTGAAAGGTTGTTTCCTTGGGGAGGAGATGGTTCCTTGGGGGGTGTATGTTGGCTTGGGGAGGAGATTGTTCTTTGAGATAAGTTGTTACCTCAAGGAAGGATGTTTCCTTGGGGGAGGTGGGTTGTTTAAAGAGAAGCCACAAATTAAGGATGTGATGTTTGACTATTTTTAGCATAATTATATGCAATTCCATCAAGCAATGTTTTTGTTGACAAAATTGTTTTCCCCTAAGGAAGGGATTGCTATGTTTCCCTAAGGAGGTTTAGGGATGTGGACATTATCGATGATAGCTTGGACATGAAAGAAAATGTTATCTTTGACATTATTTGAAGATTTTTGTTCAAAATACACCAAAATACATTCAAAAAATGAACTTTGAATTGGCCTTTTTGGTCCACTTAAATGTGCTTTGACCCTTGGGAAGGCTCATTTGGGTTGGGTTAACCAAGGGGGGTTTGGTTAATTATGACCTTGTCCCTATGGGTCAAATCATTGAAGTTTAGAAACCTAATGGTCAGAGCATGTTGTAAACCACACCACATTTAATTTGTTGTTCCTATTTATGTTTGCCAAATTACACACATCAATGCCATAAATTGTGTCATGCTAGTGTTGTACACCACTAATTAGAGGTGTCACATGTTTATTAGGGACATTTCTCTTTCTTTTTTTTTCAAAAGAAATATTTATTGATTGCTTAGAAAATTGGATCCTATGTAATAAAAAAATGGAACAAAAATTGGGGTTGATTTTTTTTTCCCCGAATCAAAGAAATAAGATGTGTAATATGATTTAAGTCCAATGCCAAAATGGAAAACAAGATTAGGATTGGCCCATAATTTGTTTGGTATATGGATGTGTTATTATAGGCTCGTTGCTTGGGTCGTTTACAACCCAACATAACTATTGTCTTGTTGATGGCATTGCTTGAGTAGCAAGCCTATGGTTGCTAAGTCCACACAAGTAAGTTGTTGAACAAAGGTGGTAGTGATGTATGTTATAGTATTTCAAAGGGTACTTTGATCCATTTGGTAGCATAATCTATTGCCACTATGATACATTCATTGCCTAGATACCTTCTTGCTAGTTTGATGGTGCAATCCAAGCTCCATTTTGTGAAAGGTTTTTGCTGATAGGGTGATAACAAGGTTTGTTAAATCGATGGTAAGAAAATTATCAATTTGTTGACAATCATCAAATGTAAATAAAAATATAACTTGTAATGCTAAATACTTCTTTTATTCAATTGAGTATTCATGCAGAGAGACATATGTCTATGAGCTATTATGTACCATACCTCTTGGAACCATTGTAGTTGAATTGAAAGTAGCAAAATAGTTCATTCTTGATCAAAGAACTGCAAAAGACACCTCTAATTTGATGGTCTGGATCCTGACATGGGCTGTCTAGGGAGTAGTTGTTGTGCCTTCATAAATTGTCATCATCATCCTACTACTACTACCAGTGACCACATGTTGAGAGCAGCTTCTACATTTGGTGGAACACCAAGTCCTCAGTTGTTGTCAAGTATGCAATGATGTAAACCTGCCAAACTACTACAGAGCAGTACCACAACACACTGAAGAAATGGAGATTTGAGAAAAGAAAAAAGGACATGTGTCCTATGCTACTTCCTATTACCTAACCAACCTCACACAGGTGAGGTGAGGCCTGAAACTGTCTACCATATAATGTATGCATTGCCTTGCCTCTATCTAGTGGAGCCATCATCATTGATTCAACATCCAAGAGCAGGTAGCAGATCTCAAGGGGAGAGGACAGTGGGTGTGCAAGGAGTGGAATAAATAGTTATAGTGAAAAACCTGGCCAAAAAGTAACCAAAAAAAAAGGGCAAAAAAAAAAACCCTATTGGATCATTGTATCCCTGTACTTACATCCACATGTAAGGTGGTTACATCCACATCCACATCCACATCCAAGGTAGTTAAAGCTATGTACTAACATCCACATGCAAGGCAGTTAAGGCTATGTACTAACATCCACATGCAAGGTAGGTAAAAGGAGTAGGGGTACTACAATATATGGAAAAACTCACCTTGCATTCCAACAATTTGTAGTAAATTCTGGATTATGATGGACTTTTAAGTTAGTGAATGATTAATAATTGTTTTTGCTTCCTACAGTTTTTGCTTAGTTGTTTATGTTAAAGTACAAAGCAAGGTGTTTACTTCATACATTTTGAACCTATTTAGAGTGTGCTATTATTTACCTTATTTATGAGTGCTTGAGTGTACATATTATTGATTTGGTGAATCTTTTGTTGGAGTGTCCTTAATGCAGCAGCAGGTTCATGTAGCCAGTTCTTTGGGCAGTTGTTCGACTTCTTTCCAAAAAGAATTGAGAACTGTGGTTATACATCAGAACCAGGTATTTGGTTTTTGATATCCGTGGTTATAACGTCAGAGTCAAGTATCTGATGTTTTGACAATCAGGGTTATGAATGAACCCTGTGAGACCACCCTTGATACCCGGCGGGGGATTGGTGCAGTTTCTAATAACCGCCCCCACACTGTAGACGACACTACCTTTACCTGTACTCGCTTAGAACGAGTGCTTTAGAACTGAAGTGGGCAGTATGATACATGATATAGCTAGGGAGCTCTTGTCCAATGACAAGATGGTAAGGAACTTTCTGAATGCAGCCCAGGTATGGAAGCAAGGATGCTTTGCAGATTGGAAAGCTAATGTATGAAGAGCAAAACAAGTGGAGAATAATTGAGTGTATATTATTCGTTTTTTATGTTACAATGTTGAGAACACAGGGCAGCCTGGAACAGCCACATCAGGAGCGGTGGGACATTGAGCCAGAGGGCAGTGATTGCCCTGGTTTCCCCACCAATCCAACCCACCTTGTGTGGCTTGCCCGAGAAAAATCCACAAAGCGATGCCCATGAACGCTGTCCCTGCGTCGAGAGCAGCAGACAACACATACGTGTAACGCTTCCACCAGGCCTTGTAGTGTCTGAAAATGAGATAATTAAAGATGAGGCCGACTGTTAGAAACATGATATTGTTGACTGCAGATGCAGGAGGCATTGTCAAGCCTCCCATCAGCAACACAGGTATGTTGATCCACCGGATCCAAGTTGACTTGGGGAGAAGTTTTGTCGCAACCCAAACTGGGAGTGGTGCAAGAGCTCCAGCAAGGAAGAACCAGTTGAGGCTATTGTATAAACCAAGCGGGCCAAAAGTTCTGAGTGGACCCACAAGGCCCCAGATAACTGAAGATGTATAGTACACACCGTCACTTGGGCAGCTCCAAGGGCTGCCTGCTGGTAGCAATGCTGGATTGCATATGTTGGGTATGGACGTGAGCAACCACCATGATGTCCCCAAGCACGTAATTGCAGATATAAGAGAGCCAATGACCTGGTGACCAATCCTCCCCCCATGTACATATACCTCTCTAGTCTCAGCTTGCAATTTTCAACAACTGTTCTGTTCTTTAGGGTTTAAGGTTTGTCCTGTGTGATCAAGGTGCAGGCCTATCAAAGCATGAAATTGTGGCAGCATATAAGCAATTGTGAAATTAGTTTTGATGCTGGAAGTAACACAATTTGCAAACATCAAAGTAACAAAAGCCAGGTCAATATGTGGAGGCAATTTTTACCTGGGCAATGAACATAGAGCGAGGTGGGATTTTGGTGTACTGCCCGAGCTTCAAGTCTTGCAGGAACATAAGAGAATTGTGCAAATTACTTGTGCCGTATATCCTGAAACACAAGTTGGCCACTGGCTTCCCTGGTAATAAATAGCCCATGAGGTATTCGGAGAGGATGCTGATGCTGGGTGCCTGAACATTTCACACACAAACCGGTTCAACAATGTGTATGCTCAGGACTCTTGAGTAAAGCTCTACTATGACTTCTGTTCCAAGGAAGCTTGTGGAAGCAGCCAGTAGCCTTTCATAATACTAGTGAGGACTAGTGAGAATGGTACTGCCAGCAGTGGCACAATGTTAACAGAAGCTTGGCACTTTCACACAAGTATCATGCACATATCAACAGCGGAAAACTGGCTATATGGAGGTGAGAACAAGCCTGGTTTGCAGTGGCAACAAGGACTCCGAAAGGTAGTGTGAACATGATGGCAATGATGCATCCCAGAAGTACACCCCACCAAGGCAGCTGCAGTTGCTCCTTGTAGCCCTCTGCTCCCACAACTGCCAGAGTCAGGCAGCCAATCAACAGAATCACAAACCATTGCAGTGGCACTGGTGCATATGCCTCCATTAACCGTGTGTGCACATCTGAATTCTTCTTCTCATCTGTCCTATCACTTCCCCATGCATTATAAAAGTGCTGCAATAGCTCCCTGCACAACAGAGACAACAACACAAGCCACAGTCTCAATCTGTCAGAGAGCTTCATCTTGATCAACATGAACCATGGAGATCATGTTGTGTACATAGCCCTTACCAATGTCTGACAGACACATACAATATTGTTTGTGGCTGTAGTGCTCAGGGTCTCATTTGGCTGTGCACTGTGGGTTTCAAGCCAGATCTTCTTAGAACTCTGAAAAGAAATCAAGGGGTGATGGGTGTCTAAGGCTTTGCATGGCATACTTTCCATGGAAAAAAAGCAAATGGGTGATGGCTATCTAAGAGCTTTGCATGACATACTCTCTGCAGCAGAGAATTCCAAGAGCTTGTGTGCAGAACAACAACAGAAATGCTAGCTACTGGTCTAAGAGCATTGCATGGCATACTTTCAATGGATAAGAAGCAAATGGGTGATGTCTGTCTTAGAAGAGCTTTGCAAGGCATACTTTCCATTGAAAGAAGCAAATGGGTGATGTCTGTCTTAGAAGAGCTTTGCATAACATACTTTCCATGGAAAAGAAGCAAATGGGTGATGGCTATCTAAGAGCTTTGCATGGCATACTTTCCATGAAAAAGAAACAAATGGGTGATGGGTGTCTAAGGCTTTGTGTGGCATACTTTCCATGGAAAAGAAGCAAATGGGTAGTGGCAGCTCCAATGACTGCAAACCCCATTGCAGTTGTCATGGCCATCATGATACTGAGATGCAGCTTGCTGTAGGAGTTGTAAGCATCCAAATCCAAGGTAAGAAGACCAGGGGACAGAATCCGCTTGATGTCATAGGGGGAACCATCATTTGCATAAGATCCACTGGAGAAGAAGGGGAAAGTCTTGGCATCATAAGCATTTGTCCCCCAGTAGGCAATAGGGATGAGCACATAGAGGTAGAGGAAGAAGCCCACTGCAGCATTGACCAAGGAGAACAAGGGAACTGCCAGAGGACTCCCTCGGAAGGAAGAGATAGTTGCCCAATCTAGTGCAAAAGAACCAATGCCCAGACCATTTAGACCAGACCCAATCTGCTGTGCAGTGACGGAATTTGGCCATACAAAGCACACCACAGAGACAGTAGACAAGGAGCTGAACAAGTAACCCGGGAGCAAGTAGTAGGCGAAGCTTGCCACTAAACAGATGCAAAAGAATTGGATTCGTGAGAATGAAGAAGATGAAGAAGAAGAAGATCCCTTGCTATTGCTACAGTTGTTCAAGCCTGATTTCGCTACAATGTTCTCCTCCTTCTCATGCATTGTCCTGAAGCAAGAGAAGACATGGAAAAGAGTCAGAGGAAGAAGAAGAAGGTCAGAATGGGTTTTGCTCAGACAATGTCAGATCTCTAATTGCTTGATTCTAGAGCTCTCAGCTCATTACAACACAGCTTGGGTTTTGTGACTTAGATTTTTCAACTTGGGATATTTGCAACTTGGTTTAGCAACTAGCTAAGTTGAGCTGTGTTGTAGTCCAAGGCAACAAGGGATTTTGCTGGGGCAATGTCAGATCTTTAATTGCTTGATTCTAGAGCTCTTAATTCACTACAACACATCTTGAGTTTTGCGACTTGGGTTTAGCAACTTGGGGTATTTGCGACTTGGTTTAGCAACTAGCCAAAGCTGTGTTGTAAACCAAGGAGAAGACAAAAATGCTGCTGCAGCAAGCAGCAGGTCGGAAGAGAGAGAAGAACCTGAAGAGCGAGACTTGGACTAATGTGTGCGGCCACCACATATGGGCGGGCTCCACCAGCACCTTGCGGTACAATCCCGCAAACCCGTATCCTAATAGCTGCAATTTCAGATCAAAGCTTAGAGACGAGAGTTTCAGCAACAGCATGAAGGAATGCAAGGACTCGTGGAGAAGGAGGAGAGTTTTTTCGCTGCTCCTTACCTGAGTTGCTACAACAAAGATAAGGCTGGGCATAAAGTCCATTCTCTGCTTGTAGAAAGCTTTGACAACGTTGACGACAATTGTGCCAGCGGCTCCGCCTCCAGTGTTGGCAAAGACGGTGATCAGTACGTGTTCTTTCATGGTGAACGGGCCTGGATTGAGTGAGAAGTCCCAGCTCCACCACCGACGACCGTCACGGTTCGTGATCAAACCAGGCAGCACTAATTGTATGGACTTTCTCGGCAGCAATTTGGCCATCAAGTGTCCCAAAGGAAGAGCCACGATCTGTATGGAGATGGCGGAGATGTGCAGCGGCTCCTTGCGATACCCGAAAAAAGTGTTGACGATGGTTAGCAGCATATTTCCTCCCACCCCAAGTACCACTGTCCTGAACGTCAAGCATGCAACAGTGGGATCGTCGACTGTGGCCACAGTGAACGCCACTTCTTCGATGATGGGTGATGATGAGACCTCCTCCTCCAGAACTTCCTCCGAGTTGTGAACTTCTTGCAACTTCCCTGCATTCCGCTCTGTTGTCGATACATCGGAGAAGCAGCCGACAGTTTCTGCACTCATTCTCTGCATGCCCAGGAATGAAAACTTCGGCATGAAATACAAACTGCGGAGATGAATACAAACAAATGCTGCAAAATCTGATCATGGGTGCTTACTGATCGTCATCAAGCTCAAAGAAAAAACTCTGGTGGACAAGACCCAATTAGCGCTTTTCAATGCAACAGTCCTGAGTTCGTAATGAGTCTCAAGAGGATGCCAGATTTGGAAATGGCAAACAACCCAATTTTCAAAAGACCTTGTCACTCATGACTCTAAACGATTCTAAGAATTATCATCATCATCAGCAAACAGCAGTTTGACAATCTAAATTTCGAACAAGGAAGAATAATACAACTACAAATTACGGTACTGCATTCACAAACATGAGATCTTGGGGCGAGTCTAACTTGCGCATGGATTTCTAATGTTTTTTTTGTTGGGGGGTGGGGGGTTTGGTTTCAGTAGCTACAACTTCACGGAGGAGAGGGACTGACGAGCTCTACCAGCAGCGCTGCTGGATAGGCGGCGGCGGCTTCCTCTTGCAGAGGAGGAGCTGTGATCTTCGAGCTGTTGCAGCAGTTTGATGATTCATTAACCGTGTGTTCCATGATGACAACACATGCGCAATGCTGCACCTTTCTTCCTTCTTCTTGACAATCGCAATGCTGGGTTCTTCTTCACAATCGCAATGCTGCTTTCTTCTTGAAAATCGCAATGCTCTGTTCTTCTTCACAAGCGCAATGCTGCTTTCTTCTTCATAATCACAACGCTGCTTTCTTCTTCATCACCATCTCCATGCTTTTTATTTCTTCGCAATAGCAATGGGTTTCTTCTTCACAATCAGCGTGCCAACAACGTTATATGTCAATGAATGCCACGAACTCCACCTGCAACTTCCCCTTCTTCTTCTGCACCTTCTTCACCTTGCAGCAACAGAAGAGCCGCCTCAGGCCAGCCTAAATCACCACTTTTATGGCCGATTTGGTGGGCCTGAGGAAGAAGGGGGATGAGCCTCAGACCCCACCTAAAGCATCACTTTTATTGCCAATTAGGTGGGCTCCAGGAAGAAGTGGATGAGGCTCAAGTCCACCTAAATCACCACTTTTATGGCTGATTGGGTCAGCCAAAGAAGGGGGAAGAGCCTCAGGCCCACCTAAATCACCACTCTTGTGGCTAATCAGGTGGGCCTGAGGCTTACTCCGGAAGAGACTGAGGCCTACCTAAATCACCACTTTGATGGCTGATTAAGTGGGTCTGAGGCCAGAGGAAGAAGGGAGGAAACAGAAGAAGAGCCTCAGGCCCACCACTTTTATGGCTGATTTGAACTGATCCCCAGTTTTGGGGGAAAATCAAAATTGTTGTAAACTAATTTCTTTTAGAACACTCCAAAGACCGAAAAAAAAATGAACTAGAGAGAACTGGCAGGGTTTGGCCAATTTTGGCTCTAGCAAGTATGTGCCCGAGATTGGTAGGGTGAAGTTGTGGGCGAGCTAGGAGCCCAAAGACTCAGCCAAACTCCGTCAGCTTCCTGGCGATAAGCTGCTATAGAATTGACAAGGCATGCTGATTAGGTCTATGGAATTGGCACCCGTGTTGAACAGCCAATTCCGCATGAGAATTAGTCAATTAAAAGGGAGATTAATAACTAAGAGCTGTTAACTGAGTTGTAATAAGCAGAACTGGGGCTTTCCTGGCTATAACTTGCTGGCAGAATTTGGATAGTACTTGTTTCCCGTCATTTTCTCCTTGTCTGAGTGTGTCATATAATGAAGCCCTGCCAATCATAATTAAACCAAAGCACCCAAAAAAAGGGGGGAATACAAGGAACAAAATGGAAGGACCCATGTCCAAGAAGACAAAAGAACCACCTAAGAGGGTGAACCACAACGGGAACATCAAGTGCCCGAATCCCCTCCTATCACAAGAAGTATATCAAATAAGGAAAGGGGACAGCAAACCACAAGGGGAACATCAAGTTCCCAAACCCCCTCCTCTCCCCCAGAAGCATATCAAATAAGGAAAGAGGAGGGCACACCACAAGAGGAACATCGAGTTCCCAAACCCCCTCCTATCCCAAGAAGCATATCAAATAAGGAAATGGCAGGGCACATCACAAGGGGAACATCAAGTTCCCGAACCCCCTCCTATCCCAAGAAGCATATCAAATAAGGAAAGGGGAGGACCTCCGGAAAATGCCTTACCTAGAAGAACCCTCACCTACTGTAACAGCATGTCTCGTATTGTTGTAATAAATTGTTGCATGTTTACATCAAATTGAATAGCCTAAAATATCAAATATCAGTAGTAAGAACTAAACATGCATCAAATTTTAGCACTAAAAAAGGCACCCCTTTGGACACATTCTGCACCTAGTTACATCTTTAATGTGAGCTCCTAAGGGGCAGAATGTGCCAAAGGGGCACTTTTTCTTAGTGTAAAGGGCTTTTTGGGGTTGATTCTTTCATAAATAGCAGTTTAGTCTTTTCAAGAAATTTGAACATCCCTCAAAATGGGCACTTCCTGTGAGAAGGCCAAATTTTGCAATCTATATATGCCTGAAAAGTACCACAGGATCTGCCCTAAAAAAATCCTTGATGGCTAAAGAACTCTCTACAAGCCTGGACTGATCATTGTCCGACTAATCACAGATTTTGGTGCTAATTATTATATTTTGTGATGTAGTTATGTTCGTACCCATGATGGGGATGTAATCTTACACGCACCTTTGGGGCTTGTGAGTACAGAAAAACTGAAGCGTGGTAATTGAGATTGCTATCATATTTGGAGAATAATCTCTCACATCATTGCACCCATCTGCATCATTTGCACCACCAAGATTGCGCCCCCTTACCATTTACGGTTCTTCAAAAGCAAGGGACACATTGTGGGTTCAACAATATGTTTCAGAAAAAGAGCCTGCAAAGAAAGAGTGGGAGGCAAAGACCAAAAGAGGCAAGCAATGCTTGCCAGAAACGACTGGTTGTTTGGTTGTTTACATGTCTAAGGCTCGGGGACAAAGGAAGGTGTTGCGAAGTATGTTTTGGCTTCTCTTCTTGTTGTTGTAAGTGATAGGTGAGGCACCCAGGATGTAGGACAAAAGTGTCATTGATTTTTGTTTATCCAAATCTTCACCCACTAGTCTCTCTTAGTACATCTAGATAGAAGAAGAGTTTCATGTCATTTGATAACAGACAGGAGTCTGCCTTTGAGGTACCTATTTGAAAAGTGCTTTTGAGTCCATAGAGGTTTTCTGAATAGTTTGCATCTTTTGTCCTCCGAACCAAGTCAATGAATCTCCTCCTTTAGGTTGTCATTTGAAAACTCTTAACCAAATGAGTTATCCATAAAGTCACCCTGTCTTCACTATGTCGTTCACCCCTTGTCCCCTCTACTTTCATCCCCTATCCCCTCTTTGAGAGGTGTTGCAAAGTGAGGAAATTTTATTAAATATCAGTATGAAATGCTGAAACTCTACATTTAATGCACAAGGTTCGAGAGTAAAAGTATAGTAGTAGGAGCAGTGGAAATATATGTAGCAGTAATGGAGGCGCTCAGGAAAAATGAAAGACAGGATGAAACTCAGTTTACCACCAAAATTGGTGGTTGGGTCCCAGTTATTTTGTTTCGTAAAATTCTCATTCCTAGTTATACATTTGATGGCCTATTATGCAAAAACTGGCTGTCTCGCCCCCTACTTTACGGATCACTCTAATATGTCATAGCCTCTACCTGATGTTAATCTCCTCTTTGAAGTTGCCATTGAGAAAGTCTATTCTATAATGTGATAATGTTGCTCGGGTGTCCATTGCTTGCAATAATTGTGATTAATTTTATGGTTGCATAGTTCGCTATAATGTGGTGTTTGTTCATATCCTTGAACCATTAACCTAGCCCTCAATCTCCAGAAATTATGGAGTCTTATAATATACAATTTTTTTTGGCATGAAGTGTTGTTTTGATCAGTAGGTGTTGAAAATATGGATGAAATTTGTTGAATTTTGAAGATGCTTATGTTACTATTCTTGGGGGAAATATCTCCCCTGGTGATTGTCCTAGAGACGATCATGAATAAGGTGATGTGCCATCAAAAATAAAATAAAATTCCCCTTTTCTTCATGGATTTTGATTCCAAGGATACATTTTTTTAGTGATTGTGTAATCATGATATAGCTAATACCCCAAATCAGTATATTTCCAAACTTGCAAATCAATTTGTGTATAACATAAATTCATGTAAAATAATGTGCAATACATGATGGTCACAACTTTTTTTACAACCTAGGCAAGTCAACATTTTAAATTATTAACCCATCAAAGCCCACATGTTCAACACACCATGAACTTGTTCAAAATGTCCTATGGTTAATTACAATAACATCCTGGATCTTGTAATCAGCTGTCTAACATATTTGAGGATGTTAAAGTGTTTCTGCCCTTTTCTTATTTTCACCGGGTGCAAAAGAAGTATTAAAGAAAAGAGTCACCCTATAAGTCAAACAAACAAACAAAATTATCATATGTCATTGAATTCATCAGCCATGAGAAGGTGCTTAAAGAAAAGAGGATTTAAGTATAACCAAGTTATCTAAGACATAAGAGCAAAGGATGGATGGAAAACTGTATTCACAAAGGAGAAGGAATTATATTGGAAGATGAAGTACATCCACATGCTCCTACTTATCAAAGTGAAAGGGAATCACAATATGTCTCAAAGCACTTGACATTATCATTGCCATACCATATGACAACCATATGATCTTAAGGTATGAAATTAGTCTAGGTTTTTAGTTAGGCATCTTGTCACATAGAACCCAACTCCAAGGGTGAAGGAAACTTACTTTAGCAGATTCTTCATGGCATCCATAGTTATAAGGTATCCAATCGCTTTGGCTTTTTAGCAAGGGGTTGTGGAGGTCCTTTAGTGCTTAAATGTCCCAAATAGTTTGTTTGTTTGTTTGGTTTTCTTTGGGGGTTTTTTCTTGGGTGCATTCCACTTCACATGAATCAACTAAAGAGTTCTCTTGGTTCGAATCAATACTATAAAAGTTGGAAATACTAAAAATGGGAAACCCAAATTTTGGAACAATTTGCAAATCGAATACTGGTGGAGAACCCAAACCATGACATGGACAACTAGGCATCAAATGTCAAGCCCAAGGAAATATTGTTGGAAAAAAGATTGGAATTTTTTTTTCAAGGCAAAAAAAGCCACCAAAAATCAAATTTAAAAATAAAACAACTAAATTTCTAACATGGCTCAAGTAGGTAGCCAAAAAATACATAAGGACGTTTAATATTTTTTTCTTTCATATTTTTCTAATAGCCAGATTTGGCTCAATTGGCATATGAATGATTGCAACCTCAACTACATCACATAAATTGAAATAAATAAATAAATAAATAGTTCATATTTGCACAAGGCAACATGTGAAATACTGAAAATGTTGACTCCCCAATTCTTAAACTATTGACAAATTCAGCACTAGAGCTGAAAACCCAAACCATGGCATCAACATTTTGTTTCAGTGTTTCAATCTTTAATATCTAGAATTAATTACTTCAATGTTTATCCAAAAGATCATTATACTATTCAAGGTCTTTTCAAGTAAATATAGTCCAAACAACAATATAATCTCAATTTGTAGAATGTTGGATTATAAATTCATTTCATCTCTTGACCTCATAGATTTCTTAGAGAGATTATTGTGAACAAGTGCATTGTTGATGGAGGTTTCATTTCTAGCCTTTTGAAACATTACAACCTATTGAGTAATCCAATTGTTATAAGATCGTTATACTCCCAATGTCTTTTTGCATCTTCAAATCTTGTCATTGTCCCTTTCTCACGCGATATATTGTGTTCTCCATTTTGTGAAAGCTCAAGCACATGCACTATAATTGCAACTATTCAAATATTATTGGTGTATTCTCATTCAAGTCATTCTAGACAATCAAGGTTTCCGAGGTGGTCAAAAAGTCATGAAGTGATTGATTATTAAACACAAATGTCTTTATGAATACGATTCATTCAATAACATGTATTTCTATGCATAAAGCACTTCAAGGCTTTCTTCTTTGTATTTGAAAGCACGTCCCCCCACCCCAAAAGATGCTTTCTTCAATTGAAGGGATCTTCCACCATTCACATGCAAACCTTCCACCATTCCAAATTAAAAGCCTTTCATACTTCACATTTCAAAAAGCTTCAAGCCTCCCCTAATTTTTGGGCCTACCCCCTCCCCCCCCCCCCAAGGCTACTACTACCCTCAATTGAGGGAAGGTACTCAGCAGATGACCTTCCCCTATACATGATTGCACGATGGATAGGTTTTACGAGTATAAAAGTTGGCCTTCCCCTATACTTGATTGCATAATGGATAGGTTTTAAGAGTAGAGAAAGTCCTCATTGGCTGCTTCCAAAGAAAGGAAGGAAGGGTTTCTTCTAGCCTTATTGTTTGCTGAATTGGGCATGAGAAATAAAAATCTTGGTGATTGGAAAATGGCCCTCAAGATTGCATAAGGCACAATAATATATTAGCTTAACATTGTTGGCCCAAGAGAATGATATATCAGCTGGTTGAAAAATTATTTTTCTTTCAGAGACATGATGATAAACCTTTGTACTGATTTCATTTGATTTTATTATTGAAAATTGCTCCCATTCAGCTTCATTCATTGATTTATATCCAAAACTAGGAGTTGAAACTTGACAAAATTATATATATATATAATTTTAATCTTAAAAATTTGGGATAAATTACTAATATGAATGAATCATGAATGTTGTTGATTGTTTGCTGTTTGCTCCAATGATATGGTGTTGTTCCCATTACCACAAAAGATCTGAAAGAAATTTAGGGTTTTTTTTTTTTCATTTGGGGGGGGTGGCTACATGTTGTCCAATGTAAGGTTCTGCCCCAAACATATCACTATTTATTTTTTTTCAATTTTATGATGTGGCTGAGGTGACAATCATCCATAAGCTTATATAGCCAAATCTGGCTACTGTCAAAATATCCTTTATGTTTGTGGCTACCCACTTGAACCGTGTATAGAAATATAATGATTTTTTTGGATGTTTTTCTTTTGGGGAGATCTGCCTATTATCAAAATATCCATATATATTTGTGGCTACCCACTTGAACCATGTATACACATCTTCTTTTTTTTGGATTTTTTATTGTTGAGTTTTGGAATTTTTCTGAAATTTTTTCAAAAAAATCACTGATTTTCAAGGAAATGCTTTCAAAAAATTCACAAAATAAAAAAAAAGGCTAATACATATCCCCTCACAAACCTCCTGGATAAAACTACTGTGAACAGTAACCAACTCCTTCCTCCTTTTCTCCTTCCCAGCTTGTATGGGAAAGAACCGGTACATATATTTAGTGTATGTAAAGAAGGGTGCCTTATGGTGCATTCACACTTGATGTTAAGTCAGTGTTAAATGACAATCTAGGTGGCATCCTAGGTGGCACCCAATGTTAAATGGGCCATAGCTCAATGATAAGTGAATGCTAGCTTAACATAAAATTTTCATGGCAACTAGGTTTAAGTCCTAGACAGCTAGCATGGTGTTACGGGACTGAACCCTAGAGTCCCTAACACCAAGTGTGAATGCACCTTTACCCTTAGTAAAATTTCTGACCCAAAAGAGGACGTGTAAGGTTTCTCAAAATGAGTATTCTTACACGGAAGGTTCCTCATCTCCTCTCATCAAATGCATCACAGCCATCCACTTATTAAAAAATCTACCAACTATTTGTGTCAGGTGATAACTAAGGACCTCAAATGGGGCTCTTGTGGGAATTAATTAGGACCCATGTGAGGCATGCCCTCCTTGCCAAAATAGCCACCCTTCTTGGTCTGTACCCATCAATCAAAATCGATTGCAACTCAGAGAACCAAGGGTGTCAAAATTTCCATAATTTTTTCCTTTTTCTTTTTTTACAGCATTTGGCACCAGCACACATTTGCACATAAAAAGATGAATCAGGTCAAGGGCAGACAAGGAAAAAAAAGAAGCAGACAGTACTTTTGTTCTGTCTGCAATAGGGACCCATTGTCTGATTTTATGCATAAAGGATGTTAATATATTGTATTTTGAGTGCCAATTGTATAGTACCCATACAATCTACCTACATAAGGCAATAGGAGAAATTTCTTAATGTATTTGGAGGGCACCTCACATCCGTGAATATCCTTCTTAGGAAAGAGGGAGCATATTAGGCCTACTCCTTAAGAGCAGGATGGATCTTTCCTTACTTATAGGAGTAGGATCCCACTTACTCTTAAGGAGTGGGTGCTTGCACATCCCCCTCCACACCTTGTGATCTTTATGTGCTTTAAGTTCATGATAGCCTTTGCCTTGTGCTTTACAAGGGGATAAGTTCAATATTTCAAGACATTCCCAAAATGTAGGGCCTCATCCTAGGTCTCCCGTTTTGGGAATGACCTTACCCAATGGCTTTACATTGCACATATAGATATACATTAGATGAACTTTGGACTAGTGTTGGTTAGTTATTGACTTTTAGACCTATCCTATGGATATCAATAAAGCATGTTTTATTTTATTTTTTTCAAGGAAGGATTTTTTTAAATTTAATTTAATTTATTACACCAACCAATTATGCATTCATTTATGAAATGTTCATTTGCCAATTATGAATACATCAATTTTCAATCTTCAAAACATGGCAGATATGCACAAAGGTTATGCATATCAAATTTTCAATTATGTTGCTTACAAAACATTTACAAGAGTACAACTTAGCCTCCCAAAACAAAACCAACATGAACAAAATCAAAAACAAATAACTGGTGAGGGAATTGAACCCAATAGAACTTTGCCCAATTATAACAAAAGTTTCTTGCCCAACCACACCCCACACAAAACCCACCACAATCTTACAAAATTAATCATCATCAACTTACAATTCTTCAAACAAATTATGTTCTTCAATCAAGTTGTAATTTTCTTGTACTAAAAATTCATCCTCTTTCAAATATTGTTTCAAGTTTGAATTTGGTTTGTAATTGGCACATGTGTAATCATGCTAATTTTTCACCTTAACAAGAATTGTTAACAAAGATTTGACCTTAACAAGACTTGACATTGATTAAAACATAGTGACCTTGCTGACAAATTTGGTCTTCATAAGGGTTTTTAATTTCAATGTCATGTCCCACTTTCAAAAAAAAAAATCTCCCACTATTGCTTCTTTTTCTTGGACTTTTTGGTTTAGGTAATGGTTTTTTGTAGATCGGTCTAAACTTCTTTCATAGTCATATTTCTTAACCTAACAAAAAATTTGTTGTCATTTGTAGTATATTGATAGGCTTTCAGCATCACATGCCCAAAACATGTACCCTCATAAACTTTGAAAAACTTCAAAGGTTCACAATCATTGATGGAATGTAAAATTGTTACCATAATCATCAAATTAGTGTCATCATTTTTTACAAATGCAAATACATGGTGTAACAAACCAAACCTCTCCAACAAAGACCAAAATTGTATAACTTTCAATTATCTCGTTGAGTTCAAACAACCCCACAATAATATGCATGGCACCCAAGTTTTACCTAAAAATTTGATAACCAAAGCAAAAATATCAACACTACCATGAGACATTCAAAGATCAAAACTAGTAGAAATTACTATTGTAGATGTAAGATTTGATAAAACATGATGGTCCATTGTCTTCTTAACCATGGCAAACAACATTTCTTTCAAAAAAGAACACTAAGAAACAAATTAAACATGAAGGCATTAACTTAAAACTAACCTTTGAAAACAAATGTTCTTATAAATGGATAAGGGCATGTAACCCTTGCAAATATAAAACACCAAATGCTCTAAAAATTAACACCATCATTTTTCTGGTAAGGGTTTATAGCACCAAAAAATGCAATAATTGCATAGCCAAATGGACCTACCCTTTTCTTCCCTAGTTGTTGAGTATGGACAATACGTTCTACCACCTTTTCTTTGGAATTGTTATTTCCTCTAAGCAAACAACTTCGGATGTGCAGTTTGCACGTAAATATTCATAGGAGTTATGCCATGTTAATTTTGATGTATTAATTAAACCCTTGTGGAGAACATATCTTTGTGTCAAAACATTGTTAAGTGTTTACTCAAATCTACAAACTATGCATCACAATAGTTGTGATTTCACCAAATCCACATTGTTGACAACAAAAAATCCAACATATAAACATAGAACTATGAGGTATCCAAGCTACTACTTGTGCTTTTACAATTTCAAGTTATGAAACATCAACATCTAACATGTTGCCAAATTATAGATGCACATCCTCAACATTTGAAACTAACAATGATTGCATTTAAGTGGGGGCAATTGATGGAACATCTTCATCCACTCCACCCACACTTTCAACAAACAACACTCCTTTTCAACCATTGACCAAAAAAAACCTAAACACAAAAAATAAAGACACAAGGCACAAAAAAAACACTAAAGGAACTTTTCAAGCTCTCAAAAACAAAAAAGACAAAGTGGTAAATAGCTTCTTTTATCACAAAACTTTTTCAATTAACTAAGCAACAATGTTACAAAACTCTGCCAATTTGCCAAACAATGAAACTAGGATGACACCTTCTAATTTATCAAGCAACAAAACCAAGCCAATTCTTGTCAATTTGCCAAGCAACAAACCCATAACTAATAGCCAAACTCTTCAAATTTACTAAATAATAAAACAAAAAACCAAAGTGGAACCTTCCCAATTGCCAAGCAACAAAACCAAAGACAATTATATAACAAAGAAGCAATAGTTTGGATGCAACACAAAAAGAAAAAAACCACAATGCTTTTTGGACTATAGACTAGAAACTTATCTAATTAAAAATGCAAATTGCATTGTGAAAGTAGTAGATTTCTTACGAAGTTTTGAACAAAAAAAAGAAATGAAACATTTGATTTTTGCAAAGTTCACAACAACAACTAAAAAAAACCATTGTTGTAAACAAAATCATAAACAAGAATATATGAAATATGAAACATTTAGTGCTATGAAAAGCTTAAAGCAAACTTTTGAAATGACTTACAAAAAAAACTTCAATAAAAGTGTAAAATGTTTCAAAAGGAGATTGCAAAACGTTCTTTCTAAACCCTAAACAACCTAAACCTTAAATTAAATGCATATTCAACATTTTCAAAACCTTAATGGGTTGGATATCAAAAAAAAATTTGTTTAAAAACATAATGGTTAGATATAGTTATATATGCATTGTACATATAAGGGCATGTGGTGGTTGTGTATAAAATTGGATGTGGATGAATCCATATTTGATGACTATCTAAATGCATAAATAATTTTTTTTATATAACTAGCCAAAACTGAATTAGACATTTCAAATCTTGATTTTATTGTCTCCCAATGTGGATCTCATGAAAGAAAGACCTATTTTTCAAAAAGGCGCCCATAAGAGTCAAACCACAAAAGAAAAAATAAAAAGGAATGCTAAAAAATAGAGGAAAAACAAAGCACCAAAGATGGTAATTGATTCCTTGATAGATTGTTATGGTGATAGAAGGTAATGCACAAACTCTTGGGTGAAAGATTAGAAAACCTTGGCTTGTCAAATGCGAAGATGTTGTTTTTGGGCATTTTATATTATGGCCAAGAACTTGGAAAAGCTTTTCCAAATGGTGAAAAAATGTAAAGATTAAAGAGTGGTTTTATAGTTTTAAAATATTATAATCTTCAAGTTACTTGATGGATGTTAAAATAAAATGAACACAAAAGGAACTTTGGAAACTAATTAAGTATGCTATAATATGAGTTGGTGGCTTTAACACATTCTATTGAATCATTAATTAATTTTGAAATTTTCATTTAATTTTTTAAAAATGTTTTTCTTTCATAAATTTTCAAATTTTTATTTTAAAAATAAATAAAATTTTAAATCCCAACATCTTAAAATAATATATTGAATGTCAAAACTACTAAGGTCGTAAGGTATTAGATGTTCAATGATGGTACACCAAATAATTTAATTTTCCATCAACTCCTAATTAAGGGAGAAATAGTTCTTTTCTCATTATATTCCACTAATTTGTTATTGCCTTCTTTTTTTTAAATCTTCTTTCAAATGTGTTGATTATTATGACTAGTTATTTCATGAAAATGGCATATGTGTTAATGATACCCATTTTGTTACACTAGTAGATTTTTAATACTTTAATAGATTTTGAAAGTATTATTTTAGTTCATTTAATTCATTCTTATTTTCGTGGACATTTGGTTGACAAATGCCATTACACTAAATAAAAAAGGCCTGAAAAACAAGACAGTGCAAAAGAGGGTAGCATATTGAACCCTCCCCCCCCCTCTCCCTTTATCAACATATTCTCATTGACCACATAGACCATTGTAAAGTATATTCAACAATTTCCAAGATTTCCATTTCCTTGCAGATGAAACTCATGGAATTTTCTTTTTGTCCCTCATTTGTTTGATGTAAGTTACATATTTGAACTTTGCACATGTCCCTCATTCTTGTGGAAGTACCAATTGGTTGAACCCTTAGTTCGTATAATTTCATGGTGGAATGACCAAATTTTTTTGATGAATGAATAGTGCCAATTTGATCACACATGTATTTCATAATATGCTAAGTTTATGGGTCCTCAATTTCACTTTAAAGAATGGCATGGTTTCCCATTTGTAGCATGAATGACATCATGGCTTGTCACATATTTGGGTGGTGAGGTTTAATAAAAATATATATGTCAAGTTAAAAAAGGTAATTAACATTGATTAATTAGCTAATGAATCAACCTATGACCATTAGAGCTTGGGTTGTTTAAGAGAATTAAAGGTTAAAATGAGGTTTCAAGTTCTTAAATGGAGGTTCAAGTGAAAGCAAGCCAAACGGAACATAATCTTTTCAAATTTAAACTTGCAGACTTAATTGTGCGTGTGTGAGCAATATGTTTTTTATTGTTATTTGCATTGGACTAACTATAAACTTGAATATTAAAAGCTTACAATGTGTGGATTTAGACTTTGACCTGTTACATATGGATATAATAAATAAAATTTAAAAAAAGGCTTAATGAGGTTTGTAATTTTTTTCTTCATTTCTTGGAATGAAAAGACAAATGTGCAAAGAATCAAATATCAAACATTAAATCCATGATTGTCAAAGAGGACATTTATAGGTTGTTGATGTCCCTCAAACATGAATAGGATATATTTAGGAATGTCTCATGATGATCTATAGGTCCCCCAATGTCATTATTAATAGGTTTTTTATTTTTAAAAATCTAAATTTATCTTCTTCATTTGAATGAAAGCTTTGACTTACCTTGTCACAATGTGCCCAATGTCCCCAAACATCTTTCCTAACACATCTAGCATCCTTTTCATGCCCCTTGGTGTCTTTCTTGTCACCCCAATGTACTTCAACGCACTTCATGATACCCCTTGTCACCTTGAAAAGAAACTTTTTTTTGAACTCTATCATCCTTCAATGCCCTTGCTTACCCCCCCCCCCCTTTTGCCCAAAAACATTTTCTTTCCAACCCCCTTTGGTGTCCTTTCATTATTACAAACCATGTCTTGGGTGATTGCACATTAAGGTGCATACAAAATCTTGTCACATTGTTACAATTTTCATTGCACTCAAAAATTGATGTGACATATTATACAATTGGATATGGTTTAGGGATGAAAATGTGTAATCAATGGTGATTCACATCTAAGTCTATTGAAATGTTGATAATTTTTTCCAAGAAAATGGATTCAATCTTGAATTGGAATATATTTTTGTAACATAAGTTTTGTCATGATACAACAAATTTTAGCAAAAGGATTACAAAATATATAACTTCTAATTGGATTTTTTCAATGAAAATTTGCATATAAAATTATTGAAACATAAGACATCATCTTTTTAAACTTTTTACACAATTTGCTTACATTTTTTTCATGTTCTAACATTGACACATTTAACCTTCAAAAGTACATTTAGGTGATATAAAAACTTGTTTTTTGCAAAAAAAACATTGTTGGAAGTCATACTTTTAATCAAATTATAGCTGGGCAAGGTGTTGATTTTAGTTATTCACAAAATTGAAATAGTTTTTGAATTAGTAAAAAAATGGTATATTGCTATTGAATGGGGTGTTTAAAACAAATTTTGTAATGTGATTAATGTGCATTTACTTAAAGAAAAAAATGAAGCAATGTGATATTCATTGTTATTTTAAATTATTTTATTTTCAAAGCTTAATTCAACTAAAAATAATTTCTATAAAATTTCAAAATAAATGAATTTAAAATTGTAATGCTTTTAATAATTTAGGCAAATACAAGTTTGACTCCTTTTGTGTAGATTGTAGTGTGCAATTACCTTCTTTGACATTATTTTTTATGATTGGATGTTAACCAAAACAAACACTTAGATAATTTAATTCTATAGTAAAAAATGACCAATCATTCAAAACAATATATGTAACATTAACATAACATTTAATAAAAAAATTCTTTGAAGTTTATTATTTTAGTACTTTGTTTTTCATTTAGTTTATAGATTAGGACATCTCATTTTTGCCTTGGTTAAGTATTGGTTATATTTCTATTAGTCAAAACATTTGAATTACTTCTAATCAAAAAGTATATGTAGTTAGAAAACAAATCATAGATTATATAATAATGATGGAAAAAATGAAAAGACTATTTTTTGTATGTAGAAGAACTTTTTTGAAGACAAAGATTTTTTTGTTTCAAGTTTCATTGAAATTGTTTTTGAATTATGTTTGAAATTTCATTTTCTTTCCATCTTTAGTACATAATTAAACTAAATAAGATTAGAAGCTAGTAATAATAAGCACAAAATTAAAAATATAATCATCTAAAATTGTTTGAATTAGTAAAGAAATACACCAAATAAGAAAATTTAATAAAAAACAATAAGAAAAATGAGAAAAAAAATCCGTTCTCATTTAATGACCACTTTTGATATTCAAAAATGTAAATTTTGGTTATGATAACACGAGTATTTTGAGTTTAGGATATATGTTTGGGTATGTAGTCAATTAGGACACATCATATTTTAAAATGTCTTTTGCGACTATAGTCATGAAGGACAATGTCTTTTATGACTATGAGTTTTGCAATTATAATCATGAAAGACATGGCTAATAGGCTATTATCTTAGCCTACTAGCCTAGCCTAGGTAAGCTTTGGGTCTACTAGGCTAAAAAGTTTGCCTACATGCTAAAGATGTAGGGCTTAATCTACTTAGGAATGTGGGCTAACCTATCTAGCTAGTAGCCTACACTAGGCTAGATACTTAGGCTAAGATAGCAACCTAACTTAGCTTATTTAGCATTATAGGACTAGGTTATAATTGTGGACTTGAACCCCTCACCTCCACATTGAGGGGTGAAGTCATTAAACATTGCACCACATTTTTTAACATGATAAAATTTGTCATGATATTATCATAAACAATTGTTTTCTAACTTACTTAAGTAGTTTAGCCTAACGTAGCAACTTTGCTAGGGTACCTACCTAGTAGACAGTACATACCAAGGTGGGTAACTAACTAGTATGTACTTACCCTAAATAAGTATATATGTACTTACTACATAATAGTTAAGGTAGATTTCAAGGTACATATTTACCTAGTTAGTTAGTAATAGCTAGCTAGTAATTAAGTAGGTACCTAATAGTTGTTAAGTACCTACTACCTAGCTAATGGGATAGGCAAGAATGCTATTTGGTGAGTGTGTGAACATGAACGTGAATAGGTGAACATGAACAAAAAAGAATATTCCAACTAATGTTTTTTCCACATCATCAAAATATTGTATGACAAATTTGACCATAATGGCAAAATATTATCAAACAAAATGACACATGACAAAATATTCCCTAACATTCTCCACCGGGGCAAAATATTCCCCAACCAATGTCCAATGTGTTAGTGTGTTTTGTTAAATTTTCATGTGAATGGGTTGATCTAGTATAAATGAAAACAACCTCAACACCCATCAGTGCAAGGTTTAATGTGTAAACTTCAAACTAAGACAATTTTTTTATTTGAAAAGTTGAAGCGAATTCTTTCAAGGGGCAAACACTCATTGGGAGGTCACAACAAACAAAAAGAAGAAAGCAAGGAACCATCAACCTTGATATCCTAATAAGAATATGATGTCAATAAAGATGTCCAAAGAAACAAACAATGAAAAGTTCTTTACTTCACTAGAAATCCTTAAAAAATGAGCTAAATAGGCATGCTAAAGATAGTGATGAAAGCATGACAACTATGTCAGGATGCAGGCATTTGAATGTAATCAAAGACCTGACGAAACAATTTGCAAATAATTTTAATCTTTCTCCTTCCAAAGAAAAAAAAGGTCAAAAATGTAAAATAGGGCACAAAGAAGAAATCTTGAAAAATGGTGTACTCTTAATTGTTTTAAACAATGAAAAAACAAACGATGCAATAGCTTCTTGTGAAGAAGATGAACTCACGAAATGCCCATTGTGACAAAAAGGGACATCCAAGAGTTCAAAGAGACATAGACAATGTATTGAATTTGTCTGTATTCAAGTTTGTTAAACGTTGACATCCAAGAATTCAAATCCAGAGTGATAATGATTTGACAATGTAATATATTAAAGTTTTAGGTAGCCTCCTATTAGCTTTAGCTATTCCATGCTGCACTTTCCATTTATTGGATAATTCATGCTTGTTTGTGATGTTCTTGCTCACCTTTAGTTGGATGCTACACTAATAATGGATTATTGTTGGAGGAAGCACTATAAAATTTGAAGTACAAGGTATGTAAAAATATGCACCAATATGAGTCATTATAAGTCAAACAACTTCAAAAATTGGAAATGATCAAGTACTTTCTTTGAGCATTATGCGTAAGAGTGGATAAATCTAGAGACACATATTCTTTCATGTCATTAGATTATTATGAGAACCTCCTTATGTTCACACTTTACACTCTTTACACGAAAGAAAGGAGGACAGTGATAATTCAAACAACTAGGAATTAAGTATTGAGGAGGAAGATAAAGTGATTGAGAATACACCTAAACAAATTACAATTGATTCTAGATGTTGTTTTTCAATTTGGTTGTGCTAGATTTTAGCTTTTGAGGAAGAATTCAAGTAGTCTTCCTAATTTCGTTGTGGTGTATTACACATCTTAATCCAATTTTTAAGTCTCAATTTTGTTCAATTATCAAGTCCTCTTGTTTTGACTTAACCACATTGTCTCTATGGTTTCTATTTTTGTATAAAGAAACCAATATCAGGAAACTTGAAACAAAAAAGTTGATAGAGGAATTTCTTTTTATTCAAAATGGCAATGAAAAGTATAGGGCATGGCTATAAGATCTGCCACTGACATTTCTAGAAGGGTTACTTTAAAAGAAAATATGGGAAGAATAATCATCAAAGTTTTGAAAGAACATTTGAAATAAATAAACGGAAGTAGAGCCATAATCCAATTTCAAAACATTTCATACGTATATTTTGAATAGTAACCGTTTGGTCATTGTTGTAAGCAATGAAAATGAAAATGAGGAGTTATCTCCTAGATTATATCAAAAGGATATTGATGAATACAATATGAGGTCAAAAACTTATGCAGTTTAAGTCAATTAAATGTGGTTGAAGCTACAATGTAATGTACGCAATATTTTCCAATCCAAGAATATGTAGGTGTTTGTTGTGTAATCGACAATGATTGAAGGTATTTTTTGGCTTGAACTATTAATTTTTCGTGAATGGGTAACATAAATAGAAAGAAATTGGAAATAGAAATAAATAAATGTTATTGTTTGTTCTCTGCACCTCAATGTGCAAATTGAGCCTCATCTTGTTCAATACAAAACCTAATGAAAATTTCCATCAAAGAGCTTTAGGGTGTGCATCACTTTTAATCAACAATTGTCTTCTAAAGGGATAAAACCTTAAGGTTGAATTTTCCTTATCCATATTTACAATCAATATATGAATGGAAATATGTTTACACGGCACCCATATGATTTCAATTAACATTGCAATATGAAGATTTGATTCTGACCTCTACGAATAAATTGATCAAAATGATACCAACATGTTTTAGATGATTTCATTCATATCCAAAAATAGACATGTTAAATATATTGGAAAAATTTATTGAATTCATCATAAACCAAGCAATGATATGCCAATGAAACAAATTTATTTCAAAGGTAGTCCATTAGTTCTATACTAGATTACATGCCCTTTTAAAGTCAATGCCAACCATAGGGGGGTATTTGCAATGGCCCGGAAAAATATTTAGAATACATTGAAGTTGGAAATAGAATTTTTAATAAGAATATTGAATAAAGAAATTTGGGCTTAATAAGCATGATATGTTCAGCAAAATGAATTTTCTCGATAGAACAATTGTTGAAATTTCTTCACTTTATGTTATGTATGACTAAAAAAAACTTAATTATTCCTAAATCAACCAATGATCATGCCTCGAAACTTTTTAAACATTGATGAATTATGCCAATAATATATTAAAACTCCTCGCCTATGGTTAATATTGACCATAGGGGGCAAGGGAGATATTCGAAACAATTTCATTGAAATGCTAATGAACTAATAAAACCCAAAATTGATGGAATATTTCTATTAATAATTTATATGAAAAATAAAACAAATGCGATGGTAGGTGAATAGGTTTTTTTAACCTAATAATCAAAAAATATATTTTTTAAATATTTATATATTCAATAAAATATTAAAAACTAGTGAAGCAAATATTTCTTCTCCTATGGTTGGTGCCAATCATAGGGGGGGAACAATTTCTAAAAAGAAACTATGGATACCTTATATCTTCATTGAAATGCCCATGGAAACTATATTTTTATTTTTATATATTGAAATTCAAATGTGGTCATGGAAACTGCATGGATTATTGAAATTGCTAAAAATATTAATTTGTTGTAGAAAATAGAAGAGATCTAAAGAAACAAAAATTATGATGAAACATTAATTTCAATTTCAAGTTTCAGTATACGCATGTCCCCTAAACCCATGCATTGTAAAATGAGAATGATATTTGCTATGGATCTCAAAAGAACATCTATTTGTGTAAACTATATATGTGCAATGTTTCCATTTGCATATGGGAACAATATTTCCAATTGATTTTCCCATAAAAAGACAAGAAGAATTCAAATTTTTTTCATATGAACCAAGTATGTTTGTGGAAAAGATGATGCAAATAAAATGCAAAAAATAATATTGAGCCACGATAAATCTTGAACAAAGTTGAGACAAAATCCAAGGAGCAGAAAAAACAACCTAATAGAAAGCTCAAACAAATAAATGAAATTGCAACACAAGATCTAGTCCAAATTCTCTATTGGCTCATCATCAATTAATTATAATACAACACTACCATAATTCCTTTTGGTACTAGAAGATAAAGGTGAGGAAAGGGCAGCCATCTGTTGGACAATGTGTTCGACATATCCAAGTAAAGATTGGCTTGAAGGGGGGTTAAGGAAAAAGTCACTTGGAGCATATAATGGAATGAATCAAGATGCAAAGGGTTGGATATCTTTGCAAAACACACAAAACATCGATATGAAGTGTGAAACATCACATGAAAGACAATGCACTAAAATATGATTAACTTCAACTTACTCACAATTGAGATTCACTTTCGTTCTCTTCTCAAATGGCAAATCCAAGGGGTCATGCATAGATAACCAAGGCTCGACCTCCTGGTCTAACCTCCTCCAAAAGGGGCTTCATCACCTTTTGATAAACATCATCATCTAGTTTTAGCACAAAACCATGACAACCAAGAAACTAATAGGTTCGAATGCAATTTCCTAGGAAGATAATGGAATAACATAAGAATGGGTGATTACACAAAAAACAAACTATGAAACCATGCATCAAACAGATTAAACAACTACCTATGGAGGATTTCATGCTAACAACCAAAGTCCATTGAGGAGAGCACATGGATTAGAGCCCTTGTTGTGGAGACATGGATCTCTTGGTGTCCTTTGAGTGGGATGTTTGATGAAGATTTTTACATTATATCAAAGTTAGTTCAGTTGTACATGATATCATCCTCCACCAATGACAAACCAAGGTTCACCATATTTGGGTGACTTTCCTAATACTTGAACCACCCAAGTGGCAAACAAGAAAAGTTGCCTAATTCAATCAACTCAATGAGGAGAAAATGACCAAAATTAATTATCGAAACTTCTTTTGTTGAATGAAATTGATGTTGAAGTAGAACAAAAGAGGAACTTACCATTTTCCCCTTCAATTCATTGTCCATTCATGCTAGAACGTTGATAATTGCCCACCTTGAATGGATTTCATATCCATTAGTTTCCAAGTAGGATTTGATTTCCTTTAGCACACAAGGATCATCATCATGGAAACAACAACTGCACCATTGTCACAAACGTATTTGTTTACAAAACCAAATACTCCATATATGTAGTTATTTATGTGACAATTCCAAAAGGGGACAGTGGTGGTGGGCTTGGACATGAAAGGAATCGGCAAATTGGATGGAACTTTTGCAATGAGAAGTGTAGGCATCCCACATTTAGAATCTTGCACATGAACAATGAGAATGATGGACATCATGAAAACAACTTTCACACATGAAAAATGCATATGCAAAATATTGAGAATTCAAGCTTAACTAGTTAGGTTTCATTAGTTACTGATAGGAAAGTAACTAGGTTACTTTCACAAGGTTGAATTACTTTCTTTACTTATATTAGTTTGGTTATTTGTGATTTGGTCTTTTAGTTAGATACCTTGGTGTTGATGGTTTGGTTCTTTTTTCTTCATTACACAAGTTTGTGTATTTCATGTGACAAGAACCTTCAGGAGTTCTTGATGTTATGTTTCGTGTTGTGAGCATCATGTTGTAGTTTCCTTTCAATAAAGATTTATGTTTGCACTTGAGTAGATCTCCTATTTGTTAACACAAAATTCATCAAACAAGTACCTTGGTGAACATTCCATTCAATTGCTAATAGTGACAAGGCCATAAACCAGACAATTCCTTAGTGGCGACAAGTGTTGGCCACAAAAGGTGAAATGTTGAAATTGTTGGCTAGATTAGGAAATCAGTGGTGAGATTAATTACATCTCAAGGGTGGGGGTGGGGGCAAGGACCTTGAAGATCCTCCAAGTTGACATCTAGGCTTATGTTGTGGAATTATTTTTTGTGTTAGGTCGTTGGGGTTTTTTTTGTTTGAGCCTATGTAGGTTTTTGTTTTCTAATAGCTTTTACTTCGACAAAGTCATCTGCATCAGGTTTTTCACCCGAAGGTCTAGTCGACTACTTCTTCGTCTTTTTTACCTTCTTTGCATTTTGGCTCTACTTGCCACCCCTAAAATTAGAGTCTATTGAAGTAGTTTTCTCCAAATTGCCTTCATTAAACTTTTCCCTGAATTGATGTTCTGACTTATAGTAGTATTGTAAAGGCAATCCAAGTGCCAATCGCAAGATGGAAGATGCACAAGGGACTAATCTTTTAAGAGGTCCTTCTTAAACATATTATTTTCAGCTTTAGGATCACACCAGATCTTTAGAAAGGGAGGGAGGGTTTGAATAGCTTGCTTGGCTAGGAATACATGCAAGAAATACTTGCAGGCATGAATTGAATTCAATGTGGGGATCCATGATCCCTTAGGAAATTAAGGACTAAAAATCCAAGGATGAAAAGGAAAGAAGGGAATGCAAACAAAAACATTAGTAAAAATTAAATGCATTACCTATAGATCACACATTTGAGAACCTTATCACCAAGGTAAATGCACACTACACTAGACCAAAAAGGCGGATGAAAGTTCATTTTTACTATCCAAGTCCAGTGAGTTTTCAAAAAAAAAATTAAATGATGTTGAAGTTCAATTTTTTTTTGCATTTCCAAGTTCATATCACCATAATTTAAACATTTTTTAAAAACCTCTAAAAACATGGACCTTGAAAAAATCAACTTAGATATCAAAATGGACTTTACAAATTTGAAGTTTTCATTTTAAATCTTAAATATTTTGAAAAAAAATTTCTTGTTTGATCTTTTCATCTTAAGTGTTATGGTACTTCAATGTGTGGTGGTAAAAAATATAGGCTTAGTTTCCAACTCCACAAGAAGAAAAAATCCATAATGATAATTTTTTTGGACTAGTTGGATGTACCATCCTTTGTAAAATCCACCTTGAATTGAACATTTATCCTTTTGGTAAAAAAAATTTTGGTTTGAAAGATTAAAATGTAGGTTTCATTTCACTTTTGCCAAGTTTTTCAAATAAATTTGAATACAACGGTCGTGGTTTGCTTGAGTATATGAAAATATAATCCCACATAGTTTTTATGTGATTTTTTGAACAAAATACCATATAATGCAATGTTAGGTGCTTTTTAATGAAAATTTGAAATTGCAATAATGTAATATGCAACAAACACATCACAAAAATGTTGAGATATATCCATAGTTATGAATATAAGTGGTATTTTGGCAGTACTGTAAGAACACCAAAGTTATGTCCCGCATAATAAATACCTCATACATGTATGAAAATATTATGTTTAAAATTATTTATTTGAAAAGAAATTGGTTAGATGCATATTTTCACAAATTTTTAAGCCCATCCATCAACAATGACTATGCAAACTTGTGTATTTGGAGCCTTTTGAACCTATTGAAAATTGTCCACATAAGAAAATACCTAATTTTATTAAGAAATGGTATGAAACCAATTTTGAAGGTGTTACCAAGGAAGTATACTAGTGCCTTATCAAGTTTTTTATTGAATATAAAAATTATAGGGGTGTGGTTTTGGAGTTGGATTGAGGCCATGTCTCTAATTTAAGTTATAGTGAATATAAAAAATATATTGAAAAACAAAATGCCCATCAAGGTATTGAAGGTGGACGAAAATGTGCCACTTGTCCATAAATTTTGAAATGTGCAATAAATTTTTGCCATCAATGGATACTTCCCCCATATACGACACAATATTGTGTTAGTTCATCAAATCACATGACTGCTCGAGATATTTTTACTAGATGAAAAAAAAGGATGATGTCCATTTAATTCATGCACAATCATCAAGGATGAAATCATTTTTTAATGAAATCTATCACAACAATGGATGTATGTTTTTAAAAAAAATGTGTAATGATGGATGAAATCATTACTTGGATGAAATCTATCACAACAATGGATGTATGCTTTACAATGTAGTACAATGGATGAAAATGATGAATAGATGAAATTTTGTGTTTGCCCAAAATTTTAGGAATGGCTGAATGATTCACTCAATGTACATATTGATCCATGAAATGGAATCATTGATCTAATGTTGGCGATCACTTTGTGAAAAGATGAAGCCTTGATGTTCATCGAATGTTAAGGTTAAACCATCAATTTTTTTTGTGCTTCTATCACTTGCACAATGCCTACATCGTTTGTGGCAATGTTGGGTGAGGCATAAGAGCCTATTGTAAAAATGCGTTACTATTATGCATGAATGCAAAAAGCCAATAAGACATTCTTTCATTCACACATGACTTCTATGTTTGTGCCATTGAAGTAGTTGAGGTTCTTAAGAATGAATCAAGGTTATATATTTGTAGTAAAATCATGCAGTGTTGAGCACACAAATAACATTGGAAAAAAATATATAGTAGTTTTGAAAGGTTTCCTTTAATAGGTCGTAAGTGTTTCACAAGGGCAACTCATCACTTGTAAATATGCATTTGTTAAGGTTTAATGATGATAATGGAAAAACTTTGTCATCATTGTTAGGGAGGCTACAGGTATATATAAGTTTTTTCCTAGGATGTAACCTCCCTTTCACTCTTCCTCCAAATACAATCTATGAGCTAGATCCACCACCCGATTATTTCATTGATCATCCCTACATAGGAGATATGTTATTGTTTAGGGTTTCTTTGCAAGAACATCCATGGGGGGTGAACCTTGTTGTTTGCACTAAGGAGAACTACAATGCTTGATTCAAAGATTGGACATTATGTTTGCATAAAGTTGAGCAAAAGATGATAACTTATGTCCATATAGGGGGTTGGTGGATTGAATCCATTTGTGACAACATAGACACTTCTTTCTTCCAGGTCTGTGTTCCCTTCAAAAAAATTATGAATTTTTTTTAGAGTGATGTACTTAGGTACACAAGTGTTTTCAAAAGATTTTTTTTCAAACACAATTATGTAGCATAGTGGAAGGATGCTTAATTCAAGGAATCACTACATTCATTGCTCGAAGATGCGATGTTATGTGTCATTGAATTTGTTGAAAATTACACCTTTGTAGATCATAATGAGGTTCAAGAGGCACATTGGTACTCAATGAACATCATCATCATGGTCCACATAACTTACCGGTTGAATCCAAATGTAGATCCTAAGAGTTGGAGACTTGATTGTTGAAAGAAATACATTTCTACATTTCAGATGATGGTAAACATGACAGTTTATTTGTGCAACATTGCCTATGCTTGCATTAGCAACATATAGTAGATGGTGGCTTTAAACCAACACAACATTATGTATGGGTTGATGGTTGCACGGGCCAATTCAAATATGCCCGACCTTTCTATTTTGTTTCTTGGCACCTAGAGATGTGGGATGTTATGGTCCTTCTTTGGGACATGTCATGGAAGGGAGAGCATGATGGTGCAAGGGTTGTGGGATGTTATGGTCCTTCTTTGGGACATGTCATGGAAGGGAGAGCATGATGGTGCAAGGGTTGTGGGATGTTATGGTCCTTCTTTGGGACAGGTCATGGAAGGGAAAACATGATGGAGTAGGGGTTGTGGTGAAGTGTGCATTGTGGGCAAAGCAGTTAAACTCAAATGGGCATTTTCTATGGAATGCAAGAGATGTTGTTCAATTCCTTCAAGCAACCAAAATTGGTGGTGTGGCTTCTTCATATCCATCCATGTCAAGATGCCTTTTGAAATGGGTCTTTTGGCACATCAAAGAGATTGATGTAGATCGTGACAACCAATGGGTAGTAGAAACTTTGATAGGCATGTGCCAAATTCATTGTGTGGCATCTTGTTCTAGAAGGGATCCAAAAAAATTGGCGATCAAAGACCTTTCTTGCTTTTGTGCATTTTACGTCAATGAAGATTATGAGAGGTGCACATTTTTACACCATGTTGGAATATGGAAAGTCCATTTCATTGTCCTTTTGAACCTTAAATACATCCAAAGTGTTGTTGAAGCGACTAATGAGGAGGATGATTGGGAGCATGGAGGTAATGGTGATGAAATTGTACAATCCTTAAAGATTGAGGACAATTTTGTTGTGAATACAACTCTAGGTAATGAGGAGGACCATCATAAGTCCTATGTTGCTTGTTGTGAAAAACCATTATTTGAAGTCAATGTAGATGGCTTGACTGATGATTGGGGAAACATGTTTGAACCAAGGTCAATTGTTGTTAGAGGTCGTCATTATCAAAGATGGGGCCAAGGTAATGAAGGGGATGTGTGTCTTATGTTAGCTTTCTAAATTGAGGCCTTGTTTATTTTTATCCACATCTAGTGCATGCATCAAAATTTGTGATGCCCCTAGCTCGTCACTGTGTAGCGAACAATACACTGATATACTGGATGTTTGTAAAAACTGAGATGTTAATTCTTTTAGCCTTCCAAAGATTGAAGATACCTGTTAATTTTGAATGTAGTTCTGCTTTGAGTTGTTGTGAGAAATTATGGTAGAAAAAATGAGTAAAAGCTAAAGAACTTGTAGCCTTTCAATGTAATTCAATGGAGCTACAAGATGGATTTGCAATTTAAGGTTAAGTTGCATATCTAATTTAAAGGCGGAGCATTAAAGGAAGTGAAATGAATTATACATTTTTTTTCCAGTCCAACAATCATCATTTCAGCTTGAAATTTATATATTTTATCCTACTGTTGCAAAGTGGTCAATAGGTGTATGGGTTTTGTTATGGGTTGTTTACTATTATGTGGGGACTTTCATGTTTAGTAAGGGTTCGAGGTTATACTTGCATCACAAAAGCAATTGAAATAGAAAAAAGGTTTGTGTTGACATAATATAATCTCATCAAATCTTGCATATGTTTTTGTAGATGTATCAAAATGATGCACTTGTCTTCAATGGTGCAATGAACTTTATATTCAACTTTGCTATATTCAAGATTTTATTTTAAGAAAATTTTTGCGATATTTGTAAGGATGTTAAGCATCTAGGTATTCTCACTATTAGAGGTTTGAAGTTCATTGTTGCAATTTTTAGGTGAATAACAAGGGACCATTGGACTTATGCGCATTGTAGGACTGTTGGTTTTATGTGGAAATAAATTTTGTGATAAGCTTGAAGATCACATGTGTTCTTCTTTCTTCCTTAAAGAACAATTTGTTATTTGTGTGATATTCAAACTATGATATTATGTAGTGAACAAAATAATTTTAGTCATTTGTCTCTTGGTTGGATTGTCTTATGTTATACAAGTTGCAATCTAGTTGTACATGGGAGTTGGAGGATTTCATGCAATTGAAAGGAATAAAGTCTTGGGTCTCAACCTAAACATGTTAATTATGGGCAATTGAAGTGTTAAAATTGGACATGTTGAACCTTAACCAAGCTCAATGGGCATGAGAAATTTTGAATCAATTTGGTTTACCTTTGGACTTGTGTACTTGAGTTCAATGTTGGTCTTTACTAATGAAGAATCTTGGTAAATTGTGCATTTGAATATAAGACTAGGAATTTAGTGATGGCAACTAATTGGGAATGTGTCTATGATACATTTAAGTGAACAAGTGTCAGAGCATCTAGGATGAGTCTTGATTATAGAGCATGAGATGGGGACTATGTGATTTTAGTATGTTATTTGTGTGCAATCATGTGTGTTTGAAATCAGGTTTTTGTGTTATTATATGTAATCCATAAATTGGGTAGGTACTAAAAGTTTTAGGACCAAGTTTTGATTCCTATCTTGAACACATCCAAACTAATTAAGAAGAGTTTAAATGTACAAATGCTTCATAGTTGTAGGACCTTTGCTGAATGTTTTTTAATAATGTGAAGATTATTTCAACTTTGGCAAGAACAAAAGGTAGAAGTTAATTTGTATTTAAAAAATTTGTAATGACATATTACATTTGATAATGGTGTTATGTTTGAGCCTATTTTTCTCCTTACATCAGGTCATGGGAATCCAAAATGTTTGTTTTAGTAAAACTAAAATATGAAGTAGTTTCCCACAATTTAACCCTCTAATGATTTATGAAATCCTCCAAGCTCTTGATCTTGATAAAGTCAAGGATTGAAACTAGCCCTAGGTCCATCATTATGTTATCAAAGAGTTTCCTAACCTTTACTTCCAGATGGAATGTAATGATAAAATAATAATAATGAGCATCAAGGTCCATTGAATTTTATTTTTTAAAAAAATTTCACCACACAATCAAAAGAGGACCAAATAAATGTACTTGGTACCAAAAAGTTGCCTTGTGGAACCATTTCTCAAAAATAGCACCCAACAAGCCGACTTTTGGGAACTTCTAAGCCTCCTTTAGGACCAATGACTAATTCCACTACTTGAGCCTCAAAACTTTATACTCATTGCTCACTTGAAAGGACACAAAAGTTGTAATTTCTCCGTCATCATCTCAAGATTAGGATTCATATTATAATGAACATGTATTTGTTGAAAAAAATTTGGACCAAGTGATGGGTCATAAATAAGTAGCTTCTTATGGAATGCAATCATGTGGTTTTTTTTTGGCACTCTCCATGGCTTTATTACTAAATGAAGCCAACACTATAGAGATCAATTGAAAGGTCGATTGCATAGAGGCCAATTGAACTGATCCAAAAAAAGAAGTTTATTTGAAAAAAGATATCAAGAGTTTACCTTATACATGTATTAAAAAAATGCCTCTTGAATGAAACTATATTAGGTATTATTGTATTGTTCATTGGAAATAACCTCCTTGAACTAATGAAGGGGAATCATATCAATTGATTGAATGTGGAAGAAATCATGAACTGGTGAAGGTTTCACATGGTCCATCTCAATGAATCTATGAACAAGGAGATTTGTTATTCCACATAAAAGTTGTATGATGAGATAAAATGGCCATCATTGGAACAAAAGTGAATAATGAAAATGGAATCTCACTTGTTTACATCAATCATAGCTATGAGTAGTTTAACCAAGCCATTTATAGTATCTAGAACAAAAAAATCAATAGAGATGTGCCAATCCTTCTCATGGGGATGATTCAAATCAATATAAGGCCGCCATGCTTGAAGGTGGTGATTATTGTCCTAGATGTGGAACATCTCTCCACATAACCATAATAGATCTAGATCTTCCTATAAGAACTTTTCAAACTTGGCATTCTTGTGGCTCCATAGAGAGCTCCAGGTAGGCATATAGTTGTTTACCTCTTCTTCTTCACCTTTCCAGTTTTGTGAAGAAACATAAAATGCTTTCTTGCCTTTGTGATAACCCATAAAAAAAACTTTCTCCATTTTGAGCACATCAATCTTCAATGTTGGCCTCACAATTAACATAGTTAAAGGCGACAAGGGGAATACTCATCTTGGTTTTGTCCTTTGGGAATATTTTGTACTTGTCGAAAACCTCCTTATTATTCAACTTATTCTACCGTTATATCACCTCTATGTTCCGCTGGCAACTTGTATCCCCCTATAAAATAGTCATGGAAGTTGCAATTGTCAAATCCAATAAGAAGGAAAAACTTGAAATAGTTCAAATAGGGTGAAAGCACACTAAGCCCCCCCAAAATTGTAGTCACATGTATAATCTTTTTGCAATTAATTTTGTGGTAAAATATGGACATCACATCTTGGATTATTTTTGCTAAGTTCAAAAATGTTGTTGTGCAAATTCTAAAGTTTTTACTTGTGTTCAAAATAACCAAAGGATGCCATCAAAGTTTTAGCTTACTACGTATTATATGTCGTAACCCTACTTTGAGGGAAGTGTGAGGATGAAACTCACACTCCCGAAATTGGGACTTGGGAGTCCTTCGGGATCCTGAAATTTCAAAGTTCGATTACAAGAGCCAAAACACCTTGCATTGGGGCATTCCTTATACCATTGGAAAGTTAGCGAAGTGTAAATGTCAAAAATGGCCTCGCATGGGCCATTTGGACATCTGCAGCACAAGTTATGGCAAAAAGAAGGGTCGGGAATCAAATTGGCAGTTTAACTCCTGACCACTAAAAGTCGGGAATCGACCCGACCCCAGTGCGTGTAGGTGGAGTGCGACACACCATTGGAAAGCTCTCAAGGAAAGCTACACATTTTCTTTAGACCTCATCCCAGGTCTGAGCAAAGATTTATGATTACGCAAAGTCCCAAGAGTCCAAACTGGGACAAAAAGCCATTCAAATGTGGGTGCCGCGGAGAGGCACAAAGTATACTATATGGGGGAAGGTGGTGGCTTCCCCCGAGTCTGGGCCATGATGAATCTTGTGAGTTCAGAGTTGCCCGTGGCTTGTCCTAGCACTAAGGGTGCTCCCGAAAGTGAATTAACCAACTTGTTGGTTGGTTCAATGCAAGTTCGAGTAAGTGAATAGCTTGTCACTCTTCCTAGTCCCATCTCCGAGCTTCAACACCCCCTCTACCCCTTCTAGTGTTGAGAACTAGGAGCGTGCCTCGGGTTCCTCACAATTTCGCTGTTTAAATAGCTTAGACCCACTTTGGGTTTAACTAGGAACTTGGGAGCGCGTCACGTGGTATCAGAGCTCCGGTCGAGCTTGATTCACTTCTTGGGAGTTTTGGATGGCACCCAAGAAGAACTATAAGCAAACACAAGATACCATGTTGGATGAACCTATCGAAGACCAAGTAGTCTTGCCGGAATCAATTGGGGAGGAGGAACCAAGGACCCGGGAGGACCAAGATGAGCCCGAAAATGAAGAGGAGCAACGGAGCTCGGTCCTATTCACCCAGGAACAATTGGAAGTCCTCCTCAAAATGAATAGGCCCGACTTCAATGAGTTGGTTGCAGCCCTCAAAGGAGGAGCATCCAAGGACACAAGATTTCAACTAGCCAAACCTGAGAACTTCGATGGTGCCCACGATTGAATGGTTGTGGGTACTTGGCTTGCTGAAATGGAAGATTACATACATGCCACCAAGGTTGGACAACATTCGGCCATGGAGTTTGCCCAATCCTACTTGAAAGGCTATGCCACCACATGGTGGAGGATAGTGAGATAAGAGGAAGGGAAAAACCATGGTTAACTTGGGAATTCTTTAAGGAATGGGTTGAAGCCGAATTTGTTCCAAGGAATTCCGATTATATCTTGAGGTGCAAACTCTATGACCTTGTGAATGCCACAAATGATAACTTGCGGCAATATGTGAGGGCTTATTCCAAACTCATGCTTAAGATTCGGCACATGCATGAGCTGGATCGCGTGTGCCAATTTGTGATGGGGCTTCCAACTTGGGCGAAGCGAAAATTTGAGGAAAATTGGCCTTCCTCACTATTCGAAGCCATCATGAAAGTGGAAGGCTTCTTGGATGTGGGACGGGGTGAAAAATCCGGGTTCAAGAGGGACAACAAGTTCATTCACAAGAAGCCACGCCATGAGGGAGAATGGAACCGAGGGCAAGGGAGTCCAAGGAAGGAAAAGCCTAAACAATTCCAAGGTTTGGGGTTCAAGCCCAAGGGAAATTTTGTGAAGAAAAGGGCTCCCTTCAAAGGGAGCCAACCCAAGGGAGATGTTAGTGGGAAGTGTAAGGGAGCATGCTTCAACTACAATGAAGTGGGGCATTACTCTAAAGATTACCCCAAGTCCAAAGCGGGGAATGGAGGCTCTAAGGTAATTGCCTTTAATGCCAACCTAGCTTAAGCTGAATGCAATCGACTTAATTTCTTGAAGGGGAAGATAGTTAAGTGGGATGTGTTATGTCTTTTGGACACAAGGGCTTCTCACAACTTCATAACCCGAGAAAGCGCCGAAAGGATGGAGCTCCACTTGGAGGAGCTCAAGGCACCCATTGAGGTGCACTTCGCGGATGGGGTTCCCCATCCCACTACGTCACAAGCAAAGGAAGTGCCTTTTTAATTAGGAAATTGGGGAGGAAAGGTGGACTTGCTGGTTTCCACCTTGGGTGGAATGGATTGTGTTTTGGGAATGGAGTTCATCACCTGAAACAATGTGTTCATAAAAGGGCACAATAAACTAGTTAGAATCTTGTCCAAAAGTGGGATCGTGCGGGTGAAGGCACACAAAGTGCCTTGTGTGGGTGGACCAACCATCCACTTTATGTTAGGAAAAACTTGGGAAAGAGAATGCGTGGGAGGTTACGACATGTGTGCGATGCATGTGTTGGATGAGTATGAGCCCAAGGAAGCCACCAACTTGGTGATTTCCCCAAATTGCATTAAGCAAGTCTTGGACGAACTCCTGGATGTGATGCCTAAAGAATTGCCCGAAGAGTTGCCCCCAAGAAGACGAGTTGATCATGTGATCGAGGTGATGCTGGGAGTGGCACCTCCTGCCAAGGCCCCATATCGAATGAGCCATGAGGAGTTGAGAGAACTTAAAGTTCAACTTGAAGAACTCTTCATGAAGGGATACATTAAACCTAACAAGTCGCCATATGGGGCACCCATCCTTTTTGTCCACAAGAAGGATAGGACGTTGAAGATGTGTGTGGATTATGGAGCCCTCAATAAGGTGACGGTGAAAAACTGATACCCATTACCTCAAATTGATGATATCTTTGACTGACTCTCGGGAGCTAAAGTGTTTAGTAGGATTGACCTATGTTGGGGGTATTACCAAATTCGAATTATGGAAAGGGATGAAGAAAAGACTGTTTGTTGCACAAGGTATGGCTCATACGAATTCTTGGTGATCCCCTTTGGGCTCACTAACGCACCTGCCACATTTTGCACTCTCATGAATGACATTTTCCGGGAATGGCTTGATGATTTTGTCATCATTTACATAGACAACATTTTGATCTATAGTAGTTCCTTGGAGGAACATGTGGAGCACCTCCGGAAGGTGTTCCAAAAATTGAAGGAAAACAAATTGTATGCCAAGTTCGAGAAGTGTGAATTCGGAGTGATAGAAGTGGACTTCCTTGGACATAGGATCACTCAAGAAGGTTTGAAGATGGACGATCATAAGGTGAAGGCAATTTTGGATTAGGAACCGCCTAAGTTGGTTCCAGCCCTGAGTTCCTTTTTAAGATTGGCCTCCTCTTATCGCAAGTTCATCAAGAACTTTGCAAAGATGGCCACACCTTTAACAAACTTCTTGAAAAAGTTCATCAGAATTTACGAATGGGATGGAGCATGCGACGAGGCCTTTGAGACCTTGAAAGACATTTTGGTGAAAGCGCCAATGTTGAAGTTACCCGACTTCGACAAGGATTTTGAGATCCCCTCCGATGCCTCTGACTTTGCAATTGGAAGAGTCCTAGTGCAAGAAGGAAGACCGGTGGCATTTGAGAGCAAGAAGTTGAGTGAGACGGAGCGAAGGTGGCCAACACATGAAAAAGAAATGTGGGTGGCCATACATTGTCTTAAGACTTGGGGCCATTACATAGGCTCCAAAGATCTGGTGGTGTGGACCGACAATGTGACCTTGAAGTACTTTGTCATTTAACCCAAGTTGTCCTCAAAACAAGTGAGATGGCAAAACACATTCACCTTGTTCAATGTAGATATTCGACACAAGCCTAGGAAGGAAAATATCACAAACTTGGGCTCTAGGCTACTATGCGTTACTTGGGATGATAAATTGAAACTATTAAAAAATTTGAAGAATAAAAAAATTGTTTGTCATGCATTATGCATTACACCATATACAAAAAATGTGGTAAAACATTATTTATCATTTTGAACTTTTATTTATTTAGTTTTTTTTTTTAAAGGAAGATAAAATGCAAATAGAATCATTACTTTTATTGTGAGATTCTTGAATTGACACTAAATAACCTTGGATTAATCCAAAGCTTTCTTTCCCGGTCATGGGGTTCTAGTCTTTAACTCCAAATGCAAACATTATATTAATTTTGATAATTTGATTTGGGCTATAAATTCAATTATAATTTTAAAAATCTCACAATGAAACAAATTTCATTTCTAAAATCATATAATCAAAATTCACATGTCTTTAAGTTCATAATTTTAATTAACTTTTTTTAATTTTTAATTTCAAAATTTAAAAATTACAATAATTAACAAATGTATTCTAAAAACTTTAGTGTAATTTTTTTAATAATAAAGTAATTATGTAATAAATTTAGTTATTTTAACTAAGTTAACTCAATGTAATAAGAACTCTATGAAATTAGTTTCACATGTGAAGCAACATTTGTTTTTGCAAAATTTTGCCAAAATGAGAAATATAAAAATAAAAAGGAAATATTCTATCACAATATTCGTGTTTTTACCTTTAAAAAATCACCAAACGTTTTTAAAAAAAATTTGTAATTTTTTAACCACATTTCGTTTGTATTTTAGCTAGGTAGCATTTTTTAAATTATTCTTATTTTCTATTTAGATAGATTCTAAAAACTTGTTGCCATTAAGTAAATCCCTCTTGGGATTCTAGCCCATGATGCAACATCAGAAAATTGAAAAAACATTTTATTAATGATGTGAAATACACAATTATAAATTGATTATCCAATTTCATAGGTATTTGAAATTGCATTTGTAAATGCTTAAAATTTTTAAAATATGAGAACCATACTATGTAAAGTACAAATTTTTGTCTATAAATTTAGGGTAGTGTTTAATTTGGTTTGTAACAAAATGACTTTTGTTAAAATTTGAACTTTAGCTAAGCATGTAAGGATATTGTTATATGAACAATTTAAATTTCACATGCACATTAGTTATGTTCTATTTTATGTAATAAAAGTACAAAATTCTAGTTTAATGATTCAACATAAAAACCATGTTTTTGTTGTAGTGTATGCAACCTTGGACAAGCTTATTCACATCAATGTTTAGAACTCCATTCAAGCACAACAATACACCCAACTCAAGTATCATCTTAAGTAGCTGGCTCTCCACATGATATCCATGATCCTCTCCTCTTTTACATTGAGCAAGAGCAAGAATGAATGCTTGCCTTAAAACATGAATTGGAAAGTTCAAAGATTGTAGAGGTTACCAACTTGACAACACCTGTTAAGCAACTAAACCAATGAATTAACCATTTTCTTAAAGGTATGGTTTCTTACAAACAAAGACAAGAAGTCAAGGACAAAGCTCATTCTCATTAAAAAATCTCCTTAAAATCTTCAACAAAGTACACACATAATCAGAAGCTTGAAATGATTTGTTTATTGAATCTCTTTGAAATTGGCAGGTGGTAGGCGGTTACAAATTGCTCAAAGATGTAATATTGCCATGTATAGGAGTTATAGGACCCTTAAGCTAATTGCCACTGAGATCCCTGGAAGAGTTTGGGGACAGATGAATAGTGTGATAAGAATACATGCATCATATTTTCATAGCAATAACTTCCTTATTTACAAAATGAATTCATATGCGGAAATGTACAACTACCAACATGAAACAACATCACCAAACAAATAAGACATCTTTATACTTGAGAAATCTACAACAAGGTTATCCAATTTTCAGAATCACCAAGGCCTGCATAAGCCCAATCAGGTCTGGAATTCTATCATTGAATCTATTGCCCACTAGTGACCTAAATGAGAATACATATTTTCCGTCCCTTAGCATACTCCATGTAAACCACTTTGAATACAACAATGGTAAAACAACAATCAACTAGGGAATCTATTACACAGAGAAAAATTGACCCTTGAGGAGTCAACAACTTTTGCTCATGATTTTTTTGGCTATGGCTAGGGTTGCTTTGTCCCTGCTAATGTCTTGTAAGAAAATGTCTTGAACCTCCATCACCAATGTCTGTTAAAGTACAATCAAGATGATCAAATCAGGAAAAATACCACCGCTGTATCTTAAATATGTATATGGGCTTTCCATGTGGCTAGGAATAGAATTAACGATATCAAATTATTTATCTTATATACATATATATATATGTGTATGTAAGATAAGGTTATAAAGTGATTGAGTTAGCCAAAAGGTAACCTATAAGGTCAATTATCAAACTAGGCTTTCTACATAACTTTCTACATAACTCTCAGCCCACACATCTAGAAAGAAAGTTTAGGAGATTGAAATCCAAATGTGCTTTCTTGGAATAACATTCATGAAGAGCTAGCAACACAGCTTTCAGATAGAAGAAAGGTTGAAGTGAAACCCAAGCTAAGAGCATGAAGGCAAAGGATTGTGGATTCTAATTCGTTAGTGTACATAATAATATTGTGTAGTTGCAATGGAGAGTCTCCAACATCCAAAACGTCAATAACAATCACACTTGATCAAAGGTTGTTATGGAGGGAGAAAGACCACCATGAACACTAAAAATGCAGTTGTCAATCAACACATAAATACTGCCCACACAAGGAACAAAAATCCCCATAAACGTGAATCACAAGATAAGTAGACTAGTTTGTTTGAAACTTCTGAACTTACAATGAACTGAAGAACATTGTGGAAATTGGAAGAGAAACTGAATAAACACAATTGAAGATTCATATTGTTCTTTGAAATTGCCAAATTCATTGCTGCAAAACACAATTGTGCCCTAGTGCAAGCGGTGCTAGATGTTGCACAGAACTTCACACTTTAGAATTTTGCCAGCATCACAATGCAATGTTGGTTTTTTCCAAGACTGCTGACCATACCCTTTCTAAGACTGTTGAACATAGCTAGCATTTGTGCAAAGTTGATGAAATCAGAGTCAGGACACAATACAAATTGTTTTCAGGATTCTCAACTCTCTATATCTCCTGAGCCAGAGATAGAGTAGAAAATGTATGATCATATTTTGCTAGGGATTCAAGTTGATGCCTCTGACTCTGCTACAGTGTGTGCTTTGGACTAGAGTTACACTTGGACCATTTGCTTAGTGTTGTTGATGCCTACAACCCTTCAAATCTATTTTATTTCCATAATGGAAGCATTTTCTATAAGGAACAAGAGGGCTTGCATAGTTTGAATAGTTAGGTTCAAGACTTTTGTACACACATATCTTTGGTGTAAAATTAACAGCATTAGTCACTTAATCATCCTAAAAACATGGAAATTGGAAGATCATTGACAAATAGGGAGAGCTGCTGTTGCATGCTTAATTCTCTCTCTCTCTCTCTCTCTCTCTCTCTCTCTGTGTTTGTGCAACAAAACCACAAAAGGAAGAATTTGTTTGTGCAAATAAAAAACAAGCAAGCTGTGCAAATTGAAAGTAGAAGCAAAATAAAAGCAATCTCTTTCTCCCTATCTTTTTGTTTGTGCAGCAAAACCACAAAAGGAAGGAGAAAGAAAACCAGAGTGCAAAGCAAAGGTAAAGAATGCATACCTTGAAAGAACCAGTTGACCAAACCCTTCCATGTGATTGAACAGCCAGAAAACAACTATTGAAGCTCTGGCGTCTGATGCTACTTTAAAAACACAAAAGCAGAGTTCTCTGAACATAACATAATCAACAATCAGATATCATAAGCTTGAAGTAAGTTTGGAAGGAGGGGTGATCAATGCAATGAAATCCACTACAGATAATGCAAAAACACTTTTGTTGAAGCATGTACAAAATGGACAGCCATACATACTTTGTCAGAATCAAACAGAGAGAGATTTCTTGTGAGCATTGTGCCAGAGCTTCAATTCTCCTGGACAAGATGTAGGGAATCAACATGATGTCAGTCCTTTTGGAAATTGAAAGATGCAAATAGTCCTTGAATGTGGAGAAGCTTCACAAACAAATAACACACTGCTGCAATTGGGGTCAAACTAGTAGGACCTTCAAAACCACCTAAAGATAAGGCATCAACTTCCTCCACACAAGAAGATAATGAAACAACAATTCAAATGTGATATACTCACCTCAAACTAATTCTGAAATCACAAGCACAACACTTTCTAAATTCCTCCAAAATTCTCCCTCTAGACCTTAGTTCCTTCTACATGAAAAATACAACACTTGATCTACAAGAAATCCAACCCACCTAATCCTCAAATGTCAAAATCTGAGGCAAGAATGTTTGGGCTCAATTACATTTCTAGCTTACATCCTCCATTGATAAGCTATCAATTTGCACAATGGCAGAAGCTTCAAGTTGAAAATCTACTATCAAAAGAGCACATGAAAACATGCAACACACACGAGTCTACAAAAAATTTGCAAAAATAGGGTCTAGCTTCTTGCATTAAGCTCTCAGGTTTGAATGAAGGATGGTGGGCATCAGCAAAGAAATTTTTTGTTGTACATTACCCATCCAACAGTTTGTTCTGACTATTGCCTCCATCCTAGTCCAAACCCTCACACTCATACTTGGTGAACACAGGAGAGGTGACAGGTGACAACATGCAAGAATGGATGACTCTCAAGTAGTGTTTAGGTTTAGAAACACTAATGAAAAGTTGGACTCAAACTTTTGATACCTTAACAATCAAGGAAAGCTTTGATGGAGAGGAGTTCAAAGGATCCTGAAGGTGCAAGTGCTTAGAGGAACACAGGAATGCAGTGGTCCTGGAAATTTATTGACCAAATCAGAAGGATAAATCAAACAAGACACCTGCTGAAGAACCCATCCATATGCATCAAATGAGAACCAACAGCAGGTGCAATGCATGCTTCTGACTCAGGATATTTGATTTCAGTTTCAGAAGCATCTTTTTGAGAAGATTCACTGTTTGAATTGCCCCTGTCTACAAAAGCTTGCAGAAGTTGTCTGACCAGCCCTGTAGATTTTCATCCACAAACTCTAAATGTTTCCACTTCCACAATGTGAATAGCTACAAACAGTAATAAACAGCCGTAGGCAATATCTTCCTGAAAGTATTAATCTGTGACTGTTTTCTCTTTGAGAATCAAATCAACCTCGGCCCAATCTCCCAAAAAAGACATAAAGAGAAATTCAAATGAATGAATCTTTGTTATGATGCTCAGGTTCCAGGGATCCATGTTTGATCCCCAGCAGCCCTCTGAAAGTCTCCTAAAGCCATGAACCTCAACCACATGCTTGTGGTGACAAAAATGCTGTTGGGTCAAGCCTTGATGGTCCTGGCTTGGTAGAGATAAGACCTCACACCCTCTGTGTGCCTGCCTCCTGAAAACAGCTGCCTCCTCTATCATTTCAGCCAACCAACTCTCATTTTCAGCATTCTTCCCAACCCACCTTGTGCCTGTATGTGAATGTTGAAACATTGAGGAGAATTACAAAAGATGGTCAATTTATGAAAGCACCAAAAAAATACCAAAACAAGTATGTATGCACTAACATAGGGGATTGCAAACTCAACTGACCATCAATTGGAGACTAGAGCAGGCAGTGGGGGCAAAACTCTTCTTGGATCTCTAGAGATCTTCTTCCTCCTCTTGTGCTGTTGCTGCTGCTCCTCCTTGTTCCCTACAGATGCCATAAGCAAATTTGCTACATCGGATTGCTGCACGAGAGATCTCCTAAAACCTTAAAAACCGTGAACCTTAATCCTAGATTTGACACCTTACACTCCCTCTTAAGAATAAAACAATTTGTTTGTTGCTTGTCAAAATATATAAACTTGTTATTACCACATGAGAGCTCTCTGTCTTCAAGATGTGTCTTTTAACTCGTAACATAAACATCTTCAACTCCCTCTTTGAAGTAAATGATCCCAGGGATACCAGTTCACTTTACATTTTAGAGATGTGAGCCTAAAAGACCAAAGAAATGTGAATGGATGCAAAGTTATTGAGAATTTTGTCTTCAGAGCAAACATCTGAAACTGCCTCCTACAAACCACTATTAACTTTGCCACTAAACCACTAAACCACTAAACATGATCAATAAGTGGTTGAGGGCTGTTCTAAGTGGTAGGTAAGGCCCACAGATGGGGTCATTACCAGAATAAGGTGCCTGCCCACCTCAGCTGAGGGCAGCACTGAATTCTGGTAATGCCCCCATCTGAGTGCCTTACCATATGTAGTGACCTTAAGCCACCTGCCCAAAGCAGCAGCCAAGGGCAGTGCTGAACTCTGGTAACACCCCTGTTTGAGGGCCTTATCATGTGTAATGACCACTCAGAGATTTGCAGAGACCTTTCATCGTGCTCTAAAAACACAGTGGGCCCTTACAAAATGTGTAAGGCACATCCCAGAAATGTAAGATGACCTTCTCCTGTTAGGAGGATGCTTACAGATTTAAGGTGCCCCCTGAGTACACAGGGAAAGCTCTGACAGGCCATTACAGCTATGGACTCCATTTTGACATGTGGTCATTCTTGTAGTGTCCAGTATTATGAACTTAAGAATTGGGGGGTGACTAAATGCAATTCTAATTTGTTGAAACCTTGGGGATCATGAGGCTAAGTTTGAGTCAAAATTGTATGGACCCATATTGAGCTTTTCAAAGAGAATCTATGCAAGTCTTCAATAGTCTTGAGTTTCGAAATCTTCCAAGAGAATTCATGCAAGTCCTGAATTGTTTTGAGTTTCAAATTCTTCCAAGAGAATTCATCTAAGTCTTGAATTGTCTTATGGATTGAATTTGAAAAGACCATGGAGCAATTTACAGTGGAACACAAGAGTACATTGCTGGGGTTGAGAAGTTTCAAGTCCAAAGACACAAAGCTACAAATCCAGGGATTGCAGGAAAAAAAAAAGAAAAACGTTGAGGTCTGAGCCTTCTTCATCATAGACACATGTGTGTGGGAAATCCAGGGAGAGCTGAAATGAATTAGCAAAGAGAGTTGTAAGATTTGTTTCTCCAAGTTCAAAATATGTGAGAACGCAAAGAGAACCAGAGAGCAAATGAGAAGGCTATGTATGAAACTGTCTGATCTTCACAGTGGAGATGGAGGTGATATCCACAAGCTCTAGACTCCAGCTCCTACAATCTATGTCCATCATGGAAAAATGCCCACCCTATCTGTCTGGTCATGAGCTCCTGGAGACAAACTCTTAGCTTGAAGAAAGCGAGCAGCTGGATGCAAATTTTAAACTTTCAGCGACTTGCGAAAATGGAAGTCCTCTCGGGCCAAGGGAGGCAGTCATTGTACAAGTGTTCTACATACTGCTATCAATTTCAATCTCAAAGCAACTGCTGGATCATTGTGATTTTACAATGTGCAAGGTATTTCCACTGTGTCTATCACTTTCATTTTTTCTTAAATTGACCCAAAGTTCATGCATGTCTCTCTCTCTCTCTGTGTCCTCTTATATGGAGAGAGCATTTGAAGGGACATTTGGCTTGACGAGAATCACATTATCCTTGCACTAAGTTGGTGGTTAGTAAGAGACCTTGCAAAAATATTTCTCACATCCAAGTTTAGTAATTTACTTTTTCCCAACCCCAACCATAAAACTAAAACTGAGACTGCAAATAGATGAGAGACTACTAATACTTAACCGCTTGGACCAATCATTATGATTGGCGAATCAAAAACATGGAGCAGCAGTCAGATCATATTTATTACACTCTTCTCTGGAGGGTGTTAGGCTGTACTGTGCCTTTTACCAGTCTCAATAAACTGTGCACAACTGGGTTTGCCAAAACCATTTTGCTGAGCCAAACTGGCACGTTTTGACTTTTCATCATCCAATTTTAATTTCCATGGCCACATATTGAGCACTGCTGAAGCTGCTCTTACATAGAGTTATCATGACCAAGTTATGAAAAGCAGAAAACATGAACAATCTTCCAAGGGGTGAACTGAAGGTGCTGGTTCTAAGAAGGAGAAAGGCATGTCTTTCAAGTTGTCATTCAGCTTTGATTGGAAATTCTTTGCTTTGTGTGGCTAGTACTCAGATCTCAGAGAAAGCAGACTGTGGGTGCAACCAGCACTTCCACGGAACTCACCACAATCACCAACCACATGGCGTTGGTGCTCCTCCCAAAGGAGAGGGTATCATAGAGGTAGAACGTCAGGACTTGCGCAAAATGCAGATTTGTAAGCTCCAAGAGCAAACAGGAAACTCCTGGTCACTTGTGTGCGATGCTCGAAGAAGCGTTTTGTCCCATATGTTTTGCCAGAGAATCCCAAATTCGAATGTATAAACTCTAGGTCGAAAGGCACAGTTTTCAGAAGCCGCGTGGTCAGCGCAAAGCGAACTATTCTTTCGCCTTTTACTAAAGAATACCGTGCGCAGGCCACACTTAGCGGCATACCCCAATTTTTGGATTGCCCTTCACAGGGCCCACAAATTAAACTCAAATTGAAATGATATTCCGAGTCGTTGAATTTTTCTACTGAAATTGTGCATTCTTCTTAAGGGCAATTACTGGAGATTTTGGAGGCCTCAATTTCCTTGTTAAACTTGTGGGTTGCAATGAGGCCAGATTAGAGACGATTGGAACTATTTCCTCTCATTTGCCGTTCAAGTCTTTTTCTTTCAAAGTGTGGCAATTTTTTTCCCAGAAAAGGAAAATTTAGTCGAATTTACAGTAAAGAAAAAACCCACTTATCCAAATTCTGTCCCAATTTTTTCGTTCAAAAACCAATCCACTGATTATAGGTGACAATTGCAATCAATCTCAGAAAATAAACAGTCCAAACTATGTACTTTACCTTACTTTAACCCTAGGGTCAGTTTGGTCATTAAATAATCCTTATAATAGTGAAATGATTTTTCATGAAAATATGAACTTGAGGTGTGGAAAACCAGCATGATTATCCCAGCCTTACAATCTGAATAGTTTCACTCCTCATATAGCAATATCATAGTATACCATCAAAAAATAAATAATTTCAAGATTTAAAAAACGAATTAATTATTTGAAAAAAAATTATATTCATCTTGTCAATGGGGAAGCTCACCTTAGGCTATGGTTTCACACCTAAAGTTATGTACACATAAGGTTTGCAATGTTTCTTTGTCACTTATTTGCTTAATGTTTTGAATGAAACAAAAACGTCACAACAATTAACATCAATTTGATAACTTCAAAAAAACCCACAAAACTTCAAAAAACTGGAACCATAGGTAACAAAAATAAAAAACTTATGGTTCCAGTTTTTTGAAATTTCAATATCAAAGAACCACCAGTTCTGGCTTTCTGGAAAAATCAGAACTACAAAGCCATTGATTGGTTCCATTTGTTTCAAAAACTCATGAATCAATGGTTCTCATGAAAGGACTGGCCAAGAACTGTGGGTTTTGGGAAGGTTCTTCTGTTATTTTCTATTTAAATGCCCGTAACATATCAAAACCAATTAAGCTTATCTGCTGAGAACAACAGTTATGAGATTAAAGAACCGCCATATAACTGGAAGGAGTTTGGGGCCATTTCTAATTCCACACAACATTGGTGCTAATCGGTGTTGAGCGGGTACCAAGCTGGCAGGGTATATGGACTAGTACTGGTCCTGATACCAAAGAACTCATCATATTAGTGTGATCTGAGGCAATACCGACCTCATACCAAAACCTGCCTTGTAGGGACATGAGGTAATACCAGCTTCTTCATACACCAGTACTTGCCTGATAGGGACTTGAGGCACTATACCAGTTCAATAACAAGGCCATATTAGTCTCAATACCAAGTATACACCTGCCACATACCAGCCAAACTTCAGCCTTGGACCATAATAGGCTTCCAGGACCAGGCAGGAATGAAAATTTTCAAGAAGATCCAATATGAGCACCAGGTTGGTATGAACTTTTCAAAAAAAGATTGGATACCAATATCAGCTGGTATGATTTTGTTTGAAAAGATTTCATACTTTTACTAGCTGGTATGTTCAAAAGTCGATAGTCCATACCCACCCAACACGGGTGCTACTTATGTATTTAAACAGCTTGATCTATTAGGCTCTGTGACATGAATTCTTTCATGCTGATTGTCAGTTTGTGAAACAGTCAGAGTGTGCTGTGACATGCAGAAAGCAACAATTAGAATTCAGGTCTAAAGGGATATATCTAACCAACCTCTGAAAATTAAGCCACCCACCTTTCTTTTCTCTGCTCTGGTTGGCAACAAATCTTCCTAAAAGAATTCAGAACTAAATCTTGGCTATCATGGATTTCTCAAAATTCCAAGACAAAATAAGTACCCTATAAATCTGATTTGCAAGGAAGGATTCAAAGTATGCTGCAAAACATATCTGATTCTTTGCCTTGGGGGAAGGGGGAGTGAGGATGGAATTTTTTAATTCTTCTGTTCCCAACATGTTCCCATATGTTCCATAGGGTCTCAACGAGTTCATGAGGTGCCCCAAGTTCTTAATGTGCTCCTCAAGGGTGTTCCCAATAGCACCTCACTTTATTCCATATCATTTGCCCAGAGTTCTCCCCTTCTCACTTATATAGGTGAGCCAAAGGGAAGGCACTCTATCCTCACATAGGATTTGCTATTTTGGGGAGCTTCCCAAGTTTCAATTTTTTGGGTGATAATCAAATTGGCCCATTGCTGAATAAAATAAGATAAAACAAAATTGGGAGGCATTGCATCTAATGAATAGGATGAGAGAGGTGAAGAGGAGAGTTTATTGTATCATAAATTCGTCACAAATAAAAAACCCTATTACAAAACTAACTAATAAACTAATAACACAAAAGTATGAAAATGGGGAATGAACCCAAAACTCCACCCATAGCTTTTTAAATAAATGAAAGAAGAATGAATAAATCACACACCCCTTTCATCTAAATCTAGCAAATATTATCATTCATTAATATTATGCTATCTAGTAGTCCTTTAGAACACACATCCTTCTCTGTGTAGATAGGCTTTTATATTATTTGACATCTCTGACATTAGAGTTTATTGTTTTGTCACAAGTGAGATCAAAATTAATTAATTTTTATTTGTGCCTAAATTAGAATAATTAACTTACCCACATACAAGTACAAAATAAATCCCTAGTAAATAAAATCCTTATGTGTAAAGCATATAAGATGAATATTAATTGTCATACCTACCCCTCTTGCTTCCCTAAGCCATAACTACCATTGCTTATAAATTCTAAGTAACCAATTTTGGTCTTATACACTACTGGTAAATGAAAAAACCATCAAGACAATACCAATATCAATTCTCATGTAAATAATGATGAATTATTGAAAACCATATGAAAACATAAGAAAAAAAAAAAAAAAAAAAAAGTTGATCGTCACTAGTAGTGCATAGCAATGCAGAGCTCAAATTGACATAAGTACTTAAAGTACTTTGAATCATGGGGTAACAATCTCTAGCATTAACAGTTATGATTTTTGAAGTTTGATAATAGTCATTACCAATATTGGCCTCGTAGTTCACGATGACAACATTCTACCTTCCTTGAAAACGAAAAATCAAATTTGAATATTTTCCTACGAGTTTTGGGAGGAAGAACTCAAAACTCCTGAATGGGTTAATCATCTCTTGAACAAAACATCATAACTCAATGCTAGAAAGAGATTTCAATAGCGTGTTCATCCTCTTGCTGAAGATGCAAGCACATTTGAAGAGACTTAGAATATCGGAACGACCCTAAACAAAGATGTTCAAATTGTCCCAAGCATGAAGTCAAGCAATAGGGAATGCAAAGGTCTACCTCGATTCGACACTAAGCAAGAAAACATAATGAACTAGAGTTGTCACATTCGTGACCCATGAATTTCAGGACTAAGAATTGACATGTAAGTTCAAGTTTAGGAAATATGGAATGTGAACTTTTGAAACTCCAAATTATTTATTGGTATTTTATGACATTTATTGACGAGAAAGGCCAATACTGGTCTCAATTTATACACATGTTGCATATCAATAGAGGTACCATTGGATCACCATATGGAATGGTAAGGTATAATTGGAGTATTTGATCAATTTCTTGACATCCCAAGGACCACTTCTAGTCTATTACCAAGATTTCATTGATCTACTGACTCAACATTAATCTCATTCTTCTAATTTATGGCTAGAAAAAATGATCCTTCAAATCCAAAGAGCAATCATCTAATGAATCATTTAATCTAAAATGCATTTGAAAACAAGGTTTTTCCATATATATGCGCATATGTATGGTGGTGCATGTACTATTTGATACATCATACATGTCAATTCTTAGTCTTGAAATTCTTTGTCCAAAAATTCATTGTGACTATTTTTATTTTTATTTTGTAAAGGACAACATATCAATCAAATCCTTCACTTTGAAGAATTGGATTCATAGGAGCCTTGATTGGGCTTCAAATTTAATGCTTAGTTTGGAAAGTGAAACATTTGTTGAATTTTGTCTAAGGAGTAATTGAAGCTCTGAAGAAATAATGGAAGAATGTTTTGAAAAAATCATCATCATGACTTGACACCATGATAAGAACATTATAGTGAGAGTAGCCTACTAAGTTAGAACCAAAACATGGCGTGTCTTTGGTACGGAGTTTACATCGACTAGTACAATAGTGGAGGTGTTCAGGAAAAAAAGAAGGCATGAAGACACAAAAGAGGGAAGAAAGTTATCAGAGAGGTCGGTCAATCAAGCTAATGATCAATGGCTGGCAAGCAAGCCAAGCACGTAGTCAAGTGTGTAAAGGAGAAATAATTCAAAGCATCTTAGTGTTTCTTCTTTCAATCTTTTGATGCTTGTTTTTTTTTTCTCGTTTACTTTGTATTGTACTTCATCTCCTAAATACCTTGTTGAACACCTTCCTATACAAATCTTAGTTTTAAAAAGAGAAGAGGATGGCCTGCCCAACTATAAATAAGAGCATATTTTTCACCATGTGGCTATTGGACCATGACAAATATGAGTTTTGTAGCTTTCTTTAATAGGATTACTTTGTATGTGTGTGATTTTTAGAGGTCTACGATGATGAAAACACACTTCAAAATCAAATAGTATGTGTCAACTTGAATTGTTTTACAACGAATTAGGGTTTTCAACTAAGGTTTTTTCTTAGTTCATTTAGGTTTGTTGGCACAGCACCCAACAAATTTAGTCACGTTGAAACCCACATCCACCCCCTTCCCTAGAAAGAAGAACTAGAAAGGAGAAGAACCAGTGGTAGTGAAGGTTTAAGTCTTTTAAATTTTCTAGATTTTCTTAACAAGGTGGGACATGTGAAAGCAACCATTTTTTGGAGCAAAGGAGGAGGATAATAATGACAACAATAGCAGCATCAATAGACAACAAGAAAACAAAGGTAAAGAGGTTAAGGGAAGATAGGTTTTGTGTTTTTTTTGCTTTTCTTTTGTCTGGGTTTTATTTTGTGGTGGGTCTTTTTTTAAAAAATATACTTTCATCAAGTTTAAAAAGGTTTATATCTCCAAGAATCTTGTCATTATATTCAAATTAAGCACAATAGAGAGTTTCTACTACACAAAAATAAACTTTGCCACAATCTTGGTTTTTCTCAGTTTTTGTCATAATCCTAGAAAAATAGTAAAAGAAGAAGAAAAATATAAATAATATAGATAAATAAAAATGTGTTGTAAGTGTGAACGTGTCAACACTTAATGGCTAGTCATTCACCAACAATATGTTTTTTTAAACGTTTTTTTTAAAAACAAAAGATTAAATCTATGATTTTTTTGTTATTAAAGTTGGGTGTTACATTAATCGGGTAGTCCAAATAATAGAATATTAGAAGTTTTTAAGCCCCTAATTCTTGCGCAATAGTTTTTTTTTAAGTATATAGGTTGTGTCAAACCTAATAGAGTAAGGATGATAATGTCAAAGGTTTTGTGAAAATTAAAGTTCAATTATCTTTTGAAATAAGACTTGCTTGTTTGTAACAATTCATTATCTTTTCCATTTGCTCTATATAGTCTTATGTGGTTGGTTCTATAGGTTAAAAATTATTGTGTTGAAATAACTAATTTGTAAAATTTGAAACCTATCTACAATTGTGCAAATAGATCCCAATATAATATTTGGGTATTAAAGTGTTTAGGTTTTGTTAAATTTAGTAGTTTAGTGATCGTGACATGCCCATAACAAAGTTAAGGTTTCGCCTTAGCATAATGCATTAACAAAGGATTTCTTGGAAAGTTTCTTAGATTTTTTCTTTTGTTTCATTTAGTATTAGTGTGCACTCTGTGCATGATGCACAGGTGTGTTATTTCAACAATGTTTGGTTGATGCTTTTGGTTTTTTTTTTTTAAAAATTTCTTTTCAAACAACTGTCCGTGGCCGAGGCGCCGTTCTCGGGAGACGGGCTGATTGCCTCTGGGGCCTTGTCTAGTCCGGTCTACGGTAGGGTGGTAGGTACTTAAGATGATCTCGTGGCTTCAGCAGGCTATGTGACCTAGGCTAGTAGGTACCTACTACCTACCCTACAAATAACGGCACGATGAAATCACTTTCCGTCCGGAATCGCTATCACATCAGTTATCAATTGGGTATAACCTTGTCACAAACTGACTAACTGATTGACTAACTTGCTGAATTAATATATTAGATTGTGTGATTAGCTTTGGAAACTCAAAATTACCTTGTAATGGTAGGCAATTTTTACAAAGTGGGGCCCATGTTCACAATAGACCTCCTATCACATGGGCACCAAATGTCTTGTGTCTCCCAACTCATTGAACCTCATAGTTGCCATCACCCATTCGCCTCATCATGTGGCACCATTGACTTATTTTCCACTTCATCCCCCATGCAAACCACAAACCACCCATTAGTTACCCCTTTGATTCTAACAAATCATACACCACCTATTAGTGCCCCCTACTAGCCCCCAACCCTTCATGTGAATGAGGGGTCCCAACTTCACACTTTCCCAAACCCCCTTGATCATGCACAACTAAGATATTTTCCCCCTCCCACTTTATTAGTGCCTACAATTGGCCATGACCATACCCCCCGACCTACCCCCATTTTTTCATCGTGATTTCAACCTCCACTTAAAATCTTATGTCCCACATGCGGGTGCCAATTTACTAATCAAGGGTTAGCCCATCATTAACATTCTTATTAGACATCTAATTCATCTAATCCAAACCCTTGTGATCATCCTAGTTCAATACCTTCTCTTACTCTCACTCCATTTGCATCAGTTTAGACCTGGGTTTCAACATTAGATGTTTTCAAGTCCTTTCACTTAGGCCTTTGTCGTCCTCGTTTGTATAACCGCATCCCCACCACTCTACGACATGATGTATAAGTGGCATTTCGTTTTCCATTGGATAAATTAATGCAAGACTCATACAATGTGGCAACTTGGCATTTGTTCCTCTTACTACCCCAATGGTGTCTCGCTTTGCCTCCTCGTGGCGGGGCAATGAGGCATAAGGAAATGTGAATTTGACTCAAACGTTTTTTAACATGTGATTGGGAAAACTTGTAGGACAAGTTTTTTTTGCGAGCCCAAGCTTTGTTAGCTAATTCGAGCTCCATCCCTTCTCCCCAACATGATCTTCCAACTCACAAATGTTTGTTCCACAATTTAACCTTTGGCCGTGTAGGGGAATATTTTTGAACATCTCGCACTTTGACACCATTTTTTCCCACACCCAAGTCCTTTAACACCGCCTTAGTTCTCACCACATTACACCCCAAATCAAATGGTTACTTTCCACTTTTCCTCGAAACTTACGAGCTAGACTAAGACCTTGAGTTTTGTTTTGATTCTTTCAAGTTGGTGTTCTAATGCATGTCGCATTTATCAACAAGTGGTCCTTTTGGGATGGTTTTTGAACAGTTTCAAAACTGTTTTCACTTTGAAAATTCAGCGAATGGATTCTCTTAATTGTTCCAACTTTGTTTTCATATTGCACAGGGCCACATTCCACCTCAAATTACACGTGTCCTTACAGTGGCTCACTTTTAAACCATGACCAAGCCTTCGTCCCATTGTAGTGGGGGAAACATTGTATCAATTCACAAGCCAAACTTTATGTTTTCAATTTTGTGAAACATTTGCAACACATTTTTCCCCACACCAATTTGGAGTTGCAATTATGGATGTCGTGAAATAATAATCCACAACATTAGATACACCCTAAACCTTCACCCCGACTGGGTTGTTTTTCAACTAAATGTGGCAAATGCTTTCAATTCATTATTAAGAGGGGTCATATTTCAAGAAACTTCGTGTAGCAAGTGGGGACATCATACAACTCATCCCCTTTATTTGTGTATTTTATGCATTTGAGTTTCCTTTGTTTTACAATCATCGTAATCATGAAAGTGATGTCACAGTCATCCCATCTACCATGGGGACTCATCAAAGTGATCATTGACGGGAGAAGGGCACTATTAGCTTTAGCCCATTTTAAGGCTTTATGTTCTACTATTAGTCATTTACATTCTTGTCTATTTCCATCCATTGTAGATGACACTCACATCATAAGTCCCCCTTCAATTATATCATTTGTTTATGAACACTTCCAGACCAAACTTCATGTGATAGGTCTTTCTACCCAACCTAAAAAATGCATTGCATGATCACCCTCTGGCCTACCACCAGACTTTAACACCCCATCTAAAGGAATTAAAGTCTTGGGGGTTCCATTAGGCACCTTAACTTTCACATCATCTTTCATCAAAGATGCCTTACAAAAGGATGTTTGACATGTGAACCTTCTCCCTAAAATGGGTGATGTCTAGGTGGCCTTTATAATTTTAACTCGTTGTTTCATGCAACGCCCATTGTATCTTTTACGATGCACACTTCCATCTTCCACCTTGATAGAATCCCTTATTTCCTTTGACTCCCCCTCCATAAAATGTTTAGATGTTTTTTGGGTCTAAGATCTTTTGATAGCCCAAAAGGACCTTTTGTTCGTAAACAAGCTTCCCTCCCAATAACTTTCAGTGGTGTTGGGCTCATATTGACATCCACCATCACCCCGACAACCTATTTAAAGAGTTGGGCCCTTGTCATTTCAGTCATAATTGTTAGGTTTATGGTTGATCAACATCCTTCCTTCTTGAAGCCTTAACACAAACTAACAACAACACATTTTCTTTCTAGTAACACTTCAAGGCGACATGTGATCTTTCACCACCCCTAGCATGTGTGTGTCTTCTTTCATTTGAACAATTCATCGAACAAGAAATGATTCAACTTCAAGATTCCATTTTGGATTGTCTACACCATCATACCCTTTCCAACATGTTTTTCAACAGGACATTTAAAGCCTTTTGTGCCCAAATTTTATTATGTTCTAGCTCAAAGGTAGGCACTTGGCTTACAACTCGACCAGTCTTCCTAGCCTTTTGATGATCTTCCTTAGTTTTCTGCACAACATTTTGTACACGACTTGGACCACCCCATCCTTCAATTGCAGGCATCCTTTGATGTGTGTGGATACATCCCATTGACCCTGTGGGTATCCACTTCTTATGTTGTACTCATGGCAACGAACGCACTAGACCCCATGATGCAATTCATGACACCTTTATCGCCATAGTTTGAATGCTAATTTCCATGTTGGATGAGAACAATTACATGCGTTTTTTTAAACCACATTCAACTCCTCTCATCAATGAATCAACATTATGCTTACTAAAGATGGCATTCGCACCTTAGTCAATGTTGTCATTATCAACCCAACGTGAATGAATTTATTTCCCTGATCTTGCGTAACTCAAGGATTTATTGCCTCGAATGCAATTCAAATCAAGGAAAGGAGCTATCGCAATTGACACCTCGCTAATCAATTCCTCCCTTTAGCAATTGAAGTATTTGGTTGCTTACACAAACATGCTGATGTGTTTTTACACGATTATGCTAATGCCATTTGGAACTTCAAGGGGACATAAGGCCTTCATTTTTTTACCTTGGTCACTTTTCTTCGTCAAAAAGTTTTGATCACATTATAAAAGATACAAATGTCTTTCATGTTAAGTTAGGCCATAGCTATAAGCTTAGCTACTTCTTGACTTCCACCCAATCAAAACACACCTCCCATCACCACAACCAATCTATTGCCGTCAGTTTTTGACATGTAAATATGGCTGACCTTCCACAAGCGGTCGGTTATGGACATGCATAGATTTTCATAACAACTTTGAGCCAACTTGACATCCTATCATTTCTCCCTTTTCTTTTATTTTATTCCTTTGTACATTTCCTTAATCTTCAATGTGTTTTTTAATAAATATTTATAGGTCTTTAATAATAATAATTATTATTATTGAAGCATTGTCATAAATTGTAGAACCTTAGCAACTTTTGCACAAATTATATTACTTTTTAAATGATTTTAAAAAATAACTTTTGTTTGAAGATTTTTTTTGTGAAGGTAAACGAAGAATCTTTTGAAATCTTCAAGGAATATTTTTATTTTTCTAGATGGAATCTTCAATAATTAATTAATTATTTGCAAGACATGTCCTGAACCTGCCCTTCTACTAGGGTACAAGACATTTGTGAGAATAGGGAAAAAATGTGGTGAAGCATGTGCCCCCCACCTTTGATCCCCCCCCCGCCCCCGCCCCCCACACCCAAATAAAACAAAATCTGAATTTTTTTGAAAGCAAAGAAGAATATTTTGAAATCTTCAGGAATAGTTTTTTTTCTAAAGGGAATCTTCAAAAATTAATTAATTATTCTGAAGACATGTCTTGAACCTGCCCTTGTACTAGGGCACAAGACATTTGTGAAAATATGAAACAACATAGTGAACCATGTCCCCACCTTTGATCTCTCCCTCCTCCCCCCCCTCCTCCTACACACACCCAAATAAAACAAAACCTGAAATTTTTTTTAGGGTAAGTGAAGAATATTTTGAAATCTTCAGGAATAGTTTATTTCTCTTTAAATGGAATCTTCAGAATTAATTAATTAATTGGAAGACATGTGCTGAACCTGCCCCTGTACTAGGGTACAATACATGCATGAGGACATGGAAAATTGTCATGAAGCATGTCCCTACCTTTGATCTCTTCCACCCCCACACATACACACACACCCACCCCACCTACAAACAAGCAGCCCACCCAAATAAAACAAAACCTGAAAGAACTCAGAATATCAACCAACCCTTCTTCCTACCATACAACCTTCAATTGGTGAACTCACTTGACACAGCACTGGACAATCTAAAAATGATGTAGTGGACTAAAAAATGGAATCACAAGCATGGGTGCTATTGGATTCCCAAAAGTGGCATATGTTGCAAAAGAGAGGCTTGAATTGCACCAGAATCCATGGGCCAATACAAACCTAATTGCTCGCATGGGAAGGGTATGGTAGTCCTCTAGTGCCCATGCTTTTTGTCATCATCACTTGAAAATTGGAACCAACAAAGTGCCAAAGTGGCCAAGGCTACTTGGTGTATTTTGACCAAGTGCATTAAAGTTTTGTCCTCACACCATCTCACATCTCCTTTCATTTAAGTCACATTCTTTGGAGTCTACAAAGCGATGGACACACATATAGAAACGTTAGGTTTACTTCAATCAAAACTTGAGTTCTCAAAATCATTTGGGCTTTGATTACATAACATTAAAAATGGGAACATTAATTGATTATAACTTTTTCTTGTTCTTTCCTGAAAATAGAAATTTGTGTACTAGAGAGTGGGCAAGGTTGGGCTAATTCTGGCTCCTAGCGAGCCTATGCCTGAGTGTTTCTTTAGGTGGGTGAAGGGCCTACATTTGGACCCTTCCTAAAAATGAAACAAGGGTCTAAACATAGACCCTTTTCCTGTTCAATGCCAGGCAAAATGGGAGGCTGTGAGGACACTTTGTGGAACCCTGAGCTATATATATATATATATAGTATAGAATCTGAAGCAGGCTGCTCAGAGCTTCACATAATAAAGAGAACCCAAGAGAGCCACTCAAGTAGCACTAGGAATAAAGTAAAAGCCATGACAAGCATGTCCAAGCTTTGAAACTACAACCCAGTTCCTCATGATATTTTTAGGTCCAATTCCCATTGTAACTGGATTTGGTGTCCTATTCAGGGGCCAGAGTGAATTAACAGCCACCGATGCACCAGTTGGCCGTTCTGTCCACTGGATGGGTTGCGTTTTTTCATTCGGCGTCGGATGGGGCTCATCACAGTCGATTTCTTTTTGCTGCTGACCACTGTACTTTTTCTTTTTTGGTTCTTGGCCGTTTTTCCTGGACCTGACCTCACACATAGCTACCCTGCTCACTTTCCTACCCTTTGTAGTATTGCACCAACCTACTGACACAACTACCCTAATAACTAGTTATCCTACTGACCTAGCTATTGTACTAACCACCTACCCTACTAACCTAGCTACTTTATTAATTACATACCCTATTAACTTAACCATTAGGTTTAGGGTTGAGACACAAACTAATTAATAAAATTTTCACAAATGTATAATAATTAATCTAAAGTAGGCTAAATTTGGGGGGAAAATTTTAAGGTTTACACATATGTGAAGTAATACAATTGCATTTTATATCTTCTTCAAGAAGAGTGGAAAAATTAGGTTGGAAAGATCACACAAAGATAAAATACATATCTTCTATTTTGGTTTTATATGAAATTTATTTGATTATTTTTAAATATTAACATATTTTCTTTCAGTTAGTAAATATTTATAGTTTAAAACCTTTGAATTTTGGTTTTTAATTTTTTTCCTATGTTCTTTCAAA
>Ga0209611_10000043_pt1 | contig 120852 bp, 103 predicted proteins | sample S1TSphgellanicum_3_FD_187693 | JGI IMG/M metagenome (GOLD analysis project Ga0209611, IMG submission 187693) | Host-associated microbial communities from peat moss isolated from Minnesota, USA - S1T2_Fc - Sphagnum magellanicum MG (SPAdes) (version 2) | ecosystem: Host-associated > Plants >... | reverse complement strand
GAGTTTTGATAAGGTTCCGCCGTCACTCCCACACTTTATGCCTACCCTAATTTGTTAAATAAAAGGCCTTAACCCTTTTTGAACGCAAGTACCACCTTGTTTGCACCTTCTTGGTTTTTTGTTGATGTAGGCGCAACTAGTCATGGCGGACGATGACGCTCCGCCTTCAAATCCTCCAGTCGCACCCGTACAACAAGAAGAGCTTGAAAAAACACCGTTCGACTTGAATGTTTCTAAAAGGCCGCGCGAAGAAGAACCGCCCAGGAGAGTGGTGCGCACTCAAGTCGCTCGTTCGGTATAGGATCGTCGATTGTCTCCTAACCCACGTGCTTTAACAATTTATTTAGAGTTTGTTCCTGCTCATGGAGCCGCGCCAGAAAGATTTGAAGAATGTCAGTGCGAAGATGATGATGTCCGTCTCCATTGTCGAATGTGGGTTCCCGGTGATGGCCATTATCGTTGGTTACGAGGCCCGATCAACCCACTTCCCCTAGAGCATCGAGCCGAGTACCTCGCTCGCACTATTCGCCGCATCCTAGATTTTTTACAACTGTGATCTATCCTTTAAATTAGTTATTCAGTTGTAATTCACATGAGGCTACTCAGGCAGAAGTGTTTGATACTTAAGTTTGAATTGATTCTATTTAGAAGTCTGATAGAAGTGGAACTAAATAAAGATGTACTAGGACTACATCCTAACAATCTTACAAGTACATCATTAGTGCTTGAAGATTCTTCTACATACTAACTTAACCTTGTCATGGCGAAATGCTATTGTTAATTATGGGCTTGTATTTCTATCTATCAATAAATAAATCACATCTGATTCTACATCCCCTTTCCCTTCTCTTCAACATAAAAGGGATAATGTACTCTAAAAGGTTTACTAGGTGCTTAATTGATTAAGCGTTACATCAACTAAAATAAAAAAAATATTATATGCCTGGAAATATCACAAAGGTTTATTCAACTATTAATAATCACTACTTGGAGGCTTATAAGCATTCCAATCATTAGTACTAAAGAAAATTAAGGAACTAAGGCTTAACTAATCATTGAGCTATAATCCATGGCTCACACATGGTCTCCCCAACAACATGGAATAATTAAAATTTACCACACTATTTTGAAGTACAGTAAACGTAGTTATGTAAGGAATGCCATGAACATATATTTTCAGATCTCTGATGAACCCCATTGGTTTTATGGTTGTTTGATTTGCCATCCTCAGATTATATGGTGTAGGTTTAGGCTTTAGAAGCCCCAACCTCAATCTCAACTATTCTATGATAATATTAATTCTAAAACCTTCATCCAGCAACACATCTTCTATTATATTGTTCCCAATCTGTACTTGGATAACTACCATACAATTATCTATTGTTACAATAGTTGTCCCCACCTTTGGTATTGAAGAACCAACTTGTTTTTCTATGGTTGTTTTACTTACATTTTGAGTTTTCTCTAATTTTAGCTTCTGCCAAAGATTTTTTTTAACTCAAGAGCTATTTCAAGCAATTGTCCCAAGCTCAAAGTATAATTTGTTTCTAACATCTACTTACCAATGTCTAGAAAAGTCTCTTCTAGTGTGATTAGTTTTTCTCTTGTGAATTCATTAATTCCTAATATTTATGTGCTTCCACAAGGATAGTATTTGGCATACTTGGCCAGGTTGTGTTCCATCCCTCCATGGATGTGGATGGCCCTTCTATCTAGGTTTATATTTTCTAATTCTATTAAATTGTTTCCACCATTGACTTTTTCAAGCATTTTTTTTTCTCCTAGTTAACAACACTCTTTGCTTTTATTGGTTTTCTATCCTTGAACACCTATTCTGCAATTATTTTACATCTTGTGGTAACATTAACATCCACCACATTCACATCTACAATAATTATTTGTGTCTTAGCAACAAGTTGAACCTTTGCTATTGCCACAAATTTCCCATGAAACATATTTTGCATTTTAACAAACTTTGGACAATCTGTCATTTTATGTCCATTCAAACCACATATGTGGCATGCACATGAAAATTTCTTTTATGGTTTTTGACTTGGTTGCAACCTTTGTGGTTACCACCATGGTCTGTTCTTTCTTCTTTTTACATGTTTCCACATTATGATTCGTCATCCCATAATTTGTGCAATGTTTGTTAATCTTCCTTGTATTATTTTGTGTTTTCACTGGTGTTGGATGTTTGGGACTTTATGGTACTAAAAGGGCACTCCTTGTTTCTATAGTAGTCAAACCTTCTTCACACAACATTTTCACCTCCTTATGTTGTAGTGTTGACCATTTAATTCCTACAGTTGTAATTCTGAGGTATGATTACAAATTCGTTTTAAACACAATAGTCAGAAAATTGTATGTGGTTAGTACTTGTAAACCATGAACGAGCTTTTGAATCCATTCATATTAAACCTCCACCCTTTCAATCTCCTCCTACTTCATGTTCTTCAGCTCCATGTATATTTGCTAATCATTCTCAGTCTTGCGATGACATTTACAAAATGATTGCGTAAATTTCGAAATAGAGTCATGGAATTCTAACATGTTATTATGACACCAATCTGATGTTATCTCTTAGCGTATAGCTAAACACATTAATGATAAACTTTTCAGAAGTTTTTACATTTACTTTTACTATAGAATTGAACACTTTGACATGAACATCTAGATCAACATCTTTTTTGAAATTAGGATACTTAAAAGCTACCATGTTTGGTGTAACATTGAGGAAAATTACCTATGATCATCTAAATATGTAGAAACATAAGTGAATGTGTTAGATGAAGTACCATAGTCATATTCACATCAAGGGAATCTAGAGTTGGATCAAACAAAGTACACAACCGAAACATAGGATCATGAACATGTGGATTCAGAGATGGTCAAATTACTTTCAAGGGTTTGTGCATTTTGTGAAGGACATTGATGCATTCCTAACTCCTGGAAAGACTCAAATGTGAGTCCAAGTAGAAGACAGCGAAAGAGGGAAAAATTGGGGCACGCTCCCTAGCTCACAACACTTCGAGGGGTAGAAGGGCGTGTTGGAGCTCTAGGATGGGACTAGGAAGAGTTAACAAGCTTCACTCACTCACACGGGCTTGCACATAACCCACACAAAGTGATTAGTGCATAGTTGGAGCACCCTTGGTGCGAGGATGAGCCACGAGCAACACGGACACACTAGACTCACCATGGCCCGAACTTGGGGGAAGCCACCACCTTCCCCCTTATAGTATACTTTGTGGCTGGCCACGGAGCCTACATCCAAATGGCTTTTCTCTCTCCGGGATTCTCGAGTAGGAGTCCCGAAATCACGCCGATTAGGACTCTTGCAAATTTGGAGCCCCATAACTTTCTGAGTAGACCTTGGATCAAGATGCGATCTAAAACAAAGTTATAGCTGTCATCGAGAGCTTTCCAATGGTATGTCACACGCCCCTTGCAGCCAAGTAAATCGGGTTGATTCTTGATTTTTTCTGGTCGAGAGTCAAACTGGCAATTTGACTTTCGACCCTTCTTTTGGCCATAACTTGTGTTTTAGATGTTCAAATGAACAATGCGAGCCCATTTTAGACATGTATGTTCCAAGAATTTTTTCATGATATAAAGAACGCCACAAACCATTGAGTTTTGACCCCTGAAATTGCTCTCTAAAATTTTAGGAGTCCACTAGAACTCCATCTCCCAAAGTGGGAGTTGCCTTGGGAGTGTGAAGGTTCACTCCTTCATACTCTCTCACACTTTCTTACACTCCCAGGAGTATGTGATGTGACTCCCAGGCTTTTTCTTGGCCCGCAACCTTACGGCCTTTTTGCCTTGATTCCTGGGCTCCTTGTTGGCCCGCAACCTTGTAACCACTTTGCTTTGGTTACGAGCCTAAAGCTAGGGTTGCGAGAGACATGCAATCATGGATTTTCTTTTTTGTATCTTTTCAAATTGGAGCAAATATTGCTAAACATGTGGAATTATAGAATGTGGCAAGAACATTAATGGATCAACCACATGAAAAGGAACTAAAAATTTTGGTAATCCAAAATAAATTGAAAGGCATGGAATTAGGAAGCCAATTAAGACCACAAAGTCGACATATTTGTCCATATATTCAGACCAAGAATAAAAAACCAGAGGGGTATTCATATCCACATTCTACACCACAGAAGATATTAATGGGTAACCACAAAATGGAACATTATCGATTTCGAATCAACATAATTTCACTAATAGTGTCAAAAACGACAATTGTTGAAACCCAAAAACAACTTGTTGGTGTCACAAACACCACCATCACCCATTGTTTGCATCATCATTTGCACCAACATAATCACCTACATCATCACTTGCATCATCATTAACTCTTAGTGAATTTCTAGTTCATTATTAGTTATGAAGCGTTTCAAGAAACTTCCTTGGTCGGCACACACGTGGAAGCTTTTATGAAGCTTCCTTAAACTAGGTCCCCAATGGGGTATAAATAGGATTAGGACCTCTCATTACCTTCAGTATGTTCAACATTAGTTTTGGGTACACTTTCTTGTCATAATCTTTGTTTTCATACATTATCAAAATAAAATTATGTTTGAATCATCTTTTAACATATACCTTGTTCTTGCTTTACGTCTTTATTTTTCTAATCTTGAATTAGATTTAGGCTTGCATTTCTTGTGATTTGTTTTCCTTGTTGTGTCCTAGGCTCAATCCATATTCTTATAGTTTTTCATGCTTATAACAACTAAAGTAGTAGTTACTTAATCATTTGATGTGGGTACAATAACCATAGGAGGTTAAATGGTTGTTGCACCCACCATGGATGTTGTCAAAAGGGGAGTACTAATTGGATATGTATCAAAATTGGGTAGTGGATCAAATGGAATTTTAACAAGAAGGAATTTGAGTTGAAGTTTAGCATTACCAACAATAATTACTCGAGTTGTTGGGACACTTTAGATGGTGTTTACCAATATGATAATAACTACTCATGTGAACATCAACCATCAATGAATTCAATGGTTGTTGAAGGGTACAAAAATCATGTAGATGCGACGAATCTTAAAGGAGGATATCGAGAACCATTTGTTGTAATTCCACCTATTCCTGATCACATTTTCCACCTCCGAGTCTTTTAATAATTCATAGTAATCTATGGAGATTGATACAAACATGGGTTGTATACCTCCTATAACATCCCTTCCTTGGTTAGTCACCAACTTTAGATTTCAAATTTCTTATAGTTGATCAAGTATTATAGAAGTCTTTATTATGTTTGAACTTTTCAACTCTGAACCATAGATTACGATTGAGAAATATATTGCCCCCATGCATAGTGAGTAGTCAATTTCATCTCTTTTCGTGGATATCATTATCTGTAATTGTACCTTTTTTGAAAACTCGAGTCCATAATTCACGTTGTACCACCTCTTGTGGTAGAAACACGACCTATGCCCCACAACCTTTTTTCTATTCTCAAAAATTCGTCTATCCAACATCAGATTCCAATATGGGGTTTCTATAAGCCATTTCTATCATAACCCTAGCTTTGAGTCGTAACCAAAGCAAAGGGGTTACCAAGGGTGCGGGCCAAGAGGAAGCTTGGGAGTCAAGGCAAAGAGGTCACAAGGGTGCTGGCCAAGAAGAAGCCCAGGAGTCACCTCACATACTCCCATGAGTGTAAAAAAGTGTGAGGGAGTATGAGGGAGTGAACCCTCACACTCCCAAGGCAACTCCCATTTTGGGGGATGGAATCCTGGTGGGCTCCCAAAACTTCAAAGAATGATTTCAAGGGTCAAATCTCTATGGCTTGTCGCGTTCTTTATATCATTAAAAAGCTCTTGGAACGTACGTGTCTAAAATGGGCTCGCATTGCTCATTTGAACATCTAAAACACAAGTTATGACCAAAAGAAGGGCCGAAAGTCAAATTGCCAATTTGACTCTCGACCAGAAAAAGTCAGGAATCGACCCGATTTACTTGGCTACAAGGGGCGTGTGACATACCGTTGGAAAGCTCTCGATGACAGCTACAACTTTGTTTTAGACCGCATCTCGATCCGGTGGCTTCCCCCAAGTCCGGGCCATGGTGAGTCTAGTGTGTCTGTGTTGTTTGTGGCTCGTCCTAGCACCAAGGGTGCTCCAACTATGCACTAATCACTTTGTGTGGGTTGTGTGCAGGCCCGTGTGAGTGAGTGAAACTTGTCAATTCTTCCTAGTCCCATCCTAGAGCTCCAACACGCCCCTCTACCCCTCGAAGTGTTGTGAGCTAAGGAACGTGCCCAAATTCTTCCTTCTTCCGCTGTCTTCTATTTGGACTCACATTTGACTCCTTCCAGGAGTTGGGAGTGCATCACGTGGTATCAGAGCTCTGGGAGAGCTCGATCTACTTATTGGGGAGTTCCAATGGCACCAAAGAAAACCCGCAAGGTAGTCTAAGAACCCGTGGTGGAAGAATCCACCCAAGACCTTGATGTTCCACCCCAAGCCATAAGGGGGGAAAAACAAAAGGATTCTAAAAGTGAGGAAGACCGTGATAGCCATGAAGACCATGAAAGTGAAGAGGAGTAACCAAATACAATCCTCTTCACCCTGGAATAATTGGAGGTCCTACTCAAAATGAATAGGCCTAATTTCAATGAATTGGTTGCGGCCCTCGAGGATCATCCAAAGGTGTGGAATTCAAGCGCGCCAAGCTCGAAAACTTTGATGGGGCCCGGGATCGAAAGGTTGTGGATGCTTGGCTTGCGGAAATGGGAGATTACCTTCATGCCGCTAAGGTTGGTCGACATTCAGCCGTGGAACTTGCCCAATCCTATTTGAAAGGCTATGCTTCCACATGGTGGAGGATGGTGAGGCAAGAGGAAGGGAAGACCCATGGTTACACATGGGAATTTTTCAAAGAGCGTAGTGAGTGAGAATTCATTCCCAAGAATTTCGACTACATTTCGAGGTGCAAACTCCGTGACCTTGTGAATGTAAACAATGACAACTTGCGTCAATATGTGAGGGCTTATTTTGAACTCATGCTTGAAATTAGGCATATGCATGAGTTAGACCGGGTGTGCCACTTTGTGATGGGGCTTCCAACTTGGGCCAAGCGCAAGCTTGAAGAGAATTGGCCCACCTCATTAACCGAAGCCATCATGAAAGTGGAAGGCTTTTCAAATGTGGGACGGGGTGAAAAGTTTGGATTCAAAAGGGATAGCAAGTTCCATCACAAGAAGGCACGCCATGAAGGGGAATAGAACCGAAGGCAAGGAAGCCCAAGGAAGGAAAAGCCTAAACAATTCCAAGGCTCGGGTTTTAAGCCCAAAGGAAATTTTGTCAAGAAGGGGGCTCCTTTCAAAGGGAGCCAACCCAAGGGGGATGCTAGTGGGAAACCCAAAGGAGCGTGTTTCAATTGCAATGAAGTGGGGCACTACTCCAAAGATTGCCCCAAACCCAAACCTGGGAATGGGGCTTCTAAGGTAATTGCCCTTACCACCAACCTAGCCCAAGGTGAATGTAATCGCCTCATTTTCTTAAAAGGGAAGTTTTCTAAATGAGAAGTGTTATGTCTTTGGGACACAAGGGCTTCCCACAACTTCATAACCCAAGAAAGTGCCGAAAGAATGGAGCTATCGTTGGAGGAGTTCAAGGCACCCATTGAAATGCACTTTGCGGATGGGATTCCCCATCCCACCAAGTTACAAGCAAAAGATGTTCCTCTCCAATTAGGGAATTGGAGAGGCACGGTGGACTTGTTAATTTCCACCTTAGGGGGAATGGATTGCATTTTGGGAATGGAATTCATCACACGTAACAATGTGCTCATAAAAGGGCACAATAGGTTAGTTAAGATCCCATCCAAAAATGGGATCGTGCGAATGAAGGTGCATGAAGTGCCTAGTGTGGGTGGGACCACCATCCACTTGATGTTGGGAAAGACCTTGGAAAGAGAATGTGTGGGAGGCTATGCCATGTTGTGTGTGATGTGGGTGTTAGATTCGTTTCAACCAAAGGAAGCCACCAAGGTGGTGAGCCTCCACAAGTGCATCAAGCAAATGTTAGAGGAATTTTCGGATGTGTGTTCGAAGAGTTGCTCGATGAGTTACCCTCGAGAAGACAAGTGGACCATGTGATCGAGGTGATGCCAGGAGTGGCACCTCCACCAAGGCCCCATATCGAATGAATCATGAGGAGTTAAAAGAGCTTAAGGTTCAACTCAAAGAACTCCTCGCAAAGGGATACATCAAGCCTAGCAAGTCACCATATGGGGCTCCCGTCTTTTTTGTTCACAAGAAGGATGTGGCTTTGAGAATGTGTGTGGATTATAAAGCCCTCAACAAGGTGATGGTGAAGAATTGATACCCATTGCCTTGGATTGATGATTTGTTCGATCAACTTTCGAGAGCCAAGGGGTTTCGATACCATCATGGTGGTGGTGGATCGATTTAGCAAGATGGCACACTTCATTCCCACCAAGGAAAGTGCCATGGCCCAAGAGACGGGAAGGTTGTTCTTGACCCACGTGTTCAAGCATCATGGCCTCCTGAAGGAGATTGTGTCGGACCGAGACCCGAAGTTCACAAGTAAGTTTTGGAGATCCTTGTGGAAGCGCATGGGGTCGAAGCTCAAGATGAGCACCTCATTCCGACCCCAAATGGATGGACAAACCGAAAGGGTGAACTCGATGATCCAACAATTCCTAAGGAATTATGTGGCAGCGGATCAACAAGATTGGGTGGACCATTTGGAGTTGGTCAAGTTTTGTTACAACAATTTGGAGCACTCGGCAACAGGGGCCACCCCCTTTCAAATGGTGACGGGCAAGTCACCAATTGTGCCCACAAATTAGGTTGGGCAACCTCCAAGTGATGTGAGTGAGGAAGTACCCATGGTCACACAACTTGATGAAGAGAGGCGGCGCTTGTGGGAAATGGCCAAGGCCAATCTTGAGAAGGCGCATAAAAGGTACAAGGACTTTGCGGACAAGTCCCAGCGAGAGGTGAATTTTGAAAAAGGGGATGAAACGTGGTTGAACATCAAGAATTTCCAGTTACCAAAAGGTTTGAGCCACAAGTTCTTGGGCCCATATGCGGGCCCATTCAAAGTGTTGGAAAAGAAATTTCCTGACACTTACAAATTAAAACTACCGGAAAATCTTAAGGTTCATCCCGTATTTCATGTTTCCCTTTTGAAGCCAGTCGCCCGTGATACCTCAAGGCCCAATCGAAAGCACAACTCAAGGCCCCCTCTGGACTTGGTTCATAATGAACCAGAATTTAAAGTGGAGGCTATGCTCAAGTCGAGGCAATTAAGGGGGCAAGAGTGGGAGTACTTGGTCAAGTGGAAAGGATGCCATCCAATAGAGGCATCTTGGGTGAATGAGTCCGACATGGAACATGCCCAAGAAACCATAGAGGAATTCCACAATAGACCGGTAAAGAGGCAAAGGAAACATAGAACATGATGAGGACATCACCTTTCTTTTCGTGGGGCGAAAAACTACACAAATGTACCTCATCAAGTTGCAAGTGAAATAAAGGCTAAGTTTTAAAACTTCCAAGAGATTGCATCACAAACATAATGAGTATGATAAAAAGGGGGTTATCAAGTGGCATGGACAAATGGAATTCTCTTGTGTAAGCCCAAATCAAAATTAGACTCCTAGGTGGGGGCTAAGAGAAATTTTGGCCCCAAAAAAGGAGGCAAGCAAAGTGAGCTTGCGGGGACGTGCACATGCCCAAAGTGCATCCCAAAGGGTTGGTTGGTAGTGGCGGCCAACACGGGAAGTCATGACCCCGTTTGCGTACTATAATCGCGTAGCTTGGGACTTAAGCTTTTGTAAAACCTAAACATTCCTTTTGGTACCTTGATAGGCACACCTTTAGTTAGGCTTGATTGTTGTGATCAAGGCGCAAGGGTGAGAAAGGAGTCATGTCAAGTAACTTAGGTCAAGAGTAGACTTGACTTGAGTTCCTCATGAGGGGAGGGATGGAAATTGCCTCCCAAATGAGGGTTTTATCAACTAGGCTACTTTAGGTCTTTTGACAAAGCAATGGTTAAGGGTTTTTATGAGATACCCTTGGACTTGCCAAAAAATATTGGAAACTTAGGGACGCCTGAATTAGCTTGAGGCAAAGTCCTGCCGCAAAAGTTGGCATTTGACGACCAATGATCCAAAAGAAAGCAATTGCAATTTTTGAAAGAAATTCTAAGCGTCAATGAGGACATTGACCTTTTTTTCTAGTGGGGGAGAGTGTCGCAACCCTAGTTTTGGGCTTGCAACCAAGGCAAAGGAGTTACAAGGTTGCGGGCCTTGAAGGAACTCGGGAGTCAAAACAAAAAGGTCGCAAGGGTGTAGGCTAAGAAGAAGCCTGGGAGTCACATCACATACTCTTGGGAGTGTAAGAAAGTGTGAGGGAGTATGAAGGAGTGAACCCTCACACTCCCAAGGCAACTCCCACTTTGGGAGATGGAGTTCTAATGGATTCCTAAAACTTCAGAGAGTCATTTCAAGGGTCAAAACTCAAGGGTTTGTGGCGTACATGTCTAAAATGGGCTCGCATTGCTCATTTGAACATTTGAAACCCAAGTTATGGCCAAAAGAAGAGCCGGGAGTCAAACTACCAGTTTGACTTCCGACCATAAAAAGTCAAAAATCGACCGATTTATTTGGCTTCAGAGGGCGTGCGACATACCGTTGAAAAGCTCTGGACAACATCTACAACTTTGTTTCAGACCATGTCTTGATCCGAGGTCTGATTGCAAAGTTATGGGGCTCCAAATTTGCGGGAGTCTCAATTGGCGCGATTTCGGGACTCCCACTCGGGAGTCCCGGGAGAGAAAAGCCATTTGGATGTAGGCTCTGTGGCCAACCAGAGAATATACTATAAGGTGGTGGCTTCCCCCAAGTCCGGGCTGTGGTGAGTCTAGTGTGTCCATGTTGCCCATCACTCATCCTAGCACCAAAGGTGTTGCAACTATGCACTAACCACTTTGTGTGTGTTGTGTGCAGGCCTGTGTGAGTGAGTGAAACTTGTTAACTCTTTCTAGTTCCATCCCGGAATTCCAACACGCCCATCTACCCTTCAAAGCGTTGTGAGCTAGGGAGCGTACCTTGACTCCTCCCTCTTTGTTGTTTTCTACTTGGATTCACATTTGAGTCCTTCAAAGAGTTGGGAGCGTGTCAACTACCCACCCCCATTCCTTTAAAACCATTACAAGATTTTCATTCTATTATCTTTCCTTCTCCCCTCTACCAAAACTAATCATTATTTTCCTCTTTAAGAAGCTTGTGGGAACAAATATTCAAGATTGAATGAAAATTATGTCCGAGGAAAAGAGAGCCTCTTAATGATCCGAGTCCGCCTTTTAAAGAAAAGGAAAAGGGAGGTGAAAGTAGATCCAAAGCTTAGTGGCCAATGAAAGGTTGCATGCTTAGTGGCCAATGGAAGGTTGCATGCTTGGTGGCCAATGGAAGGTTACATGCTTGGTGGCCAATGGAAGGTTCCATGTTTCATGGCCAATGGAAGGTTCCATGCTTCGTGCCAATGGAAGGTTCCATGCTTCGTGCCAATGGAAGGTTCCATGCTTCGTGGCCAATGAAAGGTTCCATGCTTCGTGACTAATGGAATGTTCCAAGTTTGGTGGCCACTGGAATGTTCCAAGCTTGGTGGCCACTGGAATGTTCCAAGCTTCGTGGCCAATGGAATGTTCCAAGTTTCGTGGCCAATGGAATGTTCCAAGCTTCATAGCCAATGGAAGGTGAAGGAAAAACACCTTTTCACCTCTTCCCATTTTCCCCCTAACAAACTTTATTTAAACCTTCAATTTTTTCCTTTGACCTTACGGTTTTACTTTACCATGGTTCTAAACTATTACTCACGCCTTTCTCTCATTTTCTTTGATCTATAAATTACGATTATGCACCTCAATGTAACAAGTCCTTCACACCTTCATTGTCGATTTGATTTTGATTGAAGATTTGACCTTTTTCCTCTCCTTGAAATTATGGCATCACGCATGGTCACATCTTACAAGGCGCAAGCCGCATAAGCGAATGAAGAACCACCTCCGGAGTCATCTCTAGATCTTACCTTAGCACATCATCCTCGTGATGAAAAACTCAAACCTCGAGAGGTGCGTGCTCGTCTTAAAGTTGAACCCCCTCAAGCCTAGTATTATCATATTTCCGAACTTTTGCACCTTGGTGATCTTCTTGCAAGTCGACCCCGCTTCTAATGACGAACCTAAGATTGTTTGTGAAGGTTGTTACAAAACTGAAGATACTTCTATCTTTGCATGGTCTTCAATTCCCGGCATTGGACACTATCGTTAGTTGCGCGGTCCGATTCGTCGACTGTCTCTTAATAGCAAAGCAGACTACCTAGTTCGTAATGTCCAACGCATCCTAGATTTCTTGCAATTATGAACTATCACTATGACATAGCCTAGGATTTCACATGTACTTGCAGCTCCTTGTTGAGCTCATTCACAAACTAAATAAATGTTTTAGTTATTATGAAACTCCTGTTGCCATTGGCACACTATTATACTATCTATTTAATTGTTGACTTATCACGAACTAACGTTATGTTCAACAGCTTGAAGATTGTTCTAACTCTATTAGACCTTTCATTAACATCCTTTCAATTGCTTCAAGAATTTCTAACATCCTTGCTACTCACTAAATACTAGAGCAAAATTAATGTTGTGCTAAACATCGCAAATTCTGGTGTCTACTTCTACCCCCAACCCTCTAAAGATTTTTCACCCCTAATTACGCCATAGAGTTTCTAAAACTATGGTTACTGGCTTTTTGTTGAAGAAAAGAATTAACCCAACACCTTATTCACCAGTAATGCATTTCATAAAAGAAAACAACCCTTCCACGCACCCAATGCATTCATCATTCTCTATGAAGTTGATAAAAGCCCTTAATAACCTTACCCCACTCAAATAACCCTAATGCAATTTTAAAAAATTGAGACTATCGCACATGGTTATGTTAATATGGCTCACACCAAATGGTAGAAATGAAATTAAATTCATGTATAATTATTCAACAATATTATAACAACAAATTTGCACTTCGCATGCATGCATTCATTATTTTTTCCTTAATTCTCAACACGCTTAACCCTGCCATTCATTAAAACACCAAATTCATGGTTATTTCATATAATTAGAATTTGCATTTCAGAATACATTGTAAAAAGAACTCCATAAACAATATTACAATTCATTTCATCATATTATAATACTATAAAAAATTCACACAACGATATAAACATAAAATTCACTACAGAAGTTTGGGCTTCTTTATATTATTGAAAACATGAATCAAAATTATAGCAGAATCCCATGTTTTGTTGAAAAAAATCAAAAAAACAATTAAAATCTATGGTATATCAAAAACATTATCTATGGTTTTCTACTACAATTACCTATAACTCCTCTTACACTTCCCAAAACTATGTGTCTTAAAATGTCCCTTGTTTTCCAAAATTCTCCCCTTTTGGATTGTCCCAAGTCACATCACCATGATTCAAAACCAACAAGAATTTAAAATTCAAACTAACAAGGCTCCTTGATCAATCCCTATCCTAAATGCTTTATTCATCCAAAACCCTTAACAACCAACTCTAACCATTTAGAAAAATGCTCGATCATAACTTGAACATATTGGTTATGTCAAGGTGTCAAATTCAATGGGCTGGCAAAATCTAAGCTCCATTGATAACCTAGCCCCATAATCAATAAAGGTTGTAGTTGGGGTGTTGGTGTGTTGAATGATGCCCATATTTGATCATACACCACACCTAGAAACAAATTGCTAAACTTGTAGTTGCATCCCATGCCACCAGTATTATGCATGGAATAAATTGTAGGTCCGTCAAACCCCAAAATGGCCCAACTCTTCACAAGCATGTCGTACAAGGCCCTCATGCTACTTTGGGTGTGGTATTACATGTGCTAGCCCAATTGTCCACACACATAATAAAAAATTACCTTCACATCGGAACCATTTTGCCCTATGGACAACCTAACCTACTCCTTGGGTGTCAATCCCATCGGAACCTGACCTACATGTAGATATGCAATGACAAATAAACCTAGATGGATGTCCAAGGCACCATTTCCTTCTGGTTCATCATTATCACTATGAGAATTCTCATTACTCGTGTTGCCTTGGGGTACATCCCCAAAACATCTCAACAAAATACACATGTATGTAAAGGCATGCCATCTTGGTGTTGCCTCCAAATCCACCTCTCCATGCCGCTTGGCACCTATGGTATCCTTTTCACTAGAACTTGGGTTCCAACTCAACCCATTGGCATCCCGATTAACCCTATCAACCTTATGAACAATATCAAAATTGTATTCCTAAAGGATAAGTGCCCATTTGGCCAACTTTCCTGTGAGTTGATTTAATTCCATTAGAAATTTCAAGGGTTGGTGATCGATAACCAAAGTAAACGGGCTACCATATAAATAACACTTTAAAGAAAAAACTACCCAAACAATAGCAAAGCCCTCCCCTTCATATGAACTATATTTGGCCTTTGTTTTGTTGTTGGACCAATTGGCATATGCCACCACAAATTCCCAACCATTGTCATCCAATTGGGTAAGCATGGCTCCCAGCCTTAAGGTATTGCAACTGAAAAAGATGTCGAATGGGTTACTTCAAGATGGGGGCTAAGGAAAGTTGGGCCTTCAACTCTTGAAATGCCTATTCCTGTTCCTCACCCCAAACATATTCCTAGTCAATTTGTGTCAACCTAGTTAAAGGTTTAGTAATGCCACTAAATCCTTTAACAAATCTTCAATAATAATTACACAAGCCTAGGAAGGCTTGTATCCTATTGACATTTTTCAACTAGAATACTTATGAAATGGCCTCAACTTAGGCCTTTTGTACCCCCAATCCATTTAAATACATCATGTGACCTAGGTATTCCACATGTGTCTGGAAAAATTGGTATTTGCCTGGATGAAATTTAAGGTTATGATCTTTAAGTCTTCCAAATATTTCCTATAGATGATGCTTGTGATCCTCTGATGTTAGGCTAAAAATGATAATATCATCGATGTAACATTTGGCAAAACCAAATCTTACTAATACTCAATCCATCACCCTCTGAAATTTTGCAGGGGCATTTTTTAAACCAAATGGCAAAATTTGCCACTCGTATAAACAATCCTTCCCATGAAGATTGATTCCCCAAAATGTTGTTTTGACCTTGTTGCCTTCCCTCAATAACATTTGATGGTAGTGAAACTTCAAGTCTAAAATACTAAAAACCTTGGCCTAACCAAAGTTATCAAAGATCTCCTCTGGTAGGGGCATGGCATATTGTTTGAATGTGTGTGCGACACAACCCAAACTCCTTGAAAGATTCAAAAAAGAATCCCAAAATGAAAACAATAAAAGGAAAAAAAAAAAATTAGGTACTTTCCCTTGCTTGTAGCACTTCGAGGGTAAAAGGGGCGTGCTAGAACTCCAAGATGGGGATTAGGATGAGTGACAAGCAAGTTAATTATTCATATTGATCTACACAACCAAATAACAAGTTGGTTAATACATAATTGGAGCATTTTTAGTGCACGAATGAACCACGGGCATACACAGATTCACAAGATTCACCACAACCTGGACTTACGGGAAGCCACCACCTTCCCCTTTATAATATTTTCTATGATTTGCCATGAGGGCTACACCCAAATGGTTTTTTTCCCAAGATTCCAAATTAGGAGTCTTGCACTTCTTGAAATTGAAACTCTTGTCACTTTGATGCCCATAACGTTTTGTGCAAAACTTTGATTAAGGCGAGGTTTTAAACAAAGTTGTAGCTCTTGTCAAGATCTTTGCAACGATATGTAGCATGCTTCCTACACGGATGTAAATCATTGCGATTCTTGACTTTTAATGGTTAAGAATCAAATTGACACTTTGACTCCCAACCCTTCTTTTGACCATAACTTATGTTATAATTATTTAAATGGATAATGCGACCCCATTTTATACATCTAAGTCTTAAGACTTTCCAATGGCATAAAGAAGTTTTCAATCCAATGATTTTTTACTCTTCAAATTGCTTTTTAAAAATCTGGGAATCCATCGGGACTCCAACTCCCAAAGTGGGAGTTTGCTTAAGAATGTGTGAGTTCATTCCCTCACACTCTTCCACATTCTCAAGAATGTGAATGTGATTCATGGGTTACATTCCCAACCCACACCTTTCCATGCACTTACTTTAATTGCGAGCCCAAGGCTAAGATCATGACATTATGCTTATTGATTGGGCAATAATCCCCACACATGCGTTGTTCCGTCCAATTGCCAAAAATATCCTTCTTGGCTAACATCACTATGGCTAACGCATACTCACCTTTTGACAATTCCATCAAGTTTGCATCCAACAACTTTATTATCCAAGCCTAAACCAAGGCCTTCTCCATCTCACTCAAACTATAAGGTCATTTAAAAATAGAATTATCATCCTACAATACAATTTGAACTTCCTGTCCTTTCAACTATCCCAATCTGTTCAAATTAAAAGTAAAACAACCAACATAATCCTACAATAGTTGTCATACTTCTTACACCGCATCTTTTGTAATTGTGGGACCAATACTTGGCTCCCATGACTTTGCAAATCCTATACCTTAGGCTAAGATGATGACACATCCCCAACACTTGAGGTTGCGAGTGAAACTTATGATTATTATGCAAAATGTGACGTAGCACCATAATGCCTTGGTGCCCCCACATCAAAAACCTCCTTCTCATTACCTATAAATCTTTAATCTCATAAATGCCAAGGATGACCCCCCTTTACACCAACATAGTTGACCCAAATGTAGGTGTAACAAAAGTAAAGGAAGGGTGGGTGGGTGAGAAAGACTATGCAAATCAACTTGCTTAGCCCAACAAAGGTTAAAAATCCATGTGAGATAGGTAAGACCTATAACCTGTCCCAATATCCGTCTACGAGCACCTTCAAAAATCCCTTACACAACTATGGTGCATGTGCGAAATCCCATGGTTCGTTCTTGTTCATCAACATTGGGCTTTTAAATGGATGAATTGGCATCCCAAATCATGCTTGGATTGCCATCCCAAAATGTGTGAGAATGTGGAAAACTAAAATGAGTAGGTAAGGCTACCCGAGGTAGGCCAACCCTGTTGATTACAGCCAAAGGTGGTCAATCAATGTGTTGAATGGTAAAAGAATGTTGTCATGGATCCAAAATATCATCCACCAAGCATGTGGGTGACCTCAAAATGAGCCGATATGTGTTCTGAAACCCCTTTAGTGGATTTAGGTTAATCCATAACCACCAAAAATGGTGGGCATGTGAACTAACTATTATAGCATCCACATGCATTGGCTCCTTGATCCAAGCCTTAATTTGTTGCCATGTTGCCAATATAACTAGCTAATAATCCCCCAAAGGTGGAACATTCTCCAACACATATGTACATGAATGCAATTAAAAGGTCTACAAATATTATAACACTCAAATTAATTCCCAAAATAACCTTGATCTGGGGTTTTTAAATCCCTAACATATGCCAACCTATGATAAACCCTGACATGGCCATCTTAATATGACCAGGTACACTAGTTTGATCTTGTCCAAATCTTGTGCCCCTAACAATGTGATGTTGTTCATTATGGCATGTTAGTAACCCTAGATCACTGATGTAAGCAACAACTTAGCATGTTGTTGTCGTAGCATCATAATATGGTGCATGGAAGCTTATCGAGTTTGAGGATCCTTCTCCACATAATAGTATAACGCAAACCTTGATGCTAAATTGAAGGATCGTTACAAGGTTGGAAGTAATGTCTCCAAAAAGCTCTACCAAGCAAATCCCATCCTTATGAATATGCCATTGGATAACCCTAGAATCCAAAGGTCATAAACTAGTTGGTCCATGGCTTGGCTCTACAAGTACTTATGGGCCTGGTGATGGTAGAATGTGCCAAGCTTGATGAATATAATGTCTGGTTGATGCCTGAACTTTTGACAACATTCCCCATGATGGTGCAAGATCATGTGATGAGCCTTGAATGAATGACCCAACCTGGGCACTTGACATCTCCAACTCATGAATAGGGGGGGGCCATCCATAACCTGGACATTACCTTCAAATAAATCAAAACCACGGGGAAGCCTTGAAAATCATGTTAACATTATTGAATTACTAGATTTTCCTGCATGCCCCCCAATGAAGGTAGTTAGGAAAGCCTTACGACTATTTCTTGTTTGCCATCATGGTTGATAATAAGTAGTCTCCTCCCAAAAATCCAAGTTGATTCCCAAGGGATACAAAACTACCCCCGCCAACCAGCACATCATACAATGTAACCTACATAACCATTACCTTAGCATAGACCATGGTATAATTTGCAAGTTTGACGAGATTAACCTAAATGACGACCTCATGTTTGGTTATCCCCCAAGCTCTTTATGACCCGCCCATCGATATCAAAATTTGGTATGAACATGGTTCCAAATTAACATCGGTCAACCCTAGACCCTCCACTACTACTTTGTCCAACATCAAAGGTTAAGCTCTTGAATCCAATCGTATTTTCTGGGGTTGGTAATATTTTCCTGGAACCCCTTCATCTAAAAAACACCTTCCTAATTCCACACCACCATTACACCAAGTAGAACCATGATTGATTGATGGGTGGGCATGCTAGAAGCTCTTGGAGTTTGGCTACTACAACATGCCAAGGTGGTACCACCATAACAGGTGGTTGGCTTACAAGTGATCGACCAACAAATATCCTGCTGATAAGTAGTCCATCAACAAATGGACCAACATAAGCTCAACAAGTAAATGGTTGACAAGTATGTCACCAACAATACCTAACCGATTAATGGTTAAGTGAATATGAACTCTTGGGAATTTTTGACATGTGTAGCCACCAAGTGTATCCACACCATCACATAATGTGGCTACCATCCAAAATATTGCAACCGGTCAAAAATCAGGCGTTGCCAAAGTCATAGTGAAAAACAATGGTGTCTAGCACACCAACCTAGCCACCTCCCCCAACACACTATTAGGCGCTTGGGTTCTTGAAATGGAATCACAAAATCTAATGGTAGCAACCAATCCCTTACTAGGGTTGGATGCGTCCATCAAGGTGTGGATTGTGTTGATCAACATAAAGGATTATGGTAGACAAACCTAGCGTTGGCCTCCCCACGCTGAGGATCCAACCTTTCGTTAACACCTCATGGTTTTTGCACTTGAACATTTGCCCTAATAATTGGTGCAATTATCAAAACCCTAACCAAGCTTTTATCATCAATTGCCCATAAAACATGATCATTAGGAATATTTGATTTCATTTCATTTGGACCTAATGGCCCTTAAAATCTAACCCCACAAAAAAATCCAAGGTCAAAACCCTAAGCTGAAAAATCACATAGCATAGGTGTTGTGGGTTTCACATGTGTCACCATGATAGATGCCATACTTGTCATTAGTGCCTTCAAATGTGCAAATCGTTCTCCCATGGTATTAGGTTGGTTTAGAACTAACTTGGTGGTTGGCCCTTTATTGGTCGCACCTTTCACCTTCTAACCTTTGCTAAAACCTAGGGACTTCCTTGCATTTTCCATATGGGATTGACCTTGCCAAAGCTCTAGATGAAGCATGAAGCAATGATCTACATCATGGCCATATGCCTTGCAATGGGAGCAAGGTTGGTTGGGATTGGGGTTAGAATTGGTTGTTTGAAAAGGATTAAGACAATCCTTCTTTTGATGCAGCCCACCACAGCTCCAACACTTATCCTTTCCCCCGTGTTTAGCAATGTAGGATGGGGAACCCCCATAGGGTTTTTGTTTGGGCCCTTTGCCCTTTTATGGTATAGTCCTTAATGGCTAACCATGTGACTATTGAGTCGATGAGGGCAGATAAGGTTTTGGGGTTTCCTTATTAAACCTTAAAGTGATAACCTTCTCCTCCATCATGTTGAGCTCAATGCATTCATAAGCCTAGAAAAGTAATGCCAATGTGGGTTGGGTCGACTAGGTGAACATTATGTCTCGCACTTGTCGTCTTAGATCCTTTTCTAGGATCCCATACCAAAATTGTACATCATGAGCCTCTCTAACCCCCTTGGTCACATTGATTAACCTTCACATCCATGTGTACGCCTCTTGCAAACTTTCATGGGGTTGTCCTTAAAACTCTTGCAATGTGCGGAGTTTTTCAGTCTTCACACCCTAGTAATGGGTGCCAAGCTCCTCAAAAAACTCAATGACAAGGTTAAAAGTGAAAAGAGCCCGTGCCCTAATAGTCGGATTGTTGCCACCGCCCCTAGGAGTGGAAAGATTTGCACCAATCCCTGTGATAGTGGTTGATGGGGTAGGTGTTGAGACAACTGATCGACCTTTTGTGATGGAGAAATAATTTGGTGACTAATACCTACGCCATTCCTCAATGTTACCGTCATGGGCATCAAAAAACTCATGCTAGTCATCCATGGGTGGTCTTTCTAAATGCTAGAATAAACCCTTCCATGCCAGGAAAGGTGTAAATTGTTGTGGATTATGTAATTATTACACATCACAAGAAGTATTGAACTCTCGGATGAAATCATCTAGTTCAATGGTGTTGACCGCCCCCCAAAAATTGACAGGGCCCTTTAAAGATGCCATACATGTCCTCCATGTCCCACACAAATGGTATCGACAATACTAGTGGTAGTTATGTTTCAAAATCAAAAAAATATCCCTTAAGTGATAATGTACGTGGGGTAGGTAGTTAGAATCGCACCCCCTGCCTAATAAATCCTCCAACAAACCTATCTCCAAAATCCAAATCCTGACACTTATTTGTGATGAAACCCTAACTTTAATCCAAATCTCCTTGAAAATCGTAAACTTGTAACTGTGAAACCCCACTATGACCAAAATTGCTACATTTGTATTAATTCAACTAATTCTACAAGGATGCTAACCTAGTGTGGCTTTCCCTAACCCTAAAATCCTCTAAACCAAAATGGTAACCAAGGTTCATGCAAATGTATGGTTGGGGCACTTGCATCCACAAAAACATTCTATGGGGCCAAGCACGCACTTGGGGCTATAATAACCATAAAAACAATAAATGTGATCTCACTAGTCATTACCTCAATCGTACCGCCACAAAAAGTCCATTAGTCATCAACCCAATCTCATTTAACAACAAAGACAAGCACTAGGTACAACCTACTCGCCACTAAACCCTAATATTTATGTCTAGGCAAACCAAGGGTCGAATAGGACCTATTTAGTATTCAGAGTTTGGTGGTAGCCTTATCCCATACCTAACCATTAACCACACCAACTACAACCTTTGGGCTCATTATATGTTGCAATTAGCACACATGGGAGGGCTCGTACACTTTTAACCAAAGTTTCTTACTGAATAGTATGCAAAAATTTACATGAAATCATCACACAAGCTTTTATTCACCCTGTGACGTAGCCGAAAAACACATAACCTAACAAATTTCCCTACCCCTAGATAAAGAATTGATAATCCCAAACATAGACATAGGAAACATGTGCAAAAATCCACAACACAAGGGGCAAGAACTCTTTAACATAGACACACCTCCACCCCTGTAAGCTCCACTAGGAGACTTACAACAATAGGTATGCAAAAATTCAAAAGTTGATGACACAGCTTGATGGCTTGACACTCCACCACCTCTGGGTATCAAAAGTACTTACAAGTAAGTTACCCGTGTGTTGTTGCAACATTCCTTGCCTTCCTATGCCTCACACCTCCCTACACCCCTCATGCCACACCACCAGAAAAAGGGTTGGAAAATGACCCTCCGCCAATCTAGCTAAAACCTCCTAAAATGATAGCCTCCTTCACCACAAGAGCAATGGTGAAGATGGCACCCCCGAAACAAGCATCCTATGTGTGAAATATCAATTTTTGGGATTTTATGTGAAATATCACCCAAAAATAGGAATATTAATCTCTGGACTCCCAAAATCACAATCTCCAAAAGTGGCTATATGCTCACTATTGTGTAGTGCTTGCCAAGACGAATCCAATGATGTGAGAATCATCGAAATCTAAGCCCGTATGTGGAAGATATGACTTGCCAAAAATCACAGATGGATGAAAAGTTTTCATCCAAATGTTTGATTGAAAATTTTTTTTTTAAAAAAAAAATGATGAAAAATCATACCTCCAAATCATGGATGAAAACCCTTATACTTGGATGAACCCCACTTCATCCAAAATTATGGACGAAATAAAAATAAAAATAAAAATATATATGTTGGTAGGTTTGGATTGGTGCTGAACATGTGCCCTAGGTTCAGAAAATTAGAAAAAAAATGAAAAAGGAGGTCCAAATTAAACCCCCCTATCCTCCCCTGAAGCACGTGAGCCTTTGCTCGTGCCCAAACTTTGAATGTTTGGAAGAAAGCTCAAGCTCTTAGCGGTGGCAATTGGAGCTTGGTTCTTTCCACTACCACCCACCTTGTTTTTTTTTTGTTTTGTTTTTCTTCCTTCTTTTACCCTTATTTTTTTTCTCTTCTTCTTCTTCTCTATCTCTTTCTCTTCTCCTTCTCTTGCTTTTCCTCTCTTGCAAGTGTTGCCCACAAAAATCACAAAGGCAAGAAGCTCCTCTCCCCATCGTTCCTACTCCTCCCCCTTAGCTTTGCGCTTTGTTAAGGAGAGAAAAAACGACCACCACCAAGAAGACAAAGGGGAGGTTGGTGCATTGTTAGGCTCCCCCTACCCTAGCTCTTCTAGTGGATGTTGTTGTAACCACAACAACTCTCATTGTTGGTAGTTCAACGAAAATGCCAACACTCTTCTTTTTGCCTTTTTTTTTTCCCCTCTTGAGCTAGGCAACTAGTTGAGCTCTTGGCGATAGCAACGATAGCTTACCAAATCTAATGTTATACTTATAGGGTACTAAGAGAGGTGGAAAAAAAGGAAAAGAAATGAAAGGGAAGGGGGCGAACCTCTACAATAATGGAAGGGGGCCCTCATTTGTGAGTTTTTTTTTTCTCACCACTCTATGCAACCTTTAAACTCAGTGCTAAAACAACTATAGCCCAATTGTAGCACAAAAACAATTAATTAGACTTTTGGTGATTCAAAAGATTGACTCGTAACAACACAAGAATCCAAGCCTAAAACATAGAAACCAAAACACTTGCATAACAACAATACTTAAAAATATAAATTATGCTATAGAATTTCAAATCACCAAAAGTGATTTGAAATGACACTCCATGGGATTTTATCCCAAAACCAAATATTTTGAACCATGTTCACACTCAAACCAATTCAAGACAAATTAATTAACCTAACTAACCCAATTTAGCTTAATTATAACCTAATTAGGTAGCTAAGGTAAAACTCCTGACACCTCAAAGGGTTATAAACTTGAAGAATGGAACTTTGAATTTTTTTGGAATTTACCATAATAATAAGGGTTTCATGTGGTTACAAAAAGATAAATATAAAAATGTAATGGCTCCTAAAAAGTTTTAATTCATGGTAAGTTCATTGGGAATTCATGACATGTATCAATTTTGAATTGGGGTCAATGTCCTTCTTTTGTAAGCTTGGGTGTCAATATGATTCTTGAAATGGCATGCCTTTGGAACACACCATATCTTTTCTTAATTAGTTTTGTTGACGAGTCATGTAAAGCATAATTGAAGTTTGAAGAATCTCCTTGTAAATTTAAGAATTGACATCAATACCATTTGGCAAGCCTAAGGACCACAAATCACCAACCTTATGTTGGTTTAGGCTCTTTTTCATTATTACTTAATCTTCTTCCAATCATGGATGAAAGCACACTATAGGTGATTACATAATTCTATCATGTAATGATTAAGAATCAATAACTAGCCACATACAAAAGAAAAATGATCAAAATATGAATTGGATTCAAGATGATTCAATAGTCATATTGATTAAGTTTTTTGGCAATATGGAATATACATGATGACATTTATACAAAACAGAACAATTTTGAAAGATGTTGATGACCAAAATATCGAGATGTAATTTGACATGTATTATTTTTATAAAGTTATTTATTCATTCAAATTAATAATTTAGATATTATCATCTTTCAAATATAATATTTTCATATGATATTAGGGTGGATAAAGTCCAAAAACTAAAAAAATACTTGTTTAGCCTTGCCATATGGCTTGTGCAATACAACATATCATCCTTACAATGTATTTATGATGTTATTTTGGTAATTTAAAACCTTGGTATGAAGGTTACTAGTGTTTGGGACATTATCCCTTTTCATAAGGTCATCATTGGGATGTCTTGTTGAGCTACAAGACATCCCAAATAAGGTGTCCCTAATAAAAATTAGGCGAATTATAGCATTTTCCTAGTTCAAAGGACATCACATCCAAGTTTGGGGAATGCTAAGAACAATGAGAAGATGTCGAGAGGTGTTATGTGAAAACATCAAGAAATAATGAAATGATGACAACACAATGAGAAATGATGAGAATAATGATGGAATGACAAGAAAATGATAGGGAATGAAAGGATAGTAGGAACAATAGAAAAATGGTGTAACACCAAGAAATATGTTAGGGGATGTCATGGGGGAAAATTGAATGACAAGGGCCAATAGAGGACAACAAAGGACAACAACAATGTTGGGAAGCATGTTCAACAATGTCAAGGGACATTGGGATTTTTTTTTTCATTTTTAGGTGACATCAAAGGATGATTGCAACATTGGGGAACACATTAAACGACACTAAAAGGTATATCAAGAGATACCATGAAAAATAATTCAAGAAAGGAAAAATATTTAGAAAACAAATATTATATATTTTTTCAAATAACAATGGATGTCAAGAGACACACCAAGGAAAAGTAAGAAACACTTCAAAGGATGTCAAAAAGGACATTGCACTAGTAGAAATCTACCAAAATACAACCATTGCATTTACGATTACATGTGATTTCTAATCATTTACAGTTTTGGAAATATTTGTAATTATAAAATCAAATTTCAACTATTTTGGTCATTTTTGTGACTATGTTGCAACTATTGATAACTTCATCCTATGGGCTAGATGGTTTTTTTAAATTTATTTTCATCCATGAATACGTTAATATGTTTCACTAGTGACAATAGTCACCATGTTAGTCACACCCCTAGAGATATTCTATGGTTATTTAGGTGTAAGTTTTTATATATGTATTAAAATAGTATTTGAAGATATATTAGCCATCTAATAAAAAAATTCATATATTAATTATGCTTATATATGTATAATTTTCATATATTGAATATAGAATTTCATATTTTAAATCTGAAAATTTCTATTTGAATTTGAAAATTAATATTTGAGTTCTGAAAATTATTATTTGAATATAAATTTTTTTAGTTCAATTCCAAAAACCTTTCTTTGAATTTGAAATTTCATATTTGCATTCTAAAAATTGTTATTTGAATATCAAAATCGACATTTAAATTCAAATAATTGTAATTTGAGTCTGGAATTTTTTTTTTCAATTAAATTTTTTTTTCAGTTTGAAAATTGATATTTGAGATCGGAAAATTGTTATTTGAATATGAAATCTTCTATTTCAATCATAAGAATTCTTATTTGAATTTGAAAATTCATATTTGAGTTCTGAAAATTGTTATTTGAATCTCAAAATCAATATTTAAATTCTGATCATTTTTATTTCATCTGAAAATTTTATCTCAATTTGAAAAATGTTATTTCAATCTGAAAATCCATATTAAAATTTGATAATTTTTTTTTGAAGCTGAAAACTGTTATTTGATTCTAGAAATTGTTGTTTGAATTTGAAATTTGACATTTGAGATCTGAAAACTGTTTGTTGAATCTGAAAAAGAAATCTTTCAATTTTGGTCATTGTTATTTGAATCTGAAAATTACTATTTCAATTCTTTAAAACTTATTTGAATTTGAGAATTTTTATTCAAGTCTGAAAAATTTTGTTCAATTATTTTTGAAAAAAATTGAATTTGGAAAGTTTCATTTGAATCTGTAATTGATATTTCAACTCTAAATTATTTTATTCGAATCTAAATTTGTATTATTTCAATTCTGAAAATTATTAATTGAGTCTAAAATGGTTATGTCAAATTTGAAAAATTTTATTTGGATCTAAAAGTGGATATTTCTATTTGAAATTGAAAAAATTATTTCAATTTAGAAATTTATATTTGATTTCTGAAAAAAATTATTTGAGTTTTTAAAAAACTTATTTGAGTCTGAAATTTCATATTTGAATTCTGAAAATTGGTAATAGGAGCTATAACAATTGAAATAATAACAAAAGTAATAATTCCAAAATAGCTCGCTACTAGCCACATTAGTACTTTGATAGTTATTATTATTATCATTAAATATTCAATGTATTGAAATATAAAATTTTATTTATTAATATTATATTTAACATTATGATATGAATTATTATTAAAGGGTTACCAAAGCTATTAAAATTATTTATTCTATTATTTTATTGTTAGTATTATTAAATATTGATTATTTATAATTAATAAATAGATATAACAAGTGAGGTAATAATAATAATAAAATAACTAGTTAATCTAGCTACTAGCTACATTAATAATAATATAATATTGTTGAATCTAGCCTAACCTAAAATAGTTAGTTAATTAGTAGTTGTTTGTACTTATTCCATGTTTTTTGTCTTTGTTTTTAAATTTGGAAACTATATGAACAAGTGCATTAGAACATTGAAAATACACAAAGAACATTAAAAACCAAGTGTCATTTGGGATGAGCCAAACAAACCTAATAAAGCTACATACCTAATAAGCCTTAGTGGCCTAGGTTAGGTTACCTAACTAGCAGGCCTAGGTGGGTTGTGATATGTAACTACCAAATAAACTTTGATAGCCTAGGTTAAGCTATTTACCTAATAGGCCTAGGTGGCCTAGGCTACTTATTTACTAGGCTTAGGTGGACTATGTTATTTACCTAGTAGGTCTAAGTTACATACCTATAATAAACCTAGGCTAATAGGCTACCTACATGGTTAATAGGTCTACATAATAAACCTAGGTCACCTAAAATACTTACCTAGAAAGCGTACACTACTTAGTAGGTTACTTAATAGTCTTAAACTATGTCCTAGGTAGCCTATTGGGTAGGTCTAGGCTAGGTTACCTAATTAAGTTACTAATTAGGTTATTACCTAATAAGTAACCTATTAGCTTATTAGTTATGTTAAACTAGATAGGTAGTATAAACCTAACCTAACCTACTAGCTATGGTAAATTAGGGTAGCCTAGGCTTAACAAGTAGGTTAAGTCATTAAATGAATATGGATCATTTGATTAAGTGTCAAATCATAATGGTCAATTTGACTAAACCCTATCCATTCAATATGGCCAATTTGATTAAGCTATGACCATTTTAATGAACATTTGTCCATTTTGACTAAATCTTCAACCTGACACTTGGTTAAAAAGGTCATTTTAGTCAAATGTAACATGTTTTTTCATGTCCCAAACCTTTAGTCAAAATGGACATACCCTTTGGTCAATGTGAACAATTTGATCAAGTTAACCTTTTGAAAAGTCGTGATTTTTTGTAGTGCCCTTTAATTTGCCAAAGATTACACCTCATTAATCTAAACCAAGTTTCCTTTGGTTAATAATTTTGCCACATGTCACATTGACATTTGTTGTTCGTTGTATACATGGTATAATGTAAGGTCCAACCAATTTAATTGCATCGCAATTGCATAAAACATACATTTTGCATATGAATGAAATCGTATATGTTGATTTTGATTTCATCTATCATCTATAATTAAAAATGCATGCAACTTGTCCAAAACAATTAGGGGGATTTTAGTTACATATGACATAAATGATTAAAAACTAGTTACATAAGCTAATTGTAAAAAACCATTTTTTTTCTAGTATTAGGTGCATGTGAGGCGACTTTCTAACCCCCTACCCCTAGTTCTATGAGGTAACTATATTTGAAAGTACATATGTTATTAGTGAAGGAAAAATGCAAAATGTATTTCGTTAAATTGCGTTTGTAGTTGAAACCAAATAACTTACCTCCTATGCATCATTTACAATTAAAAAATTTTAGATATATTTTCCAAGCTCAAACATTCCAAATCCTAGAATTTTATGTTAAATTGTTGCCATTTAAACCAACTTTTAAGGATTCAACACCATGTGACATGCCCTCAAGCTCCTTGATAGACTCAAATGTAAGTCTAAGGTGAAAACAACAAAAGAGTAAAAAGTCGAAGCACGCTCGCTGGCTTGCAACACTTCGGGGGTAGAGGGGCGTGTTGGAGCTTTGGGATGGGGATTAAAAAGATTGACAAGCAACTCAATCACTCACATGAACTTACACAAACCAAACAACAAGTTGGTTAGTGCATAACTAGAGCACTATTGGTGCACGGATGAGCCATGGGCAAACACGGACTCACAAGACTCACCACGGCCCAGACTTGGGGGAAGCCACCTTATAATATACTCTATGCATGGCCATGGGGCCAACACCCAAATGGCATTTTGTCCCGGGACTCCCAAATGGGAGTTTCGAAATTCCCGAAATTAGGACTTTTGTAACTTTAGAGGCCCATAACTTTGCGTGCAAACCTCCGATTGAGATAAGGTTCAAAACAAAGTTGTAGCCTTAGTCGAGAACTTTCTAACATTATGTGGCATGCCACCTACACACAAGGAAGTTAGGGCGATTTTTGACTTTTAGTGGTAGGGAGTCAAATTGCTAATTTGACTTTCGGCCCTTCTTTTGGCCATAACTTATGTTTTAAATATCCAAATGGGTCATGCAAGCCCATTTTAGACATGTAAGTTCTGAGAGCTTTCCAATGATATGAGGAAATTATTAATCCAATGAGTATTGACCCCTGCAATTGCCCTCTGAAAATTCGGGAGTCCATTGGAGCTCCAACTCCCAAAATGGGAGCTCATTTGGGAGTGTGAAGGTTCATTCCCTTACACTTTCTTACACTCCCGAGAGCATGAAATGTGACTCCCGAGCTCACTCTTGGCCCACACTTTTGTAAGCCCTTGTCATGGTCACGAACCCAAGGCTAGGGTTGTAACACCATGTTCAATTTGGCAACAAACCTCCAATCACTTCAAATATTATTCCTATCACATAAGTTATCCAAATCTAGCTTATTTTAGCTCATTAAAAAATTAGCTACAAGATGCATCTACCTACCAAATTCCAAGTTTTGCACCTAAACCAATAGTAAATTATGTTACCAAACTCGAGAGGGTTTTACGAAAATAGAAAGTTTATCTTGGCTCTAGAACACCAATCACTTAAAATATTATTCCTATCACATACATTATTGAAATATATCTTGTTTTAGCTCATTAAAAAGTTAATTACAAAGCACATTAGCTTACCAAATTCCAAGCCTTGCACTCAAACCAATAAGAAGTTGTGCTACCAAACCCGAGAGGGTTTTACGAAGGTAGAAAGTTTAATTTGGTTGTAAACCACCAATCATTTAAAATAATATTCCTATCACATACATTATTCAAATGTAACTTGCCTTAGCTCATTAAAAAACTTATTACAAGGTACATTTGCTTGTCAAATTTTAAGCTCTCCACTTAAACCAGTAATAAGTTCTGTTACCAAACCCGAAAGGGTTTATGAAATTTCTCTAAAATTTCAAACTCCCAACACTATCCCTACTCATTTCCATTCTTTCAAAAGTATTATAATCATCCAATCTATTCTCCTTCTTTCCACCATCTATTAAGACTCATCATTCTTCTCCTCCCAACTCCTTGAAGGATTCAAATGTGAGTCCAAGTGAAAAACAGCGGAAGAGGGAGGAGTTAGGGCACGCTCCCTAACTCACAACATTTTAAGGGGTAGAGGGGCGTGTTGGAGCTCCGGGATGGGACTAGGAAGAGTTGACAAGCTTCACTCACTCACACGGGCCTACACACAACCCACACAACCCACACAAAGTGGTTGGTGCATAGTTGGAGCACCCTCAGTGCTAGGACGAGCCATGGGCTATTTGGACACACTAGACTCACCACGGCTCGGACTTGGGGGAAGCCATCACCTTCCCCCTTATAGTATACTTTGTGGTTAGCCACGGAGCTTACATCCAAATGGTTTTTCTCTCCCGGGATTCCGGAGTGCGAGTCTCAAAATCGCGCCAAATGGGACTCCCACGACTTTGGAGCCCCATAACTTTGTGAGCAAACCTCGGATCGTAATGCAATCTAAAGTAAAATTGTAGCTCTCGTTGAGAGCTTTCCAACAGTATGTGGGACGCTCCCGGAATCCAAATAAATCGAGTCAATTCTCGACTTTTTGTGGTCAGGAGTCAAATTGGCAATTTGATTCCTGGCCCTTCTTTTGGCCATAAATTGTGTTTCAAATTCCAAATGAGCAATGCGAGCCCATTTTAAACATGTACGTTCCAAGAGCTTTCCAATGATATAAAGAACGCCACAAACCATTGAGTTGTGACCCCTGTAATCACTCCCTGAATTTTTGGGAGTCCACTGGGACTCCATCTCCCAAAGTGGGAGTTGCCTTGGGAGAGCGATGGTTCACTCCCTCATACTCCCTCACATTTCTTACACTCCCGGGAGTGTGTGATGTGAATCTCGGGCTCTTTCTTGCCTTGATTTCCGAGCTTCTTCTTGCCTTGACTCCTGGGCTTCCTCTTGGTTCACAACCTTGTAACCCCTTTGCCTTGGTTAGGCGCCCAAAGCTAGGGTTGCGACAATCTGCTTGTTAAATTTAAAGCTCTCCACCTAAACTAGTAATAAGTTCTGTTACCAAACCCGGAAGGGTTTATGAAATTTCTCTAAAATTTCAAGCTTCCAACACTATCCCTACTCATTTCTATTCTTTCAAAAGTATTATAATCATCTAATCTATTATCCTTCTTTCCAGTATCTATTAAGACTAATCATTTTTCTCCTCCCAAAGGAAGTTGTAGGAATAAATATTTTCAAGATTCAAATCAAAAATTATGTCAAAAAAAAAAACGTTAAATGATCCGAATTCGTCTTTTAAAGATAAGGAGAAGGAAGGAGGTGAAGAAAAATCCTAACTCAATGGCCAATGGAAGGTTCCAATGTTTGATGGCCCTTGAAAGAAGAAGGAGGAACACTTTTCACCTCTTTCCACTTTCCCCCTAACAAATTTTACTTAAACCTTCATTTTTTCTTTTGATCTTAAGGTTTTTACTTTATCATGATTCTAGGCCGTTACTTATGCATTTCCTTCCTTTCCCTTGACTTATAAATTACAACCACGCATCTTAATGTAACAAGTCCTCCACACATTCATTGTTGAATTGATTTTTATTTAAGATTTTTTTTCGTTTCCTTAAAATTATGGCATCGCGTATGGCCATGTCTTATGGGCCTCAAGCTACACAAGTGAATGAATAACCGCCTCTAAAATCATTTTTAGATTTGACATTGACGCAACATCTTCATGATGAAGATCCCGAACCGTGAGAGGTGCGTGTTCATCTTGAAGTTGAACCCCTTCAATTTAATATTATCGCATTTTCTAAACTCACGCACCTTGGTGATTTTGTTACGAGTCGACCCTGCTCATGTGATGAACTTGAAATTGTCTATGAAGGTTATTAATAAACTGAAGACATTTTTATCTTTGCATGGTCTTCAATTTTCGATGTTGGATAGTATCATTGGTTACGTTGTCCGATTTGTTAATTACCTCCTAATAACAAGGCAGATTACTTAATTTGCACCATTTGACACATCCTAAACTTCTTATAATTAACTATAATTGTGGCATAGCCCATGACTCGACATGTAATTGCAGCTCCTCATTGAGCTTATCCATAATTTGAATAAACACTTCATTCATTATGAAATTCATGTTACCATTACCACCCTATCACATTATTTATTTAATTGTTAAGTTGTTTCGAATTAATCTTACGCTTATAATGTTTGAAAATTATTTTGTTTCAACTAGACCTTTTAGTGACACCCTTCAATTGCTTCATGAATCTCAAACATCTCTGTTTACATGACTACCCATTAAATACCATAACAAGACCCATGTTTTGTCTAACATAATGAATTTTGCGTCAATTTCTAACCCTAACCTTCTAGAGATTTCTCACCCCTAATTACGTAACTAAAGTTCTAAAACTATGAATAACAACTTTTTGCTAAAAAAAAAAAAAACCTTATACCTCATTCATCTAATATTAAATTTTGAAAAAAAACAACCCTCTATGCAACCATGCGCCTTTATCATTCCTTATTCTAACATGAAATTGCAAAAAACCCTAATATTTTTATCATACTTGAATATCCTTGATGTAATTCTTAAAAAAATGAGACTACCACACATGGTTGTGTCAGTATGGTTCACAATGCATAAAAAAAGGGTAATTAAAATTTCACCCAAACCAAAAAAGAAATTGATTAAAAATGTGTTGTTGGTAGGGATGTTAGGAGAAACTATAAAAAAATCCTAACATGTTTTTAAAGATAGTCCTTTTGGCAACCTTGCTTGGTAAAGACCAATGTTCGGCAATTTTACTATCATTTTTTTCACTAATTACATATGCATATTAGGAAGAAAGGTCATTTCATCAAAGATAGCCCCTAATTCCACCTTAGAGAATCCCAAATTCTTCATACTCACCCTTTATTTCAATTTGATAATATAATTTTCTTTAATTTTGAACCCACCTTCATCTTTTGACACCAACTTTAGAAGAAATATGGGGTTTTGTAACCACTATATTTGTGACTACATGCAATTCAATGGTGTTTACAACTAGTTTTGGTCATGCTTGTGATTATGTTGAAATTAGTTTGTGATTTTTTTCCCCATCCTTCCAAGATGATAACTTTTAGTTTGGTATCATTCAAGAAGGGCCATATATGTCCCATTAATTACAAACAAAATCAAAATTAGTTGTAATTTTATGTGCATATTAAGGTCTATTAAAAATACTTTAATAATATTAAAGGCATATTAAGATGTACAAGTGTATAATAGGGGTATGTATAATGGATGTATTATAATCATATGCAACTTGTATTTAGAACATATTAAAATAAATGAATCATACATATAGGTATATATATAATTTGAATATATGAAAGCTATATATTTAAAATATATATGGAATATATTTGGTAAATTTTAATCTTCTTATGTTCTTCTGATTTTTACTTCTATACTTTAACATATTGTCATTAAAACTATTAAAATCTATAACACAATAAAACTTTAGAAAAGAAAGAATTAAATGTACAAAAATGATCAAAGCTCCATATCTATACCATAATCATTTCTACAATGGATTGAAAACATAATTCAAAACCACCTAGAATTGAAAAAAAGATCAAATACAAGTACCAAGAATATATATATTTTTCTCCCATTAGAGTACTAGCTCTAATATGATCTCTAAGAAATCTACAACGTTTAATTATTCAAAATTAAAATTCCTCCAAAGATATTTCCCCATTTCCCACCATAATCCAATTCAAATTGCCATCTATCTATCCTAATCAATTTAGCCCCTTTCTACCCTATAACAATAACATAATTTTGCCTTTAACACTACCCCCCTTGTACTTTGGATTATGTTTTCAAAATCCTGTGAATTGGCAAATATAGAACTCCAGTGTAAAAGAACAACCACAAAATTATTTTAAGTGTACTAAATGGGCTGGTTGTGTTTTTTAAATAACAATTATATGAATAGACTCTTGTATTACACTATTAACATCATGAACTATTGGTAATGCCACATCTATTACAAGTAACTCCTTAGTCTAAGGCTTAGCATGTGGAATTTGTTGATGTAATTGCTAATGTGCTTCCTTAATGGTCCATTGTATGACCATTATCACCATTTTCTAGAAAATTGCATCCTATTGAAATGTAGTTTAAACTATCATGTATTCAATCAAATTTGTACTTATTGGTTCTTGTGGTTTCAACTGTTCTTCAGCTAATGTGGACACTATTATAGATTGAATTGCTAATTATATGGCATCTTGATCAGTAGAGACATCTTCCAATCCACTTGCACCCTTCATCTCCTTAGGTGCCTTAAGCTTTTGGTGGTTCCCCATTAAGACCTACTTAATATCGCTCCTTATTTAACTTTGTAAAATTATCTGTTGGGGGTTCAAAATATTACTTCAAGTTGTTGAGATTGTGTGTCCCCCACCTCCTACTAGAATAACACAATGAATCTATATGTGAGAATTTCAAGCAATAACATTAGGGTTTCCATCGCACCTTTCTAATCAACTCACATAACCCATGTAGTGAAGTGCGATTTCAAGCACATTTTCATTAAAAAAATTTCTTTTCATAACTTCATGTTGTACTATCGAATAAAAATAACTATGATCGAAACTAATTGTTTTGGCCTCTGATTTCATGTCTAAAAATATGCTGAAAGTCCAAAACTTGTGTATCAGTCACAAAAAGATATTAAGCATTTTTTTGAAAATAATAATGGGAATTTCTTCAATGATTCAAAACAAATTCTTTCAAAACATTATAGTCCACATAATTTATGAGATAAAAGTTTTTGCCTCTTCAACCTAAAGACTTTGCGTAAAAAAGAGGTTTCACCTCATATCTTTTATTAATTGAAGTTTTTTTTTTGCTGACATCTTCATATTCCTTTTTTGTTATTTGGGGTTTTTCCCCTAAAAACTCACTTTTTGTCGCAACCCCACTTTGAGGAAAGTGTGAGGTCGCCACTCATAATCCCGAAAATGGGACTTGGGAGTCCTCTGGGACTCCTAGAAACTCAGAGCGCGATTGCAAGGGTCAAAACACCTTGCATTGAACCATTCTTTATACCGTTGGAAAGGTCTTGAAGTGCATATTTCCAAAATGGCCTTGCATGAGCCATTTGGACATCTGCAACACAAGTTATGGTCGAAAGAAGGGCCGGGAGTCAAACTGGCAGTTTGACTCCTTATCACTAAAAGTCAAGAATTGACCCAATTCTGGTGCGTGCAGGGGGAGTGCAACACACCGTTGGAAAGCTCTCGAGGAGAGTTACAACTTTGGTTTAGATCTCGTCCCGTTCCGAGTTTGGCACGAGAAGTTATGAGCGTGCAAAGTCCCAAGAGTCCCCGGGACAATTTCGGGACTCCACTTTGGGAGTCCTGGGAAAAAGAGCCATTTGGATGCAAGTGCGGCAGAGAGCTGTAAAGAATACTATATGGGGGAAGGTGGAGGCTTCCCCTGAGTCCGGGCCGTGGTGAGTCAAGTGAGTCCAAGGTAGCCCGTGGCTTGTCCCAACACCAAAAGGGTGCAAAATGAGTTATAACCAACTTGTTGGTTGGATTTGGATGCAGGACCGTGTAATTGAGTAAGCTTGTCCCTCTTCCTAGTCTATCCCGGAGCTTTCAGCACACCCCTCTCACCCCCTTTAGTGCTAGAAGTTGGGAGCGTGCCCCGAGTCCCAGAATTTCCGCAACTTGAGTGAATTAGCCCCAACTTGGGGCTAATTAGGGACTTGGGAGCGTGTCACATGGTATTACAGCTCTGGTTGAGCTTAGTGCATTTCTTGGGAGTTTCGGATGGCGCCCAAGAAGAATCGGAAGCAAGCCCAAAACACCATGTTCAAAGAACCCAATGAAGACCATGTAGTCGTACTGGAATCAATTGGGGAGGAGGAACCAATAACCCGAGAGGACCAAGATGAGCCCGAAAGTGAGGAGGAACAACGGAGCTCGGTCCTATTCACCCAAGAACAATTGGAAGTCCTCCTCAAGATGAATAGGCCCGACCTTAGTGAGTTGGTTACGGCCCTCAAGGGAGAAGCATCCAAGGATACGAGGTTCCAACTAGCCAAACCCGGGAACTTCGATGGTGCCCGTGACCGAAAGGTTGTGGATGCTTGGCTTGCGAAAATGGAGGATTATTTGCATGCCGCCAAGGTTGGACGGCACTCGGCCGTGGAGCTTACCCAGTCCTACTTGAAAGGCTATGCCGCCACATGGTAGAGGACCGTGAGACAATAGGAAGGGAAGAACCATGGCTACATTTGGGAGTTTTTCAAGGATCTTGTCGAGACCAAATTTGTCCCAAGGAACTCCGACTACATTTCGAGGTGCAAACTTCGTGACCTTGTGAATGGCACAAATGAAAATTTGAGGCAATATGTGAGGGCTTACTCCGAACTCATGCTCGAAATCCGACACATGCATGAGTTGGACCGTGTGTGCCAATTCGTGATGGGACTTCTAACTTGGGCCAAGCGAAAGCTTGAGGAAAATTGGCCCTCCTCACTATCCGAAGCCATCAGGAAAGTGGAAGGCTTCTCGGATGTGGGGCGGAGTGAAAAATCCAGGTTAAAAAAGGACAACAAATTCCTTCACAAGAAACCAAGGCATGATGGCGAATGGAACCGTGGGCAAGGAAGCCCAACCAAGGACAAGCCCAAACAATTCCAAGGCACGGGGTTTAAACCCAAGGGGAACTTTGTGAAGAAGGGGGCTCCTTTCAAGAGGAGCCAACCCAAGGGAGATGTTGGGGTGAAACCCAAAGGAGCATGTTTCAACTACAACGAGATGGGGCACTACTCCAAGGATTGTCCCAAGTCCAAAACGGGGAATGGGGGCTCTAAGGTAATTGCCTTCAATGCCAACCTAGCCCAAGTTGAATGCAATCGACTTATCTTCTTGAAGGGGAAGATTGCTAAGCGGGATTTGTTATGTCTTTTGGACACATGAGCTTCTCACAACTTCATAACACGAAAAAGCGCCAAAAGGATGGAGCTCCACTTGGAGGAGCTCAAGGCACCCATCGAGGTGCATTTCGCGGATGGGGTTCCCCATCCCACTACGTCATAAGCAAAAGAGGTGCCTCTCCAACTAGGAAATTAGAGAGGAAAGGTGGACTTGTTGGTGTCCTCCTTGGGTGGAGTGGAATGCGTTTTGGGAATGGAGTTCATCACCCAAAACAATGTGTTCATAGAAGGGCACAATAAGCTAGTTAGGATTCCTTCCAAAAGTGGGATTATGAAAGTGAAGGTGCATGAGATGCCTTATGTGGGTGGGCCAACCATCCACATTATGTTATGAAAAACCTTGGAAAGAGAATGCGTGGGAGGTTACGACATGTTATGTGTCATGCGGGTGTTGGATGAGTATGAGCCCAAGGAAGCCACCAAGTTGGTGACTTCCACCAAGTGCATAAAGCAAGTTTTGGAAGAATTCTCGGATGTCATGCCCGAAAAATTGCCCGAAGACCTGCCCCCGAGAAGACGAATTGATCATGCAATTGAGGTGGTACCGGGAGTGGCACCTCCCGTCAAGGCCCCATATAGAATGAGCCATGAGGAGTTGAAAGAGCTTAAGGTTCAACTCGAAGAACTCTTCACGAAAGGTTACATCAAACCAAGCAAATCACCATATGGGGCACCTGTCCTTTTTGTTCACAGAAAGGATGGGACGCTGAGAATGTGTGTTGATTATAGAGCAGTCAACAAGGCAACGATGAAGAACTGGTATTGTCGCAACCCCACTTTGGGATAAGTGTGAGGATGAAACTCACACCCCCAAAAATGGGAAGTTGGGGTCCTCCGGAACTCCCAAAAACTCAGAACTCGAGTTCAAGGGTCAAAAAACCTTTCATTGAGGTGTTCTTTATATCAATGGAAAGGTCTTGAAGTTTAGATGCCCAAAATGGCCTTGTATGTGCCATTTGGACATCTGCAACCCAAGTTATGGGCAAAAGAAAGGCCGGAAGTCAAACTGGCAGTTTGACTCCCGACCACTAAAAGTTGGGAATCAACCTCTTCCCAACGTTTGCTGAAGGAGTGCAACATGGCGTTGAAAAGCTCTCAAGGAGAGCTACAACTTTGGTTTAGACCTCACTCCAATTGGAGGTCAGAGGCGGGAGATATGAGCTCCCAAAGTCTTGGGACTCCAACCCGGGACAATTTTGGGACTCCTCCTTGGGAGTCCTGGGAAAAAGAGCCATTTGAATGTAGCCTCCACTGAGAGCTGCAGAGAATATTATATGGGGGAAGGTGGTGGTTTCCCTCGAGTCCGGGCCGTGGTGAGTCAAGTGAGTCCAAATGCCCATGGCTTGTCCCAACACCCAAGGGTGTTCTCGAATGTGAACTAACCCTCTTGTGGTTGGTTTTGGATGTAGATTCAAGTGAGATAACACTTGTCCCTCTTCCTAGTCTAATCTCGAGACTTTTAGCATGCCCCTCTACCCCCTTTTAGTGTTGGAAGTCGAGAGCGGCCCTCAAGTCCTAACTTTCTGCAATTCAACGTACTTGGACTCTCAAGTGGGTCTAGCAAGGGACTTAGTGTCGCGTTAGGTATCCTTTGCCCCAAATCGATGATCTATTTGACTGTCTCTCGAGAGCCAAAGTGTTTAGTAGGATTGAACTACATTTGGGATATTACCAAATTCGGATCGTGGAAGGGGATGAAAAAAAGACCGCTTGCCACACAAAGCATGGCTCATACAAGTTCTTGGTGATGCCTTTTGGGCTCACCAATGCACCCGCCACATTTTGCACTTTCATGAATGACATTTTCCGGGAATGGCTTGATAATTTTGTGGTCGTCTACATAGATGACATTTTGATCTATAGCGGCTCCTTGGAGGAGCATGCAAAGCACCTTCGCAAGGTGTTCCAAAGGCTAAAGGAAAACAAGTTGTATGCTAAGCTTGAGAAGTGCGAATTTGGGGTGACGGAAATGGACTTCCTTGGGCATAGGATAACTCAAGAAGGTTTGAAAATGGATGATCACAAGGTCAAGGCAATTATGGATTAGGAACCACCCAAGTCGGTGGCGGCCTTAAGATCCTTTTTGGGTTTAGCCTCCTACTATCGCAAGTTCATCAAGAACTTTGCGAAGATAGCGCGCCTTTGACAAACCTCTTGAAGAAGTCCATCGTCACTTACGAATGGGAAGAAGCATGCGAGAAAGCTTTTGAAACCTTGAAAGGTATTTTGGTGAAGGCACCCGTGTTGAAGTTGCCCGACTTTGATAAGGACTTTGAGATCCATTCCCATGCCTCCGACTTTGCAATTGGAGGAGTCCTAGTGCAAGAAGGAAGACCGGTGGCATTTGAGAGCAAGAAGTTGAATGAGACGGAGCAAAGGTGGCCAACACATGAGAAGGAAATGTGGGCGGTCATACATTGCCTCAAGACTTGGGGCCATTACATAGGCTCCAAAGATGTGGTAGTGTGGACCGACAATGTGACCTTGAAGTACTTTGCAACTCAACCCAAGTTGTCCTCAAAACAAATGAAATGGCAAGACACATTGGCCTTGTTCAATGTAGATATTCGTCACAAGCCCGGGAAGGATAATGTGATGCCCGATGCGTTAAGTTGAAAACACCAACTTAAAGTGGTGTATGTGGGAGAGACGGAACTTCAAAAGGAAGTTCGACTAGCAAGCTGCCGAGATGCATTTGCCAAGGAGGCAAGGCAAAACATTCAAAATGTAGCCAAGTCCCACTTCCATTTGCAAAATGGATTATTGTGGTACAAACAAAAACAACTCTATGTACCGGAAGGGAAGATGAGGGACACCATTTTGAAGGAGTGTCATGATGGACCGCTTGCGGACCATGGTGGTGCAAAGCGCACCACAACACTCTTAAAGAAGTCCTACTATTGGCCCAACTTGAAGGATAGTGCGGAAGAGTATGTGAAGACTTGTTTAAATTGCCAACAAAACCGAACCCTCAACAAGAAGCAAACGGGTTTGTTGCAACCTTTGTCAATTCCGGAAGGGCCGTGGGAGAGTGTGTCCATGGATTTCATGGTAAGCTTGCCCCCATCAAGGGGGTTCAATGCCATCATGGTGGTGGTGGATCGATTTAGCAAAATGGCACATTTCATTCCCACAAAGGATGAGGCCACGGCCCAAGAAATTGGTAGGTTGTTTGACGCGTTCCCAAGTCCCAAGTTAGCCCCAAGTTGGGTTAAAGTCACTCAAGTTGCAGAATTTTTCGGACTCGGGGCATGATCCCAGCTTCCAACACTAAATGGGGGGGTGAGAGGGGCATTCTGAAAGCTCCGAGATAGACTGGGAAAAGGGACAAGCTTACTCAATTAGATGGTCCTGCATCCAAATCCAACCAATAAGTTGGTGATAACTCATTTTGCACCCTTTTGGTGTTAGGACAAGCCACGGGCTACCTTGGATTCACTCAACTCACCACGGCCTAGACTCGGGGGAAGCCACCACCTTCCCCCATATAGTATTCTTTGCAACTCTCCGCCGCATTTGCATCCAAATGGCGCTTTTTCCCGGGACTCCCAAAGTGAAGTCCCGAAATTGTTCCGATTTGGACTCCCGGGACTTTGGACGCTCATAACTCCTTGCCTCAAACTCGGATTGGGGCGAGGTCTAAACCAAAGTTGTAGCTCTCCTCAAAAGCTTTCCAATGGTGTGTTTCACTTCACCTACACGCACTAAAATTGGGTCGATTCCCAACTTTTAATGGTTGGGAGTCAAATTGCCAGTTTGACTCCCGACCCTTCTTTCGACCATAACTTGTGTTGCAGATGTCCAAATGGCTCATGCGAGGCCATTTTGGAGATATAAACTTCAAGACCTTTCCAATGGTATAAAAAATGCCTAAATGCAAGGTGTTTTGACCCCTACAATTGCGCTCTGAGTTTTCAGGAGTCCCGGAGGACTCCCAAGTCCCATTTTCAGGAGTGTGAGTGGCGACTTCACACTTCCCTCAAAGTGGGGAAAAATGGAACTTCTTGCGTAAGCCCAAATCAAAATCAAACTCCTACTTTGGGGTGGAGAGAAATCTTAACCCTAAAAGAAGAGGCAAGCAAGGTGAGCTTGCGGGGACATGCACAAGCCTTAAGTGCCTCCCAAAGGGTTGGTTAGTAGTGGTAGCCAACACGGGAAGTCATGACCCCGTTCGTGTACTTTATCGTGTAGTTTGGGATTTGAGTTTTGGCAAAACCTAAATGTCACTTCTCACACCTTGATAAGCAAACCTTTTAATCAAGGCTTGATTGTTGTGATCAAGGCGCAAGGTTGGGAAAGGAGTCATGTCAATAGCTTAGGTCAAGAGTAGACTTGACTTGAGTCCTCATGAAGGGAAGGTTAGAAGAATGGCCTCCCAAATGGGGGCTCCGTCAATTAGGCTAATTTAGTCTTTTGACGAAGCAAAGGTTAAGCATTTTCTATGAGATGCCCTTGGACTTGTCAAGAAAGTGTTGGAAACTTGGGGGCGCCTAAGTTAACTTGAAGCAAGGTCCAGCCGCAAAAATCGACATTTGATGGCCAAGGATCCAAAGAAGCAATTGCAATTGTGGAAGGAAAATTATAAGTGTCAATGAGAACATTGACCTTTTCTTCTAGTGGGGGAGAGTGTCGCAACCCCACTTTGAGGGAAGTGTGAGGTCGCCACTCACACTCCCGAAAATGGGACTTGGGAATCCTCTGGGACTCCTGAAAATTCAGAATGCAATCGCAGGGGTCAAAACACCTCGCATTGAGGCGTTTTTTATAATGTTGGAAAGGTCTTGAAGTTTATATCTTCAAAATGGCCTCGCATGAGCTATTTGGACATCTGTAGCACAAGTTATAGTCGAAAGAATGGCCAAGAGTCAAACTGGTAGTTTGACTCCCGACCACTAAAAGTCCGGAATTGACCCGATTCCGGTGCGTGCAGGGAGAATGTAACCCATCGTTAGAAAGCTCTCGAGGAGAACTACAAATTTGGTTTCGTCCCAATCCGAGTTTGGGGCGAGAAGTTATGAGCGTGCAAAATGCTGAGAGTCTAAACCGAGACATTTTTGAGACTTCACTTTGGGAGTCCCGGGAAAAAGAGCCATTTGGATGCAAGTGTGGTGAAGAGCTATAGAGAATACTATATGGGGGAAGGTGGAGGCTTCCCCCGAGTCCGGGCCGTGGTGAGTCAAGTGAGTCCAAGGTAGCCCGTGGCTTATCCCAACACCAAAAAGGTGCAGAATGAGTTCTAACCAACTTGTTAGTTGGATTTGGATGCAAGATCATGTAATTGAGTAAGCTTGTCCCTCTTCTTAGTCTATCCCGGAGCTTTCAGCACACCCCTTTCACCCCCTTTAGTGCTGGAAGCTGGGAGCGTGCTCCGAGTCCCAAAATTTCCGCAACTTGAATGACTTAGCCCCAACTTGAAGTTAACTAGGGACTTAGGAACGCATCACTTTTCATCTTCTTCATTTGGGAGTTCTTGAATTTTGTTCACTTTCTTCAGGAACCTATGAAACTTTTGATTCATATGAAAATAAGCTTCCTTGTCTAATGAAGTAAGCAATGATTCACTCCTATAAACTTTCATTCTTTTAATAAGAAAACACATAAGTGTTTTTATTTATTCATATCGACACACATTTATTATCCATTAGTATTGGAGGGTTTTAGATATTTGATTACGAAAATATAGATTAATCCATTTTCAATATTATTTTAAAACAAATTTACCATAGCTATGGTCTCATTAGTGGTTATGAAATTTAATTACAAAATAATAAAAATTCTAAATATTCTTCTAAGTATCCTTAGTATTTTCCAAGAATATTCAAATTTATTTATTTATATTGTAAAAATACAATAATCTCACAACTTTTGAACAAATAAAATTTATTATAGTTAACCTTCTAATACTCCATGCCTAGACATAAAACTTTATTTCAAAAGAAACTTACTTATGTTAATATTTTTAAATAACTTTTCATTATTATAATTTTCTTTTTGGGGAATTTCCTGGCATTATGTTGTTTTAATATCTATTTTCTTTTGGAAAATATTCGACCCCTTTGGCCTTTTCATATACATTTATGGGAATGATATCTTTGTAAATTGAATGTAATTTTTTTGTCCTTTATGATAATGAATGTTGTTATTGACATTAGATTGTTGTACTTAATTTTATTTTGTTAATAAAACAAAGTAGGTGATGATATTTTTAAATTCTACAATGAAGAAGGTTCAATTGAAAATATTACAACTATCTATGGAAGCAATTTTTTATCCATAAATATTTTCTATGCCAAGTTCACCCTTGTATTATTTTTTTTTTGTTGAGTTTTTGTTAGGAGATTGTTACCCGGTAAATGGAAGCAATTTAATAAGGTAGTGATTACTTCGTGAACAACATGATGCAACAAGACATTTGATTAGTTGGATAGGATTAAAAATGTTGATCATTTGATTTTGAATTACTTTTGGAGGGAAAAAAACTTAGTTTTGGAATTTGATGGAGTTTGGGACATTGTTTTTGTTTTACACACATAATTAGACTTAAAGAGCTAATAGAGTTAAAACAAAGGCATAGTATGAAGTTCAAAGTTTTGTTGGTATTGGAAACCACATATTTTTCATGTTTTCATTTTTTATTTACATTTTTAAGACTATAAATCTTTTATATGTTCAATTTTGAGTAAAGAGAGTAGTGTGAAATTAATAAGGAAATAGTGATCACACTTTGTACTATTGTGTTTTTTTTATCTCTAATTATAATTTTGACCATAGAATTATTTTTTCAAGAATGAATTAGAATTTGAGGATAACGAACAATAGCTATAATGAGAAAATTATGTAAAATCAATCTACCAAAATTATTTTGAACAATTAAAACCACAAATTGTAAGTGTTGGAATAAATGATTAAAGTTGAGTTTGTATTGTTTGAAGCAAGTAGAGAATAATTCTAAGATAGAATCTATGCCCACTAGATATAAAATGCAATCATTTTGACAAATTTGTGGACTTGGGATATAACATATACATAAGAATAATGGGAATAATGTGAACAAAAACTAGGAAATTATCTCAATAAATTGGAATGCTGATGTTTGGCCTTAATATGGATAAACTTTAAACCCACCCTTGCATCATTTGAAAACAAGTGTATTTGTCAATGCCATGATTTATTTTCCTTCTTCATAAATACGTCATTTGCCACTTGTCCTTTATTTCTCGCTTCCAATTTCGGTATTCCTCTTCTCTATGTGATTATGCATCAAGAGATAAGTATGCTAACTATCACTATTGTTAAGGGGGTTGGATGATTACATGATTTTGGATGAACAAACATTTAGGATAGGGACTGATTAGGGAACTTTGTTAGTTTGAATTTTGAATTCTTGTTGGTTTTGAATCATGGTGAAGAGATATGGGACTACCCAAAGGGGGAGGTTCTAGAAAAAAGAGGAATTCTTAGACACAATCTTGGGGAAAAGTAAGAGGAGATGTAAGTACTTGTAATAAAAAACCATGTATTTTGTTTTTGATATACCACAAATTTTAATTTTCTTAAAAAAAAATTTCAACAAAACATGGAATTTTGATGTAATTTTGATTCATGTTTTTAGAAATATAGATAATCACATACTTTTGTAATGAGTTCTATGTATATATTGTTGTGTGAATTTTTTGTAGTATCAAAGTATGATGAAATGAATTGTAATTTTATTTCTAGAGTTTTTTTTATAATGTTTTATAAAGTATAAATTCTAGTTATATGAAATAACCATGAACATGGTGTTTTAATGAATGGCAATGTTAAGTGTGTTGAGAAACAAGGCATAAATAATGAATGTATGCATGTGAAATGCAAATATGTTGTTATAATACTATGGAATAATTCTGCAAGAATTAAATTTCACTTCTACAATTTGACCATCTTGTGGGGAAATTTTTTCTGTTTTTTTTTACATTAATGAAAGGGTTTGTAATAATTTATGTTGTTATATTATAGATGAAAATGTTTAAATGAATAGTGTTGTTTTTTCAATTCAGAATTTAAAGGGGTATGTTAGAAAGTATATGAGGTTTAAGTAGTTGACGTTATAAGGATTGTAGAGTGATCTACAAACTTTGAAGACAAAGAATTATGAAACAAGATGAATCGAATGGTGACCCAAAGTTTATAGCAACAATTGAACTTGGAGGTAAATTGGCAAGTTATTAAAAAACAAATAGAATACAATCTTGAAAATGGAGATGAGTATGCAAGGCTTACAAAAACCCCATATTAGAATTTTATGTTGGATACACAAGTTCTGATAACAGAAGAAAAACTTACATGGCATAAGTTGTTTCTACCACAAGAGGTGGTACGACATGAAGTATGGACTTGGGAGTTTTTAGAGAAGGCAAAATTATAGATGACAATCTCCACAGATAAATGGAGTCGACTATTCACCCAAATGAATGGGTGTTGTATACTTCTTAGCCACAATCTCTGGTTTAAAGTTGAAGAGGTCAAGACACAAGGACTTTTATAGTACCTAATCAACCACATGAAATTTCAAGTCTAGATTTGGTGACTAACTAAGGAAGGGATGTTATAGGAGGTATATAACCCATGTTTGTGTATCAATTTGCATCTCTAAATTATTATGAACCAATGGAAGATTAGGAGGTGGAAGAAAACACCAATATCAATGTGGTTGAAGAGATTGAGGAAAATTACCTATGATCATATGAGTTGTAGAGGCACAAGTGAATGTGTTGGATGAAGTACCATAGTTATACTCACATCAAAGGAATCTAGAGTTGGATCAAACAAGGTACATAACTAAAACACGAGATCATGAATTTGTGGATTTAAAAATGGTCAAATTACTTTCAAGGGTTTATGCATTCTATGAAGAAAAATGACATGTACTCATGGGTTGTCCTTTTGTGCCTTTTCACATCAAATCAAGTATTGCTAAACATGTGGAGTTATAAAACGTGGTAGGAACATTAATGGATCAACCACATGAACATGTACCAAGAATTCTTGCAATTTAAAATAGATTGAAAGGCACGGAGTTGTGTGAGCCATACTGACACAACCATGTGCGATAGTCTCAATTTTAAAAAATTGCATCAAGGATATTGAAATGTGATAAGGCTATTAAGGGTTTTTAACAACTTCATGTTAGAATAAAAAATGATGAGTGCGCATGGTTGCATGCGGGGTTTTTTTTTTTTGAAATTCAATATTGGATGAATGAGGTATAGGGTTAATTCTTTTCTTCAACAAAAGCTAGTAATCATAGTTTTAAAACCTTAGTTGCATGATTAAGGGTGAAAAATCTCTAAAGGGTTGGGGTTAAAAGCATACACCAAAATTCGTAGTGTTTAGCAAAACATTAGTCTTGTTCTAGCATTTTAGTGGGTAATCATGCAAATGAGGATGTTTGAGATTTGTGAAACAATTGAAGGGGTGTCAATGAAAGGTCCAATGGAGATAGAATAATCTTCAAACATTATAAACATAAAATTAATTCGAAACAACATAACGATTAAAATAAATAATGTGATAGGGTGGCAATGGCAACATGGATTTCATGATGAATGAAGCTTTTATTCAGGTTATGGATAAGTTCAATGAGAAGCTACAATTACATGTTGAATCTTGGGCTATTCCACAATGATAGTTCATAATTACAAGAAATTTAAGATCCGTCAAATGGTGCGAATTAAGTAATTTGTCTTGCTATTAGGAAGTAGTTGATGAATTGGACTGCGCAACCAACAATAATGTTCAACATCAAAAATTGAAAACCATGTGAAGATGGAGGTGTTTTTAGTTTTGTAAAAACCATCATGAACAGTTTTTGGTTCATCACTAAAAGTGGGGTCAAACTACAACAAAATCACCAAAGTATGAAAGTTCAAAGAAATGCAATAATACGAAGTTCAAGGGGTTCAACTTCAAGACGAAGGTGCACCTTTCACGGTTTGGGATTTTCATCATGAGGATGTTGCGTCAATGTTCAATTTAGGGATGACTCCCGAGGTGGTTCTTCATTCACTTATGTGGCTTAAGGCCCATAAAACGTGATCATGTGTGACACTACGAATTCAGGGGAAAGAAATGAAAATTCAATTAAAATCAACTAGGCGATGAATGTGTGGAAAATTTAGTACATCAAGATGTGTGGTTTTAATTTATAGGTCAAGGAAACGGAAGGAAAGGTGTAAAGTAATGATTTAAAACCATGGTAAATTAAAACATAGAGATCAATTGGGAAAAAAAAATTTAAGTAAAATTTGTTAAGGGGGAAGTGAAAAAAATTGAAAAGTGTTAGAAATACTATTTGTTTCTAATTCTCAATGTTGATGAATGTGTTAAACATTCATCAAAAGGATGAATAGTATTCACATCCTTGTAGTAGTTAGGTTAAGGTTTAGAAGTGGAAACTACTTAAGGTTTGGCACGGCTAGGGTTAGGGTTTGGTGGCGACTAGGGTTAGGCGGCAACTAGGTTAAGGTTCAGTGACGGCTAGGTTATGGTGAAGTGGTGGCTAGGGTTAGGGTTTGGTGGCAGCTAGGGTTAAGGTTTGGTGACGACTAGGTTAAGGTTAAGTGGTGGCTACTTTAGGGTTAGGAGATAATATACAATGGAGTGGTTTTGAGTTGTCTTCCATCCTCTCCTTTCATGGTTTTGAATGCACATAGAACTTTCAAGCCTTGTTAGTAGTTACAAGCCATAATTTTGTGATTGTAGCATTTGAAACATAAACTTTTGTGATTTCTTATTAGTTAATATGATTGTTCCATTTCATGAACCTTGAATGTTTCATTTCTTACTTGTTTTCAAGTTGTTTCCAATAGGTTATGGGCCCACACCAAGCAAGAGAAAGGACATTGTGTTAGAACAAGAAATAGTCAAAGGTTTAACTTGTATAACATAAAAAGGGAAAATCTTTTTGAGAAAAGGCTTTTAGTTTGCAAGGTTACAAAGAGAATAGAAGTCCATTTCTAAGTGAATGGGAGGTGTGGAAGAGATTTTTTCAAAGTGTTGTAAGTTTTTCAAGCATGAAAAACTTGTTCTTCATGTTTTTGAAAGTATCAAGTTTCAACGTGAAAGTGTGAGGAAGAGAGTTCTTCGATTCATTGAAAGTTTGAAGTGTGTGGAAGAAAGGTCTTTAAGTTGTTGAAAGTGTGAAGTTTTCAAGTGTGTCAAAAAGATTTTTTCGCATTATTGCAAGTTTCAAGTGAAATTTCAAACTTGTGTAATAAAATATTTGTAAGTGATAGAAGTTTTTTTCCTTTCAAGTTTACGTGAGGGGTCAAAGATTTCTTCCAAAACTTTCAATCTTTTGAGAGAATGTTTGTTGTAGCATTTGTGTTCAAAATGTTTTCTTTTCAAATGGAGTCCTTGAAAATCATGGAGAAGTTTGATGACTACAACTTTCACCTTTGGAAGTTCAAAATGCGCATGATGCTTTCTAAACATGGGTTTTGGAAATTTGTTGATGGGAGTGCCACCTTGCCAAGTGAAGAAGTTGCAAGGGCCAATTATAACGAGAAAGAGACAAAGGCTTTTGCATTGTTTTGTGAACATCTCACGGATGCCTAACTTGCACACGTTTAATATTATGACAATGTGAGAAGTGTGTGGGAGGCTATTTGTGGTGTGCATGAAGCTGAGACAATTGGCAACAAGTTGTTCTTTCGAAGGAGATTCTTCACCATCAAAATGCAATAAGGAGATGACATGTTTGTGCACATCAACACGGTGAAAGCCCTTGCGGACCAACTACGTTCCATTGAAGTGAACATTACGGATGAAGATGTTTACATGGTATTCCTCATGAGCCTTCCTCCATCCTTTGTAACTTAGTCACAAGCTTAGAGTCAATGTCCACAAAAGATGTAAACCTTCAATTCATTGTAGCAAGGTTGCTTCACGAAGTGTCCAAAAGAAAAGAATGTGAGAGTTCCAAAACTATCGCATTAGTGAACAAAACTCACAAGTCAAATGAGAAGCTTTGTTTCTATTGTAAGAAACCTGGACATTTTGTGAAAAATTATTTAAAGAAGAAAAATGATGAAAAAGAAAAAGTCAATCAAGTTTGTGAAGATCACGAACAAATGTTTGTTACGGCATTAAGTGCCAATGATCGTACCACGTATGATTGGATTGTTGATTCTAGTGCAACCTAACACATGACATTCGAACAAAAATGGTTTATCACGTATGAACGCATTTCCCCAAGGAGGATGTTCATGGGCAATGACATCGTTTTGGAGGCCATTGGCAAGGGGAACATCAAAGCCACAATGCAAGTGGGAGGCGAATTAACACACACAACCATCACCCAAGTTCTTCATGTTCCAAAAATGAAGAATAGTCTCATTTCCGTGAATAAATTCATTTTTGAAGGTTTCAAAGTGGAGTTTGACAAGGATGGTTGTAAGGTCAACGATGTTCGAGGAGTTGTTGTGGCAGAGGCACAAAGGGACAAGAAATTGTACCTTCTTAATGTGAATGTGCATAAAGACATGACACACATTGCAAATTCTTTGGAAAAAGGTGCGATGCTTTGGCATGAAAGATTTAGCCATCTCAACATAGCAAGCCTTAAGGAGTTGGATGCCATGGTGGATGGCATGAATTTGAAAGAAGTGTTGTTGCATCGCATTTGTGAAGGATGCATCAAAGGCAAACATCAAAGAACATCATGTCCCAAGGACGAAGCAATGGGGGCTTCACAACTTTTAGAGATTGTCCACACCAATGTGTGCGGGCCAATGAAGATTACATCGCATAGTGGAGCGTGATACTTTCTCACTTTCATTGACGATTTCTCAAGGAAAATTCATGTTTATTTTTTGAAGGCCAAAGGAGAAATGTTTGAAAAATTCAAGCAATACAAGGCGTTGGTGGAGAACGAAATTGGTCACAAAATCAAAGTGCTATGATTCGACAACAGAGGAGAATTTGTGTTTAAGAAATTTGACGCATTTCTTGCGAAATGTGAAATTTAACAACAAACAAGTGCGCTCTATTCCCCACAACAAAATGGTGTTGTGGAACGTGCCAATAGAACCATCATGGAATGTATAAGAAGCATGATTCTTACACTAGTGTTGGAATTTGAATTTTGGGGCGAAGAGGAGAATATAACGATGTACATCAAAAATCGATGTCCAACCAAGGTTCTTGATTCCAAGACCCTTCAAGAAGCGTGGAGTGGTGGAAACCCGATGTGTCTCATTTGAGAGTTTTTGGTTATAAAGCCTTTGCGCACGTCCCCGATGAGAAAAGGACCGAATTATAGTCCAATTCCATGCCTTGTGTGTTTTTAGGATATCATGAAAGCACCAAAACGTATCGCTTGGTATGTGTAGAAACGAAGAGAATCATCAAAAGTAGAGATGTCATGTTCATTGAAGGGTCAAAGGAAATAGGTGGTGTGTTCCATCCCGAGAAAGAAGAAAATGTAATTATGCATGAAGAAGTTGAAGGAGAAAAACCATTGACTTTTAGCCGAGATACACCTTTGAATGAAACAAGAATGGAAGATGTGCAAAGTGAATCCACACCAAGTTCTTCATTGGAAGAAGAATTTATTGTTTCAAATGATAACCCATCTAGTGAACCTTCACAAGACGTGCCAAGGGAAAGACCTCAAAGGCAACGAAAGGAATGGCTTTGGGATTAGTGGATTGCTACCAAGGAGGTGGAGTGTGCCACCGTTGCATTTTTGGAAGAGCCCCAAAATGTTGAAGAAGCATTGACATGTGAAAATTCCAAGGAGTGGAAGTGTGCAATGCAAGAAGAATATGATTCCCTCATGACAAATAACACATGGACTTTGGTACCACTTTCCGCTAGTAGGAAACTCGTTTCTTGCAAATGGGGAGGTGGAATGCTACAAGGCCAGATTAGTGGCAAGAGGTTTTACCCAAACCTACGGAGTGGATTACAACGAAACTTTTGCGCCCGTCGCAAAGTTTACATCTATTCATTGTATTCTTGCATTGGCGGCCTTGGAAGACATGGAGATCCATCAAATGAATGTGAAAAGTGCATTTATCAATGGCGAGCTTAAAGACGAAATTTACATGGAACAACCTCAAGGGTTTGTGCACCAAGGAGGTGAACATCTTGTGTGTAAGCTTCATAATTCCTTGTGTGGTTTAAAATGATTCCAAGGGCATGGAATCGAAAGTTAGATGTGTTTTTCAAAAACATTGAATTTATGAAGAGTGAGGTCGATCCTAGTGTGTATGTTGCATAAGTGGGAGATGTGAAATTTCTCATTGTGGTCTATGTGGATGACCTCATTTTGGTGTGCAACAATCAAAACAAACTTTTGCAAATAAAAGAGGAACTAAGTCAAAAGTTTGAAATGAAAGACCTGGGGGAGTTGCATTTCTTTTTGGGGATGGATGTGGAAAAAAGTCATGATGAATGATTCTTACGCATCAACCAAATCAAATACCTCAAGGAAATGTTGAAGCATTTTCAAATGGAAGAATATAAGCCCATTGGAGTTCCATTCGATCCCAATGTCGCAACCCCACTTTGAGGCAAATGTGAGGTCACCACTCACACTCCCGAAAAATGGGACCTGGGAGTCCTCCGAGACTCCCAAAAACTCAGAACGTGATTACAGGGGTCAAAACACCTTGCTTCAAGGCTTTTTTTATATCATTGGAAAGGTCTTGAAGTATAGATGTCCAAAATGGCCTCGCATGAGCCATTTGGACATCTTCAGCACAAGTTATGGTCGAAAGAGGGGCCGGGAGTCAAATTGGCAATTTGACTCCCGTCCACTAAAAGTCGGGAATCGACTCGATTTGGGTTTGTGTAGGGGGTGTGCGACACACCTTTGAAAAGCTCCCGAAGAGAGATACAACTTTGCTTTTGACCTCGTCCCAATCGGAGGTTGGAGCGAAAAGTTATGAACGTGCAAAGTCCCGAGAGTCCTAACCGGGATAGTTTCGGGACTCCACTTTGGGAGTCTCGGGAAAAAATGTCATTCGAATGTAAGTGCGGTGGTGAGATGCAAAGAATACTATATGGGGGAAGGTGGTGGCTTCCCCCAAGTCCGGGCCGTGGTGAGTCAAGTGAATCCAAGGTTGCCCGTGGCTTGGCCCAACACCAAGAGTGTTCCGAATGAGTATTAACCAACTTGTTAGTTGGTTGTGGATGTAGGACCGAGAAATTAAGTAGCTTGCCCCTCATCCTAGTTTAATCCCGGAACTTTCAGCACACCCCTTTTACTCCCTTTAGTGCTAGAAGCTGGGAGCATGCCCCGAGTCCCCCGCATTTTCGCAACTTGAGTGAGTTAGCCCCAAGTTGGGGCTAACTAAGGACTTGGGAGCGTGTCACCCAAAATGAAATTACAAAGGAATGCGAATGGAAATGATGAATAAAAAGGATTTCCATATCAACAAGGGGTTGGGTCCTTGATGTATGCCATGTTGTGCACATGACCCAACTTGGCATACCCAATAAATGTGTTGAGTCAACACATGGCGAACTCTAACATGGAGCATTGGATGGCCATCAAACGAATCTTTTGATATTTGCAAGGTATGTTTGCAAATGAAATTACAATTCGGTGCAACACCATCCAAAGAAGTGCTTGGATATTATGATGTGGATTGGGGTGGTGATCTTGAAGATAGGAGGTCCACCACAGAGTTTGTTTTCATGATCAAAGGGGGAGCCATTTTTTGGAGTAGCAAACAACAACCTACAATAGCATTGTCCACCACTGAGGCGGAATACATGGCGAACACACAAGCCACAACAAAAGCCATATGGATAACAAAATTGATGATGGATTAAGATACATGGACGAGAAGAAAATGATGGTGATTCGATGCGACAATCAAGGTGCAATATCATTGACCAAGAATCCCACTCACCACGCATGAATAAAACACATTGATGTACAACATCATTTTGTTAAAAAATGAGTTGAAAATGGAAAAGTTCAATTTGAATATTGTCCAATGGAACACATGGTGGCAGATGTCCTTACCAAGGCATTATCGAAATAATGACATCATAAGTTGATAAACATGTTCGGATTATAAACTTCATAAAGTGGGAATGTTATAAATACTATTTGTTTTTAATTTCCAATGTTGATGAATGTGCTAAACATTCATCAAAAGGATGAATAGTATTCACATCCTTGTAGTAGTTAGGTTAGCGTTTAGAAGTGGAAAGTACTTAGGGCTTGGTGGCGGCTAGGGTTAGGTGGCGATTAGGTTAGGGTTTGGTGGCATCTAGGTTAGGGTGAAGTGGCGGCTAAGGTTAGGATTTGGTAGCAGTTAGGTTAGGGTTAAGTGGTGGCTACTTTAAGGTTAGGAGATAGTATATAATGGAGTGGTTTTGAGTTGTTTTTCATTATCTCCTTTCATGGTTTTGAATGCACATAGAACCTTCAAGCCTTGTTAGTAGTTGTGAGCCATAGTTTTGTGATTGTAGCATTTGAAGCATACAACCTTTGTAATTTCTTGTTAGTTAATATAATTGTTCCATTTCATGAACCTTGAATGTTTCATTTCTTACTTGTTTTCAAGTTGTTTCTAATAAAAAACATGTTTCTCCTTCTCCTTCTCCTTCTCCTTTTCCTTCTCCTTCCAAAGGCCACCAAGCTTGGAACCTTTCGTTGACCACCAAGTTTGGAACCTTTCGTTGACCACCAAGTTTAGAACCTTTCGTTGACCACCAAGTTTGGAACCTTCCATTGGCCACTAAGCTTGGAACCTTCTAAAGGCCACCAAACATTGGAACCTTCCAAGGGTACCAAGCATTGGAGCCTTCCATTGGCCACCAAGTTGGGGTTTTCCTTCACCTCCCTCCTTCTCCTTCTCTTTAAAGGCATGAATTTGAATCATTTGGGCTCTTTTTTTTGGACATAATTTTTTATTTGAATCTTTGAAAACTTGTTCCTACAACTTTCTATTGGAGGAGAAAAGTGATTAATCTTAGTAGATGGTGGAAAAAGGGAGAATAAATTAGATGATAATAGTACGTTTGAAAAAATGAAAGTGAGTACGGGTAGTTTTGGGAGCTTGAAATTTTAAAGAAATTTCATAAAACCTTTCGAGTTTTGTAGCATATATTTTTTCTCATTTATGTGCAAAGCTTGAAATTTGGTAGGCAGGTGCGCCCTATAGTTAGTTTCCAATGAACTAATGCAAGCTATATTTGGATAATGTATGTGATAAGAACAATGTTCTAAGTGACTAAAGATCTGATATCAAGTTGAACATATTGTCAAATCCTTAGAATTTGATTTAGGTGGGTGACAATTTAACATAAAATTCTAGGATTTAAAATGTTTGAACTTAGAAAATATATCTATCAATTATAAATCATAAATGATGCATAGGAAGTAAACTATTTATTTTTAACTACAAACGCAATTTAATATCTAGAAATACATTTTGCATTTTTCCTTCACTAATAACATATGTACCTTCGAATATAATCATCTCATATAATCGAGAGTAGAGGAACAAAAAGTCGCTTCACACGTTGAGAAGCTAATTGGGATCACATAGTTGACAAATAAACCAGGAGGAAAAAACCAAAGGAGTATTCACATCCACATTCTACACCACAAAGGATACCAATGGGTAACCACAAAATGGAACATCATCGACCTCGAATCAACATAACTTCACCAATCAGGTCAAAAGTAATAGTTGTTGAAACTTAGAGACAACTTGTTAGAATAATAGTTACCCAATCACTTTATGTGGCTACAATAACCACATGAGGTTAAATGGTTGTTGTGCCCACCATGGATGTTGTTAGAAGGGGAGTATTAATTAAATCTACAACAAAATTGGGTAATGGATTGAGTGGAGTCTTAGCAAGAAGGAATTTGAGTCAAAGTTTGGCATTACCAACAATAATTACTCTAGTTGTTCGGACACCTCAAATGGTGTTTACCAATTCGATAATAACTACTCATGTGAACATGATTGTAGATCGACCATCAATGAATTCAATGGTTGTTAAAGGGTACAAAAATGTAGATGCAACAAATTTAAGAGGAGGATATTGAGAACCATCTATTGTAACTCCACCAATTCCTAGTCACAGAAATGGCCATTATGTTAAACCAAACATGGTAGCTCTTAAGTATCTTGATTTCAAAAAAGATGTTGATCTAGAGGTTCATGTCAAAAAGTTCGATTTTATAGTAAAAGTAAAAGTAAAAGTAAAAGTAACTTTTGAAAAGTTTACCATTAATGAGTTTAGTTGTACGCTAAGAAACATAACATCAGACTGGTGTATAATTACATGTCAAAATTCCATGTTTCTATTTTCTCGGAATTTACACAAGCATTTTGCAAATGTCATCGCAAGATTAAGAATGACAAACAAATATACATGCAGCTGAAAAAACATGAAAAGGTGGAGGTTTATTATGAATGGATTCAAAAGCTCACTCATGGTTTACAAGTACCAACCACATACAATTTTCTGACTATTATGTTTAAAGCGAGTTTGCAATCATACCTCAGAATTGCAACTATAGGAATGAAGTGGTCAACACTACAACATAAGGAGGCGGAAATGTTGTGTGAAGAAGGCATGACTATTATAGAAACAAGGAGTGCCCTTTTAGTACCATAGAGTCCCAAACATGTAGCATTAGCGAAAACACAAAATAATACAAGGAAGATTGACAAACATTACACAAATTGTGGGATGACAAATCACAATGTGGAGACATGTAAAAAAAAGAAAAAGTAAACCATGGTGGTAACCACAAAGGCAACACAACCAAGTCAAAAACCACAAAAGAAATTTTCATGTGCATGCCACATATGTGGTTTGAATGGACATAAAATGATAGATTGTCCAGAGTTTGTTGAGATGCAAAATATGTTTCATGGGAAATTTTTGGCAATAACAAAGGTTCAACTTGTTGTTAAGACATAAAGAATCACTATAGATGTGAATGTGGTGGATGTTAATGTTACCACAAGATGTAAAGTAATTACAGAATAGGTGTTCAAGGATAGAAAGCCAATAAATGTGAAGAATGTTGTGACTAGAAGAAAAAAGAATGTTTGAAAAAGTCAATGGTGGAAACAATTCAATAGATTTTTAAAAAAAACCTAGACAAAAGGGCCATCCACTTCCATGGAAGGATGGAACACAACTTGGCTAGGTATGCCAAATATAATTCTTATGGAAGCACATAAATATCATGAATTAGTGAATTCACAAGAAAAACTAATCACACTAGAAGAGATTTTTCTCGACATTGGTAAGTAGATGTTAAAAATAAGTTATACTTTGCTCTAAGAACAATTGTTTAAAATAGTTCTTAAGTTCAAGAAATATCTTTGGTAGAAGTTAAAATTAAAGAAAACTCAAAATGTAAGTAAAACAACCATAGATAAACAAGTTGGTTTTTCAATACCAAAGGTGGGGACAACTGTTGTAGCAATAGATAATTGTATGGTAGTTATCCAAATATAGATTGGGAAGAATACAATAGAGGATGTGTTGCTGGATGAAGGTTCTGGAATTAATATTATCATAAAATAGTTGAAATTGAGGTTGGAGCTTCCAAAGCCTAAACCTGCACCATATAATTTGAGGATGGCAAATCAAACAACTACAAAACCAATGGGGTTCATCAAAGATCTATTCATGGCATTCTTTACATAATTACAATTACAATACTTCAAAATAATGTGGTAAATTTTTATTATTCCGTGTTGGGGAGACCATGGTTTAGGGATGCTAAAGTTGCACATGATTCGGGGAGTAACATTATTACCATATAAGGGAATGGGAAAATCAGAATAATTAAAGCCACTAAACATTTGGGAGGTGAACGAAAAAGACCAAAAGTGTTATTGTGCTACAATTATCAGAATGGCATCATAGATGAAAAAGAAGATATCATCCTTGCTATATAGCCAAAATTGTTCTCAATAGGAACGATAAGTTTACCCAAGACAATTAAATATGTGAAAACCACATATGTGGAGATCATGGATATAGATGTGAAGACTATTATTTTGAAGTAAAAATTTGAAGTACAAAGCACAAAGAAAAAGATAGCTGGAAACATATATGAGCCAGAAGTAGCTCTGGAGGATAAAGTGTATCCTGAAATGTATTACAATCATCAACTAAGGAATGTTACAATGGATGAAACTCCAACAAAAATCAAAGCACATGAATTATAGATTGCTAGATGGACGTTAATTGAAGATTAACAATTGATGAAATTCAATATGGGAATTGATGCAAAACCATAAATGGTGAAAATTAATGCACAATTAGAAATAGGCAAGGTGTTGGAACTAGAGCAACTGTTGAAGGAATTCAAAGATGTTTTCACATGGACATACAAAGATTTGAAAGGAACTCCACCAAAGTTGACACAACAGATAATGGAATTAGACATTACTATACCATTGGCACATTAGGCTAGGTACAAATTAAATCCAAACTATGCTACAGTAGTCAAATAAGATATAGATAAGTTGTTAACAGTTGGATTTATTCAATCTATAGAAGAGGTTATATGGTTGTCACCCATAATAGTAGTACTAAAGAAAAATGGCAAATTGAGAATCTATATAGATTTCAGAAAACTAAATGTAGCCACAAAGAAGGATCCATACCCATTACCTTTCATAGATGAAATGTTGAACATAAAAGCAAGTTGTGAAACATATTATTTCTTAGATGGATATTCAAGATATCATCAAATTTCTATAGCTCCAAAAGACATGTACAAGATTGCATTTGCTACAAATTAGGGGGCCTTTATATAGAAGGTGATGTCGTTTGGAGTGAAAAATGGACCTCCAACATATTAGAAAGCTATTACCAAAACATTCAGAAAATATTTAGACAATTTAATGAAGATATTTTAAGATGATTTTACAGTGTGTAGTAACATGGAAAGTCATCTACAAAAGCTTAGATTATGTATTCAAAAGTGTAGAGAATATGGCATTAGTCTAAATTTAGACAAATGTGCATTTATAGTATTTTCAGGGATGATATTGGGTTTTATTATTTCCAAAGAACGGAAATTACCAAATCCATAGAAGATACAAGTAATAGTAAACATGCCACCACCCAAGAATCCACAACAAATTGAAGTATTCAATGGGATGGCACAATTTTACAAATGTTTTAACAAAAAAATTGTTGCTATTATGGCACCTATCACTAAACTGACCAAAAAGACATAGACTTTTCTTTGGACAGAAAAATGTCAAAAGGCTTGGGAATTGATCAAACAAAAGTATATTGAAACACTGATATTGATATCACTAAACTGGTAGGTGGAATTTCATGTTCATATAGATGCATCTTTGTTAGCTATGGGGGCAATGTTGTTTCAGAACGTAACAAGGAAAAATGATTAACCAATAATGTATGATTTTAGGCTTTGGAATAGAAGAGAACATAATTATAGCACAAGAGAAAAAGAAGCTTTAACAATTGTTTTTACTTTGCATAATTTTAGACATTATTTGCTAAACAATAAGTTTGTTTTTTATGTATATCATATGGCATTGGTCTATTGGGTCAACAAACCACAAGTTTGAGGGATAATAACTAAATGGTTGTTATTGTTCCTAGAATATGATTTCATAGTAGTGTATAAGCCAAGCAAAATTCATGTAGTTGTAGATGCATTGTCAAGACTACCAGATATTAGAGAAACCGCATGTGTGTTTGATTAAACTACAGATGCAAATTTGTTTTGCACATAGCTTAAATGGTTGAAGGATGTGAAAGAATTTTTTAGGAGAGGACAAAATGAGGGCACATTATTGATATAACAGAAGTAGAGATTGGTTAGGAGAGCATAATCTTTCACATTGAAGAATGGCAAATTGTATAGAATGGGCTAAGATAATAGATTGTGATGATGTTTCAAACTACAAAAGCACAAATGGTGATAAAAGAATTGCATGAAGGACCATCAGGAAAACATTTTATAATTGAAATAACGCAAGGAAATATATTAGATGCTAGTTATTGGTGGCCAATTATGTACAAAGATGTGGATGATTACTATAGATCTTACAATGCATGTCAAAGAACAAGAGGATTAGCAACTCAAAGTCTTGCAAAGTTAGTGACAAGTCTTCTAGAAAAACCATTTATGAAATGGTGACTTCATTTTGTGGGGTCAATTAAGTTAGCAAGAAGATATATAAGAAACACATATATTCTTGTAGCCACATATTATGCTACCAAGTGGATGGAAGCAAGAGCATTGAGAATTAATATTGTAGCAATCATAGCAAAATTTTTGTATGAGTGCATATTAACCAAGTTTGGATGTCCTTTAACTATAATAACATATTAAGGAGTTCATTTCATTAATGATGCCATCAAGTATTTGACAGATCATTTTATATTAAAACACGTGAATTCTACAACCTATTATTTTCCAAGAGAATGGGTAGGTTGAATCTACTAATAAGGTATTTAGGACATTGTTGACCAAGTTAGTTAGTGAAAATAGAACATATTGGGATGAACGTCTATATACAATGTTATTTTCATACAAAACTCCATATAAAGTAACAATAGGGTATACACCATATCAATTAGTGTATGGATTACATCCATTGATGTCCACAGAGTACATAGTTCCAATGGTTGGTCGAAATGAAAGAAATAGTGTCGCAACCCCACTTTGAGGGAAATGTGAAGTCGCCACTCACACTCCCAAAAATGGGACTTGGGAGTCCTTTGGGACTCCCAAAGACTCAAAACATGATTGTAGGGGTCAAAACACCTTGCATCAAGGCGTTTTTTATACCGTTGGAAAGGGCTTGAAGTGTAGATATCCAAAATGGCCTCGCATGAGCCATTTGGACATTTGCAGCACAAGTTATGGTTGAAAGAAGGGCCGGGAGTCAAATTGGCAATTTGACTCCCGATCATTAAAAGTCAGGAATCGACCCGATTCCGGTGTGTGTAGGTGGAGCGAAAAACATCATTGGAAAGCTCTCAAGGAGAGCTACAACTTTTCTTTTGACCTTGTCGCAATCGGAGGTTGGAGTGAGAAGTTATGAACGCCCAAAGTCCCGAGAGTCCTAACTGGGACAATTTCGAGACTCCATTTTGGGAGTCCTAGGAAAAAGTGCCATTCGGATGCAAGTGCGACGGAGAGTCACATAGAATACTATATGGGGGAAGGTGGTGATTTCCCCCGAGTCCAGGCCATGGTGAGTCAAGTGAGTCCAAGGTTGCCCGTGGCTTGTCCCAATACTTAGAATGTTTTGAATGTGAACTAACCCACTGGATTGTTGGTTTTGGATGCAAGACCGAATAACTAAGTAGCTTGTCCCTCTTCCTAGTCTAATCTTGGAGCTTTCAACACGCCTCTCTCACCCCCTTTAGTGTTGGAAGTTGGGAGCGTGTTTCGAATCTTTCGCATTTCCGCAACTTGAGTGACTTAGCCCCAACTTGGGTTAACTAGGGACTTGGGAGTGTGTCAAATAGTATTCCAATGAGAATTTTAATTAGCAAAATTAAAAAGTTGGAAAAGTTGCAAGAAGCTAAAATGTGGGTTATAGAAATTATAGGAATTCAATAATGGAATAGTACATTATGGAATCAACAAAATAATCTAAAAAAAAAATTCAATTATGGTGATTATGTTCTGTGGTTTTCCAAAGTGCATAAGTCACACCTAGGGAAGTTTACTAAGAAATGGTTTGGATCATACAAAATACAGTATGTGTTGCCAAATCACATTGTGTGATTGGCGACCATTGAGAAGTTTAAACCTAACCCTATGTTGGTCGATGTGAATAAGTCCAAACCTTATAAATACATGGAATTTGAAGTTCAAAAATAAAAACAACATGTGCCAGTATATTGGGAATAGAGTGAAGGTAAAGTTCATGCGGAGAATTCTGATATGGAAGAAGAAGATGAAGATTATGAAATACAAATACCACATATGCAGAATACTGAAGATGAAGAACAGATGGAAAATCTTATGGTCAACACAATATTGATTTTTGATCTATAGATGACTAATAAGTCCGTGAGTATTAACTGTAGAAGTGAAGGATTTGGGATGTAGAGATCTAAAGATGATCTATCAAAAGTATTCACTGAATCAATAGAAGTATTTGCCTAATCATCAGGGGTATCTACACAATCATTAGATTTGTTGGCACAGTTAGTAAAAAGATGAGTACTATCAACATATGTATTATCATAATCAATAAATGAGTTGACACAATCAACAGATAGCTAACCTTCTGCTGATTATGTTCATTTATCTATTGATTATGTCAACTCATATGTTGATAGTACTCTTTATTCCACATCCATAGTCATTATACCTAATGTAAAGAGATTATGGATGTGGAATAATCAATAGATGAAATCTGTGGTGTTCATTCATAATGATGACATGAAATGCTTCCACGTGATTGTATAAGGGACACATAAACTTGTAGTGATGGGCTATATTAATTTTGAGGATCATGCGTTAATTAAAAGACAATGGGCATGTAAAAGGGTGACAAGTGGGAAATTCAACAATGAAGAAAACAAGGCAACTGTCAAAAGCAATTTGCAATTATTTTTAGAAGTTGTGCACATTTTCAAAGTTCTAAAGTTCACAACAACGTGAATGTAAAGAGTGCGAGTGATAAATTATAAAAAATAGCAAAGGAAAACAAAATGCAAAGGAGTGAACACAAACAAAGGCATGAAGAAGAAGCATAATTGTTGAAAAGAACAAAAGTAGAAAAATAGTTTGAAAGAGCAAAAGAAAGTAGGTGTGTTGAATATTCAGCCATTGGCTATGAGGTCGTTGCCACATTCATTATCATCTTCAAAATGTGCAAAAGGAAAAACGTATAATTAGAATATGCAATTTGGGCAAATGATAATTCATGATATATATAGAACTAGAACATTTGTAGCTAAGTTTTTGTGTAGAAGAAGAAGAAATTAACATGCAAGAGAGCAAACAAGACCAAAAATTATCAATAGATCTTGTGTTCATTGAAGAATCATAGGAAGAAGAAGCTATGGAGTAGCACTTTATGGAAGCAAAGACAACATAAACAAACGCATGGGAGGAAAATAATTTTGAGGTGGAAGTACAACCATCCACAAAGGTGTAGGTGGAAGTACAACAATCCACAGAGGTGACGACGATGGTAGAAGCACAACGAAGGGCGATGGAGATGGAGAGCCATAAATCGGAAACTATAGAGAAAAGAAGATGTGCAAACCTAAATAGACCTACACTTCTAGAGAAAGGTATTAAGATTCCGAATCCTAACTAATTCATGTGGACATAGACAAAACATAATTATGATAAGCATGTTAAATGGATGGAGAATTGGAAGGATATTGCTCAAGAAGAAGACTAGGCTTCTAAAGCAAGACTTGTTCTTTTATTTTTAATGGATTAGCAAGCACCAATGCTTGATGTAATGTTAGAATTTTTAAACACATTCTTGATCAAAGGCATAGATATATACTTTGGGCATAAGGATAAGATATATGTAATTAACAAATAACTAATTATAGATGTCTTCGGAGTGTGTGCGGATGGGTATGTAGAAGAACTGAAAGGGCAAGTCAGTAAATCATTAGTAGTTTAGGCATTACAGAGTTGTAAACTTACACTTACAAATTCTTTTGTAGATCAATGGAATGTAAAGAATTTGGGTCTACCGTACTCTATCAAATGTCTTGCCATTATATCTGTCATTTATCAGAGGGAGAAAGTGCAATATTTTAATAACAAGAGTGTTATTACATTAGTGAGAGTAACACTAGAAGAAAAACCTTTATTTACAACTAGTGTTTACAACTGTTTTTTAGTCAAAAGAGACATTTTATAACTAACTGTCTAATAGTCGCCTAAGACAAGTTGCAGACGACAAATAGTCGTAAAACATTACATTAGGATGATGTCATCAAATAGTAGATGAAGCCTACATTTAGTATAAATTGTTTCATCCGATGGGGCCAGTATATACATAATGTATACAAGGCATCATTTTGCGACTATAAATTGCAACTATTTTGGTGGATCCAAACTCCAACCATGTGGAAACACATGTTAACTCTTGAAATACTTTCGATTAACTAATGGGTTGTTGCCACATGGCATGGTTTCTAATATTTGGGAAACCAGATTGTGATATTGGATGATCTAGAATTTTCTAAATCTTATGGTTAAGAAATGGCCACGTCTTTTGTGTTTGGCTAATCAAAATGTGCCACGTGTCTCATTATGAGCATCATGACATTTGAATATTTATTAAAAAACCCTAGATATATCCCATTCATCAAATGTCAAGAATGAGGATCTTGACACGTGTCACATTATTATTTGAATGGAAATTTCAAATTTGCCACATCTTTTAAAAATCGAATAATAGAAACTTGCCACATGACAATGTTAAATAATTTGGAAAATATTTTTATTGAAAAGGAATAATGGACCCTAGTTTAACATTATGAATTGAGGTTAGCATTTTAGGGTTTAATTAACAATGTTCTAGGGTTACGGTTACCATGGCTCACTAATCACACACAAAATGGACATGGAAAATGGTTTCCATTGAGTTAATAAAAACTCAATGAGCACATTCACATTAAGTTTTGCAAAGATGGAAAAATGTTTTGTATTGAACATGGGTTCCTACCTTAATGTAATCAACAATACTTAACTTGAATAACTAAATGATCCAAGTCCAAAAAGGAGCAAGTAGATGTTTGGATATCTAACACCAAGTGCGTCATTGCACTGTTCACATGTGCCATCAACCCTGGCATTAACGACCCCATCATGACCTACATTCACAAAGAATTCACCAATGTTTATGTCGTTCAAGTAAAGTGATACACAGATTGTGAGGTGTTGGCAAGTCATTAATGCCATCCCCAACCATTGCAACTACTGTTCCATCTGCATGAAGTGACTATATTGCTTTTGTCTTCCCAGCATGTAATACTTCTGCCATTACATCCATGATGCCCACATGCCAAATCAAAGAAAAGTAGGGCAAGTTATTTGTCTGTAAGAAGAGTAGAGCCATAACAATCAAAAGGAAGCTACTACTGCAAGTAGCTCTTTCTGAGATATGATGCTGGAAGTTTCAGAAATAAATCCTACTTTAAGGGCCAGGACTATGGACATTAATTGACATCATTGGGTATTCTTGTTCTTTTAGTGATTGGGCAAGATCTGATTCACAAGCAAAGGAATGAGTAAGGGAAGAAAGCATATTCCAAGAAACACATGCCATTAGAGTACTATAAGAAGAAAAGAACAAACCTCATCTGCCATAGATCTAGCAGTTTGCTAATTGTTGCCAGTGACTAGAATGCACTTGATATCCATACTTTTCAGGCCCTCCACCACAACTGCTGCATCTTGTTTCAAGGGATCTGAATGTTAATAACACTTGCTACAGCCCCATCAAAGGCTACTATAACAACTGTCTGAGCCCATTGTTTGTTTCTCTTGCAAATAATCTTCTGTGGCCTTTAAAAGATGGCCGCACCTGAGTTGCTCATCAGATTCTAATTGCCAACCTGGTTAAAAGTTTCAAAAAAATCTCAGCATACACCATGAAAACCTTCCCAAGCCCTAGATATAAAACAAGCTGAAAGATCAATGAGAAAATGCAGAAATCTTTAGCTGTAAGAATAATGGTAACTCACCAATATGCACTTAACAATGCACTCCCTTGCCAGGAATATTTTCAAATGAGGAAGCTGATTTCATCCAACTTGTATCTCTACTTCTCAGTGTGTGTGCAGCTTTCAGGGTTGGGGGTCCTCTAAATTCCAGAAAGTAATGTGTGTAGTCCACAATTGCTTTTGCCAATGCGTGCTCACTGCCAGCTTGTTTCAAACTGAACATTTTAAAGTTCTAGCTAGCAGAAAACACAATGAGCCAAGAAGAACAGGGGAGGAGAGAGCCTGGACTGAAAGCTCCCAACAGTGGAGAAAAGGTTATGGTTCCCAAACGAATAACACATTCAAACAAAACACAACAAGTGAAAACCATGAGCTAACCTCTGCTAATGCAACCAGCGTAAGAAAGTCAGCCAATGGAGTCTTGTTGTACATTCTCTGGTTCATAACTGCAGGTTTTCCTTTTGTCAAAGTGCCTGTCTTGTCAAACACCACACACCACACTTTGTGGGCATGTTCCAAATACCAGTTGCAACTATAACAGCTATTGGTGTTGCCAGTCCCAGGGCATATGGACAAGCAATAACAGTCACCGAATTGCAAACATAAAGTGATTAGTGCTGGTGGGGAGCCATGAGTCAGGGTATGACCCTAGTTTCCTAGTGATGTATCTCTCCAATGTTGCAACATAAATTAGTTTTTTTCAAAATAAACACATGTACTGCTTATGCAAATCTTCAATAGAAAACCAGATAGCTACTTCTTGGAATTATTACTTGCCCAAAAGTCATTAGACCAATGCATTAAACTCAGGCATTCCTAGGCCACATCAGTTTATGCCCAAACTTGAATTAAGGTCTAGGTTGCAGAAAACACTCACCAGCCAAGAAAGTGGTGATAATCATTGAAACAACAATTGGAACAAAAATGCTGGCAACCTGTCCAGAAGACACAGCAAACCAAAGCATGAAACCCAGCATCTATTCTGCACAAACAGAATTCAAGAGTATTATTTGCATACACTCACAGTATTTTGTCTACTACATAGTCTCATGCAGCAAGCAATCTAGTTCAGCAACTTGTAAAATCAATCCTATCAATCAAATTCAAGTTACACTCAAACTCAGGGGTTGGATTCGAACAGAAACAAGGTGAGTGCTCACATACAGGACTAAGAAGAGAACCTAATGCAACAACTAAAATCACATACAATCAGACATGGATATTTATCTACAATAACCAACTCATTAACAATCTATTTCAAGCAAGAAAGTTGTTGTAAGAACGTACACAATCAGCAAACTTCTGTATAGGTGTTTTTGTCATCTTGGCAGCTTCCACCATGTTGATAATCTGTGCAAGTGTAATGTCATGTCCAACCCTCATGGCCCTTATGTGCGTGACTCCATTCATACTGAGAGTGCCATCTATAACAGAATCACCCATCTTGTTTGCAGTTGGTGAAAACTCCCTAGTGATCATGCTCTTGTTAACAGGACTGGCCCCACACACAATTATCCCATCAGCTGGCACCTTTGCCACAAGTGGGACTTTCAGCAAATCACCCCTCTGAATTAACTGCACATTGCACAACAATTGCATTATAGTCAAGATCTCCACCATGTGCCATGATGGAAAAGAATCTTAAGTAGCAAAAAAACTAATATTATGAGTTCTTCCCTTTGTTAGATGATAAAAGGTGAACATCTTCACAATCCCTCCCTTTGCTGGTAAAGTCAGATTTGACTAGAGCTCTCACAAAAGTCCTACACTTTGGTGGAGCTAATCACATGCAATGGAAGTAATAGCATTGGTGCAAATGGATGTAAGGTTTAGGGTTTAGGGAAAATGGATTTTGTATTGAATTATAAACAATGCAAGAAGAATTAATTGTTTTATTTACTGTAGAGTAAATGTGTAGCTTTCATTATCAGGAACAACATGTAGGTAATCAAGACAATACTAAAGTCTACTGTGAACAGAATTGCTGTGGTAGGAGCAAGCTCTAGAAGCTTCCCAATGGCCTCTAAGGTCTTCCCTTTGGCAAGAGACTCCAAGTACTTTCCAAGGAGTACAAATGAAAAAAACATGGCACTTGTCTCAAAGTATGTTGTTGCAGGAGAACCTGTAACTGCACCATACAGGAGTCCACAAACAAAGTATACATATGCTGTTGTGGTGCCTAATGTCACAAGCACATCCATGTTGGCGGAACCCTGCCACAATGAGTGGTAAGCCCCAACATAAAACTGCCAACCAATAATGAACTGGACGGGTGTCACTAGTGTCCACTTGAGCCAGTCCAACAGCAAGAAGAGCCCACATTGTAGGACTAGAAAATACTGGAAAACCACAATATGTGGACAGACAACTCCAATAAACACCACATGTATATGTTTACAATTGCAGTTCATACCACAACTGATCAGTTGACATAAAGATGCAACCTCAATAATTTATACACCCTTGAGCACCAATCACATGAATGTTTATGAATCCTTCAACCCAACAATAATGAAAATGCACAATGATGTATAATGTCCTCATCAAGGAAAATACATCAAATGGTAATCGAACTCACATTGAAAGCACAACTCCACAGGAACAACTGATACATGTGCCCAACCTCTGTACCATAATCAGACAAAACTTGTGTGTAGGGGTTGGGCAAGACCACTTTGTAACAGCTAGCTCCAATGTTCTCCACTGCATTAGCAACAGCCCTCAGACCAGTCAAATCTGAATCTATGGATGTCTCCACCTTTCCAACCATGGCACTAACTATAAATTCTCATACACCCTTCAGGTCACAAAGTACCTCTTCAACACTCTTCATGTCCTCATAATTGTTCATACCCACCTGCTTGCCTGCTTAGATCTTTTATCAGTGGTCTTGTGAGGATGAATCAGAGCTCAGGGGTAGGAATTGTGGGGTTTGTGTGTTTGTGATGTTCAGGACAATGTCTTTGTGATTATGGTGGCATCAGTGCAATATCGAGCACACATTGAGACTGCTGAAGATGCCTTCTATAAGCTCATGAATTCACGGGAACAAATCAAATCATATGTATTTGATGCTAAGTATAACAGTCCTTGTTGTAAACAATTGATGTAATTGGTATCATATTTCAATGAGTAGGCCTTATGTTTAAGCAAAATGGCAACTATATAGACATATATATATGTGTTCTTCATGTGATCAGGTTCCAATTCTGAGCAGAATGTTGTTATTTGTTTGTGAGTAGTTGTGTGAGCCAGTGTACGAAGGATGCTTCTTGATGATGTTTTTGAGTAGAAGAATGACATTGCAAAGAATGTAGAAGAAGAACTTGAGAAGGTCAATTTTCTTTATTCCTTTCTGATAGCAACCATTTTTGTTTCACCTGGTAGCAGTTTGAGAATGCTTTTAGTTCTCCAACCCTAGCTGGAGTAATGGAAGATGTGGGTATATGTAACAATTAATAGATGATTCTAACAGTTTATCTTTTGTTGACAAAAATATTGCAGGCCATGCGGAATTATGGGTATGAGATTGTGCAGACTCTCATTGTTGACATTGAACCTGATGAGATTGTCAAGCGGGCCATGAACGAAATCAATGCAGGTGAGGAGACTCATGTCTCTCTCTTATGTTCTTTTGTCCCATGCTCCAGTTCAATGTTAAACTGGCTGCTCTTCAAGATCTATTCTCTAATGCAAATTGATGTCAACTTAGTGGTTGATACAAATTAGGAGAGAGAGATGGTCTTCTTCAGCAAGTCAAGTTTTTCTTGACCAGAATTATCTTGAATGAACCTGCAATTTTATAGATTGTGAAGATCTGTGAACCAAATAAGTGCATTTTTTCTTGATTACAGTTGCAAAGTTGAGGGTGGCTACTCGGGAGAAGGCAGAGGCAGAGAAACTCTTCAGGTGAAGCGATGTCGCAACCCCACTTTGGGCAAAGTGGGAGAATGCAACTCCCACTCCCAAAAGTGGAAACTTGGAGTCCTCCGGGACTCCCAAAAACTCAGAAGACAATTTGAGGGGTCAAATCTACTTGCCTTGATGCGTTCTTTATATAAATGGAAAGCTCTTGAAGCGTAGATGTCCAAAATGGCCTCGCATTGCTCATTTGGACATCTGCAGCCCAAGTTAGGGGCAAAAGAAGGGCCGGGAGTCAAATTGCTAGTTTGACTCCCGACCACTAAAAGTCGGGAATCGACCTCTTCCCGACGTCGCCTCAAGGAATGCGACAGGCGTTGGAAAGCTCTCAACGAGAGCTACAACTTTGGTTTAGAGCTCGTCCCAAGCCAAGCTCGGGGCGAGGAGCTGTGGCCGTCCAAAGTCCCGGGACTCCAACCCTGGATAGTTTCGGGACTCCAACTTGGGAGTCTTGGGAAAAATGGCCATTTGGATGTAGCCTCGGTGAAGAGCTGCAAAGAATACTATATGGGGGAAGGTGGTGGCTTCCCCTGAGTCCGGGCTGTGGTGAGTCAAGTAGTCCAAAGTGCCCGTGGCTTGTCCCAACACCCAAAGGTGTTCCCGAATGTGAACTAACCCTCTTGTGGTTGGTTTTGGATGCAGATTCATGCTTGATCTTCTAATCCATCTTCCTAGTCTAATCCCAAGACTTATAGCATGCCCCTCTACCCCTCTTTAGTGTTGGAAGTTGGGAGTGCCCCTCAAGTCCCATTTTTCCGCAACTACACATAGTTGGACCCTCGAGTGGGTTCAACCCGGGACTTGGGAGTGCGTCAAGTGAGCAGAGGGGGAGGCAGAGGCAAAGTATCTTTCAAGAGTGGGTGTTGCACGTCAGCGTCAGGCAATTGTTGATGGCTTGCGGGAAAGTGTTTTAGCCTTCTCAGACAATGTTCCAGGGACAACACCTAAGGAAGTTATGGACATGGTGTTGGTGACATAGTACTTTGACATAATGAAAAAAATTGGTGCAAGCTCCAGGAACTCCACGGTGTTCATCCCACATGGTCCTGGTGCTGTGCGTGATGTTGCAAAGCAAATGTGTAATGGTTTATTGCAAGGGCAAGCTGGCCATATGAATAACATGGCAATTGTTTAAGCGACACTTTTCTTTGAATGGGTATTACAACAGACTATGTCTGCCCATTGTTGAAGGCTTGCACAAGAGAATATTCTAGAAATTTGTACAAATAAAAGTAGTCAAAATTGCAAGAACATTAGTTTCTTTTCATATAAAGCTAGTACTCTGAGAGCATTCTACACTGAAATCTCATTAGAATCTGTAATGCAACTAGATTTGTATGTGTGTTTACAGTTTATTGTCAGAATAGTATGTGTACTTGATTGAGCATTGTCTGACTTCCCAGTGATTTGCATCAATGGATTGGTTTTCCCTTGCAAAAGTGTTTATTTTCAGACAAGATTCATTTCCATTTTAGCTCACTTTCACATATGTTTGTTGTAGATTGAATAAGGAGACTAGGTATTCATTAGCTATGCCTTTTGGGTGCTTGCTGAAATTGTGGTCGAAGCTTGTTGCAGATTGAATCAGGAGACTAGGTATTCATTAACTATGCCTTTTGGGTGCTTGTTGAAATTGTGGTCAAAGTTTTCTTGTTGCTTTAAGAATGTGATACATATTTAATGTTGAAAATTATCTGCACCCTACCTTCCGCACGTATGCCTATCTCATCTCACAAGCTGCAACAACATAAACAATAACTCTCTTCAACTAGGGTACAGCAGACTTAAAACCACTCAAAATGCTTGACATGGGTTAACAGAATTCCTTAGTACCAAGTCCATAACTTCCTTAGGTGTTGTCCCCTATTAGACTGCAACACATAAATCTGGGCAAATATATTGGAACACTAATTTGGAAAACCACATAAGGCATGTAATATGACTTGGGTATAATCTGTATATTATTTTAAACAAATTTGACATAAATAAACTAGACAAAAACTAAGGTGATGTATGCAATACATATTCAAGTATGCTTTAAATACAATTTACATACAATTTAAATACAACCATTATACATAACCAGTAATATATGGGTACATCTTAGTATGTACCCATATAATAATGAGTAAAATACATTCAATACACAATTATGGACCCCTTGTGCCTAAAATATGTATAATACATTTGGAATACTCACAGGGCTATGACTCATTTGGTGACATTTGCAACTAATGGTAGGTAGAGGGGTCTTCTTGGATGGAAATTATATTGAAAACTATCCAAATGAAAGGATGAAAAAATCCATTAGTCGTAAGTTAGTCATAGAGTAGTTGCAAGCGGCTTCAAATGCAAAAAGTAGTTGTAGATATAACTAACAATAGTTGTAAATGTCAAATAGTCGCAACTAGTCGCAAATTTGTTGGTTACAAAATCCTAGTTTTCTTCTAGTGATTGTATCATATTATAAGACTTTCACTAGTACAACTTGCTTATTGTCATGACTTGCAATTTGTCTAAACTCTTTTGCCAACAAATTGATAATCTTAAGAGAAATCTTATTGACATCCCTAGGAGCCAACAATTCAAATGGGTTTGACTCAAGAGTATTACAAATAACATCTCAAGACCTTTCATTAATTTCTCTTAGTCTTGCTCTCCATTCTTGTTAGCAAACCCTAGTGTCTTTTCTAGCATTGGTTGCATTTGTAGCTTTTGTTTTTGCTAGTTCAGTAGCTCTTGCAACTATTCTTTCTACTTGTTGGGCCTTGACAACTAGCCTCGGTCTATGGTTTCTTCGCTTGTTCTTAGAATTGCCCATTTTCGCTAATAATTAGACCTACCAACATCATAACAAAGGTCAAAATGTGATGACCTTGAAACTTAACATGTTAATCATTAGCCTACACAAGCCCATCCAACAAGCCTTAATCTTTAACAACTTTTTTCCAATTCTAATGTCCCTAAAATCACAAATGCAAACCTAAATAGAAATTTGTTTTGTTACACTACATGAAAACTGAACATAAATTAATTCTTATTTCTAAGTCTTAAATATATACAAAGAGTAAAATTACCAACATCTTAGCAAATTGCCAACAATTAACAAATGTTGTGATTAATCTTCATATAACACTAGTCTTGAACAAATTGATATCTATGCCTCTTTCCTAATATTACACATATTCAAATAGTCAAAAATAAATATTGAGGTGCCATGGGTACATAATCTTATAGAAAATTAGTATATACACATATTCTAAAAACAAAGAGAATATTGCATAGTACATAGGTCCATGTATCTAAAGTACAAAGATTATATTAAGATGTACGTAAACATGAATAGAATGTATAAGGTCAGATGTCAAACGCATCTCAAGTGTACAAATGTATATAATGATACTCAACTACAAACATGTATACCCACAATACATGGACATACACACAGTGCCCATGGCCAAATACCTCTCAAGTGTACTAACCATATGTGATGGAGATGACTAACTATACTTTCAAGTGCATATGTGTATATTTGTAACATGTGTACATACATAGATAGTGCATGGTCATATATACCATGGGTTCAAATGTACTGGCTATATAACGAAGTTGACATATATTACATTATCAAGTACATACACATACATTTGTAATACATGGACATACACAAAATGTACAAGGTCACACACATCATGTACATCAAATGCAAATATTAAGTTATGGAGATGACAAAGTCATATTTTTCAAGTACCTACACACATACATTATGCACAAGGTCATACATGAGAGTGGATATAAATAATATGGAAAGTGAATGTATGCAGGACTATATTGAAAGGACACAATATTTTGACAATACGTAATAGGGATGTACAGAAATCATAGTCACAACATGTGCAAGTTGTGGAGTGATTATCCCCATCATGGTAATAACATGATACATGATGTCATAGAGAACATCACAATGACTATTCAAAAGTATATAATGTCATTTGATTTGAGTCTTCAAAATGATGATTTGTTTAATCACCATATCAAGATATTCAAAATAATTATAACGAATCAAAAAATGACAAATCATATAAACATGGTATTGAGGTGAAATCGTTACCACATATTGCCTTTGACAATGTCATGTTTGATCAATTCCCAACATATCACAATAGGTCACCTATGCACAAAAACCAAAACCTTTAAGTATCACAAAATTAGAACCTAAGTATCACAACATCACATATGGTAATCACTAAAACTCTTCAATCTAGCAATGCAACTTTGTATCATTAATACCTTGAGTTTCCCACCACTATTGAATATTATTGTGGTAAATGAAAATTCACATGAGGGGCACATACCACATACTTACTATTGAAACCTTTAAACTATGAACTATGAATTCTAAAATTTGAAGATCTTTCTATTCCATTTGATCTAGCCCCAGAAAAGGAATTAATTTTGCCATGTGTAAGTCAAATGGCAAGGGGGTTGGGAAATAAACAAGTACTAAACCTGTTGTCTTAAAGATGTAGGAACTTAATAATTCAATACCCTAGTAGACATGCATGACCTCTAGAGCACCATTGCAATCAAGGAGGTCATCCTTTAGCATAAACCATTAAAATTGATTAAGCCAGCTAAAGTTCCCCTTGAGGAAAAAAACATAAGAAGGTCTTCAAATCACACAAATTTTGACAAGAAATTAAGTTATCCTAAGATGCACTTCGACTTGGAAATAGACCTACCCATTTTAACCAATATTTAATAAATTTTTTTCTACTTCAGATGGGTTCCTTTCATTCTCCCCTACCATATATGGGTGGAAGGTGTGGTATTTCATATGATGGCAAGACATGTAAAGATATCAACTTCTCCTACTGGTGTGGCAATCATGTCCAACATCTTACCTAAAGTTGTTTGGTAATCCACCTGCAATTTATAAAGACATTTCGTGCATAACCTTGGCTTACGAAATACTTATAATCAATATTTTTATTAAACATAACCATTATAATTCAGGATAATTTCACCCAAAAAATCACATTTCGTTTGCATTGACACCCAATAATGTCGATAGACCAAAAGCTAATGTATGGCTTATCAAGTAAACATATCTCTGTATGATTGAGAAATTCTCTATGCATTACTAACTAATGCCATAACATCCCCATACTTGGCTTCTATAAAATGCAAGGGAATAAATGGAATTTTCAATTGCTATCCTACACTTTCTTAAATTGTTCAACATATTGAAAGATGGTCCAGATAGATGAATCCAAAGTCATGCACTTTGTAATTCTTTTTTTAACAAATTGCTTCCTCACATTCTATAAATTTCAAAAAAACAATGCAAATCAGGAACACAAAAACAAAGTGCAAAACAAAGGTTTGGTAAGTAGGAACAAAAGAATGATAATCCTTACCTTGATGGATATGAAGTGGAATCACATCAGTGATTGAAAATTGTTCCCAAGCTCTCATGTCTATAATGGAAAAAACAATCAATGTGTTTGCATGCATAAAAGTCTAAAACATGTATAAGTTACAACTAGATACCCAAACTCTCAACTATCCCCCAATGAATAATGTTCAAACCTATATTTGACGCGCTCCCAAGTCCCAAGTTAGCCCCAAGTTGGGACTAAGTCATTCAAATTGCGGAATTTTTGGACTCAGGGCACGCTCCCAACTTCCAGCACTAAAGGGGGGGTGAGAGGGGCGTGTTGAAAGCTCCGAGATAGATTAGGAAGAGAGACAAGTTTATTCAATTACACGGTCCTGCATCCAAATCCAACCAACAAGTTGGTTAGAACTCATTTTGCACCCTTTTGGTGTTGGGACAAGCCACGGGCTACCTTGGACTCACTTGACTCGCCACGGCCCGGACTCGGGGGAAGCCACCACCTTCCCCCATATAGTATTCTCTGCAGCTCTCCACCGCACTTGCATCCAAATGGCTCTTTTTCCTGGGACTCCCAAAGTGGAGTCCCGAAATTGTCCCGGTTTGGATTCCCGGGACTTTGGACGCTCATAACTATTCGCCCCAAACTCAGATCGGGACAAGGTCTCAACCAAAGTTGTAGCTCTCCTCGAGATCTTTCTAACAGTGTGTTGTACGTCACCTGCACGCACCGGAATCGGGTCGATTCCCGACTTTTAGTGGTCGGGAGTCAAATTGCCAGTTTGACTCCCGGCCCTTCTTTCGACCATAACTTGTGTTGCAAATGTCCAAATGGCTCATGCAAGGCCATTTTGGACATCTACACTTCAAGACCTTTCCAATGGTATAAATAACGCCTCAATGCAAGGTGTTTTGACCCTTGCAATTGCGCTCTGAGTTTTTGAGAGTCCCGGAGGACTCCCAAGTCCCATTTTTGGAAGTGTGAGTGGCGACCTCACAACTCCCTCAAAGTGGGGTTGCGATAGTATTTATCAATGTCATTTCAAATAGAAGAAAATTTTGCAAAGATTTTGTAGGTGTTTATTTTATATTGAATTCAACCATACTACCACATTATATCAATCTACTTGATAAATCCATAATGGATGGGTTGTCCTAGACATACATGTGCCAAGACCCATTCCTCTCTAAGCAATAATTTTCATTCATGACCCTTTAATAACACTACCTCCAAAAGTTTTATGTTGCCTTACAAATTATAAATCCACAGTATCTTGTCATTGAAAAGAAAATTCATGTTTTTTGGAGCTAAATATGGACAAAAGAAAAAGATAATGTTGATGGGTGTATGCAAAACATAATGGCTCATACAAGTCTACTACAAGTCCAAAAAAAATGTTCAAATGGAGAAGCTCCAACATGGTGATCTATATAACAAAGATAACAAGTTCAAATTATGTCATAATGAAGTGTTCAAACAAAAAAAAAAAACTCCAAAAATTACTTGATGTGTTTGTTTAAAGATTGAAAAGGAATTTGAATGAGAATGTTACGATGATCATCTTAGATAACTAGTAGATTCATGAAGATCAAATTTGACAATACTTGAAGTTATAGTTTTACAAATCCCAACTTGTGCTATTGGTTCAGAGTTGTAGCATCATGCCATTCATCAACCCACTTGCATTAAAGGGTTTTGTTGGTATGTGGTGTACAAAATGTTGATTACTTTTATACTGCCACTGCACCACACGACCAAAAACAAACAACTAGGGTTAATGTTCACATGACTTAAACCAATGTTCATGTTAAACTCAAATGTATCAAATATCAGTTAGGGATGTCAAGCCGTTGGATGAGTTGTAACATGATTTACAATGAACTCATGTCTTGTATTTGATGCAACTCATCAAGGGGCTTAGAAACAAAACTAGGTGCGATTGCAACCAGAAGACATGATTGCAATTATAAAACCTTAACTACCCTTGCAACCAGTTGATGGACTTATCAAAAGAAAGTCCAAATTGAATATTGTTTCCCAAGCTTAGTGGCCTATCTTACTACAACATTGTGAATTCCTAATTAATTCAACAACAATGCAGTGTCAATCAACATCTAAGAACATGTAGTAGCTCCCAAATATAATATGTTTTCATTTTCACTTCTATCCAACATGTTCCTTTTCCACTTGCTCCTTTGATTGTTTATCTTGTTGTTCAAAATGTGAAACAAGGCAACACAATTTGCTATGGGTTCATTCCCCACTATTGTCTATTAATTTTTTCCAAGCAATGTTATAAAGATGCATGTTTTGCAATAATTCAAATCGATCCTTCCATGGTGTAACTTTTAGTATATGGGGCCAAATGATTTTCAAAATCATGTCATTAGGCATAAGTCTTGAGTACTACCCCATTCCAAGTTATTGCACATTCCTTGGTTTCAGTTTTAAGCCATGGTTCCTTCCTACATTAGGCATGTTAGATAGTTTAATACCCACAAGCCATAGTCACTTTGGAGTGTTAATTACACAAATAGATGCACACCATAACAACACATTGATTCATGACTAGTTACCTAAATGTAGATCTTGCACAACACAATTTTTGTTTAATGGACTGCACTGCACATCACATTTCTAAATGTATGCATTAAAAATTAGACAAAACAAGAGGCAATTTTCTTCACATTTTGAACAAGATAAACAATTGAAACATAATCGCTTTCACAAAGTTCAACAAACAAAAATGAATGGAAGACTAACATACAGTTTTTGCAAGTACTACATCGGTCTAAGATGACATATATGAACAAAGAGTTTGTTGCAACTTGTTGCCAATAGCACACTCTAAAGTAGATCAAGTTGTAGCGCACAAGTTGTAGCACACTTATTGCCAACCTCTTCAAACACTCTACCCTTGTTTAGTTATATGTTAATCATGTAGTGCAAACAATTAATGCTGTAGCTAATTGCCAACTCTTTAAAAACTTTGAGAAGAACATTCCTTAGATACATGCCAATTAGGTAATGCAAATTCAACTAGCTCTAGATATAACATTGCCTTTCATTAGACATGATTGTTTAATTGATATGGTGTTTTAGGTTGAATTGTAGAAGTGCAATACATAACAAACTAGGGAACTTTGACGAAAAGAATTGAAACAAGTAAATCTAGATTGGAAACACAATGGAGAGGTTCAAACATTGCCTTAAAGGTTGATCTTTCATTGGATTTATAGAGTATGCATTCATGTGTCACATTTACCAACGAACATCTACCATTATGCAATTTATTACAATGTTACAAAAACTAATGCCACCCTTTTTGTTTTGGAGGTTTTTTTTTATCAAATGGTCTAATTCAAAAGAATCTAACTATTGTTGTACACATGGTGTATATCAATACATTTCGAACCATTTACATAATTTTAGAAGCATTTTTTTTCTTTTCAATTATAATTTTAAAGAAAACATAGTTTGAATTTTTGAAGCAAAACCTCCAACACAATTCTTCTTACCTTTCAAATGAAATAATATTTCAATAATCTTTTTAATTTTCACACACTTATAATTGTTTGACATAAAAATTTCATTCAAGGGGCTTTTGTAAAATCATATGAATGGCACTTGTCATTTATAATTGAAATGGTATAATCATCTCATATTCAATGTGTATGCAAAATTTCATAAAATTTTGCAATCATTTAATTTAGTTTTGGAGTATATTTTCAATTTGGAGTACATTGATACAAGTATAATTTTTTCACAAATTATTCTACTAAATCATTTAATATCAATTGATAAATATGATCTATTTTTCAATCTTATTATTTGGGTTTTGAATTACCTTATTCCTAGTACAATTTGTAAAAAGTCCTTTCAATATTAACTTGGTGGAAGTCCAAAAATACACTGTTTTGAAAAACAATATTTGTGACAACCTTTGGACACCATCGTGTGCTTTCACTCTACAAACATCATCTAAGTTTGTCACACTTGAAATGCCCTTTGATTCATAATGCATGATAGGAATGCCAAGGTGGAGGACCTATGTCACTACCACCATTTGCTCACCTTCCTTACAAAATAGTGGCAACCTAGGAGTTCATTACTTTGTGAATCCTTAGAGACCTTTGTAATGCCCTCTACCACTAGTACATTAGGGAAAGTTGGATGTAACATTATGCATCTTGTCTTCACCTTCAAGGGAGTCTTTACAACAAATTCTAATTTGTTCACCCATCAAACCTTGATTTCTCCACAAAACCTTTCAATACAAGAACAATTACATGTTACTTAAATCAAATCAAAATTTAAGGATAAAAAAGAAAAGGATTCATTACTTACGTTTTCAACTTGAGGTTATAGGAATCCGTGGTGCTTCGCCTTTTTTTTACTTGCACCTACCAAGAGTGCAAGAGGACTTTGAATCATTTTGCCTTTGGGTGGTTTGAAGGCGGCTTTGGGTAATTCTAGAATCTTTTGAACGTTAGGCTTGAATGTATTTTTGTTTGTTACATGCCTATGTGTATTACCCCTAGACCAAGGAGGAAAGGATTTTATTATAATCTTTTCCCCTTGTTTTGGGCCAATAGTGTACCTTTCGACTAGGAAGGAGTTCTTAAATTTTTTCACTTACCTCCAAGATATAAATCATCTTCCTCTTCCTTGCCCTTTATTTCCACTAATGCACCATTTCTTTTCGCCTTCTAATCCTCCTACATTCTCCCCCCCCCCACAATAAGACAATCAGATGATTTGCCAGAATCATGATCACTTCCATCCATGGGATCCAAGAATTGGGTGTCTCCAAGCATTTTCGGTCATATAGGATGTTATGTTGTAAGGTCATCCCCCTCCAACACCTAATCCATTATTTCTTTCATCCCTTTACTTCCAACCTCCTAACACAAAGGGGAAAATTCTAATTGATCATAATCATAATTCACCAAGACAATGGCAGGAGTTGGAGGACTAGTTACATCAAGCGTTGGATTAGCCTCATGCACACCACCTAAACTAGGAGCCATTGCCTCCTCTTGTGGATTAACCTCGTGCACTCCACCTAAATTATGAGCCATTGCCTCCTCTTGTGGATTAACCTCATGCACACCACTTACACCAAGAGCCATTGCTTCATCCTACATAGGAGAGATCACAAGTTCCATACCTTTTACTTTTCCTTCTTTTATGCCATCACCTTCAATTTCTCCCCCTTCATTACTGCCCACACACATGTCATGGTCTAGAAGTAATGTAGTGGGAATGGTCTTTAGTGCCAAAGGGGATGGAAGACAAGGTAACAAGTGTTGGCACAAGTATATTAATTAACTCTTGAGAGCAAATGTTTATTTAATGCCTACAAGAGTTGCTCATACAAGGTTCATGGAACACTCTCTAGGTGGTAATTCTTGGTGTTGCTTACTTTGCAACATGGCCTTGATCTCTCGCATAGACTCCATTAAGGATTCCACTTTTGCCATCCCAACCACCAAGGAATCGACCTTTGCTTCAATGGTTGCCTTCTACTTTGCATTTAATGGAGGTTTTGGCTCCATCTTCACCTTTTTAATCATAGGGTGTTGCCATATGCTTTGTTGTTCACCACAATTAATCACACACCCATGTTAATGTGTTCCATAATATCCCGATTATACACTAGAATTACACCCGAGTCTACTTCATTCCACTCAATCCTTCCATTGGGTTTTTTTCCATTTGATTTACATTCATTAGTTCCACATCACTTCATTAGACTTACACCCACATTCACTTGATTCCACTCAACTCTTTTCACTTTCATTTCATTAGGGTTAAACCTCATTCCACTCAAGTTCATCCACTTTCAATGGACATTAGACTTACACTCACCCAGACCTCATTACATTCAAGTTTATCCATTCTCATTATACATTAAAGTTACATTCACATTCATTTGATTCCATTCAAGTCCTTTCACTCATATTTAACTACGCCTATTTCATATTCATTCCATTTTAATATAGGTGGGTTCCATTATATCCGTATTCCATTGGATTTTTACATTGATTCCACCTAAGTTGGGACATTTGCCTGCCTTACGTGCTTTGTTGATGCCCCTACTTTGGCTATCTCTTGTGGATTTGTGTGGCTATCAAGTGTTCTTCACGTTGAAGCTTACATCACATTATACAATGCATATGTACAATTTCATTATTCGCACAATGGTGGAAACAAATGGGTACTGGGGCATATATTATGTCTATGGGTTTACATGTAGCCTTATTTATGTCAAACATTGAATTCCATGAACAATTTCACAAATTCTATAATCTAATTAAACCTCTCGCATCCGCCGTTCTCATATTTAACAAGTGGAGTTTTCTAATATTTCACCAATGAGTTCCATGCATGGATGTGGCAACCTTTTGGCCTAGCTACATCCCCTCTTACCTTCCAAAGTCGCCTCCATTTCTACATTGTAAAATTGAGGTGTTCTTGCATAATATTTTTCCATGGCGTCAGGTTTCAATGGTGGGTCAATGATAAAAAAAACTTGGCAAGGTTAACATGAATAGCCTCCCATTGTTGTGGTGTGTAATGTTAGATTACAAACATACACATCCAAATGTGAATATACCATTCCTCACACCTTTTGCTACCAATATGTCCTACCACTAACGATCTCCTTGGTTTCATTTGTGGGGATTTTCACATTACTAAGAAAATTGGCTTTTTTTACTAGCAAATTTAATAAAAAACTACCCAATGTGAACAGGGGTCAAAAAGACCACTCCATCATTTTGGACAAGTCGATTTCAACATGTCCACTATGACTAGGGTGGTTTTTTTTATTGGCAAAGTATGGACCATTTGTGTCGCAACCTAGCCTTGGAGTCGCAACCAAGGCCGACCCTAAAGCAAGGGCTTGCAAAGGTGTGGGCCAAGAGTGAACCTAGGAGTCACATTTCATGCTCCCGGGAGTGTAAGGTGTGAGGGAATGAACCCCCACATTCCCAAATGAGCTCCCACTTTGGGAGTTGGAGTCCTAATGGATTCTCGAATCTTCAAAGGATGATTGCAGGGGTCAAAATTCATTGGATTGAAAGGCTGTTTATATCATTAGAAAAGCTCTCAGAATGTAGATGTCTAAAATGGGATTAAATGACCCATTTGGGTTCTTAAAACATAAGTTATGGCCAAAAGAAGGGTCAAGAGTCAAATTGGTAATTTGACTCCCAACCACTAAAAGTCAGGAATTGCCCTTATTTCCTTGTGTGCAAGTGGTGTGCTACATACCTCCGGAAAGATCTTGACAAAGGCTACAACTTTACTTTAGATTTCATCTTGATAGGAAGTTTACAAAAGAAGTTATGAGCCTCCAAAGTCACAAGAGTCCCAATTTCGAGAATTTTGGGACTCCAACTTGAGAGTCCTGAGACAAAATGACATTTGAATACTAGCCTTGTGGCCAAGCACAAAGAATACTTTAAGGGGGAAGGTGGTGGCTTCCCTCAAGTTTGGGCTGTGGTGAATCTTATGAGTCCATGGTTGCTCGTGGTTTGTCCGTGCACCAAAAGTGCTATAATTATGCACTAACCAATTTATTGTTTAATTTATGCAAGTCCGTGTGAGTAATTGAATTGCTTGTCATTCTTCCTAGTCCCCATACCAAAGTTCCAACACGCCCCTCTACTCTCAAATGTTATGAGCCAGGGAGCATGCCCCAATTCTATCCTTCCGATGTTTTCCCATTTAGACTCGCAGTTAGGTCTACCAAGGAGTTTAGGGGTGTGTCAATTTGATTGGTCAATTTTTTTTGCTTGTATCAAAAAAAATTGTGGCAGGTAGGTAGGTAGGTCATAAAAAAGCAAGTAGGTGGTAGCTTAACCTAGTTTACCCTATCTTATTTGACCTACTTTAACTTAACTTAGCATATCCTACTTAGCCTACCTTACTTACCTTAGCCCCTTAAGCATGTACATAGGTTATAATGTTAGGAATTGAACCCTTGACCTCCTCAATGATAAATCAAGTTCTTAACCAATAGACCACACCATTAAAAGGTGTTTGATTTTTATCAATTTTTTTGTTTCACATGTTTATTTTGACACATCATTACAAATTAAAGCTATGAAATATGAAGGTAGGTAGGTTGTAAAAGATAGGTGGGTGGGTAAATAGGTAGGTAGGTAGGTGGTGAGTGAGTAGGTAAATAGGTGGGTGGGCATGTAGGCGGGTGGGTAAGTAAATAGGCAAGTGGGTGGATAGGTAGTATGTATGTAGGTAGGCGGGTGGGTATGTAAGTAGGCACGCGTGGGTAGGTAGGTAGGTTGTACATCCATGTAAGTGGGTGGGTGGGTAACTAGGTAGGTAGGTAGTTAATATGTAAATGGGTTATAGGTGGGTGGATAGGTAGGTAGGTTATAGGTGGGTGGAGAAGTAGGTAGCTTAGGTAGTTAATACATCTAGGTAGGTGGGTGGGTGGGTGGGTGGGTAGGTAAGTAAGTAATTAATAAGTAGGAAGGTTATAGGGGGGTGGATAGGCAGGTAAATAGGTAGTTAGTTAATACATTTAAGTAGGTACGTAGGTAGTATGTAGGTAGGTATTACATCTAGGTATGTGGGTGGGTTGGTAAGTAAGTATTACATTTAGGTAAGTGAATGGCATTACTAATAATTCTATCATTTGCAACTAGTCCTTATGTGACGAGGTGTAACCAAATGTCACATGCGATTACAAATGATTGCCTATGCAATTACTTTTCAAATTTGGATGAGGTTTAGTCTTCTTTTCAATTAGGTTGTGACTAAGACCTATTTCATCCTTAAATTGTGTTATTTTTTATAATGTCTTTGTATTTTTTACAACATTGTATATACATTTAGTTGCAAATGTAACCAAGATAGTCACATGCTAATTGTATAAAGTATTTAAGCTACCTAGTTAACAAGGACATACCTATATATATATATATACCTATAAGCTTAAGCCACATGGTACCTAACCTAGGTTTGGTGACATGTGCCATTGTTTACATCTACATATAGGCCTAAACATGACATTTGGAACATAGGTTAGGCCTAGGCCATACCACATGGCATTTATGTTAGGCCTAAGCCATGCCACATGGCATTTAACCTAGCCTAGGTTAAAACATGCCATATGGCACTTAAGCTAAGTTAAGACATGCCATGTGGCACTTAGGCTGGGCTACAACATGCTAAATGGCACCTAAGCTAGGATAGGACACGTTGTGTGGCATTTAGGCTAGTCTTATGCCATGCCACGCATCACTTAGGCTAAGCTACACTATGCCACATGGCACATATGTTAGGCCTAGCCATGCCATATGGCATCTAGGCTAAGCCTACCACATGGCACATATGCTAGGTCTAGGACATGCCATATGGCAACTAGGCAAGGCTTAGGCCATGGCACATATGCTAGGTCTAGGACATGCCATATGGCAATTAAACAAGGCTTAGACCATGCCATGTGGTAATTACATATGACATGTCACATGGCACCTAGGCTATGTTAAGACATGCCACATAGGACATAGGCTAGGTTTAAGCCATGCCATGTGGCACCTAATTAATTTTATTTTATATGCCACATGGTAACATGATCAAACTAGGTGCCACATCATAAAATGTGTTAATTTATAAGCTAGGTGAAAAGTTGTAAGTTAGGTTAGAAGTAGTAGGTTAGGCTAGGTAGTCATTAGTAGCCCAAATAATTGCACGATTAGTTACAACTAGGTTACAACTACAAAGTTAATCCCATATGTTTTGCTTCTCATTTTAGTTTTGTTAACTACATAAGGAGGTGCCTTAGGAGCACAATGTACAAATTAAAAATGCAATTGTATTTTTGGATGAACCAATAAAAAAAGCTCAACTTTAATTAAACCCAAAAAGAAATATGGTATTTTTAATAAATGTTGTGTGGTTTAAATCTGGGCCTAGCTTAAATGGCATAGCTTTAGACCTAGCCTACATGCCATGTGGCCTTAGTCTAGGCCTCGCCTAGGTGTTCACCTAAGCAAGGCCTAAAAGTGGCACATGCCATATGTCTACACCTAGGTGCCACATGGCATGTGTGGACGTAAATAAAATAAGTGCCATGTGGCACCTAGGTTTAAACATATGCCACGTGGCTTATGTTTGAACCTATGTGCCACATGGCATATGTAAAATGGGTGCCATGTGGCAAAATGTAATTGGTCACTAATATAGTTGCAATTTTAATTACAAAATCATTCATGTATACATTATACAGTGGTCATATACATATTTGATGAAAAAATATTTCATTTGTCACATGTGACTTGTCGTGTGCTACTACAACCAATTTAATTGCAAATGTTGTTTGCAACTAAAAAGTAGTTGCAAATGATAGTTGCATGTGACAATATTTCTATTAATGTGGGTTGGTAAATAGGTAATACATTTAAGTAGGTGGGTGGGTTGGTAGGTAGGTAGGTAGGTAGGTTGTAAGTTGTAAGTGAGAGGTAGGAAGTAGGTATGTAATAGGCATAATGTGTCCCATTTGACTAGAGGACATTGGTCATTTTGATTAATGATGTCAATTTCTTATGTTCAATTTGACTAGATGTGCCATTTGACAAAAACCCATTGACCATTTTGACTAAGGTTGTATAACTTGACTAGATGTATTGGTCAAATAAATCACTCTAATCAAGTTGATTGATCAAAAAATTCATGTTTTGGGGCTCTAGTCAAAATGGACATATCCATTAATAAAAATGGACTAGTTAGTCAAATTGGACCATTTGAAAAATCATTTTTTTAATAGTGTCACAAGTGTAGGTTGCCTAAAGGCCACAACCTACTTCAACTCCTTTTGCAATTCTCCATGGAATTTCCTTAAAAAATTTCTCCGCATATGAGTGGACATTGAGCCTTCTTGTGGGAACCCTATGTGTGAACTAGGGTATTACGAGACATAAACCACATGTGGTTGGTCCAATGCAAGGTTGCCATCTAGGCCTAACATAACTGGACAAGTGCCACCTGACTAATTTCCTTGGACATACCATGTGCCCTTGGGTGGTGGCGCCTACAAACATGCCATGTAACACAAATCACACAAATTATTAAACAACATCATGGGTTCAACATGGTCTAAATCTAAAACAAAAAAACACAATGTCTCTTGTAACATTAATCAATTGCATATTATAAATTGTAATTTAACTTTAGTGATTTAAACTATCCAACAATGGTGGATCTCTAGCTTGTATATATTTCTATTGATGGCTTGGTGGGTAGAAGTATCAAGTGTAGGACATCCACATGCTTGGATCAATGATGAACTTAACAATGGAATGTAATGGTTTAGGACACAAACCACGCCTTGGCTCACTGTTGGAGCTGCCAAATTTGATGTGGTCACAACTTGAAATGCCTGCATCCACAACACCTCACAAATTAAGACCCCATACAACATTCAACTTCACTCACAAACCATCCTGCCATCACCTTCCTCATGGATGGCAATGATTTATTGCATGGGGTACTAGCTTTGTAGGTTTTCACATGGCTCAAATAATAAATACAACATTATGTGATAGCAATGTAATAATCTCCTAAGTTCTTGCAGTAATTGGTATTAGTTAATATGAAGACCCATTCATGATGCCATGCCCTTACTTATAATAAAAATAGATACATGTAACAATTAGACATAAAAGATAACAAAGGTAGTTAGTTCATCACCACATTTTCTAAATCTCATCATCAAATACATTGTAAGTTGATAGTAAATGTAACATTTGCCAAACTTCCACCTGCACAACATTATTAACTTATGCTATGAGAGTTAAAGTTGTGATTCAAGAAAACTTCTTTCGTAATGACACACAATATTTACATTGATCCACAATTCAGAACATTATTGAATCCCATGGGAAAAAAAAACCACACAAATTTATGAACATAACTTCATGACATGAATTTTCTAAGATTTCAAAGGATTTTCAATGCAAGATTCAAATCTTATTAATGGATCATGACAACGCCATATTGATCACATGAGCTACTATAATTTATAGTTAGTTTTGTGATAATATTTGCCTATAAAAAAACATTCAACATTAAGAGGGATAAACATCATGCCCTGCACATTAAAGTTCAAAAATGAAACTAGGTATGCAACAAAGTAGTGCTAATAAGATTTTCAAGAAAAAAATTCATGATTCAATAAACATGTCAAAACAATCCAAGTTGTTGGAATTTGAGCTTCACAACTTGAAAGTTTGAATTCCCTACTTGGATTTCACATAGGTGGTGGTAAAAGTGATTTTGTTCTCATAATTACAATCTACAATGTGGGGTGCAATTTGGCCATTTGGTTGACTATCATCAAGGCTAGGACATCCCACACGATGGTGTTGCCTATCCGTTAGTTTGAACATTGATTTCCTTTTCTATTTTGGTTGAGATTGCTCAAGTGCACATGACTTTAGGGAATCAATCTCTAGTTCTATCAATTGGTTAACAATCTAAGAATGCACATAACCATGCACTTTTAAATGAGTCTACCTAATTTGACATTATAACTAGCATCTTCTTTTATTAGGCTTTTAGTGGTGTGAAAAAAATGTCATCTTCGTTCTCCTTTCCATCCCATGCCAACCTTTCATTAGCAAACCTTGACTTGCTTAAGGTTCCCCAAACTGCATTGCTAATATGTTTCAATTTGAGTGACCTATGCACATTGAGATCCTTGAAGCATTAGCTATACCCTTTTTAAGCCCCAAAACTAGCATAAACTTCATGTGCAAGTACAAATCTCCAAAAATAATAACAATGTAATCATCAATTTTACTAAAAAACATGATGATTTTCGATATTTACCTCATGAAATGTGAGTCTTTGAATCTCCAAAGTTATAGTCTTCTTTTGGATTTCAAATGTTTGATGCTTTAATCAAAATTACAATTCACCTTTTTAGTAGATTTTATTATGTACCATGCACCACAACGTGACTTCATCAACCCCTAGCGACACAAAATTTGCCAATTGGGAATTGCATTTGTTAAAAGAGTTTGCATCATATGTTATGTCTTGTTGCACCCTAATTTACTACAACAATCTTATGAATATTAATCATAATTGCATAAACTTTTAGCACACTCAATTCCATGCACCACAACATGATTTCATTAACACGTATTAACTCACATAGTTTGTGAATGGAATTGCATAATTTGTTTCAAAGACAATGTGAAGCAAATGTTAGATCTTGTTGCACCATAACTAATTACAATAATACTTGAAACTTAGTGTTCACTAAACTATAGAACATATCCTTTGGTTGAATCTTGGTTTCCAAATACCTACACATTGGTTACAAATATATCAAAATAGAATTCAAATAAATTAAGGTTGTCAAGTCTCCAAACATTGTTTGAACTAAAATGGTTGCAAATCTAACCATGGACGGTGTACCTTATTTTTGAGTGCACAAAACAACTTGATCATCCTTTAATGTCAAACATATATACAACTTTTGTGTTGCCTATACCTAAATAAATAATTATTCAACACCACATTGCCAACAACACTAACATACCAATTTGATAGGTTATGTGCGTAAGGTCTACAATAGACTCTAATTTCAGGAGTTGGTCAGACTAGAAAAGACCGTTGAATCAAAATCTATTACAAACTTTAAATAGACGAGAAATTCCAAACCATTAAATTAGTCTAACAAATGACCTTTCTAGTATCACCAATTCTTAAAATCAAAGGTTTGTTGCAAACCAAAGTACAACATAGGACCTCAAGCATCTGGCATTGGAAAATTTGATAAACAACATGGTAAACAAAGAGCACACAAAGTGCACACAACTACAACTTTTTTGCAGTTACTTGTACATCATTTGTTTAAATAGAGAAAATAAATCTTTAAGGAGCTTGACTTTGGAGTGAATGATTTTTTTGAGCTCCTAAGTAATGTTGTGCGACCCCATGGGGTCAAAAATAGAAGTCAAATTCTTCACTTGCATGTTTAAAAAATCAAGATATAATGTGAGTTCAAGAGCTTGAACTTTGCTAAACCACAATAAAATTCTTGCCAAGAAAAAAAAATGTGCAAAAAACAAATAAAGACCAAGAGTTTAACCTAATGGTGTACATACTACAATGATGTTTGGTGACGAAGTTGTTAACACAGATGAAAATGACATTTCTTTAGCTTCCAACATTTCAACAAGGTCCAACTTGGGCTACTTTGTGCTTCAATGCACACTACCAAATCAAAACATCAAATAGAATTCGATCACTTTAAGTGTTGAGGCTGGTTGCAAATTCTTGTGAAGCAAACCATGGTAGACGTCCAACCTCGCAATAACTTTCACATAAACATTTGTGCAACATTGTTCACATAAACATTTAAAAATCAAGCTCGGAAGGTTACATGACCAACAATTGACAATGGAACAACTTGCAAATCAACTCAAGCTTGAACGAGATGAAGAAAAAAAACACAAAAAAGGTGTGTGAAGTGTTGAGCTCAAGCCCACGAAGCTTAGGATACAAGTCACAAAACCCTAAAAGTATTATAGTTCATAGACCAGGCATGTGAAAGGGACCTTTTTCAAATTGGCATTGTCATCCAAAATTGTTTTTTTTGTACACAAATTCCCCATCTTTTTGAGGGTTATTTAGATTTTTAAAACTGGTTTTTTTCTATTTGTAAAAATAACGCCAACCAATGATGGCAGAACATGGGTTAAATGTAACTGGGCCAATTACTTAGAAAAGACTAGGGCCTTGGTGCCCATGGCTCCTTCTTTCTTGTTTTCATTCAAGTCTAGTAGTTGTTGCACCTTCTTTTTGTTCTTTGTTGAGCTATGGTCGAAAATTTGTTAACGTTTTACATCTTTAACATGTTTTTTTCACATCGTCTTGTGAGCTTTTATACTTTCTTGTCTAGGATTTGTCCTCATTTGCCATGTGTACTTATGTCCCTAGTCTACCATTAACTATTCAAGGAACTATATATTGAACTATTACTAATTCAAAAAAATCTTCACATTTTTTTATCATGACTTCCCATTTTTTAATGTTTGTTGGGGTTTTTGTAAATCTAGGTAAGAGTTATTGATGGTTTGATAACATTTGGTGTCGAGAGATCAGATGGAGATTAAAGGTTTTGCTAATTTTAAAAATTCTTGAATGACATGAAACATGTCTCCTCAAAAATATCAGACCCTTCTTTCTTCATTATGAAATGTGTTTCCTTGTGATAATCAAACATATCAAAGAAATTTTGCCGCCATTGAAATAGGTGAATCAAGTGGTGGTAACAAAATCATGGGACAATAAATACACATGACCTATAATGAACCCATTACTCCACCATTTAATTCCAAAAAGTAAATATGGACAGTGAATCAAGGTTCAAAATTCACTTGACCATGAGTTATTAACTATTTAACTAACAAACCATTTTTGTACATATGTGAAAAAAATGATTTATTGTACCATGGTTAATTGTACCTTGAAGCTTGACTTCATTTCCATATTTTCTACTTGTACTTGTTGGAGTCAGACAACAATGTAGTGATTTCATGATAGGGACTGAATGGTGATTTTATTCTACTTGACCATCGTGCAAGCCCCATGTCACCAGACACTAATGACATAAGTGGAATGATGTTGTTGGATGGATTTGATATGACACTCTAAAAGGACCATTAATTAATTAGATTACTTTGATATTTGTTAATGACATAGTGGTTGCACCCCATCATATTTTCCATATTTGTCACTTTCTACTGAACTTTCTCATGATTGTTGGTTTATTTGATCTCCATATCTATGATAAAAGGTGTTCTTCTCTTGTTATTTTTGCACCTTTCTAACATTTTTCGTTATCTTCTTATTGCTCAAAAAACCTTGAATTTAGTGGCATCTCAGTTTATTCATTCCTACTTATAATTGGTTTTTCCTGTCTTTGTTCTATTGTATTCTTAAAACTTGTGCTGATAGGCATCATTAATGTTATTTTTCCTTTGTTTCTTCAACAATTTCCAATTTATGGTACACTAAGGCCACTTCTTGGATGCACTTTAGACTAAGGTATAAGGAAAAAAATACCAAGGACCATTTTGAAGTAATTTCAAACTTGAGTTGGGCATTTTTAGACATTTAAAAATAAATAAATTCCCAAGGCATATAGGGCTTGGGGTCAATTTGAGATTCCAATAAAAAAATGATTTATGTTAATGTTTAGTGTAACCTTTCAACTTTTTTCCCCACCCAACAATTCACCTTTATTTCGTTCACTTGCAAGGGATGATAGTGCAACCACCATTTGAAAATTCACAAAATTAGCCATGTTAAGTCCAATATTGGTCAAGGTAGGGAGAGCTCATGTGCTCTCAACAATGTCCTGAATCCATAACATGTGTTCCATCCCAATCGAATTTGGGCAATAAGAGTTTAGGAAATGAAAGAGAAGGATAAACTATATAAATAAAAGAAAAAAAATTTAGACCTTAGCTTACATTTACATTTTCCAAGCCACTAACTCCCTTTAAAATTCATTTTTTGGTTTGGCCCATTTGGTTTCCTTCCAAACTCATGCTAATTAATCGTAATCACAATTTGATTCTTGTGGGTTTTGCACTAAATTTAAAGGCCTTGGGACCAATTGAATTTTATTCACCAATAGGATTACTCATTCCATTGGACCTTGCTCCTTGAACAATAGTTCAAACTTCCCTTTCTATGGCATTTATTAACATGTTTAGAAATTTGGAATGGGTTCAAAAACCTATAATCAACAATAATTAACCCAAACCTCCATCTTTTGGGCTCTTTAATGGGGTTATGTGTATTAAATTTTTCTAAAGAGGAGCATCATAGTTATCATTTCTCTAACTCATTCTCATTAATAGACCTGTCCATAATATTTTTCAACGCATATCCATGATTGTGGTTAAAGCATTTGGATGATCAAAAACAGATATAATGGCAGTGGTGCATTGTTGGTGCATGGTCATAATAACAATTTAGATTTTGGTATGTCAACACAACTACTACAATGAATAGTGGATACACATTCCATAGATTTTCATTTATAATCTATTTTATAGATTCATATAAGTTACAATGATTCATAGTTTAGAGATTCATTGTGATTTTCACCTTGCATTGCATTTTCTCTCCCTTAATTTTGCATTGTCTTTGGGAATGGCAACTTTCCATGTGAAAGAAAAATCCAATCTAACTATATTGGTTAATGATTTTGGTGTAGTTCAAATCATCTAGAAGAATGTCTTTGTGTAATGTTTGGCTTTCAACCTAACTATGTGCATGTATCTAAAGATGTTGTTTATGTGCAAAACAATGTTGTCATTAATTCAATTTACCAAGTTTTTTTTGTTGGTGCCCAAAGGCTACATTGCATGGTTAATGTTGGAAGGTATCGAACTATTGGTGAAAGCTTGTAGAAGAATTTGTAAGATGTTTTTTGATGCTTGACATAGTTGCGTCTATTACAAATGTTGCTATGATGAATATTGAACTGAAGAATGAACCTAAAGATCAATTGATGCATTATCAATCTCCATAATCAACTTTTATTGATTTGAGCAATTCCTTTGACGAGGATGGGAAATGTTTTGTTAGAGATGGGTTGTTTGAAACATTAATTCCGTTCATTTCCGATGCACATTGTTCAGTTGATGGCCTTATGGAAACATTCATTTCAAAAGAATTCATCATCCACAACATTATTGTTTGTGTGATAACGATGTTTCACACCCCACATGCCTTTAATGAATTGAGGTCTTTAGACTATAACACAATGAGAATTGAAATGATGAATTTTCTCCTTGTTAGGTTTGATGTGGACATTCTATTTGAGTTTCCCTTTAATCCACAAACCAATGGGGCTTTCTAAGTAGATATAAGGCATGGACAAAAGATACGATGGACATGCTTGGTGCAAAGTGAAAATGACCAACATTAAAAATTGTTTTTGTTTAGGATTTAGAATTATTAAATGCTTAAGCCATCTATAGTGTTAAAAAAACTTTTGCACTAGAAGAAAAATAAATATTTTTGACTAGTCTTTACAACTAAATTTTAGTTGCAAATGACATTCACGACTAAAATATCATTAATCACTTTGGATAAATTGCATGTTATATTAGTTGCAAATGACAAGGGGTATTAGATGAATAAAAAAGTCAACAAATACAAGTTCATCTTTTGACTCCATTGTATATGTATTGTCACATGTGATTAAGATATAATTATTTTGGTCATAATTGAAAACAAATGATGTGATGCCACATGTCCCAATATTTAATTATTTAAAATATATACATTATTATTGTTTTGAAATAATTTAAGATGTTCAATTCAAATGTTTGGATGATTTCATATTATGATACATGGCCCAATGTAAATATGCCATGTGGCATTTAAAAATGAATTTAATATAAAATATTAATATTAGGTCGATAAATACCTAGGTAGGTATATAAGTAGATGCTTACAAACCTAGGCTACATACCTACCTACCTACTTGGGTAAAAAGGTAAGTAGGTAGGTAAATCCTACTTTCTTAATATAAATATCTACTCGTATAAATAGGTACTTAGATAGGTAGGTACATAAGTCAACCTAGGTGGGTAGGTCAAACTAAATATCTACCTAATTAGGTAAATAAGTAGTTTGGGGAGTTACGTAATTTAAAATTGTGCATAATTTGTTTTTTTGTTTTAGGTTAAACCTTTTGATTGGCTCATCCCATGTGCAAATTTTTTATATGTGAAATTGGATGACCACACCCTTTGTTTATATAATGTTCAAAATAAGAATGGAGAATAAACAATATAGAATAAATTTTAAAGTTGTAACTTCATCACAAACTAAGTTGTAATTCCAAAACTTTCCTCATTATTTTTTTTTTTAGTTTTTTAGTTTATAAATAATTTAAGTACATGGTTCACTAAATAATTATATAATCATTTAACTAATAATTATGAATTAAAAATATATCAAAAATATAAACTATACATGAAAAATATTAAATATTCATTATCAATTATTTAAATAAATAATAACTTCTTCATATTAATTAACTAGCTATTTAGTTATTCATAATTTGTCAATACATAACTCATAGATAAATAAATAATTAAAATATTTAAAAATATTTTATAACTTTTAAAAATCTGGTCGAATTATATATAATATAATTACTGTAATTAAAAAATAAATTCTTAATTTTTTATAAAAATTTAATGTTAAGTTAGTTACTTAAATTACTATATATATTTATTATTATAAAAAAATTATTGGTCAAGTAATTATTTTTCTATTGGTAATAGTTATTACTATAAATACAATAATTTGCTAAATATATCATTAATTTTTATAATTACAAGAAAATTACCGTAAAAATATTTATCATGGATAAGTAATTAAATAATTAAAAAAATTAAATTATTTTATAATAATTCCTGAACTTAAAATCCTTACAATAATTATTTTAACTACATTACAATATTTCCAAAATTTTAATTTAGATTTTAGGTTATAAATTACAGATTGTGAATAATTATGTTCAATTAAAAAACAATTATGCATGCACTATGATTAATTGTTACTTGAATTAATTACAAGGATTTTAAAGTAATGTAACATTAATTATAGTAATTCATTTCTTTTACTGTAAGAATATACATTATATAATATAAAAATCAATGTTGTAACAATAATTATTTAATATAATTTATAACTAATAATTATAAGTTTCTATAAAAGTGATTTATTCTGGATAACACTAGTAAAAAAAAAACTTGAAAACTCAATATATAGTTTTTTGAATTGAAATATTAATTTCAGATTCCAAAAGGAAAATTCAAAAATCAACTTTTGGATCAAATAAGTCTTTTGAATTTAAATAAAAAAAATTTAGAATTGAAATATAAATTTTCAGACTCAAATAAAGATATATTCAAAATTGAAATGTCCATTTTTAGAGTCAATTAATAATTTTCTGACTTGAAATATTAATTTTGAGAATCCAAAATAATAATTCAGAATTGCAATTTCAACTTTCAAATAAAATAAGTTTTAGAAATTTAAATTAAAAAATTCAGGATTGAAAGATTAATTCTTAGAATGAAAAATAATAATTTAGAATTCAAATATCAATATTTAGATAAAAAAGGCTTTTGATTTTAAATAAAAAAGTTCAACTTCAAATAATGTTTTGAGGAATTGAAATAACAATTTTCAGATTCAAACATCAAGTTTAAAATTCAAATTATTTTCTTAAAGACTTGAAAGAATAGTTTTCAGAATTGAAATATAATTTTTCAGATAATTTTTTTTAAATAATTTTTTTATAAAGAATTCAGAATTGAATGATTAATTTTTAGATTCAAATAGATTTTTTCAAATTCAAATAAATAAAAAATAATTCCAATAAGAATTTTTAGAATAAAATGTCAATTTTCAAATTCATTTTTTAAATTTAGTAATTTAAAAATGAATTGCAACAATAATTTTCAGAATTCAAACATTGGTTTTAATGTTTTAAATATATTTTTGAATACAACTAACATTTTATAGAATTCATATTTAAAACTTCAAATTCAAATAACAATTTTTGGAATTCAAATAAAGTTTTTAGAATTGAAATGAAAATTTTCAGATTTGAATAACAATTTTCATATTCAAATATTGATTTTTACATTCAAACAAAATGTTTCACAATTGGAATAACAATGTTTAGACTCAAATAATGATTTTAAATTAAATTAAAAGAATTCAGAATCCAAATAAAAAATTTCAAATTCATATAACTTTTTTTAATATTTAAATATCAATATATTATATTCCAATATAATTTTCAGATCTCAAATATCAATTTTCATATTTGAATAATAAATTTCAGAGTTCAAATATTAATTTTTAAATTCATTATATGAATAATATACATACATATGCTTAATTAATAGACACACAAATATATATTTATGATACATGTAACATATCATAAATATAATAAATTTTAATACATACATAAAAATACACCCCTATGTCTTCATTAAATACTTTTAGGATGCAATTAATTTTGTGACTATTGTGATTAATGGGACATATCAATCTATTAATGGATGAAAATAAACTTCAAAACCATCCAATCGATAGGATGAAGTTTCCAATAATTGCATCATAGTTGTAAAAATGATCAAAATAATTGAAATTTGATCTTATCATTGTAAATATTCCCAAATTTAGTCGCAAATGACTATAAGTCACATGTAGTTGCCAAAAGAGTGGTTACATTTTGGCTGATTTTTACTAGTGTTATTTTGTGTTTAATTGTACACATGTTCATAATGAAGTCAATTAGAGCGATGATTCATTTCAAATTCTTGTTGTCGGTCAGATTGTTACATGCATCATTACACAAGGTCTATGGTTCTTCCCCCTTCTATGTGTAGATGAACATCTATTGCATGTGGTTCATTTTTTGTTCAATATTTCTAAAATAGCCATCCACCTTGGCACACATGTGCATTTTGTTTCTGATGGCAAGTGCATGGAGCCGCTCAAGGAAGTGAAAAATATGGTTGCAAAGGAGGTTTTGTGCATGCCCAATGCTACATCCTCCACAATGACCTTAGTTGTGAGCAAGACATTTTTGTTTTGTCACCTTTTCAATGAGAACGGGCAAAGGTATCATTGAGTTTCTAAAGGGTGATAAATTTAATGAAACCTTGTTAAAGTATGTTCCCTTGTGTCCCCCTAACATCCACAACTTCATTTCATTAGTCAAACATTGCTTTGTGAAAATGGGTTCTATTGATTCCATCTTGATGTTCAAGGCCTTTAGTCCTTCTGACTACATTCATGATAATTGTTTTCTTGACAACAAATTGGGCGAAAGGTTTATATTTTCAAAATGTTGGTTAAAGGGGACAGTTGTGGAATTCATTTAGTGAAACAAATGTAGCCTAGGGGTGATTTGGAGAATTCTTGGTTTATGTTTGACCATGTCAAATGTGTTCAAGGCTGATGATTATGGCTTGCCACATCTATGAACCAATCTATTATAAAATAATGTCTATTTTTATTTGCGATATGTAGTCTAAGGACATAGGAGCCCAATGTATATTTTGGCAAAAACTAAATGCAACTATCTTGAAGAAAGGTGTAACAAATCCCAATTTCAAGGGGTTCATGGTAGATAGTGCCCTTGAACAAATTGGAATGTTATTCATATTGATTATAAGAGTGGAAATCCCATTATGAAGGTGATTGACAAGGAGTGAACTTGTCTTTTCCATTGAACTCAATTGCTCGACATGCACATTAAACAACTCATTGTTTTCGAGTTCCAAGATCAACATAAAACTCTTTGTTACAAATTTAAGAATACAAAATCCTTAGAAGAAATTGATCTTCTTTATGTTGTAATTTGCTCTTAGTGGTACTCCTCTGGAGCTACTAGCGAAAGTGCAATTAAGGAGCTCTAATTGGTTGAGCTTTTGGCATTTTCGTGTGAGGTACTAAGGAGGATTCATGCTAGTGGTAAATTTTTTTGCACCATGCTTTCCATTGATGAAAATGTTTTGTGTTGTTTTCTTATTCCCTTTGTTCAATTTCATTACAAAAGTTATGTTATGTTTTTATTCCATTTCGTCATTTGAATGTAAAAATTCTCCTTGGAGGATGAGGCCGACATGCCCACTTGTAATCTATTGGAAATAGTCCATAACATTTGGCTCCAACATCTGGGAAAAGAGGTGCCTGCTTGTATGTTGCCACTTCAAATGACTACGTGCAACCTTTCAAGCAATCTGCATTGTACTATGTTTTCTTGTTGGTGGTCCTTCTGAGATTGGATCAGATAGGGATGAGTTGTGATTACACAGGGTTAGCCAATTTAGTGATCCTTCACAAATGGTGCCAATAGTTTCCAAATTTGCATTGCGTTTTTCAAATACATCGAGGATACCCCATTGGAAGTTGAAGAGGTATTTGGATCCACTAAACAAAGGCAAAATCTACCACTCATATAAAAAAACAATTTTCACAGGCCACGGGGCGTAGCCAACCAAAATAATGGAACCATTCATCAAAGGCCTTCCTAGTTCTCATTCACAATGGCAAGGAAATGTTGGAACACCTTTGTGTTAACAATGTTTGGTGCATTGAATGTTGTCTCCAAAAGTTGAATGCTTAATGTTTGGCATTGTAAAAGGTCACTAAACATTATTGTAAGGCAAAAATCATTTTGAAAAGAACAAATTATGGCATTGTTGTTATTTATTGTGTTGGTAATTGGAGTGTTATTAGAGGTGCGTCAATTTAGTTACACAAGTTATGGTTTTGCCATGACATGATCATAATCATTATGTTGGTGGCACAAGGAAGAAGTAGGTAATTGGTAGGTTGGTTGTGCTTTCCATACGGCTTATGCAAGAAAGGACAAATTTCATTCAAGATTAGGTGATGACATTGGAAGAAGTTGGTTTCTTCATCTTTGAAAAATCAAATTTTCATTCGAGAAATCTTTTTAGTGAAGATGCATCTATTTTTGTTAATAGATCAACATATGAAAATTCTTGGCCAAAGACTTGAAATGGGAAGAATATTTGTCATCTTTCAATTTTCAAGATTTCAACTCAACAATAAAACAAGTGGGAGGCCAAACATGTTTGTTTTGCATAGATCTTGCCACCCACCAATGTCTTGCTCTAGGTTATGGACGAATATATTGTATCATTTCAAGTTTCAATTGAAAATCGTAAACAATATGAAGTTACAATTGGTAATTTCGTTGCATGCACTTACATACATTTTGTGTCAATGTTACAAGCTCATTGGATGGTTGTGGAAAGTGAATGCATTGTAAACATTTATATTACATCTTACAAACTATGATGTTCTATGGTGTGATGGAAATGTCATTCATCATTTGACTTAGAGTTGGGACAAAGTTCATAAATTAATAAGTCGGACCAAGGCTACAAAGGTCAAGTAGGGAGATGTTTTCTTAGATAATTTAGTTAGTTTTGATTTTTTATTTCTCGAGAAGTTGAAGTCACTTTGTTTTTGGCTCAATTAAAACAATTTGAGTTTTGGCCAATAGTGTTTGAAATGATGTACATACCAATATATATATTCATTGGTCTTAAATATTTGTTAAATTTTTTTGTTGATTATTGTCTTCAATTACTTTTGATGAATGTGGGCTAAAAGAAAGTTCATTGACAAGTGCACGTTAGTTGTTCCAATGGGGAACCTCAATTCCAAATTGCAACAAAAACTTTGTTCATCTATTTAAACTTGTCCAACAAATAACATCTTTCATGATGTTTTCATCCAAAAAATAAATCCATTTGTCATTCATCCATTTGTACATGGTAAAATATTTTGCCACATCATCAAAGATTTTGTTTGACGTGACAAAGTATAGTGTTACCATATTTCGTTCAAGTCATCAAAAGATGTTAAAAAAATTCCATCTTGCTCACAGGCTCATGCTCACAATATAGTGTCGTTGGAGAATTTACATGATCTTTTCAAAAAACATGATGGTCAACTAGGCTCAATGTTATGATTTAATAGTGGTATAAATTTGACACATGTTGAACACCAAAACCTTACTAATTGCCAAGTTTTTCATTTTATGTTCTTAAATGCATATTCAACAAAAATAATCTTGAAGGATTTAATTCCCCATCTTAATCTAGAGATGAAATAATGAATCATTGATGATGTTTAGTTTGGAAGTGATACATTTGAAACAATTTGATATTTTTTGTGTTGTGGTTGTAAACTTTTGAAACATTTGTTTTGATTCAATGATGTGAATTGTTCATGGCGAACTCAAAATCTAGCTTACCTTTTCATAGCAATGTATTTTTTTAGGATATCCTTTCATAATTATGTCTTGTTGCACATTATGAAAAAAAGTCCGATCTCCAAAGATGTTATGTTTTTTCCTAGGATCTTACATGTAATTTAATTGTAATTTGGACATTGATGAAAATTATGTCATATAATAGAGTTATCCATAAAGTAACCCTCTTTTCACCTTGTCTTTGGGCCTCCTTTCACCCCTATCCCCTCTTTCAGTGGTATCTGCAAAATAAATACATTTTAATAAATCGCAGTACAAAGTGCTGATACTCAACATTTAATGCACAAGGTTTGGGACTAATTATAATAGTTGTACAATTAGGAGGAATGAAATATATGTAGGTAACAACAATATAGGTGTTCAAGAAAAATGAAATATAGGATGAAACTTAGTTTACCACCAAAATTGATGGTTTTCTGAGTTTCATCCCTTTTTGAATGTTAATGTATTTTTTTGCAGGTTTTCTTTTGAATCTCACCCTATGTATGATTAAACTCAGGGTTTGGATGCAATGTTTTTCTTACATTACGGATAATTCTAATGATATGAAAATAATAAAGCCATTCAATTCAAAGATGTTTATGAAACTAATAAAAAAACATTTTAACAACTTTGATATTTATTTTTGTCCATTTTTATTCTACTCATTTGAGTTTATATGCATGATACATAATAAAGGCAGACTGCAAAATTTCAACTTGTAATTAAAAAACATGCATTGAAAGTTCTAGGTTTTTTTCGTTGGTCAAATTCTTGAAGTCCATGCATTGGCAAGGATCCCCAACATTAATTAACATTAAATGAAAATTGTCCTAGGTGAGCTCAAGTATTTTCACAAAAGTGTTGCTACAAGTAGTGACCTAGGAAGTGTCTAGGTCTAGATGTGACTAATTTAATGATTTATTTTTAAAAAATGAAAAAAGATCCCTAAAAGTCATAATTTTTTTTTTCATGTTTTGAAAAAAATTGCCAAGTTGCAAAAATTTACCAAGTTAAAAAAAAACTGATTGAAATAAGTTGTTGGATAGGAGTATAGTTTATTTCATAATACCTAATAACATGATATTGAAGTAAATTAACCCAATTTTATTGTAAAAAGCCCTTCACATGTGAACTCTTTGAAACATGGTGAAGACAACTGGACAAATATTTGACAACAAGATTCTAAGATTTGGCACCATATTATCAATAATTCTTCTTCTTTTCAATCATTCCCACAAAACCCATATCATTTGGGAAAAAGAAGCCAAAACGCCATTCCCAGAGCATGAGCTGAGGTCTGATAAGCTCTATTAGGCACACCACTGGCAAGTGTGCACTGTGGATGTGCGTCACTGGCGGAAAATGTATAAATTAGTGTGACACCTCCTCCTCAAATGTGTGGAGGTTTAATTTACTTTGAAGATAACTGTGTGTTAAGTGAAGAAAAGTTTCTTCATTGTATTCAATGTTATACTAATTCTGAAACCCTCATCTACTCCAGATGTGAAGGGTACATAAGTATCGTGTACATGAATGTCAAAGGGTATTTAAATATCAATGGCATGTTTCAAAGTCAGCTATCCCTGAAAGTTTTTTAGTTGCAATGAATACTTGCCATTCAAATTTCAATCCTTTTTCCCCCAAACTTCTATCCCAGGTGAAGATTCTAACTATTGGATCTCCCATATAGGTTACTACAAAGGTGCAGGCGTAGCTTGCAATAAATCCTAAGTAAGGCTAAAGCGTCCTTGGTTTCAAACTTCAAAGGCTATTTAAATCTGGATGCTCAAGATCCGAAGACCCTTAAGGTTTGAGTGCTGCTAGCCTCATAACTTTCAATTCAAATTCAAATCCGCTTTGCCCCAAACTGCCCTTCAACTTCAAGGTTCTGAACTGGGTGGGATATGAAGCTTGGCAGGGAACGAACTGCGCACATGCCAACTATGGTGAAGGGTGACGCCCATGGCACTCTGTTTTTAAATTTTTTTTCCAGGGAGCCACTTTGATTGGCCCATCAAAAGCATTTATTGAACCTTGGATATATGCCCAAAATATAATCATGCCCAAAAACATTTTCCCTATTTTAACTGTTGTTGTTGGTTCCAACTTACCATAAGGGGGTCAGAGCCATTAATGAGCCTCTTGTTTGTTTATGGGTTTTACTTGTTTGTTTGTTTCTTGCGTGCTGCCTTGGACAAAGCACTGACATATGTCACTGTAGCTGTGGAGAAATAAAAAGCTGGAGAGTGATGCGGGGGTGGGGTCCATGGATGTACTTGGGGGGACATTTCCTTGCTTGAACCAAGGTCTTTCGTGTTTTCCTCTTGTTGTTGCTGTTTTTTTGTGTTCACATTCATTTTGGGTCTCTTTTTGTTTGTTTGTTTCCTTTGTTGTGGCAGTGTCTTCTTTCATGCTATTTCATGAGATTTTGGCTTGTGTTTTTTTCCCGTGGTTTTTCTTCTCCCCAGTCTGCTTCTCTGCCCTGACTGACCTCCGAGGAGGGGTTTTGAAGGGATTTTGTCATGTGGCTTTTGTGTTTAATGTGGTTACAGAATTTTCTTCTTCTTCTTCTTTAGCTTTGTGTTTTGTTTCTCAGCTTTTTTTTTTGGGTTGTTTCTTGTTCAGGGATAGCTGGAGGGAAATTCTTTGTGCTAGTAGTAGGAGTAGGAGATCTTGTGCCTTCGAGGAGTTGTTTCTCAAATGATTTGAATGCTGAGAGAGAATTTCATTTCCATTTTTTTAGGGTTTTGTTGCAAAGATGGTTTGATGATGAACAGGTTCTTTTAGGGTAAGTAGGTATTGTTTTGTTGTTTCTCTGTTCTCTGGATTAATTTTTCTTTTTTCTTTCTTTTGGGTTTTGCTGTTCACATAACTGAGTCCGAGGACTCTGATGCTTTTGTCGCCATTTCTTTCCTGTTTCTAGAAAACCTTGAGAGATTTCAGCGGCAGCTGAGAAAGCTTTTTCCAGCTGAATCCGTGTTCTGCTTTCATCGTTTCTGCTGAACTCTTTTTTGCATGTGGTGTGCTTTTCCCAGCAGCAAGCAGCAGCATGCAGAGTCATCTTTAGAAAGCTTCGTTGGGTAATCTCTGTAGTAGAAAAAAGCTTCAATCTACAGTCGACCAGTCAGTCATTCAGTCATGGAGGTCTTTGATTGAATACTTGCAAAGGTTGACTAGGGTTTTCACGCTCCTCTTCGTGTTCTTCTTCTTCGCGTTTTTAGGGTTTTCATGTCTCTACTGTGCGGACTGGTTTCGTGTTTTGTGGTTTAGGTCTGTGATTATTGCCAGCAGAAGCACACGTTGCTGTGTTTGTTATTGCGTGTTTTGCTCTTTTGGGTGTTCGCCGAATTCGAAATTTCCTTCCGTGACGAACTTCCACACTCCTCCTGCTCTCTCTCTCCTCCGAGTTTCTTCTTGTTGTGGGGGTGGATATGGAGTCGGCAACATCAGCGTTGAAATGCAGTGACATTCTGGGGGAAGACACACTTGTAAACATCCTGGGCTTGCTGCCAGCCAAGTCACTGGCGTCAGCTGCATGTGTGTGCCGTTCATGGAATTCAGCAGCCAGAGTTCTCAATGCCACACCACGCATGATGTCTGCCCTCTCCCTCCTTCCCGATCTCCAGGTACTTAGTTTTGAGTTCCTTTTCTTTTTTCTGAATCCCCCCTCGCCCACCCTCTGCAGTGGGCAACAGTTTCAGTTTCCTCTTCTGCAGGACTCAGAGCATCTCCAGTGGCGCTCAGTATGTGGCCCTGCACTGGAAATTTGGATGAGGTGCAGCAGTCAAATCCAGTGGATCCACTGGAAGGCTGGTGTGACCCTGGAAAAATGCACATCTTTCAGAGCCATGGAGTAGCCCTGGAACAGTCTAGTTAATATAGTCAAATCATATTTATTGACTGCTCCCTGTTTCTGAGCAGCTAGATAGTTTGATTGATCCAAGTGAGTTGCTACTGGTAGTCTCCCACCTATTTACAGGCCCAGTTTCAGTTTTATGGGTGGGGTTGGAAAAAATGTAAGTAATTAAAACTTGAATGTGAGAAATATTTTTGCAGGGCCACATACTGAGCACCACTGGAGATGCTGTCACTGATGACTCTGAATGCTCTCTTTGATGTCCAAAGTAGTTTTTCCCCTTTCAGTTTCTATTGTCTTCTGTGCTACTATGTCTGTCTGCCTCCAATTATTAAGTAGTTTGTTTTTTGTGCTTGTGTTACGGGCAGGGTCAGAGTTTGCCAGAGTTGGGAGTTCTCTTTTGTCTGTAAGGTTTTATGTCTGTCTAGGGTATGCTGCTGTCTCTAGAAAGGTCCATCACTTCTCTATTTGTTTTGGTCTTTTTTTCTGGCAGAGTGCAATTGATGCTGTGGTGGAGAGGGTGATGGGGGCCCCATTTCGTCCAGACTTTGCAATTGTTTTTGCAGGGCAGAAGTTCAGCCTTTCACGCATCTCCACACTTGTAAGCACATCCCCTGTCTTTTCCTCTTTTCTCTGCAATTTCTCCACATCCACTACTCTTCCAATTGAAGATTGAGATTTCCACATAAACAAAAGAGAAAGTGGGTGAGTTTTATTTCTGTTTCTGCTTGCTTCATCTTTGTAACAAGGACTGCATCTGACTCCACATTTGAATCTGGAGTACAATCAGGGCTGATAACAGCCCTTTTTGTTTCAGGGTTTTTATTGGTATCTTTGCATTTGTGTCTGGTGATTCTCAGATGAAGGCTTAGTCGTAGGAGAATTCAAAGACAAACTCCATCTGTCAATTTTTTGTTGCACTCCTGTAACCTTGTAGTATTGCCTCCACATTTTTTCATACTCCTGTTGATTGTTGTTTTATTGTTCTTTGTTCAAGTTCTTCAGTCCTTATCTGGAATACTTTCTTTGACTTCAAGAAGAAGTTTTGGACCTTGTTCTGGCTTTCCTAATCATGAGTGTGAAAGTTTTGCAATTCTCACAAGAGGTATTGTATTGATGAATGTTTTGGTTTCAATGCTGCAGCTGAAGGAGAAACTTGGGAAAAATCTGCCATTGATTGCTTGCCATGCTGCAGGAATAATTGGACAGGATGTTGCCAGTGGTGAGCACATGGAGGTAATCAATGTCTAACCTACGTTTGTTGCTCCTCCTTGCTTTCGTTTTTCCTGAAGTGAACTCTAGTCTGTACAAGACTAGTTCTGGGCACTGTCAACTTGTAGAGCACTTACAAGACAATCTGGTTGGTCTGGTGGGTATATGGAATCAGGTAAGCTGGCCACAGCCAGGGGCAGGAATGAGCAAGACACTGAGTCGCCGAATTGTGTCACGCCAGAATGGGCTTGTATTAACTGTGGGACGTGTTCCAGGACTCCATGTGCAGGCACTCTCCCTCTGCAATTCTTGTGGGGTTAGTCTGTTTCACCTCCTTACCTTCATTTGTATCAAGCTTCATGTATTAACTACATGTTATGTGTGACTAACATGTTTAATATGCAGGAGGTCTGTTGACAGTGGTAACCAGTGGACAAAGTAGAAAACTTTAATGGGAGTTCTTTGCTATACTGCACTGGATTCTATGTCTAATGTTGTGGTGTCTTTCATTGGCCAAGAGTTTCTTCTACTTCATCTTGCTCCCCAATCTTTCACAGCTTCCTTTGAAGTAGATTCATATGAGGAAGAGCTCTTCATTGGTTCTTCCTTGGCGCATCTTTTGCTGCTGAAGGTCTTACAAGTGGAAATGCTTCTGTCTGTAGTTCAATGGTCTCTGAGCAATAATGGTATTGAGTCATTTCTTTTTTCCCTGAAATACCAGAGTTACCCAAAATATGGTTCCATGTTGCCAAGCTGTGGTAAAAGGAGGCATGATGAGAGGAAAAGCAGAACTGAGGGTGAAAAAAATGTAAAAAGGGAAGAAGATGAGGAGGTATCTGTTTGAGAATTTGGGGTTCTTGAAGACAGTTGTTTGAAATTTCAGAGTTTCAAGAAGTAATTTGTTGGATCTGGTACTTTCCCATCTGTGGTGTTCTAGACACACGGAAGTATGGTATTGAATGCTTGTACTGTTGTTACATTGCAACTATATGTGGTTATTGAGACAACATTTGTTTGGTTATTTTACATGTTTTTCTGGGATTTCGCTCTGCAGTCGGATTGATATTTGATCTCTATTGTGAAACAAGAAAGTGGAATTGTTGTTGCAGGTGCCCTGCATCGTTAGTCCTCTACCTAGATTTCATCTCAGCTAGGTTTCAGCTGTAAATGATGTCACACCTGACCTTGTTTCTGTGCTTTTCTTCACTTACTTGGAAGGGTCTTTCTGATTTTGGCAGGTGGATGAGGTGGAGTCATTTGTTTGGCAAGCTGGGAGGACAGCACAGGGTGAATATAAACCACAACTTGTGAAGCAGATCCTACTTCTGGGAGTAAATATCCTCATCATTGATCCCTGTTGTTCTCTTGGGTTTGAAATGAATTAGTTCATCATGGACCTTTTTGTGCACTTACTTTTCATGTCAAGCTTCTGACCTTTTCTAGACCTATATGTATGATTGCTGTTCTGAACAGACAATCTTGACTTGCATTATTCAGTTTCCACTTGGAGCAGAAGAGTTAGAGACTTAAGGCTGTCTTCAGTGTTTTATAGGGTTTAGGGTTTAAGGTTTCTGTAGTGTTATTCCATTTTTTGTGCATGTAGAACTGGTGGATGTGCAGTTAGTTTTCAGGTTCTTAGTGTTCATTTGTTATCCCTTGTTCTTGTCACAATTCCTTAAGCAGTATGTCTACTTCAGAGCTAATAATCTGACTTGGGTGAAGTTTTGGATGGAGTACAGGACCCAAGTGCTGACATGATACGTGTCACCAAGAGGCTTGGTAAATATTCCTAACTAATCCTGGTTAGCCCATACTGTCTGAGTCACCAGCCTGTCAGATGCTTCAGCATTTTGTTCTTTGATGAAAGTCATGGGATTTCTGGGATTCTGTCAGTGACATTGATCATAAGTTGTTCAAACTTGCCACTTTTCCTTTGGAAAATGGATGTGTATTTAGATGCCAAGTCAAATGATAGAAGATCTACCAGGGTTTGGAATCCTTTCCCAATAATGTGGAGCATTGGCTGGGCACAAATGTAACTTTATTTGCCCTAATAATGAAGTTTGGGTTCCTGTTTGTTTAGGCTCTTGTCACTCTGTTCCTAAACCCTAAACTCTAGACCCTGTTCCTAGGAGAGTTTTTTCTTTTTTCTCTCAACACCTGCCATGTAGGCTTCAGAGATCATCCCTAATCTGTAGGTCTGTGAACGATCTTTTTGTACTTGGTTTTTTTGGAATTTTGGAGTTTCAACTACCTGGACAAAGATTCTTTCAGTTGGAGCATATTCCAGCCAAATGATTTTTTATAGGGTCTTCAAAGAGGGGGAGCTTTTTATAGCCCACTTGGTCCCTTCTGTATCCGCTTTGTATGCTTAATTGTGTTCGTTCTTTCTTCTTTTTGTTTTAGGTTTTAGGGTTTATGTGTTCCTAAATTCTCTGCAGAGATAGTTTTTCATCTGCAGATTGTTAACATCATGATATGGAGCTTGCATCCTGGTGTGATAGCACTATTTTGGGTTTTGTTTGCAGATCGAGCATTTCGTGGAAGATCAGTGGTGGTGGGAGGGTTTTCTGCACTGTCTCAGTCTGAGGGGGGCTCTCTTCTTGCACACTGTACTGCAGTCAGTTCCTCCCATCTTGAGCATCCACCACAACTTGAAGAGAAAGGTGCCCGGAAGAAACTTCCGGAGCGGACAAACAGCCAGCGGGCCTGCAAACGGAAGGCTCCAGAGGAGCCCCCAGTGCTTGTTGTCACCTCGGATTCATCAAATGCTTCAACTAGTAAGGTGACGGTGACATCGGCATCAACATCAGCAAGTAGCCGCACATCGAGTGGCAGGAGTCACAAAAGTGATGGAACTCTGCATCAGGACGTTGTTGCACTTGTGTTCTCTGATGCAGATGCTTCATGTAAAGGTAATCCCTTGGTCTTGTGCTGTTCTGTTTTTCTAGCATTGAACCTCCAATCTTGACTGGGAACCATAGAGTAAGTTCCCAAAACTTCGGAAATTACTGGTGGCTCTATGAGCCCTTTGGCCTTTCCCTACTTGTCTGTGTGCTTGATGTTAAAGATGGACAGATGATAGTCATGATCTTATCACTCTTGTGGTGTAAATCTTAGTGTTGGTGCATGGATCTAGGACACATGAATGCAGTTGACATCTACAGCCTTGGCTGAGAGACTGATATGGTGCCATTTCAATGTCGTTCATCCAGAGGTTCCCAGAAAAAATGTTGATTGCATGGTGGGCACTGGGGGTGGACTGGCGGCAATTGGCCCTCTTTACACTGTCGTTTCTGTCCGCCAGACGAAGGATCCTTTACTGCAGGAAACCACAACCTGGCTCACTTGCATGAAGGAGGGCGATGACAAAGAGCTTGACGGCAATGCTATGTTTGAAGACCTCAATAACCAAGTGTGTTATCTTGGGTTCTGCATACATTTCATTTGAAATCTGTCTTTTCTGGGCACCCCTTGAACTTCTGCCTTATCTGCATTTTACGCTAGGACTTGCTACTAGAGAGCAAGGCTTTTATTTTGTAGGCAGCCACACTTGGCAGCTCTGATTTTTGCACCTTCTTCTTTTGCCATTAGGAACCTTGCACCTGATTAATACAAGGAAGATTTCTGTGTAGAGGACACATGCACAAACATGTCAAGTATCTGATTGCACAAGATTTGACATAAGATTTGTGTTGGTATACTTGCAGATAAGTAGCAAAGGATTATTGGCAGCATATGTGGGGACCTGGAGACCTCCACGACGCCATAAACGAAGAGTTCACTCTGAAGACACTATGGGCTCATTCTCCCTTTATGAAGTTCAAGGGTATGCCTTGCTCGTCTCCTGTTCTTCTCTTCCCATGTCCTCTATCCATGTCTCAACTCTGAACATATCTGTTACTTTTGGACTTATGATCTTGTTCAATCAACCACCACTATAAAGAAAGTTACCTCTAACTAGAAAACAGTGTGCAATGCCTGGTTTAGTTAAATCACAAAGTGGTTGAGGTTGGACCTAACTATCTGAGTGACTACAGATGGCTTGTCTAACTGTATGACAAGATCTCCTGGATGTGAGCTGTTGTAGACATGGAAGTCCAGGCATTTTGACTGTTGGCTCATTTTTGATTCTGGTTAAGTCATGAAACCATCCTGGATGGCTTAACAGCATACAAAATGGAGGAATGTGACAGTAAGGTGCATAGTGCATACATCTGAGGATTAGTGGTGGTGGACCCCTTGTGCTTTAATTCAATCCATAGACTGCTGGTGAATGTAGATAGTACAGAGAGAACCCATTAAAAAAAAAACATTTTTGCTGGGTTTTGTTCACATATTTTTATTTAACTAAATTCTTACTTCTGGCTGAAAGTTAGAACAAAGATTGCTGAGGGGGCAGAATGTTTTTCTGCAACTTAGGTCATACAAACATGAGGTGAAAAGCTTTCTAAGATGATTTCATATGATTTCATCCTTGGAAGCTTATTAGTCATATCTTTGCAAGTATGAAAAAATAGTAAGGATGTTTCAACATCCACACAAGCATGACAATGAGATAAGTTAGTGGGAGTCTGTTTTACAGTGCGGATGAGGAGTATTTGCTGATTGGTGGAGAGGGTGTTCGAACTGGAGATACCCTCCGATTCTATGTCTCTGATCCAGATGCTGCCCGGATACAAAGCCAGTGCATGCTCAACGAGGTCAAGAGGTCACTGGAGGAGGGACATGCCCCTTCTGGTAAAATCAAATTGGAAGAACAGCAAAGACAAAGGCCCCAACCCAGCCACCCCATGGATGAGGCATCAGGACCTTCAAGGAGAAGGCGAGTGTTTGGAGGTTTATTGTTTGCTTGCGCGGGGCGGGGTGAGACTTACTTTAGTGAAGCAAATGTGGACAGCAATACCTTCTTTGGGAGGTTCCCTGACACACCCCTCACAGGAATGTTTTGCTTGGGTGAGATTGGGCCCCGTTCTGTCCTCCCTTGCGAGGATGGAAGCACTAATATTCATAGGCACATGTCCATGGAGCGGGGAAGAAAAACAGACCTCAATGTTTTCAGCTCCATGTTTGTGGTCTTCTCACATACTTCATAAAGACAAAGAAATCAAAGAATCAGAAATAATTAAACACACATTGGGAAGCTGACAGCTTTTTGAATCATGGAAAGCTGTTTTCAGAGGCAGAATTCCCTTCTGCCATGGTAGCATTTGCAGAGTACTTGAAAGTACAGAGAAAGTTTGTTTCTCTGTTGTGCTTGGTTGATTCTCAGTGTTAATTTTCAGATGCCTAAAGATTTGCACTGAATGCAAATTCCTGGGTTTAGCATGCTATAGGAATAGGCTTTTTCAGAATGCTGTGGCTCCTTGTATTCCCCTTCTGAGTCAAAGACTTCAAAATTTCTTGATTGACTATGGGTGGGACTCTTCTGTGCCAGGTTCCAAACCTGAGAATTGTATGTACAGGAAATGGATGGTCAGTTGATTGTTTGAAGTACATGCAGTGTTTTCATTGGCAGCTTGACCACTCTTTGGTTATAAGAAGGCTCAGTTGGATTGTAGGAGATTTACAATAGATAAATAAATGGACAGCCATTGTGATTTACAACAGTCAATAATGCTGGTTGTTAGTGTCTGTGGGCAAACCATTTATTTATCTAGTAGTCACATGTTTTCCAACCTATTGTCTCTATATAGGACTTACTTTCTATAAGGTTATTTTCACTCATTTTGATGTTATTTTGTTGTTTTCATATGCATGATACAAGATATAGAAGTGCATATTCTTACTTTTTTTATTTACTTCACTATCCTGCTTCTACCCTAACAGGTTGTTTGTTGATCAATTCCTTCAAGTGGTGAAGTTTGGTTTGCACGAATGGTTTCATCATCCTATGCATGTTGCCCATGTTTTACATCCTTTTTGGTGACCTAATAATGGAACAGCCAGAACCAAGTCAGAACTTTGTTTTACATCCTTTTTGGGGGAAATCCCCAAAAGTTAGGGGAATCCCAAAAATTTCTCTAGAACTCATAGTAAATCCTATTTAGAAATCCTTATTTAAGTTAATCTAATCAACTAATTTTCTCGTCTAAAAACATGCACTTCAAGAATCAGTAATAAGTTTTCGGTAATAGAAAACTGGTAGTAGTTTTCAATAATAATTTTCAGTAATAGTTTCTGGTAATAGAAAACCAGTAGTAGTTTTTGGTAGTGGTTTTTGGTAATAGTTTTTGGTAATGATTTCTGATATTGATTTTTGGTAGTAGTTTTTAGTAATGATTTTTGGTAGCAATTTTCAGTAGGGATTTTCGATAATATTTTTTGGTAATGATTTCTGGTGGCAATTTTCAATAGTGATTTCCGGTAGCAATTTTTTACCTTTAACAGTTGTATAAGAACAAAGCTTGTTTCAAATTAGTTTTTCAAATTTTAAAGCTGGTCATGTGTAATGGGATGGTTTGCTTGAGTATCTTTGGCGGAAGAGTTGTCAGATATGTTTGCCTTGTATGTGTAATCCTAATGCAGTGTAATGACTTTGTGTTTGGAAGTTTTCTAAACAAATTGCTTGTTTTTTAGGATAATTGTTGTGATGGATCCTTGTACTTTTCAAGAGAATAATTGTAAGGTGTTCAAAATCATTTTGCATGATCTAGAAGGAAATTGGTGTGAGATGATGGCTTTTAGTGTGTCTCAACATGCTTATGGTGTTGTGACCACAAACGTAGCATCTGAATTGGCTAAAGCAGTTCTAATGATCATGGAGTAAATAAAAAGAAGTGAAATGTTTTATTTACTTAATATTTTTAAAATCATTATGCATGGATGGTTTAACTTGAATTATAATGCACATTGAACATTGGTTTAATTTTAATATTTAATGTCTAGCTAAATTGACTCAAGTCCATTGTTATGCGTTGCACCATACAACTTGATTGCCCCCAAGGTTTGAAGGGTTTTGATTTGAAATTTGTGGATTTCACAAACATATTATTATTAAGTTGTCATAAATTGTTTTGTAATTTGTATGCATTTGGCCTGGTGGTCACCATGCACCAATCCCCTTGTTTTTCAATGGCTTTCTTGAAGTATTGTTACCTTGCTTAGTGGTCACCTAGTGTTTGTTGGAAACAAATATGGATTTTTCTTTATCCTACAAACTAATTAGAAAACCGATTATTGAAAGCACATGGACATTTCACCAACAATTATTAGTTTTAGTTCTAGATAGCACATTATGTTGTGGTAGTTATGTATTTCATTTTGCTAACACATTTTGTTGTTGTTTTATATCAATGTTTCCTTTGGGGTGAAAACACATTACAAGGGTGTAATCACAGTCCTATGAGCCAAAATGGGTGTCAAATTGCAAAAAAAAAAAGAAAAGTCAAAATTGGATAAATATTTATTTTTTGTCCTTTAAAGCTATGGTAATCATGGCAAGTTATTGTTTTTTCATTCATACGAATTTCAAAGAATTCAAACCAAAAATTCATTTGATGAAATTTTTAATTTAAATTTTGATTTAAGACTTTAAAAGTGAACAACAACGCATTGAACAAGAGTTAATTTTACAAAGGATTATCAAAAGGACTCATATAATAAAATGCATTTGATAAAAAAAGAAAGAAAAATGATAAAGACTTATTAACCACATTAAAAAAACACCCATTAAAAAAAAATGTGGAATTCTAAAACTTTAAAAATTCAAAGAACTTTTCAAAATTGATCCAAAATTTTAAAATTTCAAAAGTCCTTTGCCACACATAAATGGGATAAAATGTACATGATGTGTTAAAAAAAAGTTAAATTTGTTATACAAGAAAACATAAAAATGTAAAAAAATAAAAATTGAATATGATTTGAAATTATTATCATTTTCAAAGACAAAACATTGAATTTACAAAGAATTAGGACATTTTCAAAAATTCGTATTTATTTAAAAATGATGAAGAAAAAAACATGTCATGTATTTGGATAAATATAAGCATTTATTATAAATTTTTTCCAAAAACAATTGTTATTAAATTCATTCGTATGAAAAAAAAATAGAAAAAAAATATAATATTTGAAAAAAGTAATGATGTTGGTTCATTGTATTTCGTTTGCACCCATTGGGGGGGCCACTTTGGGCATTTTCATGACATGTATGTAATGTATATTTCTACAAAACATGTTGCATTTAATTTTGGGTTTCACTTATGGTGTCTAGGATTGATATTTTGATTTTCACAAAGTTAATGATATTTAATATTATTTGAAAAAATAAATTTAAAATACTATATTAAAAAATAATGGATATATTTATAATATATGTAATATAATAAAGTTTGTTTCTATTTTTGGATTACACTAAGTTTGGGTTTGAATTAGTCAACCAAAAAATGTTTGAAATTAAAATTTTAAAAATAACCCACTTCACATATCTTATCATCTTCCATTTGAAAGTGACAATTTTTCACAATGTTAATTTATCACATATGTATGGCCATCGACCCCAAAAACATCCATTTGTGATATGATAATTATCAAACTCTTCACATGGTTCACAAACTTATTCCAATCATATGGAATCACAATGTTTAATAGATACTACAAATTTCATAAAGACTAAAAATCATTTCAATCATTTTTTGAATATATTTGCATTTTAAAATACATAGTGACATACATTTTTTTGCCACAGATTGTTAACAAATAGGAGATCTACTCAAGTGCAAACATAAATCTTTATTGAAAGGAAACAAAAATAACACAAAATATAACATCAAAAACTCTCCAAGGTTCTTGTCAAATGAAATACACAAACTTGTGCAATGAAGAAAAGAGAGCCAAACCATCAACACCAAGGTATTTAACGAAAAGACCAAACCATAAATAACCAAACTAATATAAATAAAAATAATAATTCAACCTTGTGGAAGTAACCTAATTACTTTTTTTATTCCAGTAATTAATAAAACTTAACTAGTTGAGTTTGAATTCTCAACACTCCCCTTCAAGCTCAAATCCACTTCTAATACACCAAACATTTTTCTAAACCTCTTTAGCTTGTCTGTACCTAAAGCCTTTGTGAAAATGTCAGTAACTTGATTTTTAATACTAACATGAATAAGCTTAATTTCTTTTGCTAGAACTTTTTTTTCTAATAAAGTGGTAGTGCATTTCAATGTGCTTTCCTCTTAGCATGATAGACCAGGTTGTTAGCAAGTAGTATGCTATTGATGTTATCACAATAAATGACAACAGGAACATCCATTAATTGTCCCAAATCTGAGAGTTGTTTTTGTAACCAAATTACTTCACATGCAGCAATTGTTGCATTTCTGTATTCTACCTTCGTGTTTGATACTGCAACTGTTGGTTGTTTTTTACTATTCCAATTAACAACACCACTTCCAAAAGAAAACATGAAACCACTGGTCGATCTTCTATCTGAAACATTGTTAGCCCAATCAGCATCCGTGTATCCATGTACTTATAACTATTTCTTGGCTTCATAAAAAATTCCACACTGCAAAGTACGTTTTATGTACTTTGGTATGCACCTCACTGCATCCAAATGTGGCTTTCGTGATGTTTGCATGAATTGACTTACCATTCCAACTGCATAATTCAAATCTAGCCTTGTGATGGTCATGTAAATCAAACTGCCCACTATGCGTTTGTACATAGTGGTATCTTCCACAAGGTCTCCTTCATTTGCACTTAATTTCACATTTTGCTCCAATAGAATTGAAATGGGTTTGCAACCCGTCATCCCATATTCGGATAATTTGTTCAAGGCATATTGCCTTTGTAGTAACCATATCCTTTTAGGGGACTAGATGACCTCAATGCCAAGAAAGTAACGCAACTTTCCCAAATCCTTCATTTCAAACTTTTGTTTCAAAAGCTTCTTCAAATCAGAGATGTTTGCATCACTATCTCTTGTGATAATCAAGTCATCAACATAGATGACTATGACTACAATCCCATGATTTGTCTTTTTCACATATAGTGAAAAATCTGCATTGGATGTTTGAAATCCACTTATGACAAGATACTGACCTATCTTGTCTAACCAAGCTCTAGGTGCTTGCTTCAAGCCATACAAAGTTTTTTTCAACCTACAAACCAAATTAGGATGTGTTTGGTCCACATAACTTGGTGGTTGTTCCATGTACACTTTTTCATGTAAATCTCCATGAAGAAAAACATTCTTTACATCCATTTGATGTAAAGACCATCCTTTTGTTGTTGCCATAACAATGATTGCTCTTACAGTTGTCATTTTGGCAATTAAACTATAGGTCTCCTCATAGTCTATGCCATAAGTTTGGGCATAACCTTTGGCAACTAATCTTACTTTGTATCTGCTCATAGATCCATTTGCATTGTGTTTGACTTTGTACATCCATTTACACCCAATTGCTTTTTTGTCCTCTGGTAAAGCTACCAATTCCCAAGTAGCATTTGCATCCAAAGCCGCCATCTCTTCATCCATGGCATTGTCCCATTTAAGGTTTCCAACCGCTTGTTCAAAACAAATGGGTTCAACCTTTTGTATAACTTTCACCATGTATGCGTAATGATGAGCTACAAAGCCATCATATGTGTGGGTCTTTATACATGGTACTTGATTCGTGTGGATCTTCGTACTCCACTGTTGTTGTCAGGTGTTTTCAAAACTTTTTTGGCCATTTGAGCTCTAGGAGTAGTAAGTGAAGGGATTTTTGATTCTTCACCCACACTCTTATCTAAATCACTTGACTCATCATCTACATGAGGATTTCTAGATGATGTTTGAGAACTATCATGTACAATGTTTAAAGATCTTAATTTTCATTTCCATGGAGTGCTACTGGACCCATTAATTGAAGACTCTTGTGGTCCACTTATTAATTGTGATTCTTGTTCCACATTTGATGAAACATCACCATTTCTTGTTTCTCCATCTTCTGCTATTTTTAGTGGTGAGTACCAATTAGTCATCTCATCAAACACAACATTTCTACTCACTTGCAACTTTTGAATGGAAGGATTGAAGCATCTATATCCTTTTCATTTTGAAGAATATCCAATGAAAATACATTTCTAAGCTTTTGGGTTTAATTTTGATCTCTTATTGTTAGGAACATGCACGTATGCAATGCAACCAAACATTCTGAGGTGTGAAACATTGGGTTTCTTGCTTGTGAATTTTTCTTCAGGTGTCATGGCATGAACTACCGTTGTGGGTGTTCGATTCATGATATAAACTGTAGTTGCTACCACTTCAACACAAAAGTAATTTGGCAAATTCTTTTCATTCAACATGGCATCTGTTATTTCTACAATGTGCCGATTTTTCTTTTTAACAATTCCATTCTGCTGTGAGGAATAACTACATGAATACTTCTTTTGAATTCCATGCTCCTTCAAGTACTCACTGAATTCATTTGAAAAATACTCTTCCCCTCCATCGGACCTTAGGCATTTGATGTTCACACCCTTCTCCTTCTCCACCATTACTTTGAAATTCAAAAAATGTTGAAACACTTCATCTTTGTGTTTCATGAAGTAGACCCACACCTTCCTTGTGTGGTCATCAATGAAACTCACGTAGTATTTGCATCCTCCAATGGATTCTATTTTCGTGGTCCACACATCTAAGTGGATCATTTCCAAAGGTTTGGAACTTACATGAGTTGTTTGAGCTGGGAATGGATGCTTAGCTTGTTTCCCCAATTGGCATGCTTCACAAACTTCTGACATCACCTCTTCTATTCCAAATTTGGGAAGACCTCCAACAAAATTTTGTTTCTCCATTAATTTAAGATGTTGGAGATTAACATGGCCAACCTGCTTGTGCCAAATTCCAATGTCTCCAGCTCCTTTTTTATGTGTGAATAACATGGAATTCACCTCATGTATGTTCACATCCAAGGTGAACATTTGTCCATTCCTTTCCCCTTTTGCAATCAATTTGCCTTGGTTTTTCATGTCTTCCACAAAACATCCATTTGGGTTGAATGTCACATGTAAACCTTGTTCCACCATTTGGCCTATGGAGACCAAATTTTTGTTATGGTTGGAACATGAAGTACATCTTTCAGGTATTTTGTTTGTTCATCTTGCATGGACAATGGCACCTTGCTAATTTGTGTGATGGGATGTGTAGTGTTTTCATTAGTTTCCACAAACCCTGGTGTTTTCAAATCCTTTGTGTCTCTAAACCATTCTCCATGAATAGTCATGTGGTTTAAAGCTCCATAATCCACATATTAGACATTATTATCTTATACACCTCCTATCATTGAATTTGCCATGTGTTGCATCACAAACAATTATTCATCACCTTGATTATTAGTTGATGCATAATTCCCTTGTTATTGTTTTCCATTTCATGCATCATGCTCCCTTTGATAACAGTTCTTTGCCATGTGCCTAGGTTTCCTGCAATAGTAACAATTTGAGTCATTATTTGGTTGTTGACCTCGATGACTTCCACAACAACCTTCATGACTTCCTCGACTTCCTCTTCCTCCAAAGTTTCATGGTCCACCTCCATGAGCTTGACCTTCATGTTGATGATGTCCACCATGCGAGATTTCGTGTCGACCTCGAAATGAGGTTTTACCACCTCTACCTCTACCTCTATTAGTATTTGAGTAGAAAGCATTTTCTTGTGATCCTCCATTGGATGAAGTACCAACAATTATCATCTCTTCACTTATAAGTAATGTTATTAAGTCTTGGAAATCGGGAAATGTTTCACGAACTACAATTGAAGTACGAAACTAGCTATAGTCTTTTCCAAGTCCATTCAAGGTGATGGCCATTAGATCTTCATCCTCTACAAGGGCTCCTATAAATGCAAGAGCATCTGCAAGGTTTTTCACCTTTGTAAAATAGTCATTGATGTTCATCTTGTTTTTCTGTAGATTATGCAACTCTTGTTTGAGTTGCATTTTGCGAGCTTGTGTATTGGTGCTATACATTTTCACCAATGTATTCCAAGCTTGCTTGGGTGATTTTGCATCTTGAATATGCACAATCATGGAATCAGACACACTCATAGAAAGCCAATACAAAACTTTCCTTGCTTTTTCATGCCAAGTTTTATTGGCTTGAATTTTGTTGTTGTGTGGGGTTTTTCTGGGAGAAGAGGTTCTTTCTCATCATTAGTTATGAATTTTTAATAGCCTTTCCCCATCAAGAAATTCATAATCCTAAATTTCCACACTTGGAAATTGTTCTTGTCTAGTTTTTCAATTGCAATTTGAGAAAGACCGTTCGCCATCTCTCAAGGCACCACTTAATGTCTTCTTAGGGTTTCATAAATGATTTTAATTATTTCCTTGGGTTTCTAGGATTAGGATTAGGGTTTTCCTTCCTTAGGTTTCTAGGATTAGGGTTAAGGTTAGGGTTGAATAAGATGGACCTTGCATGTATGTATGTCTTGAGTATTATACGAAATTCTATACTATACATGGGTTTTATGTATATGTATCTTGTATAATATTTCGTATGGTATTAAGTACATGATTACATACCACACTTTTGTATGAAGGTCTTGATAATGTATTTGCACTTCTCAATTTTCAAACTCCTTCCTTCAAGTTCTCCCAAGTTGTATTTGCTCCATTTCAAAAATTTGTTTTGATGTTTTCTAAAAACAAACTTCTGTCACAATAACTTTGTAAAGCTACACCACTCACATATGACCTTGAATCAATCTAAAATTTTGGTGAAACATGAACAACTATATCTATTACTATCTTTCAAAATTTCACCTAATAAAATGAGAGATCTTGTTACTTCTTTGAAGTCACCTCAAATTGGGACTTGAATACAAAATGACTTACAACTTGTTCTTAGAAACTCCAAACTCCTTGAGATTTTGGAAGATACATTAGATATATGTCTTCTATATCTATTCAAAATTTTAACTCTATTGATGATGACCACAAAGAGTTATCATTTTAAAAAGAAACTGACTTCAAAACCGAGTTTAAGACTTATGTTTGGATCTCTCTCAATACATATCCAAATGACATGAAATTTTCTTTCACATATATATTCCTTTATGATCTATAAGATCCAAGTTGCAGATCCAAAAATGCTCAAACAAAGGAGATATGACCAAAAAACAAGATCTGGCATAAAGTTTTCAAAGGCTTATAACTCTCACAAACCATATCTTTTTCTTTTGAAAATTTCATTATAGAAGTGTTTTATAGTCTTTTATAATCTTTCCAAGTTTCACTCCAAGATCTTTTAGTAGATCTAGATCTAGATTTAAAGATTTGACTTCCACAATTTTTGATATGTTGAAATCCTCTCACCTTTTATTTTTTATTTTTTTTCTCTTCACATTTTTTCCTTTCCACGTTTTTCTTTTGCACTTGACAAACTCCTATGATATCATTAGAGACTCTCAAGCTTTAGTTCTACAGACTTTCACTAGAAGAAAAACATGTATTTTCAATTAGTTTTTGTGACTAAATTTTAGTCGCCTAAGACAAGTCGCATGTGATAAACTAGTCGCAAATCACAAAGGGTATGAAAGAAAAAGTCAACAAATACATTTCATCCTTTGACTCCATTGTATACATATTGTCACATACGATTAAGATGCAACTATTTTGGTCACAATTGAGGGCAAATCATGTGCTGCCACATGTCTTAATATTTGATTATTTAAAATATACATTATAAAATAATTATTATTTTGAAATAATTTAAGACGTTCAATTCAAATATTTGGATGATTTTACATTATGACACGTGGCTCAATGTAAATATGCCATGTGACATTATAATTTTAATTTAATAAAAAATTAATATTAGGTTGGTAGGTACCTAGGTAGGTACATAAATATGTGCCTACAATGTTAAGCTACCTATTTACCTACCTATTTAGGTCAAAAAGTAAGTAGGTAGGTTCTACCTTCCTAGGTTAAATACCTACTCATATAGGTACATACTTAGGTAGGTAGGTACATAGGCCGACCTAGATGGCTAGGTCAAACTAAGTACCTACTTAGTTAAATAGATAATTAAGTTAAGGAGGTAAGTATTTTAGAATTGTGCATTATTTATTTATTTGTTTTGGGTTGAACCTTTTGATTAGTTCATCCCATGTGCACTAATTTCATAATGTGAAATTGGATGGGCACACCTCACGCGCTCCCAAGTCCCTTGTTAAACTCACTTGAGGGTCCAACTATGTAGAGTTGTGAAAAGTGAGGACTTGGAGCTCGCTCCCGACTTCCAGCACTAAAAGGGGGGTAGAGGGGCGTGTTAGAAGTCTCGGGATTAAACTAGGAAGAGGGACTAGATTATCACGTTCGAATCTGCATCGAAAACCAACCACAAGAGGGTTAGTTAGCATTCGGGAACACCCTTGGGTGTTGGGACAAGCCACGGGCACTTTCACACACAAGACTCACCACGGCCCGGACTGGGGGGAAGCCACCACCTTCCCCGATATAGTATACTCTGTAGCTCTCTGCCAAGGCTACATCCAAGTGGCTCTTTTTCCCGGGACTCCCAAGTTGGAGTCTCGAAATTGTCCCGGGACTTTGGATGTTCGTAGCTCTTCACCCCGAACTCGGATCGGGATGAGGTTTGAACCAAAGTTGTATCTTTCGTCGAGAGCTTTTCAACGCCATGTTGCACTCCTTGAGGCGACGTCGGGAAGAGGTCGATTCCCGACTTTTAGTGGTCGGGAGTCAAACTGCCAGTTTGACTCCCGGCCCTTCTTTTGCCCATAACTTGGGCTTCAGATGTCCAAATGGCCCATGCGAGGCCATTTTGGGCATCTACACTTCAAGAACTTTTCATTGATATAAAGAACGCAACAATGCAAGGAGATTTGACCCCTCAAATCGTCTTCTGAATTTTCAGGAGTCGTGGAGGACTCCAAGTCTCCCATTTTTGGGAGTGTGAGTTGCATTCTCACACTTAGCCCCAAAGTGGGGTTGCGACAACACCCCTTTGTTTATATAATGTTCAAAGTAGGAATGAAGAACAAACAATATGGGATAAGTTTTAAAATTGCAACTTCCTTACAAACTAAATTGTAATTCCAAAACTTTCTTCATGCCTTACTTTCTTAGTTTTCAAATTTTTTAACAATTCAAATATTAATTAATTAATTAATAATGATTAAATTTACATATATTTAAATTATAAATTATATAGTACAAATATTCATTATTCATTATCAATTACTTAAATAAGCAATAACTTTTAAATATTTAACAAACTAGCTTTTTAGTTACTCACAAGTTATTAATGCATACCTCACAAATAATTAAATAAATAAAATATTTAAAAATATTTTATTACTTTTTAGAATCTGATTGAATTATATATAATATAATTAATGTAAAATTAATTTAATGACTATAATTTCAAAGTTAAAATTTTAAAATATTTATTTCAAAATTATAAGTAATGAATTAACAATTGTTATTAGAAAGTAAATTCTTACACAAATTGTTTAAAATTATTATTCAACTAAATACATTACTTACTGTATACTTACATTTATTGTTGTAAAAATTATTATAGGTCAAATAATTATTTTCTCTTGGTAATTATTAACTATAAATACAATAATTTGTCAAACATAATATTAATTTTCATAATTACTGTAAATTTACTATAAAATATTTATCAAAAATGATTAAGCACATAATTTTTTTAGATAATATTATTATATAATAATTCGCGAAATTACAATTAGTAAAAGAATTATTTTAACTACATTGTAATTTTTCCAAATTTTTAATTCAGGTTTGAAGTTATAAATTAAAAAGTGCGAATAATTATTTTCAATTATAAAATAATTATGCACATACTAATTAATTTTTATCTGAAATAATTACAATGATTTGAAAGTAATGTCACATTATTTACACTAATTAATTTCTTCTAGTATAAGAATATAAATTATATAATATAAAAATTTATGTTATAACAATAATTAGATTTAATAAACATAATCATTTATAATTATTTATAAAAGTGATTTATTATGGATAACACTAGTAGAAAAAACCTTTGAAACTCAATCAATAATGTTTTGAATT
>Ga0209611_10000042_pt1 | contig 122207 bp, 97 predicted proteins | sample S1TSphgellanicum_3_FD_187693 | JGI IMG/M metagenome (GOLD analysis project Ga0209611, IMG submission 187693) | Host-associated microbial communities from peat moss isolated from Minnesota, USA - S1T2_Fc - Sphagnum magellanicum MG (SPAdes) (version 2) | ecosystem: Host-associated > Plants >... | reverse complement strand
TTTTTTTTTTTGCTTTATTTCCCCTTTAAAATGATAGTAATTGTAGTTTGATGTAAAATATTGTAGTTTTCACATTAGTTATTATATTTATTTTTGTTACATTTAGAACTTTTTTTTTGAAATATTGTAGCTTGTTGGAAAATAATTGTCACAAGACAATTGTGCAATAGTTTATAAGTCATCTAATGGAAGGCAACAATTCATCAAAGGCAAGGTAACAAGGTTTGGAAGATATTAATTTGTTGGACTAATGATTTTTAAATGTATAATGACTTGGGCAAAAAAAATAACTACATTTTTGCCTTTTCCATGGATAGTTGAAAATTCCAATTTCTTTTTGTTTTTATTTTACTTTCTAGACTTTGTGTTGGAAAATAAAGCTAGCTTCCCCATGGCAGTCCTTGAATATTGTCTTTTCTTTGTAATTCTTGAGAGTTTTACCCCATAGGCTTTATTTAGAAGTTCTATTTTGTGGGCTATTAAATCCACAATCTTATAAAAGAGGGTGAACATTTTTTTTCCTTAATTGTTTAACAATCACAAACTCAAGTGTGCATGATTTCTTATTGATAACACACTTGAAATTTTGGAAAAAAACCTTCAAGCAATTTTTTTGGGAAATCTTACCTAAAAGTGACATTCATACCTAATGTATTTTTTTGTGATCACATTTAGCATAATTTTTTGAGGTTAGAAGGGGAATCCCACATCTAAAGGTTGATGCGCATAATAGATTTTGAGTTTTAAAACAATATGTAGCAACAAAGCACCACAAATGCAACCAATTGAAAATGAAGGGGGACAACATGGCATTATAAGATAAGAAAGATCTAAATAACAATTTCATAGGGATCTAACTAATGGAATTGAAGTAAGGTTTTTTTTCCTTACTTTGAACTTAAATTGATTTTTTTATACATGTGAACATGAGTTTTCAAACGATTCAACTTAGAGAAATATAAAAAACTATTTGAATTGAAATGAAACTTGATGAATGGAACATGAGTTTTCAAATGGTCTAACTAGTTTTTAAAAATACAAAAACCTACATGCTAATACAAATTTAAATGTATAATAATCATTGTTCAAAATTCAACAAGGTTTTTTATCCTCCACTTCATGCATATGTGGCAATATATTTTTCATCATCTACATTTTCATTTTTCTTGTGAGTAATTTCATTATCATCTATCACTTGACATGGTCCATGGTGTCACAATTATTTAGGTTTCCACTGTTGTTCATGTTGCTTTCATTGGTAAAGGTGAAAACATAAACAAGGGGAAAGTTTGGCTTATTACGATTGTAATTGTTTTGCATTAGAGATGAACTTAAAATGTAAAGTCATATTCAACATAAATATTGTCAATTTTGAAATTATCTATGTTGTAATAAACTTTAATATATTCATATTTTTAAAAATATGAATGATTTTCTTTAAAAAATGATTTCATAATGAACTTTTTTTGTGTAAAAAATATCTATAAGACAATTTATCAATATTTTAACCATAAATGTAAAGGAATGCACATTGAATGACATAATTTATAGAATTAACTATGAAAAAAAAGGGTGTTTTGCAACTAGTTTTACGACTCAATTTGAATTACAAAAGACACTTGCAACTCATTATATTTATACACTGTGAGTGCTAATGGACAAGTTGCATGAGTTGCAAAGTTGCAATGCACCATATATATGGTGCAACTAATTGCAACTTAATCAAAACAATTCATTTGCAATTACTATGCAACTCCATAATAATTAGGTGCAGTTATGATACAAGGAGCCAAGGATTGTGTTGAGTGCAGTAAAATCTTACACCCTTCTAACTTTTAAAAATCATTGAAAAAGTTATAAGGATTGGAATACAATGAAATCAAGTGCATACTATTTTTACACTTTTAAATTTGCATTTCAATGTTTTTAATTTTAAAATGTTTCATTAGTCATAAAAATGAATTGTAAGCAATGCACAATCAAATGTTGAATGAAAATTAAAACTTTGAACATCCTTTATTTTATGTGAATTTAAACCATTAATTTTTTTTAATTTATTGATGGTCATATATTAATGATTGTGAAGGCCTAGTAGTGAGAAAATTTTGAATATGCCTTATAATATGGTTATCCACTATAGTTTTATTTTAGTATTTGAACGTGTTTTTTACCACAAAAACTACATAATTTGAAAAACTTCTTCCAAAACAATTTTTTTTGTCATGTAAGCAAGAGCAAAGGTGCATTTTCATGAAGATTGGATGTGTTATGTGGGATTCTATTTTTTTGGTGAATATGAACTATTATATTTAGAATGATGGTGAAGAAAGCCATTTTTGAAAAACTTGATGTATAATATATCATTTAAGGTTTTAAACACAAATATATATTTGAAATGTTGAGATGTTTACTTTTGTTGAAATGCACACATTTGATTTATCTATAGAATTATCATTCAATAAATACATTTAATTACACGTGATTTGAAAATTTATGGAAACATACATGGATTAAACTTTTAAAGTTGACATTATCATCTTACAACAAGCCCCAATCAAAATATGTAAGCCATGTTTCAAATGTGATAAACCATAATCCTTTAAAAAAAAATAGGCCTTGTATTAAGTGGCTCCTTTGATTGTGAATGTACCCAACACACCCATGATGTCATGTTGATGTCATTAATTGTCATCCATTTATTAAAATCTAACACGTGGCATTATGAAGATTTTTGGACATAATTTTCTTTTGAAATATTGATTTTCATTGTCCATTATGATTGTTAATGATGGCTTGAAATTGTGACATGTGGCATAATTGAAAATTATCACATGGCATATTAATTATATTTTGAAAATTAAAATTTTAAAAAATAATTTTAGTAGCGAGGTAACTCATACATAACCATAGGTAGGTAGATTGGTAGGTCTTAAGACCTACATACATACATATTTACCTAGGACCTACCTACCTCCCTACATAGGTAAATAAAAAAGTAGGACCTACTTACTTACCTAAATAGGAAAACACAAGACTAAGTGCACTAAATAATAACCATGATTTTTATTTTTTTAATTTTATGTTTTGCCTTTAGGTTAAATTTTTTTAAGTTCATCCCAAAATGACACATGTATTTTAATGTGAGAACATAAGAGAATAAGCCTTTTTTATATAGTTTGTAACATGGAATTTGAAAACAAAGCATATGGTTTAAATTTTTTGGTTCCTCATTAGTTGCAAATTGAGTTGTAATTATAACACTTAATTGTTCAAAGCATGCCAAATCCAAGGGGAGGGCTCCATTGTTTTTTGTGTCTAAACAAAACTTGAATCCCTCCTATTAGCACATTTAATGCATTAAAAATTGTCAAAAATGTAATATAATTGAAAAAATTATGGCCTTTCAAAGTAGAGGGGGTCAAAAACTCAAAAAAACAAACTACCAAATGTTACAAAGGCTGGTTCGCAAACACTAACAAAATTCCTTGTATGTTGCTCTATTGCTATTAAAATTCAAAGATTACTTGTAAAACTTCAGGTGTCGCTCCTATAACATTTTAAATCATTTTAAATGAATAAGAAATAAAAAAGTTATGAAGTTTGAAAGTAAGAGGGGTTCAAAGCAAAAAAAAAAAAAAAAAAAAAAAAAAACATGTTTTTAAAGCTATAAAGGGTATTTCTTTTCTTATTATTTTTTTATTACTCATTTTCCTTTGCACCTCAAAGATGGTTTTAAAAACTTAAAGTAGCATTCCCATAACATTTCAAATCATTCAAAATGAAACACATATGATGAAGATTTAAATAACTAATGAATATGTGTCTTTATTAAGTTATAAGTAGTTATATTATAGTCATAAAATAGTTGAACAATAATATTTTAGTAGTGGCACATTAATGACCACGCTAATTATATCAATGGGAATCATAATAAAAAACTAATTGCAAATGTATCCCATAATGGGTGGTGGAAATGTGAACACGTGGCATGATTGCATGTATGTACATTATACATTAGTTACAACATAATTGTTGTTTTATTGACACATTTATAATAGTTCCAAAGTAATTAACACATATAACTACAATGTAACTCCTTAAAAAGTCAAACATGGTTGACTACATATGTATGTACGATGTGTATAAATTACCATACAGAAGACCCATTTTCAACTCACTTGCAAATATAATACAACTAATTGATTTTCTAATGTGGCAATTTATTTATTAATACACAATATTTCTAAAAGGATAGTTGCATAATAGTTATATATGATTTTTTTTTGAGTTTTAGTTGTAGGATAATGTGGTTTTGGCAAATGTAATTTTTCATAATGAATTGTTAAATGCTACATTGCAATAAATTTAATTAGTTGATATAAAATTTGGATTGTCAAATGCCACTTTGGAACCACCTAACCATGTATTTACCCATGAATGCCAAATCCAAATTTTTTGTTAAACCAATGATTGTTTGAACCATGCCCATCCAAATTTGTGTTGATGGTGGTGTTTTTGGACTTGAGGTAGTCTAATTGTTGCCACATGTTTTTGTTCATTTTTCTTCTACAACATGAAGGTGATCAATGACCTTCATTAAGAATATTTTCCCCTTTTTAATTGCATATGCCATACTTTTGTGAACTAAATAATAGTTATGTTCTAGTTATGTGCTACCAACTACCTATCATTTAGTGCAACTTTTGTTAATTGATCTTGAAACCATCAGATTTGGATTTGGCATGGGATTTTGGGGTGGCATTGGGACATTAATTTTTGGCATAAGGATTATAGTTGTGGCTTGGGTTGGAACATCCAAGCTTGAAAATTGTCTACACCATGATCTATTGACTTTGTTACATCATTAACCTTTTGTATTGATTTTTTCAATTTTCTTCATTGAAGTTAAATTTAATATCTTTTATTGTGACACCTAGTGATGGTTTGTAAACATTGTCCATAAGGTCCTTGACATGAGGGGTTGGAAAATTGTCTTGTTATTCAACAATTCATTTATCAATTCATAAATCCTTTTGCTAAATTAACACAATAATTGTAACAATACTCTATTTTGTGGACTTATAAACTAATATTTCTCATTATGGCTTGTTTTATCCATGTAGTCAAAGATTCCTTGAAAATCATTATTTTGTGCTCCCCATTTGTGTTTGTTGATGGATTCATTTTTCAACAATGGGAGCAATATGCTTCCATGATTCACACATCAATGTTTTTCTATTTGGTTAATCATTTTGATACAGTATCAAGGGTTTGCTTTGTCAATTGCAACAACCTATTCTTCTTCTTTTTGTTGCAATGAACATAAGAAGTTTTGCATATTCTCAATTTCATTGATGGGGTTGAATCTTGAATGCAAAAATTTTAATTCAATTTTCCCTTCCCTTTCTATTTCTTGTTGTTGTTTGATTTTGTTTCATCAATTGTTGGACAATGTCATTTGATTTGTTGATGTGCATGATGCAATCTTAAATTAGTTCTAGGTTCTTGCATATTGACACACTTTAATGGTTTTTGATTGAGTTATAGGTTCTTATGAACTGTATAGTTCAAATGATTTTTAAAAAAAATGCAATTGGACAATATAACATGTGGAATATTTATGGGCTTGGGAATAATCAATGATTTCGTACTTGGAAGTTGATGTTGTTGTGTCTATTGCATGTTTGTTTCTATTGTGAATGATAATGTGGGCTTTTGCTACAATGCATTTGTCGCAACTTATGCATGTGTTATGATCATTATAACAACACATTTGTGTTGAGAACTATGCGTGTGTGCTTGTGCCCTTTTACTATGATGCTTGATATGTCTCTTACAACAACTTGTGCATGTTACAACGACTCCAACAAACTAGTGTGTACTAATAACTATTATGTGCACTTGTTTTTTCTTGATTTCTTTTATAATTGATTATTAAATGTGTTGTGTTTTCGTGATTTCTCTTCTAGTGTAAATGTTTTGTTTCAAATTGTAACATGTGTGAAGAGAAAGTGAAAGAAGAATAAATATTGTATCTTAACACTAAGTTATATAACCAATTTTGATAGTTTTACATAATAATAGTCTTTTCACCTGAAATTTACAATTCTTGAAAATGCAATATTAGGAACAAATTTACATAACAATAATTCAACACACCCTATCAACAAGGATGCCACATTGGAAAATGTGTTACATAATATTGTATATGTGAATCAAGAATAGAATTGTGTAACACAACATTGATTTAACATGGAGTTGATTCCAACTATGAGTGGGGTCTAAAGTGCCTCAAATTCCTACGCCTTTGTGATCTACTTCTATGTTTGGGCTCATCATATTTTTCGCTTAATGTGTTATGAATAGTAAGACCCTATTGGTGGGGCATTCCTAAAATATTGGGCCTAGGACAATGTGTTATTATAAATGAATTTGACCTCACATTTGGGGAATGTCTCCCATCCATGGAGCATTATGAACAATTTCCTAAATGTATTTGGTGGGCTTTCAAGTAAAGGTAAGGCCATAGTGCTTCCTACTTTTGAAAGAGCATGATTAGTGTAGTAGTATTATGCCTTTTACTTTTGAGAAACCATTAATAATGTACATAAGATGATCTCCATGTATGTGCTAGGAAATTTATGTGTATCTCCAAATGCTTTAATGATGGAGAACATTTTAAAAACTTACTTCGCTATTTAAGCATAATGTGTTTTTCCCCTCCTATCACCTCATGATGTACTTATGTTTAGGCTTATGATATCATTCATTTAGCTCATGGTTTATGATAGGTCAAGCTTGCAATGAAAAACATTCCTCAAATGTAAGGTTGAATTGCCTACTAAGGTACACCGGCCCATCATTGATTGCCTACCTATGACCAAACACTTATTTATATCTTCATCACATGTGGTTCATTTTGAGTGATTTAAAATGTTTTGGGAGCATTACATCAAGCTTTAAAAATCATCTTTGAAGTGCAAAGGAAAAGGATTAATGAAAAAATAACAAGAAAAATAAAGTTTTCCAACTTACAAAACACCATTTTTTTCTTTTCCTTTTTTTAGACCTTCCTACTTTCAAGTCTCATAACTTTCATATTTCTTATTCATTTTAAAAGATTTAAAGTGCCACAAGAACGCCACCTGAAGTTCTACAAATCATCTTTGAATTCTAATAACAACATACAAGAAGGAATTTTTTTGGTGTTTTGGAACCGGCCTTTGTAGTGTTTGGTGGTTTGCTTTTATGAGTTCTTGACCTCTTTACTTTGGGGGGTCATAACTTTCTCATTTCTAACCCATTTTTTATGATTGTTAGTGTGTTAGATGCGCCAAGAGGAGAGGTCAAGTTTTGTTTGGATACTAGAAACAACAGAACCCTCCCCTCTGATCTTGCCTACCTTGAGCGCTTAAATGTTTGGTCACCAACCAATCTACCCTATCTCATCCTTATTGCAAGAAACCCCAAGGCATTAGAAATATCTTTAAGGTGACCCAATTCTAGCCTTCTTTCATCCTCACTTGGCATTTCACTTTCATTTTGTACATATCCTTGACATACGACAAATTTAAACCCAAATTTTAAAAAAAGATGAATAAAAAATTAGATTTTGAATTGAGCCTAAAAAAAAATAATTGCTTAACTAGGGGTCTACATACTTACCTAGATTACCTACCTTCCTACCTAAGCCCCCTATCTCTACCTACCTACTTACTTGCCTACCTAGATTACCTACCTTCCTACCTAAGCCCCCTATCTCTACCTACCTACTTGCCTACTTAGATTACCTACCCTCCTACCTAAGCCCCCTATTTCTACCAACCTACTTATTTGCCTACTTAGGCTACCGACCTACATAGCCTAGATGGGCTATTTAGTTATCTCATGAACGCTTTTGAGTATCTCATGGGACCAAGGGCATTTTGGCCAAAAAAATTTCAAAAGTAAACCCACTAGGCATCCAATGAAAGAAATTATAGTAAAGTCTCCAAAAAAGACCATGGTATTTGAGACCCTTCTCAAAACCCATTCTTCTCAAATACCTTCTCTTTATATTATTCTCACATGAACAAGTGTCCCTCTTTGGATTTCAAGCATCGATAGCACCTTGGGTAGGCCCCTAGGTAACTCATAGGTAGTTGCTTAGGTAGCCCTTTAGGTAATCCCTAGGCAATTCTTTATGTAACTCCTTTTTGCATTATGAATTAGTTTTATTCTAAATAATGCTTAAACATCCACTAACTTTTTAAAAATCCTTAACTAGCTTCATATGTAGGTTCTATGTAACCTCCAAGTACCCTTTTAAGTATTCCATAACCTTAAAGCAACCTAAGAAGGCATGTATGTGTCTACCTAAGGAGCCCTTAGATAATAAATCTTATGTAATTTCTTAAATGACTTTTAGGTATCCCATAATTCAGGTAAGCCCTTAGGTTTCTCCCTAGATAATCCTTAAGTGGCCTTTTAAGTAGGCTTCATGTAACCCCTATACATGTTTTTGATAGCCCTTTGTAACCCTTATTTGCATTATAAGTCAACCTTAGGTAACCTCTTAAGTAACCCCTAAATCTTATATTAATTCACTACGTCTATCAGTGTGTCTGTCTGTCTGTAAAACCTGATCTCCCCAACAACATGACAGTTATTACCACTATTTTCCAGGGCAGTTAATTGTGGTAAATAATTTTTTAAAAAAATTTTTTTATCGTGGCATTTAAAGTTTTGTTTGACCTTGGTTACAACAATAATAATATAATGAACGTAAATGAGTTGTTACGTAAGCAAAGGCAAGTAAATAATTACGTAAGTAAAAAGTAGTAAGTTAAGCTTCCAGTGGAGTCCCCTAAGTAGCTGCTATCCCTTAACATACGGCCCTAGGTAAAGATAGGCAAACCATAGGAGACAAAAGGGAAGTCAAGTCATTCTAGTTGTGGAGGGAACTTGAGTTTTCTCCTCTCTTATTTCCTTTTGGGATAATCTCATCTTGCATTTTGACTCAATTTCAATGAGACCTAAGGTTTTGTTCCTTGCTAGTTTTCTTGATTTATGTGGATATCTTGATTGTTCTATATAGAAGATGCTTTAAACTTTCCTTTTCTTAAAAGGATTGACCCAGAGAAATTGGTCTTTTAGGCAATGCCAGTCCTTGACACACTAATACAAGGCTCATATTGCCACAGGTCAGTAAAGTCCTTGTTACCTGTGCTCATCCCAGCACAAGTGCTAATACTAGACCAAAACGGAGTACTTGGAACAGACCAAAACTCATCAGATACATCCACCATTCATGGATTCAGAAATTTATATTTGAACAAGATGAGGAGACCCAAGTTCCCCTCAGTCAGCAGTGAACAACATGTTCTAATATGTCCTAATTATCTCTAATTCTCTCACTCGTCAAAAATTATCAAAGCACCTGGCACCTGTATGCCATAACTCTCTGCAAAGAAAATGCTGAAAAAGCCATAATAGTCAAAAGTTCGCGCCTCTACTTTAGAGGACTATTCACATTGTCAAAGATTCTTGTTCAGAAACTCTCATCTGCAAACTTGTAAGGTTAGCACCCAGTAAATTCCTTCTCTTAGTCATCGTAGTCATTTCATGACTTCCTGCAGCTTGCTAGGATTCTTTAACATTATGACAAGCTACAAGCACCTATCCAAACTATAGAGGATTTACTCATCCCAAAGAAATAAGGTTTAGGCTCCAATACTGGCACCTTGTATTCTTCCTCTCCTTTTGATCTTCTTCACTTGCTTCATTCCTGCCAGAGTTGAATCTCTGTTTATGGGGCTTGAATTCTCCTTCTTTGATGCTGTTTTGCTTGCTTTTTTACCAGTCATGGACACCCTTTCCATCTCTTTTTCAATCAAGCTCACCGACCTAGTTACAGAATGCTGAAGCTTACCCATTGGTGGTAATTTAATATCCTTAAGGCTCACTAGGAGTGCTTCAGTATCTAGAAGGGCTGAAAGGGGTTTTGATGGATATAAGGTTCTCAAAGCCTCTATACTAGTGTAACAAAACTTGAAAGCTTCAGATTTGTATTCTTTTTTCACAGGAGGCTTCTGGACAAGTGACAGGAGCACCCCACTGAGAGTGGGAAGGAAGGGCTGTAGAACATCTGCAAAAATTGGACCATGTCCAGCCTTTTTGTCTTTGCCCATATTGCGTCGAAGAATCTCAGTAACCATCTGCATGGCCTCACGTTTGAAAAACTCTGACCGAGCATTCCCACATTTGTCAATCAGCTGTCCCAGAATAGCCCTGCCCAGCCATGGGTGCTGTTGAAAGATATTTCTGAAGAAGGCAACAGAAAGCCGAGACTTCTTCTGGACAAATGAGTCCTCCAAGGACATGGCAAGAATTTGCAACACATCTGCATCACTATCCTCAGCATCTGTTGTGCTTCCTTGCAGAACCTTCAACACCCACAATGCACATGCCTGCACCAACATTTTTCAATTAGAGAGTGCATGCAGCATCTGCAAGTCAAAAAGGAAGTAGGAGGCTTGCTCACTCAAAATTTTGTAGCAAGAGAGATCCCCCACCTGTGCAAGCGTTCGGACCCTTAATGTCATTGACCTGGCTGCCAACTTTAATGTCTTTTTCAGCAACTCTTTGGCTGCAGGAATTTGAACCTCCTCCTTTGACGGATACTTCTTGGACTTCAACAACTTGCTCCGCAGGATTTGCTCAATACGGTCAACTAACTGCGAGTCTCCATTGGCAGTCCCCAACTGACGAATGGAACCAACAAAAGCCTGCAACAGCCCTGGCATTGCAATCAGTGCCAAAGGGCTGCCAGGATGCTTCTGAAGAAACAACTCCAGCAATGAAAGCACTCGAAATTTGAAATGTAATAGCTGGGTCTGGACATCCTTGCTTCCCCCATCCACTGCTGCTTTCCTCTGCTTCAACATTCTAGCCAAGTGCACATCAATCCTGAACATAGCTTCATCATCCATATCTGACATTTCAGAGTCAGAACCCCCATCTTCCATGCTGTCATTGGCATGCTCATCTCCATGACCTACAGAGACAATTATATCATCACAATAATGCATAAAAGGCTGTTTGAGCTTCTGCAAGATAAATCATGTCATGTCATCCAAGGTATCATCTTAGCCTACATTGCAAACATTTCATTGCCTCCTGGCAACACTTCAACAGGACATCAGCTATTTCACTCCCTATTTGTAGCTTCACAGTAGAACTCTTCCACCCTTCTATGAAGCCACAAAACCTAAGCCTTCAAGATTTTCAGAGTGCAATTTAGTACTTCATGAAATCATGCTAAGCAGTGCTGATGCTGTGTACCAATTTGTGAGGGGCCATTCCCAAGTTTGGTAGAAATCTTTGGTGCTCCAGCTTTTTTCACATCCTTGCCTCTGATATCCTCTTCATCATTGTCATCCTCATCATCATCATCATCATCATCATCTTCTTCTTCTTCCCCTTCATTTTCTTCCTCCTTTTGCCTCTGACAAGACCACAGGTAAAGGCGATTATAGAACAATCGAAATACAGTGCACCCTGGGACTGCAAACTACAGTTCCCCACACCCATATGCAAAGAACTGCAGTCCCACTGGAGGATTTCCATTCCTAAAACAGGGAAGCCACAGTCATAAAACTACAGCAATACAGAAAACTTGCCCATCTGAAAACTTTGAATATTCCAGAATATGCTGATATAACATAAGCAACTCACAGTGTGCTTCAAGGATACAAGCCTTCCATCACCCGTTATTTCTTCCACCTCCTCAACTTCATCGTCATCATCATCGTCATCTTCACTGCCTGCCTCCTCCTCAGAGCCTTCATCATCATGAAGACCCAACATGTCATCATCTTCTTCACTCCCTTCCTCATCTAATTCAACCACAGGTTTGTGTCTCACTGATTTAGTGCCCTTCTTGATGATTCGAAAAATATTTTCCATCCCTGATCTCGTCAAGTCTCCACAGAATGTTTTGAACACCTGCACCATGAAGAAAAGTCTTATGATGCCAGATCTAATAGCTCAGCAGGAAAGTAAATCAATGTCACTGCAGAGAAAAACTCTACAAAATGCAAGCCAACCAAACAAGCATTGTGTTTGCTCTAGCCAAAACGAAAGAGACACACAAGAATGAGTCCCATTGTGACCTTGCAAGTCTCACTCACAACCTTTCAGACCATCACCTACACCGTTAATTGCAGTAACTAGCTGCCCTTACTCCCTACTGAGTCATGGGCTACTAGTACCATTATTCAAGCTGCACCAAGCTTGTGAGGGTAAGCTTAATTTTTGTTTAGCTTGCCCCTCTACAAGCTTACCAGGAAAATTGTGAACAGTTTCAAGGTTCTTTGATCATGCCAGAAAGATTTGGTGTCTCCCTCAAAACTTGACTAACCTGCTCAGCAGCTGCACGAACTGGTAGTGAGGATTGTGCCAACAAAGACAGGATAATATCCACCAACACATCCATCACAGGAGGCATTTCATTGCTGTCATGTTGCAAGTTATCAGTAACCTCAGCTAAAATTCCAGGAAATGCTTTCCTGCAGCAAATGGCAAGATCAACAGCACTTCCACTGACAGAACCTGGCTCCAGGAAAGACTCCAACAGCAACTGTAGAAGAAGAGACCTCATAGCTAGTAGCTTCTCTGCTTGATCATCACCCTCCACTCCTTTCACCTGCATAACACAACCCAGTTTAAAGATATGAAAATTTTTCTCCACTTGCCTTTCCTCAGTGGAAATATGAAAAAATGCAACAACAGGCAGCTTGTAACCTGCAGACATGCAGTCTGTTTCTTGCTCACCCAAGAAGCAAGAGAATTGCAATAAATCTTGGAGCAAGAAGGATTAGCACTTTAAGGTTAAGATCATGAGATTTGGTACAGCATACAGCCTTACAAACCCTGATTCACCCAAATGATTGACAATCAAGAAGAGTCCCACCAGCAATAAGCACCATCTCTACATGGTTTCCAATCATTCAGTTGCTAAGGGCAAAACATCCAGGCTTTTCTTCATCTCCACTTCCTGAACATACAGAAAAAATAAACTTACAGCTGAAGATAACTGAGATACTGTCCCCCGAAGTTTCTCAACAGCATCTGCATCATCCTTGGTAAGAGGGCGAGCCAAATATACAGCTGGCAACCTCTGTATGCTCTCACAGAACTGGGTCACAAAGAGTGCAAAATTTGCAGGATCTGAAACATGCTGATCCTGTGGTCTCTGCTCCTTACTCTTGCCACCTGAAACAAGCTGATTATCATTCAACCGTTGAGCCAAAGCCCAGTTTTGTGCACTTACTAGAACACTCCGTAAACGAGCAACACAAAGTGATCGGATTCGTTCTGAGAGAGGCAGCCGGGGCCACTTCAGGGCCATTCCCTTCCCTGTTGCAGCCTCTTTATGTTTTGCATCAAAGATGGCATGCAATACCAAAAAGCTCAACACCTCTTTGAACAGAGTCACCCGTGCAGCAGTGGGCTCTAGCCGAGTTTGCTCAGACAAGGCACATATTTGCTCAAGAATCCAAACTCTCTCACGATCACCAGCTTTTTCTACAGATGCAAATGGACCTTCCAGATTCTGCTCTTCATATCCTTGCCCTTTTTGAGGGCCATTCATGACTATGCTTGTATCTCCTTCCTTTTTGCCTTCAATAAGTGCTTCTGACCCAGACCTGGAACTTGCCACCATGTGTGACTCTCCACTCTGAAACAGATCTTCCAGAGTCAAGACAAATGCCACCACATTGGCTTCAGATTTGAGTCCACTGGTCAGAATTTTTACAGTTGAAGTTTTTGACAACACATCAAACTTACAATAGCTGGATTTTTGAAGAGCCATTATTGCAGCAACTCGATGGACATCATCTTTCTCAGCCCATGTATGGATTTCCCCCAGACAACGCAGAGCAGATTTGTGGAGAAGGGTGTCTTTATCAGAGAGAATGGTTAAGATACATCGCACAAAGGTGTTTGATAGAACAATATCTACAAACGTGGGGTCTGGTAACCTTGGCAGGAACAAAAGAACAAGCTCCATAGCCAAGTGTTTCCGCTCATGTGATGAAGGCAACAGCGCTCCATCCACAACTGTGCTCCAGAAAGTTGATAAGTGTGCTTTCATAGTGTCCAAGTCTTTCTGGCAACTTGGACCAATAGTCTTCTTCTTGCTCTTCTTTGGTGATTTCTTGAATTCTAACTGAGCAGATTGCACACTTTCAGGAAGCAAAAGCTCCAGAAGTACAGGCCAGACTGAGTGTACTCGTGGATGGCTAACTGAGGCTTCCTGCATTAGCAAAGTTCAACACCAACCAACGAAACAGTGTCAAACCCATAGGACACAAAGATGCAAAGGAAAACAGGGCTAATAAACCTGAGACAGTTAAGGCACACAAAGGAACTCTAAATTCCAAGCTGTCATTTCCTCTTATGAGCAACAGAGATGTAAAGGTGCCCAACATCCCTACCATCAAGCATGGAACAAGTCTGTTGAGGTGAGAAGGCTCAAAAATATCTTGCAAAATGCCTGAGCTTGGCAGCAACAAGCAAGAATGCCGCATCATCGCAGGAAGCTTCTCATGCAACTTCAGAGCCAACAGCAAGCCATCAGCATTTTGACTCTCAGGCTCCCTTTGCAACCACTCCTGAAATAGTGGGGCTGCACAAACACTTGCCTCAAAGGCATCCAAAGGCACCTGAATAACCACCAATGGAGCTCCATATCAGAACAGCTTGACATTGAAAACAGTTTGGATGGAAAGAAACTCATCCAAAACCAAGAATATGAGTTCCATACTTATGGTGAATAAGGAAGAGAGTCGATAACCTGTCTCGCAAGTTCTATGATCACAATCATGGCTGGTTCTCGAAGAAAGATTTTCTTATTGGCAAGCATGAGCAGATTCTGGGTTATATCTTTAGCAATGCTTTGCTGACCAGATGTTGTGGCATCCCCTACCACTCTCTCTGCTCGTACTAAAGCTCCATAAGCAAACAGCCTCCCTAACCGCCCATCTCTTGCATCCTGCATTAGCACAGCCTCACAAAACACTACAATACTTTAGCACCATAGCAGATCTAAATTGCAGTCAGCAGTGATGATCACTTTTGTAAAATCATCATGGCCAGCTGCATAAGCAATTACATAGTGTTTAGAAGTCCTTTAATAAAGACAAGTTGCCTGTGCATCCAGGATGACTTCCCTAGAACCCTTGTGCACACTGAGACCAGTGCCATTGCAAGTCCCTGCCTCAGACTGCATATAGATAGACCCAAAAGGCTACACATCAGCTCACAGAAAATGCCGGTAGATCAGACCTACCTGGCCTTTCATAGCCGATGTGACCTCCAAAATGGACTCGATTAGCTGCATGACTGCATCTCCATGGATAACAGGAAGAGTGCACATCAGAGTTGTCAGTGCAAGTGCAAATCCCTGCCTTGCACTCTGCCAAGGCCCACAACAAGCACCCAAAACTGGATCAATCTCTGGGACTGCCATGAGACTGCTATGAGCGACTTTGCTCATACGACTGTAGTCTCTCTAGTCTGGTTGCCACATATCCTCAACACTGTATATGTGAGAGGGACAGAGAGACACACACAGACACAGAGAGAGACAGAGAGGCAGAGAGAGGCCAAGGTTGAACGAGGACTTTCGGTGAAAAGAATGTGCACGGAGCTCAACCTCGCGCGCGGAACCGAGCCCTCGCACGAGACGACGTACTGCATATCGTACACTGGGTGCACATCCCTTCAGTGCTCCATCGACATCCTTCACCGCCCCCAGAACCTAAAAAATTCACAGAATCAGTTGTTTTGGTTTTGCCACATTCCCGGATGATGCTCAAAGAAGAGAATGCATGAGCGATCATGGTGAGGTCCGGATTGGAAAAAGGACATAAAGACAAACAAAAGAATCGATCGATCGATCAAAAACTCTCTCTCTCTCTCTCTCTCTCTCTCTCTCTCTCTCTCTCTCTCTCACCTCCTCAGCTGCTCCTTCCCGTCTACCGCCAGCTTCAAACTCTTGTTGATCAGATTCCAACTCTTTGGCCAACGCCACAGCTGCAGCTTCTCGCACACAAGCGTTCACTGATGACAAATTCCAATAGATTTGCATTCCCACAGGTTCTGGACAGGCGGATGATGAATCAGCAAGTCTGGCCATTTCGCTGTTCCCCGCTTTGTCTCCTTCCATCGCCGTTTCCTTGGTCTCTATACCATAATTCCTCTCCTTAGTGACTTTTTTCTGCGGACCATCATCATCAGCAGCAGCAGCAGCAGGTGGTACAGATGTAGACGGCTCCGCAGTTCTATCTCCCTCCTGCACCGCCGTTACATTGGCCTCCACAGGTGACTTCTTCAACTTCTTGAGCTTCTTCTTCTGCGGAACAACAAGAGGCACCGCAGACGTCGAAGGTTCTGCTTCTTCGGCAGCAAATGTGGAGATCGAAGGTGTACTAGGAGCTGCAGTTCGCCCTTCGCTCCGGTTGCGTTTCCCCATCGCTTCTCGTTTGGCGAGCTCACTGTGCAACACTGCCCCCGCTTCTTCTTCTTCCTCTTCTTCGTCGCAATTTAGGGTTAGGTCTGCCAAATTTAGGATTAGGGTTTGAAAGGTACATTAGGGTTTGCGGGGTACGCGAGGATTTGTATTTGACGCTTTTACACTATGACTGTTCTCCTCCCCGGGCCTTGCTGTTTGCTGATTGAATATTGCTGACGAGGTTCAAGGTCTCGGGGGATTATGCCGAACGATGTTCACCCCAGTCACTCCAGAGATTGTGTTACTCTTCTTCTTCTCGGAAGGGAAGTTGAAACCTTTGGAGGTCGAGATCAGTAAAAGGGGCTCAGGACCATGGTGTGTGTCATCATCGGACATGATCTTCAAGCAATAGACATATTTAGGGCATTTGTTATCGAGGTCCTTTAGCGTGATTCGAGAATCAAGAGGAGCAGGAATTGTGCTGCAAATCTGGGTATTGATCAGATGTATCGGTCTAACGGTGGACACGCTTTTTCTCCGTTGCTCAGCTTGTAGAAGGGTGGAGTTGAGAGGAAGGAATGCTAGAGGTAATTTCTTCACTTGATGAGGTTGCTGTCGAGCACTGGTTAGGCGTGAAGTTTTGGGGTAGGTCTCTTATTGTTGTTACACTCCCGTGGCGTTAGGAAGGCACGGGTGGAAAAGAACTGGCTCTTTTTATCTTTAGAGTACAAAGGAGACCCTCCAGAGATGGCAGGAAGAGAGAATCGAAGGCTCAAAGAGCTTTTCAAAGAGTTTGGGGTCCAACCGGCTACACTGGCGGTCATGGCTCAGATGGGTTTTACAGTGAGCACACTGATGAATATGAAGGACGATGAAGTCGACTTTGTGATTAAGTCCATGATTGAGGAGTATCATCTGGAGCTTTTGGTAGGGGAGCAGTTTGGCATCAAGGCAGGCGTGAGGGCCAAACGGAGGGCGCTGGATGAGGAGATGGAACAACAGCGCTTGGATATGCTTGCCAGAAATGGTGATAGGAAGATGAACAGTGCAGATGAACGTCCCGAAAGTCTTCTCCTCAAAGATGGTAATTGAGTGTTAGAAAATTGTAGGTTGTGTGTTTTATTCATAGCTGGTTTTGTCAATTAAGCTTTCTTAGTACCACCATGCATGCATTTTTGCATGTGGGCAGTTGTTTCCAGGGTATGGACTCCATGATGATCTCTGATGAAACCGGTTGTTGATATGATAATTTAGGACTTGGGCCACCCCAAGATTCAATTGGACTTCTAGGATTCACAAACCACCCAGGAGGGAGTGATAGCGAAGACAAAAAAGTAGTTGCCAGAAAGAAACAGAAGAAACGGCACTCAAAAGAATTTGGAGAGGATGGTGAGGAGAGGCCCCGAGAACATCCCTTCATTGTGACAGAACCTGGGGAACCAGCCAAAGGAAAGAAAAATGGCTTGGACTATCTTTTTGATCTTTATGAACAGTGTGGAAAGTTCCTGGAGGAGGTTCAACAAATAGCAAAGGAAAAGGGAGAGAAATGCCCAACCAAGGTAACTACAGGCTTGGTTGAATCTGGAAACTATATGCAGCATCTTGACTATTCAGTTTTTGATCATGCTCTGCAGATACAAATTCTTTACTCTCAGCTGGTCTTAGTAACTGGGAGTTCCAAGTCTCTTAAAATCAGAATATCTAAGCCAGTGGTTGAAGTTCAACAGTGTCTGTTTTCACTCTTATCATATGAATTGCAGGTGACCAATGAGGTTTTCCGCCATGCAAAGCTTACAGGGGCAGGCTACATCAACAAGCCAAAGATGAGAGATTATGTCCACTGTTATGCATTGCACTGTCTTGACATGGAGCAGTCAAATGCACTCAGAAAAGTATACAAGGAACGAGGGGAGAATGTTGGGCAGTGGTGCCAGGCTTGCTACTACCCACTCGTTTTGTTGGCAAGAGGAAACGGATGGGACATTGATGACCTGTTCAACAGAAATGAGAAGCTTCGGATCTGGTATGTGCCTGCAAAACTCCGGCATTTATGTCATATGGAGAGAATCAAACATGGTGAATAAGGAAAAAGGGTTACAATTTCTTAGCAGGGTCTGTTGCTACTTGGGTTGCTTTTATCCAGTGGTGTTCAAAGATTGTGTATTATGTCTTAATTACCACCTCTGGTGGGTTTAAGACTCTTCTTGCCTTAACTAGGTGGCTCTGGGTTCACTATCAATGAAATCTAGATCTTGATTACCCACCTCTGGCAGGTTTTAAGGCTCTCCTCGCTAAACTGGATTCACAATCAATGAATCTAAATTTGTACATCGATGTAATATTAAAGTGTGATTTGTACATTATACCCCTTTATGTCCTGTGAACTCTCTCTCTGTCAATCTCTCTCTCTCTCTTAGAGATGTTGTGGATACTTGCAAGACACGTTGCTGGGTTGAGCACTACTATTTCTCTTATGTGAAATCCTGTTCAATTGGTCAGCTTTGCTGAAAGCAATAAAGTTATCCATAAAGCCATGCAGTTAGGGGTGAGTTCGGCCAGTTTGATCCTGATAGGGCACGAAATCAGTAACAGGGGCTGAATTTTTTACAAATGAAATTAATGGGGAGTGAAACTGGAGTTTGCACTGATTTTGGTGCAAAAACTAGTTTGGTCCCCTATCTTTCTTTTTCCTAAGCACCTGCACTACTACTGCTACATTTTCACTGCTCTGACATCCATTCCTGCTATAATTACTCTCAAACCAGGTGCATCTAATCATGAGTTTTAACATTTGATGCATTAATGAAACTTCATTACTTTATGCATAACAGTGCATAAGGGTTAAAAGAGGGGTTAGTGGATGAAAGAAGTGCCCAGAAGTGGGATGACTTTATGGATTTCTTTAATATCTCATGTTAATTCCAGAGAATTTTCTTTGTGTAGATTTACAACTTCTTATAGTTCTAATTTTAGCAGGTTCTCAAAGAAAAAACATTTTTATGTACCTTCCCAAGTGTAATTGGGAATTGGACTGGTTGAACACTTCTTGTGAACCATCTCTGGTTGACAAGTGGAAATTTTGCATGTGTTGCTGTTGAGGGTCAGGAAAGCTTGGCCTTCAACTGACCTCTGTTATGTTCAGGTAGCAGTCTGGATTCCTTAATGCATATGGCTGCAAGACTTGCAAATACAATCACAGGTTTTTTGTGGCACTAAAATTTAAACTTAAAAACAAGTGTTTGACTATATTGTAAATGAATCTATTGACTGCCAATCTTTTGAAGTCTTTAGATTCCTCTGACACATGCTGCAGGTAACCAGATTATTAGAAGCATATATCCCAGTATCAAGGTTTCAGTCAACAGACTGTTTTATTGTGACTTTCGCGAGTATGCAAGCAGACTCAAAATTGAAAATTGATCCTTTCACAATTGTTCTCATTGTGTGAACTTGAAATTCTTACATTTGATACTACATGTCTGGCAGACTTTAGCTTGATGTGGCAGTCTTCAATTTCAACTTGACAGAATCTTCCCTGGCATTCAAATCAGAAAAGAGAATGTGGCTTTTGGAATTGTCTTGTGGAAGCCTGACCAACTCATGAAATGGTTACTAAGATATTTTCAACCATCTCATTTACAAGAACTACAATTTGCCACCTTCAGAATTATAAACAATTAACTCCGCTGCCAGTGATCTGGTTCTACTCTATACTACTCTATACCAGTCTTACCTCCTCTGGACCCATTGTATCCCCAGGCAGTGTGTCACCAATTCGGCAGAGGTCTTAACACAATGGTAGCCATCTAGGAAGCCAGCAGTAGAATCACCGTGACAACGTTGTTACCTCAATTCTCCACAGGCTGACCAATCAAGCAGAGCTTGCTCTAGTCTTTTATAGATGTTCACGTCTATGCTGTAGCACAGATGTACCTATATGCAACCATAACAGACCTGATGCACTGTTAGATTAGCATTCAAGCTTTGTGGCTAATCTCTGCATAAAATCATGTGGACCTAGTCAATGGTAATTACAGTCACTATTCTTTATGGATGCAATCAGAAATCTCTGCACTAGTGAAAGACTGTTGAGTTACAAGGGACACAAATACAAACTCACCTTGCAACAAATTTGTTGCTTGCTTGTTGAGAAAGTGCCTTATCCTAGGTCACTTGAATCTAAGGGATATCTCACTATACACAGATCAGAATTCATTGAGGTTGCCTCCATGTCCAATGTAGCAGCTCACAAGAAACAATTTTCAGCAAGCAGATCTTTCTGCTTAGGCAGGTATTGGACTTGCAGATAGCCACTCCCACCAAGCTGTTCTAAATAACTCCATAGTGCTCTCCTGGCAGAACTGGCATTAGTTCTGGCAAAATATATTGGCAAGATCTCTTGGACCCTCCTTTAATTTTCAAAACCAAAATTGATAACTCTGTTAAACACCACTGCAGTTGTTCTCTTTGAGCTGAATCACAAAGAGAGAAGTGCATAGAAGATGAGGGGAACAAATGCATTATCCAATTGTGATGTATAGGCTTCAACAAGGCCTGCACCTATGCAAGCCCCCACCAATGACCAAAATTGAGCTGCTGAAAGAGCTGTTGATATTACTGGAACCAGCAGTATGCAAGCAACAATCATGCTCACAATGCCTGCCACACCCACACATAGGGAAGTTCAAGTGAGTAATACAAGCATGATGATTTAACTGTGTTGCCAACAAAAAAAGTTTTTACAACAAGCACTTCCTGATGCAGCCATTTTACCTGCAATGGTGCCTTCCACTGTCTTGTTGCTGGAACTGCTCAGACGTACAGAACCAAAATTGTAGCCAATAACAGAGGCCATAGTATCACCAATGCCAAGGCTCAGGATGCCAGCATATGGGGCCAAAGGTCGATCCATAAAGGGGGATGTACTCAGCCACACAGGCACAGCACATCCTAGTAACAATGAGAAATGACTTACAATTAGGAGATCAGAATCCCGAGAGTCTGTAAAAGCCTTCAGGAACCTATGCACTGCTTCACCAAAAGGAGGTATTTGCCAAACCCTAATCATCTCAATGACAAGAAAGGCTGCAAAAGCCAGGGAAAGTGCAAGCCGCAAGAAATCTGGTTGGAAGAATAGCGCAGGCACAAACATGATGACAACCATGAGGTGGAAGCCTTTCCGCACCATGATTCGGGCCACTTGTTTCTTGACAACCATCTGATATAAAGCAAGTATGGGAAGGCAGATTGCCAACATCCAGTACACACATAGACCCAGTCTAGCTTCAGGTTCTTCAAGCACAAAATTGAGCACCCACAATACAGGGTGATGAGGCAGCCTTTGCACCAATTGAAGCCAATAAGGAGCAACCAAGAACACGACCAGTAACACGGTTCCAAAGAACAAAAACACCTTTGTCACATCCTCCATACATGGCCCTTTCTTGACAGCTCCATCAGATACTTTCAATGACAGGCTACGAAGTAAGGTTTTATATGAAACTGGAACCAGAAGCAATCCCAACACTAAAGCTTGGCCAATTGCATGGATTTCATCCCCAGTTCTCTCCATCAAGAATTCGGGTAGGCCATTCAATATGGTAATTCTGGAGAGAGTGAAGATAAGGGCATTGCCTGCATATAGAGTCAGCCCTTGTGATACCAAGATAGCCTCTCCGACTGATAAGCAACCTGGGAATGCCTGAAGCAAATGCTGGAAGAGAGCTGCACATCCTAGTGCATGTGTGAGGCACCAGATTATCCTCCATGTCCCCGTGGTGAACCCTAATTCAGAGACAAGGATAACAGCTGGCCCAGCAATCCCAATAACTGAACTGCAGCACTCTGGACCCCAGCGCCCTCTCTGCCTGCAATCTACGCTCAGATCTGTCTGGTCCCGGTTGTTGTTCAACTGCTTTTGGTCTTTATCATCGCTCTGCCACAACACCAGACCTCCCAAGAGCAGCAACATTGCACAACCGCAGGCCAAAGAACCCCAAAGCTCCACTCGCGCCCTCTCCAAAGCAGCCTGAGAATGCTGAGGCATGCGAAGAATCTGTAGGAGACGAGACGCCATGACAATGGGAAGCGTAACAGATCCGAGCAATATACCCGGCGCTTGAGTCCGCCGTAATTGCCATCTTCGGAGCTTCGTGCCTCCTTTGCTTGCAAACTCCACGAACATAGAAGCCGCTGTAACGATGGCCAAACCTTTTGCCTCGTTCCGCAACGATCCTACTAAGGGAGCACCAAGCAACCCTATTAGCACTCGCACTACCACCAGAGTCACAACCACCGCTTCTTGTCCTGCACCCGAAAAGGCCTGCATCTTGCGAGCGCGTCTCCTCCTCCCAGCACCACCACCGCCTTGAAGAAACCTCAATTGTTCGCCTCCTCCACCTCTACGATTTCTACTACTTTGCATGCAATTACGCCTCAAACCCGCGATCCAGCGATCATCGTCTCTTGTGCAAATCGTCACCTCCTCCTCACCATGGCCAATACCAGGAGGCTTCATAAAAATTCCACGCTTAGAATTGTGATTGTTTTCTGAGCATATGAAACCAGACCTAATCACCTTCACGCACGCGGTCGAAAACAAATCGTCTTCGACACCACCACCACGACGACCACACGCCCCTTCATTTCCATCGAAGAATAAGAACGACAACAACCCTGCAGCAGCAGCATCGTCACCAACAACAACACAACCGCCACGGAAGTGACGAAACCGCTTCTTTGACTTTCTGCTCTTCCTCGCCAAATTGGTCGCTACGCACAAACTGAGGCCACTGATGAAACGCGATTGGGAATTCCATGGACGCGGATTGCTGCAGCGAGGAAGAATTGACGACGACGACGACGACGGCAGAGGAAGAAGAGGAGAAGCCGCGCGATCCGAAAGCATTTGGGGGGGGGGAGACAGACAGACAGACGGACAGGACTCAGGAGACGCAGCAACGGAAGTCACGAGGACGTGAAAGTTTTTCTCGTCGCCTCCTTCCTTGACTCCCCCGCTTTATTCTTCCCCCGATCTCCGTCGGATGGATGGATGGATGGATGGATGTTATTAGGTCGTGGCTGGCTGGCAGAATATATATATATAGAGCTAAAAATTTATTATTAAAAGTTTAAAGTGCTAAAATCAGTTAATTGCTTTTCATCAGTGTCGTGATTTCAGTAGCCAAAAAGCTATATCAAAATTTCACTAAAAGCACCACACTTTATATAGCTTTTTGGCTACTGAAAGCTATGAAATGATTAAAATGATGAAACTTGAAAATGAAGGGAAAAAAAATCCAAATCACCAAATTTTTATGATAAGTTCCCATAGGTAGCCGAGAACATAGAAGGATTCTTTTTCTTTTTTTTCTACTTTTGTATCTAGTGTGTAGCCAAATATGGCTAAATTATCTTATGGATGATTGCCACTTCAACTACATCACAAAATTGAAAAGAAAAAAGAAAAAAGAAAAATAAATAAAACCATGGCAATTTTTGAGATTTTCAATATCTAGAATTCAAAAATAATAATCACAAGATTCCAATACAGATTTTACACATGGTTCAAGTATGTAGCCAAAAATATAGAAGCATGTTTAAACAATTTTCCTTTTATATTTAGCTTGAAGCCAAATTTGGCTAAAATATTCCTATGGATCATCCCCACGTTTTGGCTATATCACGAAATTGAACAAAAGTAACCAGCAAAAGAACATTGTCATGCATTCTTCATCCAAATAGCATCCATGTCACAGTCACTGTTGTTCATTCTTTCTTTGCCGTTATTTGGATGATATTTACCCGGTCAGCTTCTTCTTCGGATGGGGCTTTTCACTCTTTTTCTCTCATACATTCCGGCACCAAATCTAGAAGCAGCACCGCCGAACTGGACACGACAACGCGTCGCACAAAACGCCGAAGTTGGAAGGAGAAATTGGAAAGAAGGTGAAAGGGGCGACGAAGAGATCACCAAGGAGTCCAGTCGTAACGAGAACAACGACCACGTTGCAAGAAATATGTGTCCGCCTATGTCGTGATCCCGGGCACGATCTCGTAGCTCTTCGTTTGACAACGCTTTGCGCCAAAAACGCGTGAGAGAGGGCCCATCGACCGAGATAGAACGGCACCGTAATCGATATCTGGGGTAGATTCCGAGAGAGAACGGTACCTTAAACGATTATCTGGGGCAGATTCTGCCAATTTTGTAGAGTCATTTAAAATTGTCTGTTATTGGACTGGTAATGCCCTCATCCTAGGGGCCACAGTGAACCAGCACCCAACAGTGCACCATCCACTGGATGTCTGTTATTCCTCCATTGTGGATGAACCTCAACTGAGTTAATATTTGGTTTCACCTTGGTAACCAATTCTGTAGGAAATAGGTAACTCCTAGGTTAAGGGCATTGTTTTTACTATATACCTTACTATTACCAACCTGCTGCTTGTGCATTTTTAGTAGGTAGGTAGATTAAAAAATAGTAACCACCATGGTTAGTTAGGAAACTGAAACCCAACAGAAAACTGTTTCCTGACCGCTTACCATTCATCCTTCATGGTGCACTGGTGGGTGCTGCTGGTTCACTGTGGCTCATACTGAGTTCATGAGGTGTAAAGAGAGAGAAGTTTCTTAGGCTTACTCCTCCTTTCCTTCCAATCTAATACACAAACTCTTCTTTTTGTCTACTCTTCCCTTGCATCACACAAAATGCTCACTTTTTTTTTGGTCTCATAAGTCTTCTACCACCTCACTCAAAGGGTAATGCTCATTGTGAACATAAATGGTATACCTTTAACATTTGTTGGGAAGTTGGAACAATTACAAGCAAAATTATTTCTGAAATATTGAATCTATGGGTGGTTTGGCCCCAAAGATGTTTGAGCATGTTATAGATCGTATAATCATACCCATTTTTAATTGACTTTGGAGATCTGCAATTCCATAACCAAATCCAAAGATGTTCCCAACCATGATTGAATGAGGTCTACCAAATTCAAAACAATGGGGTACAATAATTGGATTCCTATTTGCGTTCAAAACCAACCAAGTATTTCATACCCATCTAATAATTGGCTTTGGAGATTATCACAAGCATAATTGTATATGAAGACTCTAAAGTTAGATTTAAACAACCTTCAATAGATTCAAACATTGGTGTTCTCTAGATTTACCATAATCTATTGCTTCAAGCCATGTATATTTGTGTGCCCTAATTTTACTATTACATATGAAAAGACACATTGTTCATGTGAACATGTGTTGCAATGCGCAAAAAAAACAAAAAAACATGAAAAGTAGTAGGAAGATTGGCCCTCACGTTTGTTGCTACATTCTTGGTTTCCTTTGTTATTTGTTGTTTGTAGCATTGGAACTATGTGAGAATTGGTGTAATGAGGGTTGTTATAATATGAATGTGCGTCAAGATGGGAACAATGAAGTATGCATCAAGAAAACCCTATTGATTATTCTCCAACTGCTCTATATAATTGCAAAGTTGCATACTTGCAAATGATGTTCAATCTTCCTTTAGTAGTTTGCATTTGCCATCTATGAGTTTTTTTGGTCATATGAATGCAATTTCAGAACAACTTTGTGGTTCTTTAGAGCAAGATAAGAATCCTTACCAAAGTCTTTGACTATAACTAAGGAGCTTTTTATGTGAAAGTTTTATGAACAAAAGATTTAGCAAATCAGCATAACTTTTTCCTTCCATTACAAAATACAGGTCTAATTAGACTCCCTTGGAATTTTTTTGTAATGCCCAAAAGGCACTATGATTTGGAGTTCAACCCCATCTCTCACTGGCAGGAAAATGAATGTGCTTTCACTATATGCAACATGTACACCGGTAACACCATGTACTAGTCAAGTTTGGTGTGCTTGACATAACTTTTATAAACAAATCAATGGTAGTAATTCTGAAATTTGTAAAAAGTTATGGTTCTTTGAAATGAATATTATTTACAGTGATTAATTACTTGTGTTTTAAGCAATTAACATCTTGTACTTCAAGCAATTCCATCAAAAGTGGTATGTGATGGAACATGAACCCTAAATGACGCACTCCCAAGTCCCTTGTTAGACCTAAAAGGGATCCAACTATGTCAAATTGCAGAAGTAGTTTGGGATTTGGAGTTGCTCCCAGTTTCCAACACTAAAAAAGGGGTAGAGGGGGCGTGCTAAAAGCTCCGGGATTAGACTAGGAAGAGGGACAAACTTACTTAGTTATCGGTCTTGCATCCAAATCCAACCAACAAGTTGGTTAGAACTCATTCTGCACCTTTTTAGTGTTGGGACAAGCCACGAGCAACTTGGACTCACTTGATTCACCACAGCTCGGACTCGGGGGAAGCCACCACCTTCCCCCATGTAGTATTATCTGCGACTCTCCACCGCACTTGCATCCAAATGGCTTTTTTTTCCCGAAACTCCCAAAGTGGAGTCCTAAAATTGTCCCGGTTTGGACTCCCAGGACTTTGGACGCTCATAACTCCTCGCCCCAAACTTGGATCGGGACGAGGTCTAAACCAAAGTTGTAGCTCTCATCAAGAGCTTTCCAACGGTGTGTCGCACTTCACCTGCACGCACTAGAACCGGGTCGATTCCCGACTTTTAGTGGTCAGGAGTCAAATTGCCAGTTTGACTCCCAGCCTTTCTTTCGACCATAACTTGTGCTACAAATGTCCAAATGGCTCATGCAAGGCCATTTTGGGCATCTACACTTCAAGACCTTTTCAACGGTACCAAGAACGCCCCAATGCAAGGTTTTTTGAGCCCTGCAATCGCGCTCTAAGTTTTTGGGAGTCCCAGAGGACTCCCAAGTCCCATTTTCGGGAGTGTGAGTGGCAACCTCACAACTCCCTCAAAGTGGGGTTGCGACACTAAACATGACCCCAAACACAAAATGTGAATTTTGTAATGTCTAAGAAATGTTATTGGTTACAAATGTAAATAAGGAAATTACTATGTTATTATATTGTTGAAATGTAATGTAGCTATACATATGGCCATATATACAGCTCTTTAGTTATATTGTACTCTTCAATTTGAATAGTACCAATAGCAAAAAAAACAAGATGGAGAATAATGTTGTGGGATGGGGCAAGCTCACATGCATTTACTTGTCATGCAAAGTAAAGGAATTCCATGTATTTGCAGAGGAACTAGGCAAGGGCATTTAGCAAGACCCCCAAGTTGTGTTTAAAAATGAAATGATTGTTCTCCAAGTGAATGTTTTTGTCTATGGTAAATTGTATCTTTTTATTGTGCCTCTTGTTGGGTGTTAGATGACATCATGATTATATCTTCTTATTGTTTATAAAAATGTGGCAAACTCAGGATGCAAATCCTTATATAATTGTTTTCCTTAGGTCTTGAGTAGAGTTTTATATGATTTCTTTCCCTAGGTCTTGAACATATCATTATATGTTTATCAACACCGATTATTATAATGAAATTAAGTCAACAAGACCATGATGAAGGTGATGGCCTAATATTTTGTGAATGACATTCACAAGGTTATGACCCACTTATTCTTGTCATGTTTATTTTGGTTTGGCCAAGAGTGACACAAAGTAGTTGCCTTCAAAATATTTTATTGGAATTCCTTCTGCAATTTCATTGATATTTTTATTTTGTCCTTATGTTTTATTGGATAGCAAAGCCACCTTGTTAGATATAAAAATATTGTTGCAATTGTAATTTTCATGTCTTGCATTTAAAAGAATGTGGAGTGTTATGGCAAGTGGAAACTTTTATTGAAGTGGCATACAAGTGTTAAAGTTTACATATTGTTGCATGCAAGGCTTAGATTTTGGGCTTATTATTTATACACCTTACTGGTCAAGTGGATGGTTTTATCTATGATCTAGTTGTGAAGAACTTATTTCTCTCAACTTTCATTTTCTCTTTAGTTATCCATGGAGATTTTAAGTTTATCATAACAAAACATGAAGTTAGCTAATGTGACCTAGGACATGAATTTTTGAAACCTAAATATGAATATCATTTGCCTTCTTGAAATTGGAGAACCCCCTACTTTTATTCTTGTTATTATTTGTATCCAAAATCAATGATTAGGTGGAAAGGTCTAAAATTTGTTACATGAGCATGCCTATGGAACATATTAAAGAAATAATATTCCTTATTTTGGTCCTTTGTCAGATCAAAGTAAGGAATATTATTTCACATAAATATTCAATACAATTCATATAGCTAGTAAATCCTTAAAGTTAGACTTACAACAGTGCCATTCTTGTATATTTGGTTGTTTCCTATAGGCCACATCTTGCACATTCAACTTCTTACAAACCTTGAGAAAAAAAAATGTCTTTTGAATTTTTTGTTGTGTGTCTTGTAGAGTTTTGTGCAAGGGATGGGAGAAGCAACTACACAAGGCTTGCATGTACATGATTGGCATCTAAATGGACCATAAATCCACATGGTAGTGATGTTTGACATGTATCTAACTATGGAAATTGATTGATGGGTTTTATGGATGGAAAACTAGCAAATTTAAAAGAGTTGCCGCATCTTTCAATGGGTGGGCTATAGATCGCAATTTATAAAAGGCTTATGTTGATTGTTTAAATGTAGTAAAAAAAGCAAGGTGGAAGCAAGAGTGGTGGAGGTCAATGGGTTCAAACCAAGTTCAAATGATGCAAAGCTTCCTGTAGAGGGGTTTAAAAAATTGATCATCCCTCTGGAAAAAACTTTCAATGTGTTTGTTATTGTAAGTTGTCATTGGTCCTTGAAATCTAGGGTTTCAACTTATGGGTTTCATGGCGACAAAAAACCAATAAGTTCCTTGTGAGGGCTAAAAATAACACAGTGTACTAAATTTAAGCATATTTTTGGTCTCACTTGCCATGTGCAAATTTCTTTGTAGATTGCAAGAGGTTGTAATCATGGTGCTGGATGATTTTCATGCAAAGTATGTTTATGATCATTTCTATGTGCTGGAAATAATTGCAAAGGTTCCCTACTTTGGTAAGTTGTGTGAGAATTCAACTAATTGATATAAAGGTGACTAATAACTTGGTAGATACATATACAAATGGGCTGAAACTTTTAGTTATTTCATTAATTAATGAGGGATAGTTTTGGTGGGGCTCATGGCAAACTAATTTTAAGAGTATTTATTGTGGTATCTTGCCCATTTGTGAATGTGCTTCTAAGTCTGTCATAACTAGGTACAAATTTTCTTTATCCATTTTTGCATTAGTATCCAATAACTTGTTGATCTTGAATGTTGCAAATGTAATGATCATGATGTTATCCTCCAAGATGCAATTACAAATGATCAGTGAAAAGAAAAAACAAACCTCACTATAACAAAAGGTGTCCCTATACACCAAGTGATTTCACCATATTTTGAATGAATTCACTAGTATTAGTAAACGGGGACGACTTGGAAAGTAGTGAGTTCATTGGTTTAGTGAACGAAAACTAATGAATTACACCCACATTTTGTAGTGGTGCATACTTGGAAAGTTTATCATTAAAAAATGACCATTCCAAACTTTACTTACCCTAGGAAAGGAAATGACAAAGAAAGGAAGATAAAATAGAGGATCAACATGCTTGCAAGGAACACCCATACCTTTTAATTTGCCACTTCTTGTTCTTTAGGAAGTCTTGCACCCTAATCTCTCCTATGGTTACAAATGCCATGGAAAATTTTATCAACAAATGCACATATTCAACATTAGCCAACATGGTAGCATAATACCAACCCCATCAAAAGAAGAGAATATAGGATCCTAAAACTAAAGAGAATTGGAATCTCAAGTTTAAAATAGCAACCATGTATAGGTATGACAAAGGTCCCAAACCCCCATGATAGAAAACTTGCAAATCCAAACACTATATAAAACCCCCTTATGGTGATTAGAAAGAATAAGGCTGGGGGGGTTTCAAGGAAATTACAAGTGCTCAAATTGCATTTGTGAATGTTGAAAGATCCAAACCCTAACATATGTGGAAGGCCTAACATAGTTTAGGGCAAGTTTTTTGACCCACTTCTTTGATTTTTTTAGAAGTTTAGCTAAGGATCAAAACTAGTTCTATGGTTTTTTTGAACCTCTAATCAAGGGTCACAACAAATTTATTGATTTTGAGAATCATCAATCAAGGGCATATTATACCTTACCTTCACTTCCCAATTCCAAATTCAATAAATGATAACCACCAAATGCTGGAACAAACTTTTAAGAATAATTTCATTTATTTAACCACAATAAATAAAATGGTTTTTTTTTTTCTTATTAACAATTTGTATCAAGGTTTTTCTTTTCAAATTTGCAAGGTAGGTGGATTGGTAATCATCCAAAATAGGATTTAACCAAATTTGGCCACAAATCGTAAAACAATTTAGATTTTCTTTTGGAATCATGATATATATAATATTCTTGAAACATCTTAAAAGTTATGGTTTAAATTCTCCTAAAAACATGGTTACTTTGGGCCATTTTTTCAAAAAACCCATTTGTAAGATTTGTAGCCTTTTTTTTTTCTTGTCAAACAACAAATTTTTCACCCGAAAAAAATAAATTTGTTGGTTTATAAACAACAAGCTTTGTAAGATAACTATAAAAATATATACACAAATATATGGGGTATATCAAATAAGCTTATTCCTAATGATGAAAAAAAAAAGAAGCTTATATGACCAATCAAATTGTTAAAATGCAAGTCTTGAATTTTTTTGAATAAACTTCAATAAGTTGGAAATTAAATGTTATAATAACATCATAAGCTTGTATCAAGGATATTATTCAAGGTGTTCATAATATTAACAAAAAAGGTTATGGCATATTATCATTTGTTTATTTTCTTAGTGATTTGTTTTGTCAAATGCTGATTTCTACATTTTCTCATCCTAGATTATGCAATAATGTAATCATATAATGTCTTAAACAACTACCAACCCAATCATGGATGTAGTCATGGATTAAAATTTATTAGTATTATATGAATATGAATTCATTCACTCATTGTACTAGTTAAATTTTGTAATTATTATAAAATTTGAAAAAGAAAAAAGATTGTTTGATACACATGTTTGCATCATGCATTACACCATATACAAAAACATCTAGTACTACATTACATTATCTATGATTTCATTTTTTTGTTTATTTAGTTTGTTTATTAAAAAATTTAAAGAAAGATAAAATGAAAATAAAATCATTACTTTTAATTTTGAGATCCTTGAATTGACATTAAATAATCTTCAATTAATTTTTTTAAAAATTCTTCAGTCATGGGGTTTTAGTAAAATGTAGTGTGTAATGTGGGCATTTTACAATATCTTCCATGGACATACCCATTAAATGTGTTATACAAAAAATTCAGAAGACCCGATATTATGGTTATAATATATTTCATAATATCATATGGGGGACAGATGCATGTAAAAATATTAAAACAAGGGGTGTGTCACACTATGACCTTGCCATTTACATTTGTCCATTTCAAAGTTCAACCTTATCACCTAAACTAATTGGATCAATTTGAAATCATGTTGATTACCTCATTCCAATTGAACATTGGTTGATAGATCTTGAACCCAATAATTTTCAACCATATGTTTTAAATCTAATAATCCTTTTTACATGAAATACACTTGACCTTTGCAAAATGTGGCTAGGGGGGAAAAAAAAATCAATTTATCTTTATTTTGTAATTGGGAGCATTACACAAATGATTAAAAGAAAAGATAATTGAATGAAATACTTATAAATTATTCTACTTGTAATTTTAACTTAAATTTTTAATAATATGTTTTTTCTAAATGACCAAAACAATGTAATTGACTATAATTTTATAATTGAATGAATTAAAATTATCTTTGTTTTTAACCAAGTGCATTTAAACTATTGTTTGAATTAAATTTTAATTTGAATGTCTAACCAAAAGATTTGCAGAAATAAGTGAAAATTAAAAGAGATTAAAAACATTCAATTTCAATTACAACCAAAGTTTGACCAAATGTCATTAATTGTTTTAATGAATTAATGGTTTTCAAAATAATTTTATGTGTAAAAGAAAGGGGTGTTAAAAGGTGGAAAGATGTTCTCATTTTCTTTACTTAGAGGTGTGATGATTGTGGTCGTGAAAAGCAATTGTTTCCACATAACAATATTTTATGAATATTAATAATTGTCAAAATTTGTTTCATGTTTTCGTTTTTCTTCATGGAGATGTTTATTAACCCTTTCTTGTGTCCACATGTGGTAGAAACCCATGATTTTCACAACATGTGGTTGTGTGTAAAAATTGTTTATTCAATATTAATGTTAAGTGTCTTTAGATTTTACATATTTGGTTTTTGATCTTCACAATCATTCTTAAATCCAAACTCCATACCCAGCACATACACACCTACACCAAAGTTTCTATGTGAAAAGAAATAGGTATGGAATTTGTAACATTCAACAAATAATAAGTAAAAACATCATATGTCACACAATCTCACCTCTTTCGAAGATGGTTTTTGGTAACTTTCCCAAATGGGGAAGTGGTGCATGATTAGTGTTTCATTAATGACACATTCCTTTTCTTGGATAGGTTTGTGCATAGCTTGGAATTACCCAAGTCTATTATGGACATCTTTTGCAAAGCAATTAGTGCCAAAAATTGATTGGGCCAAATCTATTAAAATTTGGGCATCCAAGGAGCGTCATGAAACAAATCAAGGCTACAAGGATGGAATGAAATGGATCCCAAAGGAACAAGGCATTTGATATTTGGGTGTGCTTGTAGGATTCAAGTTTCCAAATGTGGTGAATTTTGTGAATTTTGATAGATTCTCACAAACTATGAAAGCCTTATTACTTGGTCAATCAAGATGTTTTCTTTGGCAAGCAAGGTTCTTATCACTAATTGTCTACTTTTGGCAACCATGTGGTTGACAACATGTTGAAGTCTCACTTATGGCACGTGTGCTCAACTCAATGGTCTAATTCACAATTTCATTTGTGGGGTTGTGATGAGAGGAAAAGAACCAAACTTAAATGGGATACTCTCATCTTGCTATAACGCATGGGTAACCTTCCTTGGTTACATTAGAAGGTAAGGATATAAGATCATCATGCATGGAAGGCAATAATCATCCTCTTGGATGCAAGGAATGGTTGATGCCAAATTTGAATATCATCATTTGCACTTTCTACTTAGGAGATTGTGGCATGCATTTAGATTGAGGAAAGTTATCATTTTAATATAATTGATTCTCAATAAGGGACTTCCAACAACCTCTTGGCTTGACAAATTGTTGCTAGAATTTCCTTGTTCTCTTTACAATATTGTGAGGTTGGAAACACCATAACACTATTTAAGGCCACTTTAGAGAAGGGTCTAAGGACCAAAAGCCCAAAGACCAATTTGAAGCAAATTGAACCTTAAATTGGACCCTTCTTTGCATTAAGAATTTATTTTCCCCTAAGGTACAATAAGTGTGTATAAAGGGTTGAGGTCTAATTCAAGGGTTCAATATAAAAAATGTGTGATTGACATGTGAAAAGATTAGGTTATCGTTTGGGTTTTTTTTTCTTCTCTTCCATTTTTCATGGTGTTTTCTATTTTTTGTTTTTATTCTTCTTCTTTATTCTTACTACATACAATGGATGAACATAGGCACAAGATTTTGGTGCCTTTTTTTTTTTACTATGGCCATGCATTGAGTGATTGCACAAGTGGTTCATTGGAGTGAATAATTATTGGACAACATTGGAGTATGATGAATGAAAAGTTGTTTTTCATGGAGTTTGTTGACATGGCATCAAAAGTTTGCAACATGTGAAGGTATGAAAGGGTGGTGGGATAAATGAAGAATCAACTTTTTAAGAGTTTTTCTAAAAAGATGTTTCGACAATGAATGAGGTTAAGTTATGACACATTTTGTTCATTGATTAGGGTTGTGAGTTTAAATCCTGAACGCAAAAATACACACATGAAAGAAAACATCCATGTTCAAACTGAAGTAACAATGGCTCTTACATGACTAGGTAATGGAAATTGTTTACAAATGTGTGGAGAGATTTATGGCATTACAGAAAGTTCAACATCAATTATAGCCAAAGAATTATGTTTAGCAAGTAGAAAGCACTTGAAACCATTGGTGATCCCTAAATTGATTAAAAACAAGATCAAACAAATCACTATTAATTTTGAAAGCTTGCATGGAATTCCATACATTATAGGTGCCATAAATGGTAATCATATTCCAATTGTTGCACCTAAGATAGACCCAAAATCATATTATTGTTGAAAATGGTTTCACTCTACATTACTTCAAAGAATTGTAGATGCAAAGTATAATTTTTGGGATTAGGATTATGGGTGCGCAAGAAATATCCATGATTTGGTTATTTTCCAAAAAAACAAATGCAGGAAGTTATGTTATGAAGGAGAAATTTTTACCTTACAAGTTAATAGGAGATATGTGACCATAGTTTTATTCTCCATTCAAAGGTGAAAAAGATGGATTTCCAAAATACAAAACACATTGGAATTTTACATGATCTAATACAAGAATGTCAATGGAAGGAACTTTTGGAATGTTGAAAGGAAGATTTAAAATTATTCTAAAGATAATAGACATTCCATTATGCCACATGCCAAACTCTGTGATGGCTTGCATATGTTCGCACAACATGTGCATTGCTAATTCGGATAACTTTGACATGGATTAGGATTAGGCTTTGGAGGTTCAAAAAAATGCACAAATTAAAGCAAATTTGTGAACTTGAAAGGAATTGTTATTTTTAAAGTGATTGAAGAAACATTCAAACAAATGAAGAGGTTACAAAATCCAAGGATGGTGGATGGAAATGATAGAAATGACAAGGAGGACATGGAAAACATGGAACATCAAGGTGACGATATTGAAGATTATGTGTTGACAACCATGAAAAAAAATCCTAACAATAAAATAAAATAAAATAAAATCAATAGCATGTTGATAAAAGCTATGGCAACTCATGAAGCTTTAGCAAAAAAACTTCTTTGAATCTAATTTGAAAAAGATGTCTTCGCAAACACATCTAATTATGGGTCAAAATGTGATGAATGGTTCATACGTTCACATTTTATGTAACCCACAATTTATCTATGAGACAACCAATTTGGGCATCCATGTTTATGAGTAAAACATTGGTTTCAACAAATTGTTGTAACATTGTTATACTATTTTTAGCCATGGTCGAAACATGTTCATACACATTAAGCTTTTGTCTTTTGTTTTATTCTTTTAAGGGTGAAAGGTTTTTCCATTGGCTCCTTACTACCCTCATCCTTTCAAGTTTTTTGTATATATGGCCAACATATATACTTGATGTTCAATGAATGTCATGAAGAGTAGGTAGTCAAATAAATTTGTGAAGTATTTTCATACATTAACATTCCCATGTTTTCTCAGGCATTCATCATTAAAACCATATTTGTAATTCAAAGGCAATAAATGACAAATAATCAAATTATCTACTAGCATGGCTCACTAAATGCATTCAAAACCCCCATATAATGTCCATACGGACATGAAAATTGACCATAGATAATAAACATGTAATTACATGTAAATCACTAATGGTAAAGTGATTTAAAACCTTGTCCCTTCCCTGTTTATGCATTCAACATTTGTTGTGCCATGCCCATCATAAAAAATTGTTGCTACTACCTTATCATACACAGTTCTATCCTTAACATTTTGAATTGTGCATAATATGTCTATGGATAGGAAAAACATTGTTTTAAACCTCTTTCATACAATAAAGGAGCAAGCATTAACAACCTAATCCATGACTATTGTATCTTTGTGGAAGGCTTCACAACATTGTCACGAACTTCTAGTTGTGTAGCAATAGGTAATGTGTTAGCACATGTTGATACAATCAGGACAATAGTTGCAACAATTATGTTCTTTACATTCAAAGCAAGAGAAACAACCTTTATGCCCATTAATTGAAGGTATTTTTTCAAGCCCCTGATCTATTGTTATGTGCAAAGCAAGAGTCTTGGCCACTATACACAAATGCATGACAATGTGTCAAAATCAAGGCCTCATTAGTCTATTAAATACTACTAAACATATCTCACATTTGTATGACAATGTGTCAAAATCAAGGCCTCACTAGTCTATTAAATACTACTAAACATGTCTCACATTTGTAATCTTTGCGCACATCACACCAACATCCTTGCCCAGTACAACCATAATGTCAAAGTGCTCTGACCATAAATGTTGCAGAGTGTTTACCCACTTTGCCATTTGCCCTTTTGTCATGCCAACCCTTTGCTCCACGCACTTTACTGAAATTGAGCTACGAACTCATTGCTTTTAAGCTTCGACGTATATGTTTTTCCTTCATTGTCACCTCCTTCACCACCACCTTTACCTGTTCTTTATACATTCATTTTCTCCTTACCCAATTTTACATTGGTTGTAAAAAATGTTGCCCAAGCATTCAATTGCATTGCACAAAATGAAAATTTTGGTACTACTTAACTAACAAACATGCAAAATGTCTTTCAAAGTGACAAGCTATGAATTTTTAATTTTAATTAAGTACCATAAATGCTACTCTAGATGGTGGTATTTATCAAATTGGAAAAAAGAATCCATAATACACATAAGATAATTGCGTTATCATGGATGTTTATTAGGATAACTCCACCATACTCACCCCAATCCTGCTTAGAACACAAGACAACAAACAATTTATGAAAACCCTAATCGGTAGACTACCATTCAACAAGAACAATCTTCTTGCCAAACCTACCCAAAGCAAATAAGTTGTTTGATAAAAAGTAATAAAAACATAGAAGGAAAATGCCAATTGGAGAATAACATGAAATTATTTTTGTTTTCCCAAAAGGTTTGGGGGTTATTTTAGAGCCTTTGTGAGATCTTGATTACTGGGATTGTGAATCCTTTAAACCTTTTTCAAAATCCACAACATGAACTTTGAAAGTGTTTCATCAAACCTTTGTGAAAATTAGTCGCCCATCATCTTACTCACACCTTCTAATAGATCACAAAATGATATCTATAGTAACTCCAAAAAAACTTAAGACACCATTAATGGTATTGCAACCACTAATCAACATTATGCATACCACCCAATAGGTAGAATTAAGTTTAATGGTCCCAATAATAACTACACCTATGAAAGCTTCAAATTGTAAAGGATTAACAACTCATGCATGCTATGATGAACTTGAAGGTCATCATCCATAATGAAGAAAGTATGGAAATAAAGTCTTTGACCCTAGACAAAGGCTAACTTCAATTGTTTTCGCGATGGAAGACTTTCGCAAAGAATTTTGTTCCAAGCAAAATGGGATTTTGTAACAGTGACAAATGCATGAACAAAGTAATCCACACATTGCATGAACTATACATTAGGAACAAAAGCAAAAGATTCCTACCAAATGTCACCAATATAAATTTCCATCAAAACAACTGCAAACATTGATTGGCACTCCATTATGTAACTAATGACAATCCTTGGTTCACAATGTCATCCTCTCCTCTTAAATTCCTACATACATATCACCAACAATTTTTTGCTTCTAAATATCAAACATTGAAAACCTCTTTACAAGTCAAGTCCAATTATTCCCTCTCTTTTACTCACCCTCTTCCTTAAGTCTTTGACACAACATTAAACTTCCTTTATGATGTGCAAAACTCCTAAATGGCCTCCACAACAAAAACAAATAGTCTTCCAATTTATTGAGCGAAATCATTGAAGGTGGTATGTATTAAACAATTATCACCAGAGCCTTCTGATCATGATGATAACTACTAGGAAACTAGTTCTTGCACCACTAACACTTCCACTCAAATCCAATTTTAGTGGAATGGGACTTGTGCCATTCCACCATACGTTGACTATAGTGGAAGGGAACATGACAATGCCACATTTTTTACTACCTAAGTGGAATGGGACTCATGCCATTCCAATGTACAATGGTTGTAATGGAAGGGAATATGAAAATGCCACCCTTTTTTATTGCTTAAGTGGAATGGGATTTATGCCATTCCATCATGCATTGATGCAAGTGGAATGCAATGATAACAATGCCACCTTCTTCATTATTGCTTAGGTGGAATTGAACTTGTTCCATTCCACCATAAATTTACACGTGGAAGGCAATTGTGGGAACACCCTCTTCTTGAATACCTTAGTGGAAGGTGAATGGATATGTTTACCATTGATTCTACAATTTTAAAAAAGAATTTTAAAAGATTAGTTAAACTTATTTATTTTGCTTCTATTTACACCACTAATCTACAACATAGCAATGGATGGAACTAAGACACAACCCATTCATCCTAAGTGCATGTGTGGGCATATGCATGCAAGGTATAATATGGTATGTGCACTATGTCCAATTTCACCTATTGACCTTGGATAACCATGTGTAGTTTATTTGAGGGTGCGCTTACAATATATAACACAAACACATGGTCATTAATCTCCATGAGCAAGATTGGTCATTTTGGCACATGTCACTCTATTGTTTTTCAATGAAATGTGTTCATTCACATAACAAGGTGGTCCATACACTACCTTCACTAGGGTGACAATCTGCCTTAATCACCAAACATTATGTCATTCATTTCATATTGTAAATTGGCCTTTGTATCACTAAATCATGGTCACTTTGACCATCTTGTTTCTTGAATTAGGGCCATGATGTACCTCCCGTACTTTGAAGGAGTAAGTATTTGATTTCATCTATGTTCACTGGCAAGCCACTAACCGTCACCTCCATGCTATCCCAAATAGCCTAATCCATTATAAAACATTATGACTTGTTGGTTTTGGACTACACCCTTGGTTTTTTTCTTTTTTTCTAGGATGGTTACCTACCATAGATAGACCAAGATACAAGCTCCCAATCACAAATATTGGCCTATATATATAACACATCCAAACACATGGTAGTGACCTATAATGTCATCCATGTGTTCAAATCATTATATTTTCATTCAAATAATATCATTCAATATCATTATTCATGACATGTTTCTCATCATGCACTCACACCTAACTTATTTCATTCAAGCTTGTGTTGAACACATGTGTTTTTTAAACAAATGCATACTAGTTATGCTAATCCATTTCATTGTACAATTATACCACTAAGCTATAATTTTTAGAATGTCACTTAGGTGTGGAACACTAATAAATGCCACCATTGCAAATGTCATTACAAGGCCACCCGCTTGTCATTCGACTTGCTATTGCTAAATTCCCATTCACTCTAAGTTTCACTGATGTCTTCTCCTAATAACTTGAATCAATTTGATGTGATGTATTGCTTACATGCATTTCTGGAATAAGGTGCAATGGTGCTAATTTTTCTTGGCCCCTTTGCTTTGAGCCACCTCTTCCTCCCCTTCCCTCTCCTCATTCAATCATGGTTTACATATGCTAGCCCCTATAAAATACAACACATTTTGCCCAAAGAACTATGTCATTATGGCCAATTCAATCACTAAGATGTATGCCATTAAGGTTAGTTTAATTAATGTTTATGTCATTGGTGGCTTATGTCATTCAACGCATGGCACATAATATCACTAGTGACCTATGTCACTCACCAGGACTTGGGTCTGTCACTACAACTTGTATCATTATGGAATCATATGTCATTAATCACTATGCCATGAAGGCTTATATCACTAAGGTTCGTTTCAAATGGAACTTGGTGTATTGTGTCATTAAAACATATGCCACTAAGGCCCATGTTAAGGCCTATGTCACTCAAGTTTATAATATCATTAAGGTTGTTGTCACTTTGGTTTTATGTAAATGTTATTAGGGCTTTTATATGTCAATAGGGTTTGTGTGAATTGGGCCTATTTCATTGAGTTTTACGTCATTTAAAACATATTCCTTATCGCTAGGGCTTGCATCACTTGGACTTGATGTTCGTTTATGCCTAAATCATTTACCATACCTTGATTGTATTTTAAAGTTGATTGAAATCATTACATTAAAACATGCACATGAAGGTTTGAGAGACAATACCTATGTTGTTGGCTTTTGCACATCCTTGTCCTATTCCTCCACCTCATGTGCAACCCCTTCAAGCTCCTATCAATCACAATATAATGATGTTTCATGATTACCCACAACAAAACATGTCATACTTAATTACTTGGGATGAAAGTTCACCTTTTGTCCTAACAACTTTGTATTATTTATGGGAGTGCAACAATAAGATAATAATTTGCAGCATACAACACCCAAGTTAGATGATACATGTAGCTCCATGAAGTAGGTTAATGGTGTGCATCCCAAATGCTATTGGTTCCCGTAATTGGGCATAAATAGCCCGCATACATGTTCATTTTCTCTATTGGCATTTAGAGTCTTCCAATAGTGAACGTTTACATATAGGTCAACCAAGTTACTTGCAACAAAAACACATGAATCCTATCCATAAGTATTATGAATGGTTTGTTCACAAGCATACTTGCATTGATTTTGAATTAATGCATTTATGTGAAAACATGCATTTAACACCCACCCCCATAACAACAATGTTGGGTTGCATAAATTTATACATGGTGAGAAATCAAACTCAAAAATTACATTAAAACTTAAGGGAATAAAACTTTTCTCTTCAAGAAATATGGGAAAACAACAATTTTTAGTCATTTTTAACTTGCAAAAATTTTGTTTCATATCTCTTTCAAGCACATTCTCTCTCATGTACACATAATGGAACTAAACAATTCATTTCACTTTCAAAATCAAAATTGAAAATAATGACAACAATGTTGTATTTCTTCATTTAAAGATAAGTTTTTGAACCAAGAAAAATGGGTAATCATTTTTTCACATTTTCTTGCCATCAAATTTTGCATAGAAGTCAAACAACCTACATCCAACTAATAAATTTAAATCCCATCCATTTTCAATGGTTTAGAAAGTTGTTCATACATGTGTTGATCTTTAAGTGCATCTAAGCTAACACACACATTCAACACCTCCATGGCAACAAGAAAGTTGAATTTCATACATTTGTATGTGGTAAAAAATCAGATTTAAAAACTACATCATAGTTCAAAATAGTAAGTTTTGAATACACAAAAAAATTACAATGTTGAAAAGATACAATATGAAAAGGTAATAGCTTGAAAAAATAGTGGAAAAACTTCAAGAAAACACAAACAAGAATATTAAAAAAATAATTCAATGAAACACTTAAACTCAACCCATATTTCTTTCAAGCACATTCTGTCTCATGTACACATAATGGAACTAAACAACCTATTTCACCTTCAAAATCAAAACTGAAAATAATCACAACAATGTTGTATTTCCTCATCCAAAGACATGTTTTTGATCCAAAAACAATGGATAATTAGTTTGTCACATTTGCTTGCTGCCACATTTTGCATAAAATTCAAACAATCTACATCAAACAAAAAAATTTGAATCACATCCATTTTCAATGGTTTGGAGAGTTGTTCAAACATGCATGTCTTGATCTTCAAGTGCATTTGAATTGAAACAACACCTCGATGGCAACAAGAAAGTTGGATTTCACACATTTGTATGTGGTGAAAAATTAGACTAAAAATTACATGATAGTTCACAACAACAAACTTTGAGTACTCAATTTTTTTTTGCAACATTGAAAAGATATATATACAATACGAAAAGGCAATAGCTTGGAAAAAACAAATGGAAAAGTTTGAAGAAAACAAAAATAAGAATATTATAAAAAATGTTCATTGAAACACCAAAACTCAATTCTATGGGTTGTGGCCAAAAGGAGGCATAAAGCTAGAAGGAAATTGCTAACAATGGAGCAAATATCGAAAACAAAACATGCTCCAAGAAATCAATTAGCAATTAATGAATAGTGAGCTTACTCTTACTCTTGGTCAACTCATGCATTTGGCCCTTGATTTAATACAATATGTGGTTTCTAGAGTATCTCCTAGTAGCTAACCAATTCATCTTCAAGGTCCACCTTTTGATGTAGGTTTAATCACCATAGATCCTCACATGGTAGTGTTCCAGGTGCATGTGGGGGAAAACATAGTGGAGGATGTCCTATTGGATGGGGGATTGGGTGTCAACATTATCACTAAGGATTTAAGGAAAAAATTAGGATTACATATTTCAAAACCTACACCTTATACCCTTAGGATGACAAATCAGACCCTAACCAAACCAGTAGGGTGTTTAAACAACCACAAAATCATGTATTTGTTTATCATTTATTACTATGATATGATATTTTCATTAACTATTTGTCTAAACAATCATTATGAATTTGTTCAACAAGGAATTACATTGCTCAAGTTCAACCATAATTTTATTTTGTTTCCTCATAACTAAATATTTCCTTTCAAGATCACATACTTTGAAAAAATATTCATGTTCACATGTTTATTGACTATAATTTAATGTAAAGAATGGGATTTTTGTTTCTTATTTTCAATTCATCATTTTTAAAAATTGTCATACACATTTCATGGTTGGTAGCTAGCCCTATCATTTGACAATTAACCAATTGTTTTTACATTTGTTTTTCAATTCTTGTGGCAACTAAGCTTGCTTACTTGGAGTTGCATAGAGTTGTCATTGAGGTTTCATGAAGTCTGTGGATAACAAGTTCCCAAGTGTTACCAAGTATTTTGTCAACAAATCGTTTAGTAAGCTTGTGAAAAAATGCTCTAGAATCGGCTTTTAAAAACTTGTTTGTTCTTTGAAGAAGTCCATTGCATGTGTAAACATAGCCAAATTATAGTCCTCCATATCCTCCTTGGAAATGTTTATAATTTGTTTGAGTATGGAATTATTTTCTTTGTCTATCTTCGCATTTGCCTATCGCCATGCCACCCATTCATATGTTTTGTCAAATTTTTTTTCCTTTCAATTCCCCATATTGTTCTAATTTTGAGCAAATGCTAGAGCGAGTATAGTTTGGTATCATCTCTTGGATATTCCAACAATTATTTTGTCATCTCATAGATTTTATCTAGCTAGTATGCTTGAGATTAACATGTATTCAATCATAGATTCCAAGGTGTTTGGTGTGACAATTGGTGACAATTTTCTTTTTGCCATTGTAGTAGAGAGGTTTTAATATGATTACAAACACACGATTGAAAAAGAAAGGATACAAATTGGAAGTACAAGTGCAAAGAATGCAAATTGAGGTATTCAACATGCAAATTAGTAATAAAGGAGGAAAGAATGCAATTTCGTTGTGCAAGTAGCCTAAGGCTTGAGAAAGTGAATGAAAATAAAAAGAGATTTAAGTGGCAATGTGTCATGGGCTACTTCATGTTTTCTCAATTCCTAATGGGCCCATACTTCTTTGTGGTGGACATGTAGTGTTTGAACTAACACATACCTTTTGATGGATCAATAGGTTTATGTGCCACTAAATTTGATTTAAATGTGGTGAAATAAGACGATCTTCTAATTGTGTTAATTTTTGGATTGATGGAATGATTTTGTTTCTAAAAAATTTATTTACTATTTGATATAAGGGTGGTTTAATTTCACTAATATTATGTAAACAACTTGACATATGTATGATGTTGAACTAAATTGTATTTGAATTTGAAATATATATGAAGTTATCTTGACAATTGATTTGAAAAACATTTAATTTGTTTTAAAAAACGCAACCTTTCACAACTAAAACTTGGAATTATAGGAACATCTTAAATTTGTTTATTATAATTATCAATGTATATTGAATCATGTGTACTTTCCTTTATATTAACATTATGTTCAATTTTATTTGACTGAACATCATGTTCCACAAAAAGTTGTGTGAAAATTGGTTGTGTAATTTTTTCTAGAATGCATTATGACGAATGAACTTTGTCATTTATGAAAGATTCTTGTGATCTTTTAGTATATATATATTTCATGTGATTCATAATTTGTGATACAATTTTTTTTAATATTTGGAAACATGTTGATGAATTTAAATGTTTTTGTGTAATAAGTTAGATTTGGACAAACTTTCAATAATTCAAAAATATTTTTGTCATAAAATGCCCAATCAAAATACTTTATTTTTATTTTGTGTGTCACATTAGGTTCAACAATCAAATGGGAGTGTTCCATTTGAATTTTGAGATCTTTCTTAACTTTGGTAAAGGAAACTGAAATGAACAGATTAAACAAAATTTCATTAATAGGTACATTTGTGTTGTTCTTCAAAGTGTTTTGTAAATATTGAATACGATTTCTGATTTATTTTTTAGTAATATTTGTATTACAAGAATTGTTGAATAATGAAACAACATATTCCAATGGTGAATCCCAATTATCTTTCAAAATGTCCATTAATGCATCATCAAAATTTTCATTCCAATAAAAATGTGTAACTAGTTGCAATAATTGAATAGGAAGTTGTTACACCATTGATTATGAAAGAGATGGAAAATCATCTAAATCTAGGGTAACTTTGGGATCATTAATTTGAAAAATAGACAAAGACTTAAATAAACCATTAACATATTGAATTTGTTCAAAATGTTGAGAATTGTATGCTATATGTAAGGGGATAGATTGAAAATCCATGCCACATTGAGACATAATGCATTTTGATATTTTATTCCAAATGTAAATAAGCCTTTGTAGATATTTAGTTATCCAAAATATTACAGTGAAATCTCCCCATAAACCTCCCATATTAGCATTTAATGCCATTTTTGTCACATATCGATGTTCATTTATGACCATGTTTTGATGCAAATCACACAAAAAACTTGGATTTAATTATCAAATATGACATTGTTGGGTTTATTTTGTATTCTATAATAAACATTGATTTAAATGTTCCATGTTATTTTGCTTCAATTGAAAAGATGATAAATGATTATCTAATAATTAAGATATAGAATCAAAAAGACAATTGCCTATTTCATATTTGTATGTTGAAACTAAATGAAGGCCATATGAATGCAATACATGTTCAAATGATGAATCAATAAAATTTAATAAAAGTGTTTGTTTCCATTATCATGAACTTTAATTTAATGGATATTTATATAAACAAAAACATGGTCCCAAATAAACACATTTAAAAAAAAAGATGAATGATTCATTCAAGAATATTTACTTTTTGTTTTTTGGAAGATTTCTTTGCATTCAAAAAAAAATTATATTGAAAAAAAAATTTAAATGGAAAAAAAATGTAAAAAATTACTTGCATTGAAAACATTCTGATTAAAAAGATATTTGCATTGAAAATTTTCTTGCATTAAAAAATTCTTTTCATTGAAAAACTGCTTACATTGGAAAATTACTTGATTAAAAAATTGCTTGCATTGAAAAACTATTTCACATATAAAAACGTTGCATTTAAAATTATGTCGAGAATTTGATGTAAAATTGATGTATGAAAAATTTCCTTTTCCTCTAAAAAAAAAACTATGAAAATGATTATATAATAAAGGTTATTCAAACCAAAATTTTGATAGAAGGTTCCACATATATAAAATATTTGTATACTAAAGGTAACTATAGAAAGGTCACATAAAAATTTAATCTTTAATAAGGTTATTATTTAGAAATTGATTTTGATTCATCAAAATCAAGCTTGTGTTTTACACTACATTGAACATTGTCACTATGAACAATTGCTAAAGAAACAATTAAACCTTTGCACTTCAAACCTTGGTTTCCCCTTGTGGGATAAATTGTTGGATGTCTTTTTGAAAGCCAACAAGGGCAAATGTGGGCGACAATTGAAATTTACCATGAATGTGAATTGAAATGAAGAGTTGAACTTGTAATATGAACAATTACTTCAAGCCATTTGCCTTCAATAATCAATAACATAAGTTCATCATTGGTTGCAATGGAACCATGAAGAAAGCATGATTTATGAATTGTTGATTTTGAATGACAAGCGTTACAATGAACACTACCCATTGGAGAAATGATGACATCTGTTATATAACAATTTCCACATACTTTTTGAAATGGAGGCGCAATTGAGCTAGCTATGGACAACACATGGTCACCTGGAAATAAAAATAAAAATGTTAAAACAAAAAGGTAAATGAACATGAACATGAACAAAGGGTAAATGTGAAAAAGGTGCATCAATAAAAAAAGAAATAAAATCATGTACATTCATACACATAATATGTAAATAAAAAGAATGAAATGCATAAGAAGTGCATAATAAAAGATGTTATGGAAATGTAATAATTTAAACATTTAATACTTAAAAAAAAGACAAGGAACAAAATAAAAAATTAATAACAACAAAACAAATGACAAGAAGAAAAGGTGATTTAAGCACGAAAAAAAACATCTACCCCTTTCTTTCCAACCATATATCTCTTTCATTTCTTATTTGTTTTGAATGTTTTAAAAAGCCATGGGTGTGAAATTTGAAGTTTCAAAATAATCTTTAAAGTGCAAAAACATTAGACCAATATACATACATTTTAAGCTTTAAAACAAAAACTTTTCACTTCCAAAAGCCATATCTTTTTCATTTAAAATCTAATTCTAGTAATTTCTGTGATATTCAATGCACCAAAAAGGGGCTATAAACTCTTTTCAATGTTCAAAGGCCATGGACTAATGTGGAAAAAGTTATGAAACTTTATTTACAAAGGTTTTCAACATACTTGTTTACCTACCATATTAAATATACAATATGTTTTTCTTTGAACAAACACATTCCAAACATTTTATCCCATATTATTTCCCCAAAGAGAATTCCAATGGACTATATAAACACAAAATTTTCACTTTTGGTAACAACATTGTACTCAATGTCTAATATGCAATGGAAGGTTTATTTTTGTTATTAAAACAATTATAGTAAAAAAATCATTTCAATGTAATTTTACTTTCTATAAACCATTCTAGTAAAAAAGATGAATGTGGTTGCCCAATTTTCCCCTCCTCAGTGAAAAAATAATCAAATGGTTGGGTTTTTTTTTCATTAGAGTTAAGTTTTTCATGAGAATCGAGTGGTTACCTGATTCTCTTCTTCTAAAAGAGAGGAATCTGTTCCTTAAGAAGAAGAAAATCGAATGGTCGCCCGATTCTCATGTTTGTTTAAAAAGATGAAAATTGGGCAGCCACTTGATTCTCATGACTTCTTAGGGCCCGAAAATTAAAAAAACACTTTAAATTTCTTGTGTAGAGGAGAATTAGGCGGCTAGGAAGAGGAGAATCGAGTAGCTGCCCGATTTTCCTCATTGCCTAGGGAAAAAAAAAATTGAAAATTTTTTTTGTAGAGGAAAATTGGGCGACCACTTGATTTTCATGTTCTTTTAGGAAAAGGAAAATCAAGCGGCTGTTCAATTCTCTTGTTCATTTAGGAAGAGGATAATCAGGTGGCTCCCTGATTTTCATGTTCATTTAAAAAAAGGAGAATCAAACGATTATTTGATTCCCATGTTCTATTTTTAGGAAAAGAAGAATTGGGTGGCCGTTCAATTTTCCTAAATGTTGATGCAAGAAAAAACCTTGAAATTTGTTTTGTAAAGGAGAATCGGGCGATTGCTCAATTCTTAGGTTTCCTTTAGGAAGAAGAAAATTGAGTAGATACTTGATTTTCATGTTCCTTTTAAAAAAAACAATTGGTCGGCCGCTTCATTCTCTTAAGGAAAATGAAAATGAAACAAGCACCCATCCTCCTTGGCATTCAACTACAAAACTTTAATTTTTACTTTTTCTTTACATTATTATGTTATTTCTCATTATCTTTTCTAACGTAGTTGACCATGAGATGAACCTTTGTTCTATTTGATATTTTTCATGTAAATTTGAAAGAAACATTGAATTATGCAAATGATAGGAAAAAGGCTTACCTCTCTCAATGCAAGTTGGGCACTTGATAATTTGTTGTGTAATTCAAGAACACAAGTTTGAGTTGTTTTGTTAACAAGTTTTGTTAAAATTGTGTAATGTTGTGCCCTTACATATCGATATTTTTTTGATGTTATTGTTACATTCTTGATCAATAACATAACACATTGGCCTCCATTGTACACCTCAAGCAGTTGATCATATTCTATTTTGAAATTGTTACCAAGAGCAAGAACATTTTTGTAAAATTCACCTTCTCCATTTGCAATCAACAATTGTTTTTCTAATTTGCTATCCCCTACTCCCTTTACACCAATGACAATTATAGTATTGGTTGCAAACCTTTAACTCTAAATAGAATTTCAGAATTTTCTAATCGAATCCATGTGGAAAAACATGGGAACTAACTTTGGTTGGAATGCAAGAATTGATGACACAATGGTTGTTGATTCAATTGTAATGACAACATGCATATCCCTTTTTTCAAAACATTTTAAAAACTTTGATTCAATGCCAAAAAATTTCACCTTCACAAACATGTTTTTTTGCAAATGTTGTTCATGCATTTCTATATGTGGTGATTTCACTTTTAAAGTGATTGTGGTCAGAGTTGACATGTCCAACAAATCACAATGTAAATATGCATAACTTGGAAATTCCATGTTCCTATTTGGAATTTGATCAAAGGTGCCATATTTATTGAACACCTTTGCTTCAAATGCAACATTTCTAATTTTAAAATCCAAATCATCCATCGCAACAACTATTTTAACTTCCTTCATTAGAAGAACAACCATTGTGCAAAAAAGAAGAAGCAAAACTTACCAAAATGAATTTGACAATAAAAAAAAGAAATAACATTAGACAAAATTAACAGTTGAAAAAACACATACTTGGTAAAACATACATTTGCAAAATCACACACTTACAAAGGAAGTAAAAAAATAGTCAACAAATGATGAAAGTTTAAACCAAACACATTATTCTTATTGTGAAAAAAAAGGACAACAAACATACAATGTTATATTTATATGGGATAAAAGACCTAATTTAAACCCTAAACCTAATTTTAAACCTGACCTTAAACCTTTTTTATTTTGTATTAATTTTAAATAATTTAGACTATGGTAGATTTTAACTTAATAATAAAGGATCATATCCATGGTTTGGAAGCTAAATTATGGTTTAATAATGAACAAGACATAAATACCCTTGGCATCTTATAAATTTTAATTGTTGACTTTTAATAACTTTGACTATGGTAAATATCTACCATTAACCATGGATATTGATGAGCCATGGTTTGGTAGCTAGATTATGGTCTAATAATGAACAAGACATCAATATCTTTGGCATTTTATGAATTTTAATTAAGCACTTCATGCTTACATTCGAACCTTAAATATTTCAACCTAGATTTGAAAAATATTAATACATAAACCTTAAAATTTTCTGCACTATTTAACCATTATTTTCATTTTCAATCAATATATTATTATTATTGTTAAACATCAACTTTTTTTATCATGTACATAAGAAAATTTAGACACACAAAAAAATCAAAATTGATTTTTTTCCTTTTTTTGGTTCGGTGTATTAAGTGTTCAATTTTTTTTAAAAAAATTGTTAAAAAATTAAATAAAAATTTTTGTGATGAAAAATTTCCATTCCCAAAAAATATATATTAATTTTATAAAATATTTTCTTGAGAAAAATCTTCGTTAAGTCACCATGTCACAAAAGACAAAAAAATAAACCCACCCCTTTTTCCAACCACCCCATCCCACACCACCAAAAAAACTTTTTTGGAAATTTTTTAAAACCCCACCCTCCCACCTTGAAAATCAACCAAACTTCTTTCTCCCATGCCACTTAAAAAAACAACCCTTGGGTTAATCCCCATCCCAAACAAAATTCACTTATCCTAATCCCTTGAAAGAAAAACTCCTTTGGAAAGGGGTGGAATTAATCCATCTTCCCCTCCTCACCCAAAAGAAACCCTTTTGAAAAAGAAACAAATTTTTTAATCCCTCATCCCCTTTTCTTAAAACTCCACTTACAACTTGTAATTCTTTCAATCTAGTTGAATTATCCACTCCTTATACCTATTGAAACTTCATAATAAAAAAACAAACCCATGAAATAGAAAAACAAATTAAATACCTTAACCTTTTTGTTTTCCCTACATTTTCACCTATAAACCCCACTATACCCCACCTAACTTTATAGATTAATTGTGTTTGCCCCCATGCATGTTTGGTAAAACCTAAAATCATACATGCATGTCTCCTATCTTAAGGCAATAATAAACTTTTATAATATAAAATGTAACAACAATAGCAAAATAATATCAATTAAAAATTAATTTCATTATGATTTTTGTTATAAATCTTCATCAAAGCCTTATTGAAGTTTTACCAATAACATCAAATTAATTAAATTAATTTATATCTTATATATATTGATGTGTTTTATTTTAATCAATTATTGCATAATCTTTCAAATCTCATTTAAATAATATTTAAAGGAATTGAAGCTAATTATTTGAATGTTTATCAAACAAATTTCATTAAAAAAAATCATATGATTTGTTTTTTATATTTCATAGTGATATGAAACTTCATGATACAAAAACGCAAGTGACAACCCAAAAAGTAAAATGATATAGAAACATGATTCACTCAGTTACCCAACATTCATATGTTGAAAAAAAATCCAACAAATAGATGGGTAGACTTCAAAACAACCCATCAATTGGATGGGTGCACCCAAAATCTACATAGGGGCTTCCATTAGCTTGGGTCAATAAAAAACTTACACATAAACCTACAACATTATCCATTCAACCAACTTGTGATTCTTTGACCCCTATACCCGCTTAGAAGGTGTTCCCACAATGCCTCTATAGGATAAAGCCAATAAAATCTTGATGTGGTTTTGTGGATAAAACTTTGGTGTGCCTTCATGAGGCCATAAGTTCAAACCTTGAAGAATGCGTGCGTTCATGTATCTTGTATAAATGCAATGTATGAACATGTACATCATGGTGAATGATGTCAAAATTTGCTTTTGACAAAATTAAAAATAAAATAAAATCATGGCATGTAGTTTTGTCATGGTGTGTCATGAAAAAAATAGAATTGGTGACTCCATGATCATAAAAAAAGAAAAAAAAAATCAAATTTTTTTTGAAAAAGTTGTATGATGATGTGGCACTTTATTCCATATCATATTAATTTGGAACCTCATATATCCATGTCATAATTTTAAAATTATAAATTATCTAGTGCAACATGCGATTATCCAAAATGACTACAACAAACTTGTGACAAAGCTCCAACTAACAACAAAACAATTTGAAACAAAACACAAAATTCAAACCTTTTTCAAACCTCCCACCAAACTCACACCTTTCACAAAACATCTAAAGCTCCACACTTGGACCTTAGACCTCTCTCGGTTAGACCTCTAACCTCTAACCTAAAACAAAATGACATGCAACAAACTTGAAACTCATACCTTTCATGAGAAGAACACTCATGTCTTTTGTGCACTTGAATGTTTGGTGTTTGAGTGTGTTGAAATCCTCTTTGGCAAAACAAGATGTGACATAAAACTTGTTCATCGTTCCTAATTCATAAGGAAAAGCCTTGGAAACCTTAAACCCTAAACAAATGTAGCTCGTAAGAAAGGAACCTAAGAAACCCAAACTAGGATATATACAAGTTCATGTCCTTTGTGTGCTTGAGTGCTTGGGTATTTGAACACTTGGGTGTTTGAACATGTCAAAATCCTTTCCAAAAAAACAAGATGCAATAGAAAGCTTGTTTAGAAAAGCAAGATGTGATAGAAAGCTTGTTCATAGTTCCTAATTCATACGAAAAAACCTTGAAAACCCTAAACCTTAATAGAGTGTAGCTTGTAAGAAAGAAACCTAAAAACCCAAAACCCAAACTAGGATATGCATATACATGTACATATCCAAACCACTAAACACTATAAACAAAATATGCATAGGATATGTATCTAGGATCTCATAAAATATTAGCAATGGATATACATAACAAAAGTTTTCATGAAGATATATTTGTATATACACATACATATTTTGATAAGACTGAAATTTGGCAATTACCTATAGCACCAAATATGGGAGATGGCAGAAATCTACATATGCATTTATGCATATCAGAGATTTATGCATGCCGATAACTAGCACCCCCGAGTATATCTGGCCAACATCAGTTTAGATGCTCTGATGTTGATCATCATCATATCAAATTATCTCACCGCTTAGCCAACTTGTTAAATCATCCCAAAAAAAAAAAAAAAAGGTGTGTCACACTGTGGCCTTGCTATTTACATTAAAAAGTATCCTAGGGCAAAAGAAGAATTATGGAAACTCAAATATTTTACCATGCAAAAATATAATCTTCAAAAAAATCCTCTAAAAGAAACCAAAATCCTTCAAGATATCATATCTCTATAACTAATCTCAAGTTTCAACACAAGCCAAAATATCATCTTTCAAAAATCCTCATATAAAAATAGACCTATTGTATCACCTAGGGGCCAAAATCCCTTAAGTTACTATACTACTCTATAATGAATCTAAACACAATATGCTTGCCTTGGTAGGCAAGGTGAAAAAGGTCACAAATACATTTGTCTACTATCAACATAAAGAAGGCAAGTACAACATTGTCCCCAATGCATTGAATTAAGAAAACCAATTGCAAACAAACAAATATATATATGGGAAAGACAAGTTACAATGAAACATCCAATTAGTGAACCATCATGATGAGATAAAAAAACCAATGGTTTTTAAGTGTCACAAGGGATCACTTGCAAGATAGTGACATCAATTGCATCATACCACACAAGCAAAGAATTATTATTAGTATAATTGACCTAACTTCAAAGATGATACTAAAGACATTACATATGTTAAAGGCTTGTTTGATACACCAACAAAATTGAATAATTGACAAAAATATATGCAAGATTATAAGTGGGATATTTGGGAAATTATGTTTCAATTTGGATTTCACAATAGGCCTCCAATTCCATGAAGGTTGGATTTGTGAATTTTCTCAATTTGGATGAGTCATTTAGCATTAACATACCATGACTTTAGTCAATAACAAATCAATATTGATCTTAAGCTGGCATAGAAATAGAAATTTTATTACTATTTTTACCAGTTTGCAACTAAGTGAAAGTTGAACATGCACACCAACATGGATGGGGCTCTAATTTTGGAGACCCTTTGTGTATCAGCACTTGACTCTCCTTTTTCTCTTGAAAATTTTGATGCCTATATTAGTTGGTCTTTTAAAAAGACCATAGCCACCCAACATGGGTATGTAGTATGTACTATGTGTAGAGTAAAGCCTAAGGATGTGAACTTTCACAAGCATAAAGACCTACTCTGATTTTTTTTCTTTTTTTCCTTGTGATACCCAACAGGTTATCATGGGAATTAAAAAAATAAAAAATAAACATATATATATATAAGGTGTGAGGGGATTTGAAAAACAAAATGCCTTCCAATTACGCTAAAAAAAATTAGAACAAGTCTTTAACTGTGTTATGCAGGTATATTGTTTTTGTTATTATCCTTCTGATAAGGGTATATTACCTATCCTTTTTTTCCCATTAGGGTAGGATTTGCATGTAAAAGCTTTTTAAATTTTAAGATTAAGGTAGTGTCTAGGTACTCTCCCCCTATCATATACCATTTTTTAGGGTATAAAGATGATATATATATATAGTTAGATAATGAAAAAAATGTGTGCATTTTGGACTTGTTCAAATAATTTAAAAATTCCAAATCCAATGGGATTTTTTTTCATAGTTCATTTTACCCTTTCTTTTCCAAATGGAGATTGTTAGGATCAATGATTTTGTTTTTGATAAATTTTTATGTTTTTTTGAAAAAAATAGTGGATATATTTTTTGGAGCTTTTTTCTTTTTCTAGTGAAAATTCGACAAATTTTGCTAATGTTTTGAAATTTTTTGCCAAAATTTCAATATCATATCATGGAAGAAGGAAAAGAAAAGAAACCCTAGTTAGGATGTTAAGATGTAGAAACCAGAAACAATTCACTTGCAAATGTCAGAATGCAAATGCACAATGTACACAACTTAGGCACTGAGTATAATATGCTAGTACCTTTGAATTACTCACTGAAATCCTAACATCTCTTATGTAGATCAAATTTCTCTTCCTAACTATGAGTTTTTAGAAAAAGATATAGGTAAGGTTAAGTTATAGGGTATATATGGGTAATAGATAGGTTATATAGTTATAAACCCTATTAACTCTAATACCTATATATTTGGTTTCTAAAATGTATCTGTCCCTTATATGTTTAAGTAAAACACATGCAAGACAAGTATGAATAGGTTTTTAATTCCTTGTATGTGAAAAAAGGGCATGCCTAATATATCAAATTTAAGAAAATATATTAGGTTATACCATGTACCATGTATATACCCTGTGGGTATATCAGGGTGCCAAAAAACCCACACAACACTAGTATTTACCAATCTTGTATAGATCTTAGTGGTTCAATTAGCCCCTGGTTCAAGTATCTTTTTTCAAAAAATAAAATAAAATAAATCCAAAAATTCTAGTTCCAGTTCCAAACATATGGAACTGCGGTTCTGGTTCCAGTTTGGTTTTTACTAACCATAATTGAAATTGCCGGATCTAATTAGCCCAATTGGTTTCCCACCCAACAATGGTCTTTTAGGCACTTGTGGACCTTTTGGCAATGTTTGGACTTTGGACCAAGTTTCTTATGCTACCCCAGTACCTAGCCTGGTTTAGGCACCAATTAATTATTTTTTCAATTACCAAAATTCTGAAAAATACCTAGGCTAAACACACCTATGAGCGAACACACATCTATAGGTGAATGCCCATTATGTTTAGAAAATGACCCATGAACAATGGAACCCTAATCCTTTTAGTGTTCAATTTTTTTCCTATGACTGAATGCTTCCCAATAAACTTTTGTGTTTGGACATTTATGCCTTGCAGCCACAAAATGAACTTTTTTGTCCATATATATATTTTTTGTGTTCAAATTTTTTATTGTTGTGTTCGGATATGGGTGTTATTTGTGTCCCATTTTTTTATTAAAAAAGTTTATTCTTGGGAAAAGGTGGGGTTTTTGGGGTTTCAACAATGAACCACCACAAGGAATGTTGTGTTTGGTTATAGGGTTATTGAGGGTTCATAGTAAGAAAATGATGGAAACAATCAACATAGTTAAAACAACTCAGCTCGAAGATATTCCCACCACAAATAATTCAAAAAATAATGCAATTACATAACTTGCTAGCCTTTCCTCGTCTACCCACAAGACCTACACAAGGTAGAGAACCGTTAATGGATTACTCTAGATCACATGTAGTGACCTCTATTGAATATTTTGGGAATTTTGCAAATTGTTTTTTTGACAAAGTAGCAAAAGAGCACAATAAAGTAAAGCAAAGGGAGAAGGAGGAAAATAAAGCTAGAAAAAAAAAAAAACTGGTGGTTGCAACATAGAGAGTAACCAATTAGCGTGCAAAGGCTTGATTTGATGTAACTTGGATTGCAACAACAATAAAAATTGTAGGAAACACCTTCCACAATAAATTCCAAATTGGTTGGTGTGCACACTCATTGGGATATTGGATTTGAACTGTGGATTCACAACAAAGGCACAACAAGTTGCTAGACATGCAACAATGGCAAGGCAACGAACAAATGAACATGTTTTAGTACGTTTAGACCCACCAAGTTCATAATTGAATGAACATGAAGTGGGGGGAAGCGAGAGCGGATCATAGCTGCTATGATTTTGATAGGTAGGAAAACATGAGCTCAAAAACATTGTAGAAAAAACATGAGAAAGAAAAGCATCATGGAAAAAATAACAAGAATATCAGAGGCCTATAACAACTAGACTGTTATGAAATAATAGCAATAGGAGCATCATGGCTTGGAGCAACTAGATCACTTGGAGGCATGATCAAGAATAACATCACAATTTGGAACAATTAGACCACCAAGAAGCATGAACAAGAAAATCATCATCGTTTGGAACCATTGGACTGCTAAAAAGAAGATCATGACAAAAATCACAAGGAAAAGGAACATCACAATTTAAAATAATTAGGTTGTTAGGAAGCATAAACAAAAGAAGCATCATGGCTTGGAACCATTGGACTTCCATTAAGAGGTGCAGGAACATCATGTAAAAGCAAAAGCAAGAGGAACATCACAATTTTAAACTACTAGGCTACTAGGAAGCACAAGCAAGAGGAACATCATGGTTTGGAACCATTGGAGTGTCGATAAGAGGAGTAGGAACATCACATAAAAGTAAAAGCAAGAGGAACATCACAATTTTAAGCAACTAGGCTGCCAAAAAGCGCAAGTAAGAGGAACATCATGGCTTGAACCATTGGATTGCCAGTAAGAGGAGTAGGAGCATCACATAAAAGCAAAAGCAAAATGAACATCATAACTTAAGTTGCCAGGAAGCACAAGTAAAAGGAGCAACATGGCTTGGAGCCACTAGATTGATAGTAAGAGGAGTAAGAACATCACATAAAAGCAAAAACAAAAGGAACATCACAACTTAAAACAACTAAGCTACCAAGAAGCACAAGTAAAAGGAGCATCATGGCTTGGAGCCACTAGATTGATAGTAAGAGGAGCAAGAACATCACATAAAAGCAAAAGCAAGAGGGGTGTGACAAAAATCAGAAGTAAAAGGAACATCATAGTTTAGAACAACTTGGCTACCAAGAAGCACAAGCAAGAAAAACATCACAACTTAGAACAATTAGGCTATCAAGAAGCACAAGCAATAGGAGCATCATGGCTTGGAGCCATTAAATTGCTAGTAAGCAGAATAGGAACATCACATAAAAGCAAAAACAAAAAGGGGCATGATAAAAACCACAAGCAATAAGAACATCAAGGAAAACACAAGCAAGAGGAACATCTTGAAAAACATGAAAAATATGAACATCATGACACTATAACAACTGGATTGCCAAGAAAGAGGAGCAAGAAGAGCATCATGGCTTTGGAGCAATTGGACTGCTTGGTAGCACTAGTAGGAGAAACATCACAACTTGAAGCAACCGCACTGCAGGAAGCATGAGCAAAAGATCTGTTACAACTTTGATTATTTCTTAAGAAAGCATGAGCAAGAGGAGCAAGAACATCATTGTCTTGGAGCAAGAGGAGTATCATGTCGAAGTTTGAAGGACGAGGAGCTCATGGTCTTGCTAGAGGAGATCATTGTAGAGACTAGAAAGGAGGTTGTGGGGATTTCCCTCCCCCCCCCCCAAAGTAGCCTAAATCACAAAGATTAGAAAGGAGGTTGTGGGGAGAATTTTTTTTTTCCAAAAGTAGGTTAAAAGCATAAGCTTCACGAGGATTGTCCAATGGTGATTTTTTTGGGTTTTTTTTCCAAAAATTGCCAAATGTGAAAAATTTTCTTGAAAAAATATTAAATGTCACCAATTGCTACACTAATGCCTAGTAAGTTGCCACAAATATAGAAGAAGGCTTCAAAATCTTTATTTTCAAAATTTTCAATTGCCAAATCTGGTCAACTAATTTTTGGAATGATTGTCGCCTTTAGTTACATGACAAAATTGAATTAAAAAAATGTTGCCACCCAGAGTTTTGTGCCGCTCCCACTTGCATGTTGTCTTAAATTTTAAATTGAACTTGGTTATGCTTATGGCTGTCGGATTTTTTGCTCTTTTCTTGGAAGGATCTTTAAGATTTTTTATTTTCTTCATCAAAGAGGTTGGTCCAGGTAGAGTCAACAGTGCAGAGCTTCAAACCCTAATTGTGAAGCTAATGATGCCAGGGAGCTTGGGCTTTGTTCTTTTGCTTTCCAGCTTTGTTTGTTTATTGCAAAGCCTGGTCACACTAGGGCCAGTGCAAAGTGTCGAACCCTAATTTGTGAAGCTGCTTATGGTAGGGAGCTTGGGCTCTCTTGTTTTTGCTTTCCAGCTTTGTTTCTTTGTTAAAGCCTGGGGTACATTAAGGCTAGTTCAGAACTTCAAATCCTAATTGCGAAGCTGTTGATGCCAAGAAGCTTTGGCTCTTATGTTTTTGCTTTCCAGCTTTGTTTCGTTTGTTGCAAAGCCTAGGGGACACTAGGGCTAATTCAAAGCTTCAAACCCTAATTTGTGAAGTTGATGATGGTCATGAGCTTTGGCTCTTTTCTTTTTGCTTTCCAGCTTTGTTTGTTTGTTGCAAAGCATAGGGGGGGCTAGTTCAGAGTTCCAAACTGTAATTTTTGAAACTAATGATGGTAGGGAGCTTTGGTTCTTTTCTTTTAGCTTTCCAGCTCTGTTTGTTTGTTACAAAGCTTGGGGTACACTAGGGCAAGTACAGAGCTTCAAACCCTAATTTCTGAAGCTGATGATGGTAGGGAGCTTTGGCTCTATGTAAATTTGCTTTCCAGTTTTGTTTATGCAAGCAGGAAAGCATCATCATCATCAAATCTCAGGATCAAAGGTTCGAATGCCATCCTTTGCAAGATCATTTCATTACAAGGTTGTTTGCAATTGTGGTGAAAGTCACCAAACTGTCCTTTTTCCTTGTGTGTCTCACTAGCAAACTGATCTAGGCGCCATTTTGTAAGAAAACAAAAAAACACTAATCCTCTAGCAAAGATCCCAGCAACAACAGTAACAGCAGAGAGGTATACATACTCAGGCTTCCTACAGGGTTTTGGTTAATGACGATTGCCACGGTTTTCGACGCTAAAGCATGGGAATGGAACAAGGACTCACTGACGATCATGGAGATGTAGGCAGCTAAACTCTAGGCGTTCTTTACACGCTATAACCTCAAGCCTGCCAAGACCGGCAAGGCAGTTGTTGCAGCAGCCATCGTCAACCATCTCATGGTCCCTAGGGCCGATGTGGTGATGAAACATGATGTGCACAATGCTATTGAGGTCATTATGGAGCAGGTTGCGAAAAACATTCTGGTTCCAGCAATGGAAGTTAAGATTGTGATTGTTACTAGCCAAGTTGAAACGCTGCAAAATAAAGTAGATGAAATGGCTAAGAGCTTTGATACCATGCAGGACAGTGGGGAGAAGTGGAAGGAGGTCGTGGGTAGGAAGGTTGACAAGGTTGCCAACAAGGTGGACCGGGCAACGGATGCTGACCTGGTCAAGGCTAGGGAGGCAAACATCCAGATCACTGGGTTGACCATGAGCAAGGGGGAAACCTCAAAACAACTTATGGAGTTGGTGCAAACAGAGTTGTTCGACAAGTTAAAGATTGTTGACCGTGTGCAGGTGCAAAAGGTGCACCAATAGATGCCGTCGGGGCAACTAGATAAGGCCACTGACAAGGCAATGACAGTCATCATCACGCTGGCATCGATACACGACAAGCTCACGATGTTGCGCGCTCGTAAAGGCCTGTAGGGCATTTAGCTTGGGCTCGACGAAGACCTAACTCCCGCTCAGTAGGCCCAGAAACGAGCTACTTGGGCCACCTTCAAGGAGGCCAAAGAGGCTGGCGAACGGGTCTACTGGTGTGGGGTCGATCTCTACATCAACCACAAAGTCGTAAACTCTCCTATTGCATAGGGGGGCGGGGGCCAGAGAGACTTGTGCGTGTGCTTGTGGAACATCCATGGGGCCGTTATCACAAAGCTAGAAACACATGAACATCTGCTTGACCTATTTCAACATGTTGACGTTGTTGCTTTGATAGAAACACATCACTTCCCGGGCAATACATTCCTAGTCTTATCGCGGTTCTGCTGTTTTGATGTTGCCAGGCTTGTGACTCCATAAGGTGTCGTTCGAAAACACAGTGGAGGCATTACGGTACTAATCAGGGAAACATGGGCAAATAATACTACTATTTCGAAGACTGCAAGGGATGGGATTAGGATTTGGCTATGCTTGGGCAATGCTTTCCAAAGGCCTTTGTTCTTGTGCATAGTATATGCTGCTCCACAAGGCTCGCCATATGCGGACAGTAGCCTGTTTGAACACATATGCCAAGAGGTTGGAGAAGCCATGAGCTTAGGCGGTGTGCTTCTTGCTGGGGATTTCAATGCAAGGACAGGCACAAACACTGACTTCATTGATTGCAGTCAACTAGCAGATGTGCTGTTGGTGCCACAAGCCATTGAGGACACCCTGCCCAACGATATGTTGGAGCGCCAGAACCGCGACACCGTCATAGCTGGTTGGCATTGTGAGTTCCTGGATCTCTGTAGAACTACTGGGCTGTTCATCCTCAATGGCCACACACCAGGATACATATAAGGGGAGTACACATGCCTATCCAATAAAGGTTTTAGCACTGTGGACTATTTTCTTACGACATTTGACCAATTAGAGGGTGTCAAGTGCTTAGAAGTTAACTGCGATGAAAAGTACTCAGGTCACAAAGATGCGCACTCTAATCATACACCATTGGTACTTACAATCGCACAACAGTGGCAACCCCCTCCTGTTCAGCAAAAGACATTCAAACACCTACCACGTTTCAAATATGACACTGCCAAAGCAACCGAGTTTAGCAGGAGTGTACAACATAACATTGGTGTCTAGGCAAGCCCAGATGTACTTGATGCATCTGACGTACAAACAACAGTCAATCTATTACAACAATGCATCACACAATTTGCAGAAGAAGTGTTTGGAAATAGACAAATGGCCTTAAGAAAAGCAATAAAGCATAGCCACAAACCTTGGTTTGACACAGAATGTCGCCAGACCAAAAGCCAGTTTGCTAAATTATCACATGCACACCCATATAGGCAGGTCAGACTTAAGCAAATGAAACAGTTGTACAAAAGGAAGAAACGTGCTTATGATGTGCTGAAGGCTAAACATTTATGTGGTTTAGCGAAGGCAGATCCTGCAACATTCTGGAAGTGGTACTGTAAGCGCGTTGAGGGTGTCAATGGCATCACTAGCGAAATGTTCAGGGATGGCTTCCGGCAACTGCTCCAGCCTCCGGCGGCATCAGCCACAGCAGGAGCTATGATAGGTGTTGCTATTCAAGCCCAGGTGGTTTCCTTTCCACCCAATGGTATTTATTGCGAATAGTTGAATGTTGACATCACACTAATTGAAGTACAACAAGCATTCAAAAAGCTAAAATGACACAAAGCTGCAGGCATTGATGGCATCAAACCAGAGTTCCTTCTGGATGCGGCTGCTGCCCTGCAACAACCACTATTGATTGCTTTTAACAAAATTTTGCGCGAGGGCTATTGTGAATCACTCTCTATTGGGATCATACATGCACTGTACAAAGGGGGTGATTGTAGTCAGTGTGACAATTATAGGGGGATCACAGTAGGACCAGTTTTAGCCAAGGTGTTTGTAATGATTTTTGAATCCCGCATGAGTCAATGGGTGGAGACTAATGATTTACGCGCAAAGGGACAGGCTAGTTTCATAAAGGACTTTAGGACAACATATAACTTGTTTATTTTTTGCACTTTGACCGAACAAGCCAGATTTTAGAAAAAGAAGCTATACACTTGTTTTGTGGACTTCAAAAAAGCCTTTGATATAATACCAAGGGACTTGTTGTGGCAGGTGCTAGAGGGATTTGGCATCAGTGGGCGGATACTGGAGTGCTTGCGCTCCATGTACCATCAAGACCAGGCCTGCCTGCACCGTCCAAAGGAGGGGCTCACGCCCACTTTCCTCTGTCACATCAGAGTGAAGCAAGGATGCCCCCTCAGCCCATTCCTATTTGGCCTCTTCATAGATGGCCTAGAAAAACGGCTGAATGCTTTGGAGGGTGACACACCACCAATGTTGGGACAACTAGCTGTTTGCTTGCTTTTGTATGCAGACGATTTAGCTCTCATGTCACACACTCCTGCTGGATTGCAGAAGTAACTGGATGTCTTGTAAGTTTTTTGATGTGAGCATCAGTTGACTGTGAATGTCAAGAAAACCAAGGTTGTTGTGTTTGAAGCACGCAAGTTTGTGTGACGCACTCCCAAGCCCCTTGTTGAACCCACTTGAGGGTACAACTATGTAGAGTTGTGAAAAGTTAGGACTTGAGGGTCGCTCTCGACTTCCAACACTAAAAAGGGGTAGAGGGGGTGTGCTAGAAGTCCGGGATTAGACTAGGAAGAGGGACTAGATTATCAAGCTCGAATTTGCATCCAAAACCAACCACAAGAGGGTTAGTTAGCATTCGGGAACACCTTTGGATGTTGGGACAAGCCACGGGCACTTTGACACATAAGACTCACCACTGCCCGGACTCGGGGGAAGCCACCACCTTCCCCCATATAGTATACTCTACAGCTCTCCGCCGAGGCTACATCCAAATGGTTCTTTTTCCCGGGACTCCCAAGTTGGAGTCCCGAAATTGTCTCGGGTTGGAGTCTTGGGACTTTGGACGCTCATATCTCCTCGCCCCAAATTCGGATCGAGACGAGGTCTAAACCAAAGTTGTAGCTCTCGTCGAGAGCTTTCCAACGCCGTGTCGCACTCCTTGAGGCGACGTCCGGAAGAGGTCGATTCCTGACTTTTAGTGGTCGGGAGTCAAATTGCCAGTTTGACTCCCGGCCCTTCTTTTGCCCATAACTTGGGCTGTAGATGTTCAAATGGTCCATGTGAGGCCATTTTGGGCATCTACACTTCAAGAAATTTCCATTGATATAAAGAACGCACCAATGCAAGGAGATTTGGCCCCTCAAATCGTCTTCTGAGTTTTTGGGAGTCCCGGAGGACTCCATTTTCCCACTTTTGGGAGTGTGAGTTGCATTCTCACACTTAGCCCCAAAGTGGGGTTGCGACATTGTGTGTCAGGTTTTTCAGTATGAGGGCAAAGCTATAGAATAATTAAACTTTTTCAAGTATCTAGATGTTGAGCTGCACGACATAAAAGGTATGCAAGCGGCAATACAACGGTTAGTAATGTCAGGGAAAAAGGCAGTTTTTGCATTGCAGCGCAGATGCGCAGAGCTGCGCATCTTTGACCCAACATTACAATGCCAGTTGTTTGATGCATTAGTCAAACCAGTGCTTAGTTATGGGTGTGAAGTATGGTCAGACCACATGGCACGCGAACAATTAGAGATGGTTCATTGGGCTTTTCTGAAGTCGTTGCTGGGGTGAGCACCACGGCATCTAGTTACGTCGTGCTGGCAGAGTTTGGTAGGTTTCCCCTAGAAATATTTTGGTGGCAATAGACCATGCGTTTTTTCTCACGTGTCAGTTCTGAGGTAGACTCAAATCGCATGTTCATGCTAGCTTATGATGTACAGTTGCAGTTGCTTGCAGCCAGGTGAAAAGTCTTATTCGGGAACCAGAGTGCTATGGGTAGAAAGAGCCGATTGCCTGCTTGTTGGCTAGCACAAGTAGATGAACGACTGTCAATGTACAATTTGTTCATCGATAGCGATTAGCTGCCACCATGTGCTCGCCTCAAGCAATTGGTTGAAAGGTAATACATTGTACACCATCAAGTGGCTGCAACTGACTCTAGTAGGGTGAGAGCCTATCTGGGGTTGAATAACTTAGTATAGTATGGGTACAAAGAATACCTTTCCAGGGTAGACAATGCACATCTTAGGAGAAGCTTGGCACGTTTTCGTTGTGCGAATCACAAGTTGCAGATTGAGCTAGGAAGGCAAGTCAAGCTAGTGAAGGTGCCGGTGCAGTAGCGTTACTGCAAATTGTGCAACTTGGGTGCGGTTGAGGATGAGGACCACTTCTTGTTGGTTTGCCCTGCCTATCAAAGTGTTTGAGAAAGGTTTAGAGATTCATTGCCACTAATTGCCATCACACCTTTGGCTGAATTACTAAGCTGTCAGCAGCAAGGCATCCTTGCTAGATTCTTAGTGCAATGTCAGACGGTTAGATCTGAATTGCTTCATCAGACTTAATGTCAATTGGGTTCTGGCCCGGGCGTTGTTTGGCCCACTTAATGACGCTAAATTGTAAATAAGTAAGACCATGGGTTGTAAAATTACCCTTTAAAGGATGAAAATTTGTTTGGACACTTTTCATTTATGAACTAAAAATTAGTAGTTACCAAACCATCATACATAGATAGGATATTGTTTGTACATGGGCGAAAAAGTTGTCACCCACAGGTTACCATGTGTTCTAAACTTTTAATTTTTTGACTTTGGACCTCTCTCCCTTCAAATAGCCATATCTCATTCATATTTACTCTATTTTTGGTGATTTAAAGTCCAATGGGTGCACCCACAGCAAGGGCACATTTTATTTTTAATCACCCAAATGGAAGGAGCACTCCCCTACATTTTGACAATCACTGAGACACCAAGTGTTCTACCAAAGGCGTATTTACCCTACCTACCATGCTAAAAATCTGAAAGAAAACTCTCAAGCATGCACTAGCTAGCTTCATTATTAGTACAGTGCCTGATTGTAAAAGATTATTATTTTTGCTGCCAAAAGTAAATGACAAAAAAAAACATTATTATTAGGCATATTACTAATGAACAACCCTTAGTACTAGGGTATTATGACGCTTTGAAACCTAGTGCTCGTACGAGACCATGACACCAAGTAGGGCAAGCTTTTCATCACAATAGGTGTTGCTGATGAACAATCCTAAATACTAGGGTATTATGACGCCATGAAACCTAGTGCAAGTACGAGACCATGGCACCAAGTAGGGCAAGCTTTTTATCACAATAGGTAGGGGGTTCTTAGGAAGGGCTATTAGTCCAGGCTAAAAATACTGGGAGTCAATGAAGTCTTCACCCTGACTTTGGGCCTCCTTTCACCCCATATCCCCTCTTTTAGTGATATCCGCAAATTAAAAACATTTTAATAAATCTCAGTATGAAATGCTGACGCTCGGCGTTTAATGCACAAGGTTCGAGACTTGATTCTAGTAATTGTACAGTTAGGAGCAGTGAAAATATATGGAGCAGCAGTGGAGGCGCCTAAGAAAAAGGAAAAGATAGGATGAAACTCAGTTTACCACCAAAATTGATGAACAAGTCAAATTATGTGTTGTTTTAAGAAGAAGTCCTGCCTCTTTTAATGCACAAGATATTAGTTGTGGTTTTGTACGAGGGGAAAGGGTTTTGTGTTTTGTGGTGTTCTATTGCGTTGCAACTGTTGCTAAAGTGTTCTTGTAGATTGTCCCCCACTCTTTTGTTGGCTCCACATCTCTTTTGTTTTTCTTGTTCCTATACATACATGTTCACTTCTACCCCAACCACCACTCCGGCCACAGCATATGGTATAGCATAGCCTCCTGGACCTTCTCTCTGTGCTTGCCTAATTTCCATCATTTAGCATTTCACTAAGAAGCTTTCCCACTCCATTGAACAAGTGTCGCGAAATTTCTGCTCAGAAGACGCAAAAGGCAATCATCTTAAGGTACTCTGTGCTCTCCTTTATGTCCCAAACTCCTTCCTCTTTCTCTTTTTGTCTATGAATAAATTTCCGATTTTGCGTCAGAATCTTTGAACATGTTTGGCTGTTACAGAGGAGAAGACGCCAAATTCTAATACGGCCGTGGCTAAGGTTTCAATCCATACGGGAAGCCAGGTTTCCTCTATTCACAAATTTTTTCTTTTGGACTTAGCTACTTATTTTCTTCAGGTCAGACTGGGATCAGTTTTTCATGAAAAATTCTCAGCCGAAAGTACTTGGACATGCTTCAAACCCTAGGTTGTTATGATAATGTCTTGGATGACTATCTTATTGTTGGAATCTACCTGAGAAAATGTGCACATCAGATAAACCAAACCTAGTTGTTCTTTCTTGTACCCGGTAATTCATTGATATAACAACATGAAAGTTTAACAACATTTTTCAGAAACTTTCTGCATGTTGTTGACACAAATTTGGATAAGGGAAATATAACTTCTTGTGTTGGAAACAAATTTATAAGGTCTCAGCGAGGGGTTGGTTGCCTCTTAAACATAACACTGCTCTTGAAACAAGCTCGCAATGTTATTAGACAGCTGTGAACAGGCACCACACCCATCAAGACTGTCAAAATGAGTGTGCTGTATTAGATATGGCATTTTTCAGAGTTGGAAAGATGTTATATGCACATCCACTGCATTTCTACATTACATGACCAGTTTAGATTAGCTACTTTTTGGACTAATCTGTTTGTTTTTGCTCAGTTTCTGATTGTAATAGGTGCCTGAATTGAATCAAGTCATCCAATGGCCCATATTGGCAACATAAGTGAGGATGAGATGAACAAGTATGATGGCACTGATCCAAAGAAGCCTATCCTCGTGGCAATCAGGGGTAACATCTATGATGTGTCAAGTGGAAAATCATTCTATGGGCCTGGTGGCTCATATGCAGTTTTCTCTGGAAAGGATGCAAGTCGTGCACTTGCCAAAATGTCTACCAAATCTGAAGATGTGAGTGCAGATTTGGATGGTCTCACAGAAAAAGAAATCCAAGTACTGGATGACTGGGACAAGAAATTCAAAGCCAAGTATCCCGTTGTTGGCCATGTTGCTAAATAGTTGGTGTTGTGTTCACCTGGGTCCACTACCATGTTGTATGTTTTGTAGTTTTGGTTTTGTGGCTATGTAGATGCTAAAGTTGCATTCCATGTGGTCTTTTCTGCATATTGTGCTATGTTTGTGATTCCATAAGGGTTTCACTAGTCTAGACACAGTTAATTGACTTCAGGCCTGAAGGCTTTCAGGCTTTTGTAGTCGTAGAGTGCTCAAGTATTCGTGTTATGGGTTGTGTCTGTGGACTGCCATCCAACTGAGATGGGTCCCTTGTGTATATGAATGATTGAGCTGTGTATTGTAATTTAAAGACATATGATTTGTGATGTACTCTGTGGATGCTTAGGTAACGGGGCTTGAAGAGAGCAGAGATGAAGTTGCTTTGACCCCTGAGAGACTCTTTCCTTGGAAGAAACCTAATTGGATCCCACAAAGTGCTCACAGCAGGAAGTAGAGATTGTACAAGTTCAAATCTTGTTAGCTGTTAATTGCATGGGATCAAAAGGATGATGTTAAAATGAACAGCCTTAAAAGCATACATTTTGTGGTAGTCCACAATCCTTAACTTGTTTAGGTAGTATTGCATTGCCAGTTTTTCAAGCCCTTGTGGAATTGGCACAAATTTATAAATGGTTGTCCGATGGAGGTTGGGTTTTCTCTGGGAATCTTTTCATGAATGAAATCTGTGACGTTACAAGGTTGAAAGCTGAGTACAAGTAGAGTTTACTGGTGAAGGAAATCAGCAAATGCAGCATTTCAAATATCATACTTTGCAATTCAAAACAATGAATGATACTCCATAACAAGAAATCAAACCATGGAGTGTGACTTCATTCAAATTGTTGCTTTGTTACTTCACACAAACCCATTTACAAAAGGTGTTGAAAAGTAGGGCATTGGTTCAAGCCTGCTGTGGTACTGAGTCTTTGCTGCGCCGGCCATGTGTTGTTCCAGGTGGTTGCTGAGTAGCTCCAATTGCACAGCATGCCAAGTGTTTGTTCTGCTAGCCAAATTGTCAATACCATGTCCCCGAGACTGAACAAAGGAAAACTGTGGAATATGTATCCATTCCTGCAACAAAATTTTGTGATTTTTGCTCCATCAGTACCTCAACTGTTGCTTCCATGTGAGAACTCTTTTTTCTGTGGTCTATGTAGCCTGTTAGCATGTGTACATAACTCATGCATGTTTTGTGGATTTATGTCTGCACCTTCACCATACTCTTTGTTCTGGACAAAGACTGGTATCTGTTTAGGATACACAAATATTACAAGTATACCTGTGGTGACTTCCATCAATTGCTTGCACCTCCTTCAAACTCCTGTGTCATCCTGGGCTTAAGTCTGCCAAAAGAGCCACATGGTTTTCTGAAACTCAGCTTTAGGGCATTATGACACAAAATGCAAACCTGCAATTGCATGGAAAAATTTCAGCATCTGATAGTTGAAAGCTCCTCTAAATTTCACCTATCATGCTACATAATTGTGTGTGGGGAAAATGGAGGAAAAATGCAGTAAAGGGAGTGATGTGCATATGCTCACTGAAGATGTTTGAGACAGGCAGATTTGACAGAGCACTGTTGTATGTATCCTGCAACCTATGGTTCAAGTGTTATTTCAACACATGGATAAATTCTTGTACATGTAAAGCACTGCCAGAAATTTCACAGTGTATTTGGAGCACACCTTAAAAATGTAAGATTCACTTTCTACACCTGAGGAATATTACATTTTTAAGGAGGAACATTTTGAACTGATTAAGGGAGCCAGCTGCTTTACGCTTGCTAAGGCCCTTGGATAAGGGTGTAACCAGAATGCAGGCAGCACCTTGGCTGCCGCTCCAGGTGGTACCCTTATTCTGTAACACCCTTGACCTCGGGCCTTACAAATCACTTTACATCTCCAAAAATATTCTGACTGGTGAGAAATGGGTGAGGGGTGAAGGGGTTGACCTGGCCTCCAGTGCCTGGTTTTGGCTGTCTAGGGAATGTGTGCTGATCTTCCAATCACAGCCTTCTGTTGCTCCTTTTCTCTCCATCAGTCCTGCAAGCACCCCATGTCCATTTCATGTTTCTTTTCACCTCTAGAGGTTTAAATGGACCACCCTGTTACCACCAGACAAAGGGATGAAGTCCTTACTGCATATTTCAACTTCTCCCTGAGTTTCCCAATTAGGAAAAAAAAAGAGCATGAGCCAACCAACCATCCCTTCTCCACAGAAACTAATGTGTTCTAGTAGTAGTATCCAGCAGACAGTCTAGTTGTAAGAGCACCAATTGATCACCCATAAATCCTTCTGGCTCTTAGACCAGAGATCACCATGATTTTATCAAAAACTGCCATGAAAGGCAGCAAAAAGGAAAAACAACCTCCAATTGTGTCTATTCACAAGCATCTGTTTTGAGTTTAGCACTTCAGAAATATTAGGAGCCATAATACCTCAACCAATTCATTGCTCTTGTTCAACAAGGGTTAGTGACGCACTTGCAGCACTATCTTGGATGTCAATGGTGATATGTGACACTTGTTGCAAATGCTGAAGGACTTGCTGGTGAGACAAAGAAAGCATTGCTGCTTTCTCCAGAACCTCTGTGCATTGCTGCTGTAGCATCTCTCGGCCCATCTCTGATGCCACCAGTTGCTTACGCAGCATAATCACCTACTCATGTAAAGGCAGAAATGTCCATCATGTCTGAATTTTAGGGGTTTAGGGACTGCATTCAAGAGTCAAGATCAAGGCTTCAGGTCCATGGAGATAAAAATGTGGTTTAGTGATTTAGTGCACATGTTTCAGGGTGACTTACATCTGATCCACTTGCATCAGCAGATCCATCCCTGCTTTCTTGGGCATGTATTGTCAAAGAGTTCAAATGCTTCAATTTCTGGCTTTTTGCATTTGTTAATGCAGCTGCTGGGAACATAATATCACCAAATTGATCTGGATCCAGAGGGATCACCAAAAGCTCATTGTAAACAGCAATATCATTGTGTAGTTTCACAGATTGTGGTGGAGAAGTGGGAGGAAGTGTCTTGGGTTTTGTCTTTGTTGACAAATTGGTGATTTGCTGGGGGCTCAATGGGCAGCTAGCTGTGGAACCAGATCCACTAACACCTGCAAAGGATGGGATCAACACCAGAAAGTAATAGCAAAGACATGATATGTTTAAGAGCCATGATGATTCTAGACCCCCAAAAAAATTCCTAAACCTCTGTCTCTCTCCCAGGGAAGTCCTATTTTATAACACTTACCATTAGCTGCAGAATTGATCTCTTTGATTTGGTTATGGAGCTCTCCAATCATAAGATCCTTCTCATTCAGGATTTCCTCCAAAACGTTGACTCGGTCTTTTGCAGCCTGTAATTCTCTGATCTGCATCCAGTGTGGAACACAGGTGAAATAGGGTTGCATATGCACATGATGTCATTTCACCTGTCTTGTGATGTGGATCGAAGAAAATCCACAAACTCTTTATTTGCTTAAAACTCTGCTCACAACTCTGGAAACTCAATCTAGCTATACTATTCCAATAATGCTTATCCATTCACTGCATGAGTCATGCTTTCCTTTTAACAATGTGGTAGGTCAAATATAAAGTGCAACCCACTCACCAGAGAAGACTCCTTTGAAGATGGTTGGGATGTACGTTGTGGTTGTTCCAGACACAGTTGCTGAAGATGAGACAGAAAATGAATTAGATGATACAAATCCTTAGCATCAGGCTAAACCATATTTTCATTGCAATAGCTACCACCTGGTCCTATGTTATTTTCTTGTATCCCATTTTGACCCTCGAAGCGCAAAAGTGAAACTGCACCTCAACCTAAGAATTCTGTCTGTGTACCAAACAGTTGGTTCTAGCTTGTTAATCAACATAAGATCTGGATATTTTGCCAGTCTTCAGAGAGTGTTATTTTCTTTGAATGAACTCTGGTTATCTAAGAAGTGCTATCAATCTTAGGAATCTTCCGCATATAACTCTAGGAAAGTAAAGAGTTTTCTCACAACCAATGCAAGTAGATTCTTACAACCACAAAAGTAACTACCATTTACCCTTTCTTTCACTTGATGGAACTTCTATCATGAATTATACACACACTGCATTCTGTAATCTATGCTATTACAAAGATGAGCAGAAAATACACCTTGACTGATCGTAGAGTGCATGGCTTTCGGGTACTTGTGGCATTTTCTGAGTTCAATTTGAGCTTTGATTGATCGCGTTTGCTCTCCTCCAGTTTGTCATTGAGTTCTTTCACTTTCCTAACATAGTGTATGCGCATATTGACCACCTGCAAAAAGTGTGGCTGTACACATACTTAATGGTCCTGAATTTTTTTGAATTTTTGAAGAAGATAAAATCTGAACCCTTATGTTGCAGGAAATGAGGCCATTGAGGAAAGAATGATGAAGTAAGTACCTGCTTCTCAAGGTCTTTTATGCGGTTCACTGCAGACTGTTCACTTTCAGAAGGGACATTTCCAGACTGCGCCTGAAGTCTTAATTGCTTACAACTCTGGCTGCATGCTGCATAGTCACTCTTCAGTTTGTCAAGTTCCTGTTTCACAACAGTGCATTTCTTATTGTATTCCTCATCCTTTTGTGCAATTTGTCTTTGTAAGGCCACCATCTCTGACTGCAACCGTTGAACTCTTATGCTCTCCTCTGAACCCAATTTGGGCACCTGTGGAGTTATGGCTTTTGTGGAAGTTTACGTATTGCCATTTCAGCTGACAAGACAATTAGAGCTCTGAAGCATTTCATGGAAAAATAAAAAAAAGTCTGAAGGCACAGATGTTGGACCTGAGCTAGGGCACATAGTCCTCCCAAATCCTTTTTTGCAACCTTGGGAGCCAGTTCTGGCCTCTTTCCCTTGCAAATACAAATGCTTACTGTTAGCTGCTGATCCAAGCTTTTTCTGGGTTGATGTTTCTACCAAAATAGTAGAACTCAGAAGACATTATCATTTTGTCTCTCACAATCTCCACAGGGAAAGACTTGCAGGAGGAGTTGTTATCTTCAGAAGTGAGGTAAAAACATTTCAATAATTTCACCAGATGCGAGGGTAGCATGTACTTGTTTCTGTGGGGACTCTGTCTGACAGGTGCTGTCACCGTTGAAAAGTCCCTGTTGCCTTTGGAAGGGAGTGCACCAATCATCCACATGCTTTTCACTCGTGGCAGCAACCAAGCGATTCGAGAGCTTGCTTGAAAGCTCCAATATGTGAGCTGCCTTTTGCACATACACATAAGCACGACATTTTTCTCAACTGTTGAACCTGGAAACCAAGACTGAATCCTGAACCTGAAATCCTGAATGCTTATAGCAATACTATAAAACACTGGAACAGGTCTCTGGATCCTGAACCTCTAACAGAATGAGACCTTTGATAGCATATACTACTACCCTACTGCTTCTTTTTTGCAAAATTGGGGAGACATAATGTTCCACCAAAGTGTAGGGAGATTATTAGGAAGAGATCTTGTCAATTATTGGATACCTGCTCTGCAATGGTGGACTGGCCTGAAGCAAGAAGCTCCTGGGTTTCTATGAGTTTTCGTATTTTGCCCTCCCTTGATGCTGCTGTGCGTGCATGGCCTCGTTGTTCCTCCTTCAGTTCTTCTCTCAGTGCTGTCAATTCCAACTCCAGATTACCTACTCTCTTCATGATCTCTGCCTCAAGAACGGATTTAGCTGCCTCCACTTGAGAAACCTGCATTTCCAACTCCTCCTTTTCTGCCTTGACTTCCAGAACTCTCTTCTCAAGCTCTGCCTCTATAGCCCTCTTCTCAGACTCCCCTTCAGAGACTTTCTTCTTCAACTCTGCCCACACCTACCTCATGCAAGACATTGAAATTTTCTTTTCAGTACTTCCAGCAGCTTTTTACCAGACTCACTGAAGCAAATGTAGAGCAAGACAAAAATGAGTTGATACTCAATCATGGAACAAGAAATGAGGGAGAAGCCTACATGAGCAAGTTGTTCCTTGAGTTTTGCTTCTCGGGCGAGTGCATCATGCAATGCATCTTCTGCTGAAATTGGGCAAAGAAAAACATTTGAGCTTTGGTGGTCACTAGCAAAGTTCTGTAACTTGGCTAGTTGAGCAGCAAGCATGGCATTTTCTTCTGTCATGATGCGTGACTGCTCTCTGGCCTCTGCCTGAGCCTCCTTCAATTTCTGCAATGCTTTCTCATTCTCATGCTGCAAAAAAACCAACACGAAGAAGTTATGACTATTTTGTTGTCAGAATAAATTCTGTGTTCTTTAAGCATTTAAGCTTGAGTTTTACTACTTGCAAGTTCCAGATTCTACCTGGTAACCCCGAATGAGAATTTCTTGCTCCTCAATCTCACGCCTCAGTTTCTTGACTTCCTGCTCAGTGACTTGTCTTTTCATCATGCTCCATTTCAGTTTTGCAGCTTCATGATCTATTTCCTGCAATTCATAAAGCTCCACGCTCCAATTAGTAGCTTGAACATAACATAGACTGAGATTCTAATTACATTGCCACTGAGATCTCTCAGAAAATGCCAATGTGAGACTATTTAGCAACTGATGCTAAAATCCAGGACTGATCTGCTAGCTACCATCTTAGTTCTGAAATGGGCATTAGAAAGTGGTTTTTTCCTTTGATGCAATTCAGGTCACAAAATCATCATCCCAGCATGCTTAGGATTGAGACTGTGCTTTGGGTTGCCAACAAAAAACATTTGAGCAGTTTTTCTAGGCACGCCAGTGGTAGATTTCGCATTTTGTTGTTATTCTACTTCAATTTCTCCCTCCCTTTTCTTGTATGAAAAGTACCGGTTTTGTTTGAATGGTAGGTGGGAGACATCGCTGGGGAGGGATGGAAGCAGGTGCACGCCCAAAGCGCAATGAGGTTCCTCGACCTGCCAGGAGTGATGCCAGATGTGCAGTCTCTAATGACTGCACAAAAATAGTCAAAGAATACAACAACCCCTTTGAGGCTCTCTCTCTTTCTCTCTCTCTTTTGCTTTTTTGTTGGGATTTTTGCACTCTCTAAACTAATTGTTTATCACAAGAAATCTACTGCCAGTATCAACCATCTACAACTCTTGTAAATTACTTCCTCCTCCTCCTCCTCCAGAGAGAGATGAGTTGAAGTCAGAAGAAAACAGAGAGATCTACAGTTGAAGCATGGCCTAGTGATGATGGGAAGTAAAACCTGGAGACGAATAGACATGGCATACTTCTCCTTCTGTAGTTCTCGATACTTGGTATCCCAGTGTTCCTGCTTTTGTTGTGCGGTTTTGTCAGCTTCAGTCCTCTGTTGAGCTAAGCGCTGTGTTACGAGATGACGTTTCCGTCTCTCCTCTGCCACTTGGTCTTTCAGGTCCTCCGTCTGCCAAATGGATTTCTCTCAATACCACTAGTGCTTTTTTTTTATAAGAATTCTTCACTGTGGGCCAAATGGAGATCAGACAACTTCAATTCTATGGAGATTGTGAGTGTCCAAAGCTTGGAAACTTTTCTGGCAGGCCCATCACAAGAAAAAAGGTTTTGTTTGAACTTTGGATGCACCCACAACTAATTAATGGAAATCACACTAGTATATAGCCACTGCAAATGTTGTTGCAAGCAATTTTCAGAAACCTGCTCCTTGGAGATTGGGATGTGCAGAGAGACTGATCATTGGATTGGGATGACAAACAAAGGTATCAGAAAATTCCAGTTTTTTGGCTTATCCATCTTCAACAAACTTCCACAGTTGCTGTATTTATTCAGTGGTACATGGTGACACCTCTTTCTGTAAATCAGGATGTGTCACTGTTGGTTGTTGCATCCTTTGTACCGAGAACTGCACTGGAGTTTGGGCAGCTTCACTTATTAGTGTCCCTCCTGTGATCTGTTGAGAAAATTCTATTTAAAAATTTTCTTTTGAAAAAAAGAACCAACCAGAGAAATTCTCCTTACAACACAACATATGTATCAGAGCCACCTGAAAAACTTCAGAGAACATTCATGGGAGACTTTGAGGAGAGACCACATTGCAGACAAATGATGAAATATATGGAATGGCACACACAGTATATGGAACAAAGCAACAATCGACCTTTCACCACACTGATAGTCTTTGTGGGAAGGAAGTACATTTTGATTATGGTGCTGCAAGTAATGGTGGTTAAGCTCTTTTGCCACTTCATCACACCCACTCCTATGTAACACTTTTGTGCTTGCGCTTGACACATAGCACTGGGCTTGCCTTTCTGGATCAGATACTACATCTTTCAGTAGTTTTCTCCCAGTTTTAAGTCATAGGTGATAGATAACCAAAGCAGTTCAGAGGGTTTGACACTAAAAAGTTTCTTTCATCTGATGATTTTTGTTCCTAGTTGCAAGTTGATTTTGGCGAAACAAGTCCATGCTAGATACCAATTGATAGGAAGATGGATCAAGAGACTTACGGTTATTGGTACTGTTCTCAGATCTTTTGTGGGGAGTTTGGATTCTTGGTCGGGTGTCAACCTTCTTGCCATCCTGAACATACTCTGGATTCACATTTGAAGGAACCGATGCACAAGCTTTTGATGGGGATGTCTGAAGTGAGTTTGCATGAAAGTTTGTAATGTTAGTTTTCTGGTTGGAACATACTTGAGGTTCATCACACATTTCCCTTTGCTTCTTCTCCAACTTCACCACAGGCTGGTACAGCTGTGGCTTTTCCTTCCTTGCAGTTATTAGGATTAGCCCTTTCTCTCTTTGTTGCATGATCATCTCCTTCAAGTCAGCTTCTGATTCCTCACATTGACCAAGCCTCTCAACTTTTCCATTGTCAGTGTGAAGCTCTACTTCATCATCAGCCAAATCATGGCCTCTCCTTACTTGTCCTGAAGATTCCTCAATGTCCAGCACCTGACCCATAAATGTCACATTTGAAGTTTTGTGTTCATCCTCCAAAACCATGTCATCCTTTTTCTTTCGATTTCTCCAAGCTGGTGGGACTGTTTTCCTGTTGTCTGTTTGCTCATCAACAGTTGTATAAGTACTTTTCACATTCACTTTGTCCCTCTCTCTCCTCCCTGTCTCTTTACACATACCAAATCCAACATATCGATTGTGTCCAAAATAGTGCTCCTCTTTCTGAAGAAATTTTACATGTGCCTTAGATTCTTGGAAATGCACATAGATATTGCTGCGTACATTCCCTTTGGAAACCGGCAGATCTGCAGATAAGCAGAAGGTAAGAGCTTGAAACAACCACATGTAATGAATTTTCTAGAGATTCTGGAAACCTCAATCCCAAACATCAACCAAAAAAGTTTGGAACCTTTACTGGGGTAGTGAGTTCACCTTCATGTGGAACAGAAGACAATTTGTGAAGCTTTGGGGCTTGGGGTTGTAGCATGACAGGCAAATCATTAGAATAGCTGGATGGATCTGCTTTCAATATCTCCTCAGGAACTTCAAGAAGTGAGCTTGTTGTTGCAAGCTCATCATCTCCAGATCCTTCAACATCCTCACATCCATTGTGCTCATCCTCGAGGTCAACAGACTCTATCTCTTTCGAATCCCTTCATGACATGAAGAATGTCAGTTATTTAAAACCAGGTCTCTCACTAAATTATAGGATTTTCCATCATAATTTCAACATGTGAAACTTCCATGATGGAGGAATTCAGGAGCACAGATGAGCAGACCCACAGCCTCATAATTTAAGGGCCTATTGGTGTGACCCAAGTACTTAGTAATGCACAATCTTGGCATGTTGCGATGCATGTTTCAAATAAAATTTGTCTTTGGCCACCAATATGGCAAGAGCAAGAAAATTCATTATCAGGACTTTGTGACTCCATAGCACACATTATCCTAGAACCCAAGAACCACTGGCCTGACAATCAAGACATCTGAGTTATATTGCACATTGACTAACAACCATACGTCTAACAAAAACTGCAAATTTCTTCTCAAAAGCAAAATTTGCACTATTGCTTCGCTTCCATGTAGTTTGACCTTGCAGAGAATGTTTATTAAAAGATGTGTGGCAAAATCACATATCAAATAACCGAGATCTGCATTCTGCAAGCGGCTGCAGATAATGGAATTCACACAAATTCTGATTTGGATATGATATCAGTTTTGGTACAAGCAGTGATACACTTCTCCTGGAGGAGCTTCTTCTAGATTGGCCTTGAATAATGCACTCTGGAGTTTAAATATGAAGCTCCACTTTAAACCTCATGCCAGTCATGAATTGTCAATAATGTTCTTCGAGTTTCATTGACACTGTAACCTTGGATTAATCTAGAGCTTTTTCCCTGGCCATGGTGTTCTAGTCACCATTCCAATTATCACCTAGATCATGGTTTGACCTTCATGTTTGTAAGTGGATCAAATGTCTCATCGTCTTCTAGCCCCTAAAATTCTTGGAGATTTTCTCAGATCATGCATGGTTGTCAACATTTTGGAAGTTGTAGCACAAGCAAGCTTGACAGGCAGAAATAACATCTGTGTTGGAAAACTATTCTTTTCTTTAGTGTTCAGGACATGCCCGCCGACATTGTGATCAATCTTAAAAGTCCAAATGGGCAAAGTGAGTTGCACATTTTGAACTTTGGAACCTTCTTGCAACATGCAAATCACATCCATAATAGTGAGGAGTTTTTCAATGTTTTCTCATGTCTGGCAGATATTGGATCCAGGAAGAAACTGCTGCAATTCCTTTCTCAGAGCTAAAATCAGTCACAGGGGAATTTACTTAACAGTCCAAAGAGTGTGAATTAGGAACCTGGATAAATTCTGATTGTCATAAGTCTCATCAGAATAAGAAGAGTTTAAGTCTGACCACTCTTGAGCTTGCTCTTCCCTCACCATCAGCCCCTTTTTCCTGGATCAGACCATAAACAACACAACGGCACTTTACAACAGCCCAAAAGAGTATACTCCTGACATACAAGCACTCAGTTTAGGTCTTGACAATGGCTAGGGGTCCAAGTTTTTCCCATAATTTTCCAAATGACGTGCAAAAAAATATGAAGTGCAATTTATTGAAAAAAAATAAAAATTATCGTTTTACTTAAATGTAAGTTTAAGGTGCTTAGAATTAAATTATGAAAATGTATATATAATATTCTCAATTTCAAAATATTCTTAGAAGTGTTCTGTTAATTCATAGCATACCCAAAAAAAAGTACTCGTTTATCTCACATGTTTCATAAAATATGCAAAGAGTAACTTCCCTTGAGGTAAGAGTTGTGCAAAAAGATGGACAACACATGTGGCATGCAAGAGTACCTCACACAATCGAGTTGAGAAGCAGTATGTTGACAGCCGACAAACAGCAGGATATGGTGTTGTGTTGCTGAATTTGCACAAGAGTACACTCACTCTTCTGCAGCTGTATAATCAATCCAGTTCTTTGATACTGGGTGTTCTACAAAGGATCATGTGAAGCTCAGATCTGACCATATATATATACATATGTTGTTTAGAGTTCAGAACAGAATCCTTGCAATTACTTGCAACTTAAATTGCATCATTGAAGATGAGAGAGCTGCAGCAGCAGCAGCTTGATCTCACTTTCTTAGCCCACCATCAAATTTGAGTTTGTGAACTCACATTCAATCTCCACAACAACACAAGAGATAATTTCGATCATGATCCATAACTAAGCCAGGATTCAAAGCTTTCCGATCAAAACACACTTGAACCAAAAAAAAAAACAAAACAAAAAAGAATTAAGTTTACCTGCAGCTTGAATCCTGTTTAAACTCATGATCAAAATGTGTGATAAAACAACCAGCCCCTCTTTTCCGCTCCCCCCACCTCCCCAGTAGAGCTTCAAAGTTGTTGAAGAGATTTTATCATAATTGGGTAGTCATGAAAAAGTGAGAAGAGTTGTGAGGGGTTGCAATTCTTGGTGGCCATTTTTTTCTGCCCATTTGCATCTCGGCCTCTGGATCCTCAGTGTTTTTGTGTGTGACTTTATTGGGTTTTCCCTGTAAGGGGGGAGAGAGTCTAGGGAAGGATGTAGTTTTCATCTGTTCCCCAACCCCACATTTTGAAGAATGCTCACCAAGTCTTGTTGTGAACTCTTACATGTATTTTTGAGAACTTCCTATTGAAACCAGTGTTGGTCGGTTATTATTATTATTTTTTTCTAATAACCGTCAGGTATGGTTTTTTTAATAATAAAATTAATTTTTTATAAAAAAAACCCGCACAAGTTATCAATATCCAACATCAAAATAAAATTGGTTGCCAACCAAATTGTCCAAAAAATTGGGTAATAACTAATAACCATTGTTAACCAAATGATAACCACTTGTTGTCCTATCAATTATTAGTCGGTTGTAAGGTTCTATTAAAAATAACAATGAAAAGATTTTATTTTTTTTGTGTTTTAAAAAAAAAAAATGCGATTAGTGTTTAAATATTGACAACCTATCTAGATGATAATAAGATCGTCTAGGCAAGTTATTAGATTTTGGAAAAGTCAATATGAAATGGTTATCAATTTAAATTAGCTACCAAAAAGTTGCTAATCAACTCATAGGTTAGTAATAACCACTTTGATAACAAGAGTGATAATTGGGTCAAAAACTCAATAATTGGGCCAACCCTGGTTCAAACTTCAAACCAATGTTAGTTAGAAGGTTCCTTGGTTTGTAATGATATGCTTGAGGTGAGGTTTAGGTTGTTTGCAATTTGGACTTGAATTAGCACCTTTTGATCTTCACCTTGTTCTTGTTGAGTGAGGCCTTTTAGTGGCAGGATTTAGTGCAACAAATGTTCAAATTTGAATTGACAGACATTGATTTTTAATCTTAGGATGGTATATTTATGATCATTAGAAGCAACCTAAAAAAAATTCAAGATTTTTACCGTGGTATTGATATAGGTGTTGATTCACCCAAGGTCAAGTTCTTTAGGTGTGCAAGTTCAATTTTTTAAAAATTGACAAGCATGTTGAGCTTTAAAATTAAATGATTAGTTTTAATTAATTGTCGAACTATGTACATGTATAATTCTCAATTTTAATTTGTTGTAAAATTTCATACTTATATAATAGAATTATCCTTGAAGTGGTTTTCAATCCGGACCTTAATTTCACTTTCAATCATCAATTGTTGGGTATCTTTGAAATGATTAATTTTTAATGAAAAATAATATGAAATATTGAAATTGAATATTGAATAAGATCTATTGCACAAAATTAGAAAAAAAAAAAAGTTAATCATAAAAATGAAAGTTATAAACTGAGGACACAAGATGGAAACTCAAGATACCACCAATTTTGATGGTAAAAGGAGTTTGACTTGTTATTTTGTGGTCGTGCAATTTTTCACAATAAATTTATCCTTACATTTGGTCAAACTAAAGATTCTATCCTTTCTTTGGTCGACTTGGCATATAACTTCAATGTCTAATTGTGAGGAATGTGTAGGGTATATGGAATTGCACCCAATTTTCTAATGAGGCCCTAAGGTTCTTGAATTGAAAAGATGTGTTGAAATTGTAATATCACAAGGTGTAGAAATTGAAAAGATCTTTACTCAAGCTTACACTAAAAGAACCTACCCAAAAAACTTTTAAGTCTCAAAAATAGGATCGAAGGTTCTTTTATATAAGAAATGGCCATTAGTAGTTCAAACTTTACTATGAGAGGTAAAGCCATTGCTTCATGAACACTTGTTGTTGTCCCACATGTGACAAGGCTTATATTTCTAGTCATTGCAATCGATGCAAAAATGGGATTCCTTGTTCACATGAAATAGAAGAAAAATTGGTTCTTACATCATAAATGCAAGTTACTTCCAAACTATTATCAAAGATGTTTTATATTCACTAATTGTAATGAATTTAATTGTTTCAAAGTTTTATTGTTTATCAAGTTTAAGCTTAATAAACAACCTTTGAAACTTGTTTATCAGATTGAATTATTTTGCCTTTGAAATCATCTTGTTTAGATTCCCAAACATAGTTTTTTATGAACAATGAGATGTATTACATCATTTTGATTTACACGTGAAATTGCACCAAAATTCAAAATCATAAGCCATATCCAAGTAGTTACTTGCTTTTATTTTGTTGTGTCAAAAGTATTTGGCATGCATTGGCATCACCAACATTACTAAAGTGTGTCCTTTCTTAAACTATTTATGTACTCTATTTGAAGTTGGCAAGCTTGAAAGCCATGTCTTGCATCTTCCTTCTATGGATTGAACCCTTTCTTGTTCCATACACCTTGTTGCATCATATGAGCTACACTTGGTGGTTTCCATTTACACAATGTCTGTGACCATCGCATTCTCTCCCACCCTTTGCATTTGCATCTTCTCTTTCAATGAGTGTAGAACATGTCATGTTTCTTTGCACTATAGATTTATATACTTTCTTTCAACTGCTCCATGCATCTTTGCATCATCATTATACTTGGAAGTCATCCACTTTGTGCTATTTTTTGAACTATCAAATGAGGTCCAATGTTTTCAATATTCATCCTAATGTCCCATTTTTCAATTTTGTGATATACCTAGAATGGTGATCATCGATAAGATGATTTAGTCAAATTTGTGTACAAAAAGATATGGATGTAAAAGAACTAATCATTTGACTATATTATTAATTGCCTACTAGAATTTAATATGGAATCTAGTGATTTTTTCAAATTTTAACTAACTTGGGCTCCACAATACTAGTGACAATGAAATTGACATAAGGCCAAAATATTAATATAATTTCATTTTCCCTTTGAATCCTACAATATCATAACAAAACATCATGATCATATAGGTTCACAAAATCATTTCGACTTCCATTCAAATAAATTTCAAACTTCAATTTACCAATTTGTTTATTTACAATTTGTGATGTCAAAAATCATGTCATGATAATTTGGATCTTCCCATCATGAATAATTTATAATTTTGTCGATGACAATTATTTCATTTATAGTGTTTATTGATCATGATTTCATCTTGTGACAATTTTTGTGTTTATGTTTACTAATACCGTTTTGACAAATATTGAAATTAGTTTACCAAATTTGTCATGGCAATTTTTGTGTTTGTGCTTTTTCACCATGTTTTGACAATTTGTGAATACATCATAACAATTGGGTGCAATTTGGATATAAAAAGCCAACTACTCTAAAAATTGCAACCTTATTGGGTGTTCAAAAGCATAATATGCTTAAAATCATGAATGAAAAATCAACTTTTAATTTAAAATTTTTTATTAACCCATAAAAACATTTTCAAATATTTTTTAGAAATCCTTTTAATAACATTGTCTTGAATATGCTTTTGGCTCTTTAGTGTCCTTGCAACTAAAGTGTTGATACTGAGTGCAAGCCTATATACAAGACCCGCCAACTGACCATGCATTTGGATGAGAGAGAGAGAGCGAGAAGAGACACATAGAGCTCCAGATCGATCGAAAGGATCTGTTTCCGTGCCCTATTGTTTGCGTAATCTGAAACACCAATTGAAAAGAAAAAACACCAAAAAGAATCAGGTAGATTGGACGAGAAAAGAGAGGGAGAAAATTTTGGGTTGTGAGAGACAAGGGGAGGACCGATTTGTTGTTGTGGATGTGAGTGCGCGCACGTGCTCCGTTGTTCGTGAGAGAAAGAAGGTGAAAGAATTCGCGAGTCGCGACAAGGAGAGACCGGGCCCGCCATCGCCGTTGTCCTCTTGCAGCGCCAGCTCGTTGCAGCAGGAGCGGGTGGGAGAAACGAAAGCTTAGGGTTTGGAGAAGGAGATCAGGCCCGCCATCGCCGCTATCTTCCTGCAACGCCAACTCGCTGCAACAGGAGCGGGTGGGTTCAACTTAGTACCCCTCCCTTACCCTCTCTTTCGTCGGGCTACCCGCCATTTTAATTTTTTTAAAAATAGGTTCTTAAATAATAATCAGAAAACAAAAATTCATTTCCAAAAAACGAAAAAGATTTTTTTTTTTTTTTAAATTTTTTTTCTCTATAAGAAATTTCCATATTTGGTGTTCGGATGTGAGCTCCCTAAAAATTGCTGCTGAAGCGATGGTCGAGTACGATGCCTCACAGTTTCACCCTCGTAGTCTAAAGTGTGTCCTGAGCTTCGATAGCAAGCAAGCCCAGGTCGTTTGCACGTTATACAACCTCCCAGGAAAAACAAAGGTAGAACAACATCTGGCAATTATTGACCATTTTTTCGAAACACCTACCCTGAAATCTGAGAAAAGTCAGAAGGCACAAAGTGACAACGACGACAAGTTCAACATGCTGCTAGAACGTGCTCAAAAGAAGATCGAAGCACAAATTGCACAGTCACAACATATCTTTGAGCAGGTCACCAACAACTTTCTGGAACGTATCACAGCAGCCCAACAATCAACCCCTACTGCCAATCATGACAATGAGGTTACAAAATAGCTTGTTAAGGAGATGGTAGAGGAGTCAGGGGGAAAGTGGGTGGATGTTGTGAAGAAGATGGGCAAACAAATGGACAACTTTGTCAGCCAAGGTGAGGCCAGGGAATGTTCCACACGCTCCTGCAATGCACGTATCATACGATTTGACGAAACAGGAGGTGAGACAACATAACAACTGCTAGATAAAGTCAATAGTCAGGTTCTACAAGGACAAATGAAGCTAACCATCAAGGATGTGACAGCACTGCGCCAGCCCCTTAGCAAGAGAGCTGAGACCAAACTTGGGACTGTATGCACATGAGTTGTACTTGTTACTTTTGCTACAGCTGAGGACAGAAAAATTGTTTGTCAAAACCGTGCAACCCTGAAAGGTACCCGCTGGGGCCTGGAAGAGGATTTGACCAAACAACAACAAGAGCAAAAGAGGGCATCATGGCATCTATTTGAGAAGGCCAAAGCGGAAAAGAAGAAAGCTTACTAGTGTGGCACAGACCTTTACATCAATGACACCAAAGTCACGGCCCAGCACTAGGGGTGCTGGGTCCAGAGAGCGTTACGAGTCTCCTTGTGGAACATCCATGGGGGGACAAACACGAAGCTAAGTACGAGTTCACATATACAAAGACTGTTTGATGACTCAGATGTTATTGCACTGACTGAAACACACTTGTTCCCTGATGAAACACCATTGCATATGCCTGGTTTTCAGTGTTTACACAATCCATGCCCTGTATGTGACATGAGTTCAATCAGAGCAGCAATGAAGCATAGTGGTGGTGTTGCAATATTTATGAATGACTCATGGTCAAACTGTATATCCCTATGGAAACAGAGCACAGATGGCACCAGGTTATGGTTGTAGTTCCAGCGCTCGGGGGCTGCACCGTTATTTTTGGCTGTAGTGTATGCTCCACCCAAAGGGTCCCCATATGCTGATGAAGGCTTGTTTGATAACATTGCTGCAGAGGTCGACATGATTCAGGATCTTAGGGGCAATATTTTACTGATTGGTGATTTCAATGCAAGGACCAGTGCAACTGACGATTATGTTGATTGTCGTTACTTTGCCGACCACATGCCTGACATGCTGCCCGAGCGCCCAAGCGACATAACTCGGACAAGGGGGGGTTAAAAGGCTAGCACAATGAATTCTTAGACCTTTGCCGCTCCTCGGGATTGTTCATTCTCAATGGTAGGATCGCAGGTGATGAATTAGGGGAGTGCACTTGCTTTGCCAATGGCGGCTCCAGCCTTGTGGATTATATGGTCGCATCACCTGCTCTGTTTGATTGTGCCACATCACTTGTTGTACATAAATGCCCTCTATTTTGCGGAAAAGGGTGTGATTCCGACCACATGTCACTTTCATTCAACTTGTAGTTACCTTGGCAACATGTGGCATTAGCAACTTTAGAACCACATGCAGACATCCGTCGTTTCAAACATGATGTTAACAAGTGCACACAGTATTGTCAACACCTGTAGCAACAGATCGCCCAATGCATAGCACAGATGAGTGACATAGACAATGCTAACATGGCTGTGCAGTTGTTGCATGACTGCATTGGTAACGTCGCGGCGGCTGTGCATGGCTGCCCTGTGGCACGCATCAGTACAACACAACATTGTCATCAACCATGGTTTGATACTGAATGTCGCAACAAGCACAAGGAAGTATTTGCATATGCAAAGTTTCATCCTGACAACCATTTAGCATGCAAAGGGAAGAAACAACTTAAACAACTATTATGTCGTAAGAAACGCACGTACAAGAAGTTGCAAGGCCGACAACTGTGTGCACTAGCAAAGACAGATCCAGCTAGTTTCTGGAGGCAGTACTCCAAAAGCAAGAAGTGATCTGTGGCTATCAGCAAAGCAGACTTGGTTGTTGGCTTCCAGAAGTTGCTGGAAGGACAATGCCCCAATAATACAGCTGGGGGACGGGGCAGTTCTACAAATCAAGTGGTCCCGAGCTTGTCACACCCTTTTACAAGTGATGATTGTAGCACACTAAACTATGACATAACCTTAGATGAGATTGCACAAGTGATGAGGAGACTCAAACGTAACAAATTTGCTGGCTTAGATGGCATCAAAGTAGAGTTTCTGCTAGATGATGGCGATATGTTGCATGTACCACTGCAGATTATGTTCAACAAGTTGTTGCAACAAGGTTATTTAGCAAGCTTGTCCAGTGGAGTCATTCATGCATTGCACAAAGGTGGTGATGCCTTGCAATTTAAGAACTACAGGGGAATCATAGTGGGTCCTATACTAGCTAAGGTGTTTGCCATGATTTTAGAAGCACGGTTGAGCAGCTGGGCACAAGAGAGGGGCCTACAGGCCAGGGGACAGGCTGGTTTTAGGAAAGATTTCCGCACCACGGATAATTTGTACATTTTGTGAATGCTCATTGAACAGAGCGTTTACAAACGCAAAAAGGTGTATTGTTGTTTTGTGGATTTTCGCAAAGCTTTTGATATAGTGCTTCGGGATCTGCTATGGCAGGTGTTGGCTGAGATGGGAATTGTGGGTCGTTTCATGCAGTGTCTACAAAGCATGTACAACTAAGACAACGTCAGAATTATGCATCCAACAGAAGGGCTATCAGCTCGATTCTCATGTGGCATTGGAGTTAAACAAGGCTGTCCACTGAGCCCACTGCTTTTTGGACTCTACCTTGATGGACTTGGGAAGCATCTAGATGCACTTGATGGTGATAGCCCGCCATGGCTGGTAGACATAGTAGTCAAATTACTGTTGTATGCAGATGATTTGGCATTGATGTCAGAGACCCCACAAGGGTTGTAGAAACAAATAGATGCTTTGTTTAAATTCTGTGCTGAACGACAATTGGTCATTAATGTGAGCAAGACCAAGGTGGTGGTGTTTGAGAAATGCTGCAGTGCAATGCCTGAGTTCACATATAGAGGGACAACCATCGAGTGGGTTCAATCATTCAGATACCTGGGCTTAGAATTACATAATACAAGAGGCATGGTAATAGCCATAGACAAACTAACTATTGCTGGGAAGAAGACATTGTTTGCATTATGCCGCAGATGCAATGACCTAAGCATAACAGATCCGAAAGTAATGTGCCAGTTGTTCAACTCACTGATACGCCCAATACTGAGCTATGCATGTGAGGTGTGGACAAGGTGTATAGGGGCGAAAGGGTTGCAACAAGTAGAGTATGTACATAAAATGTTCCTGAAAGGAATATTAGGGGTCAATAAAACAACAAGCACTTTTGCTATGTTGTGGGAGTTTGGAAGGTATCCATTGGAGTATTTTTGGTGGCAACAAACTCTCAAGTATTATGATAAACTACGGGAGTCCACACCAAATCATCTATTGTACTATGCCTACCAGACCCAACTCCAGATGCTCAATGTGCTCAATGATAACCAACAATGTTGGCTTTGGAACGTGCAGTTGTGGTTTGACAACCAAGGGGTTGGGGTTCTCTATACTAATGTCAAGTGTGCTGTAGCAAGTGCACATGCTTCCTATCTAGAATCCACTTATGGTGAACAGGCCAAAGCCAGAAGTAGCAAATTACATACATACCAACTGATGAACGTGAGTTGTACAACAGACTCTGGGTACTCATATGCACACCAAAGTTATTTGCAAGCGATCACAAATGTTTAGCTCAAACAATCTTTGTCAAGGTTCAGATGCTCCAACCATCGTTTGGAGGTAGAGGGTGGCAGGCATGCAAAGCCTGAGAGGGTACCGAGGAGAGATAGGGTTTGTCACCTATGTCCCCTCGGAGCTGTTGAGGATGAAGACCACCTGCTATTAGTGTGCCCAACTCACCATGACATTCAACCCAAGTTTGATCAACAGCTAGGGAAACAGTTGACTCCATGCAACTTATTGCCTGAATTGATGCATTCGGCTAATCAAAAAGCGGTAGCTTTGTACTTAGTTTCTTGCCTAGACAACAGGAGTGTTTTATTCAAACCAACTAGGTAATTGTCATCAAATGGATCTCTATGGTCCAGGTATTGACGTTAAATTAAAAGAAAGAAAGAAAGAAAGTTAATCCATGCTCACTTCAAATTTTGTCAAATGTTTCCATGATACATTAACAAAATTATTGTAAAAGCTCATCCAAAATTTTCAACCTCAACTTAAAGTAACCATTTATCACAAAGAAAAATCAAATAGTTCCCTACCCTTAGAAGAACAAAAGTGTCACAAGAGATGACGAGAATGCAAGATCAAAGTTGGTAACTAAGAAAAGCCTACATCAACTAAAATGTCAAAGATCAAAGAAAACAAATGACCGCATGTAGCATACATTCACAGGCGAGAGCCTAGCAAAAACACACCTTGAAGGTTGTTAAATTGCCACCAACCGTTTGCTTCTGAAGAGTGAACTGGAAAGAGGCAGAGGCAGAAATTAGACAGGTCTGAGTGAGCAATGTCAAGGTCACTGTGCCTTCTTCCTGAGGCTACAGTAAAGCAAAATGGGGATGTAAGAGATGGAGGAAAATACATTTGCAGATGGGAGGGCATGATGAAGTTCAGTTCCACCACCGCATGTCGCCTTGCCTTTTCTCAAAACAGAGGTAGGTCTCTATGGGCAAACACAGATTCAACTCCATGGACTCAACTCAAACTACCTACTTAAATTATTCCTCACAATTCAATTTGTCGGACATTGACTTCCTCAATAGGTGCACTAACCTGAAGTGGAATGGGAGCCAGATCAATCTCACGAAAGTTCCATGCATGCTCTGTACATCCAATCAAGCATGGTGGGAGTGGAGGCTGATTCCCAATCCTTTCTAAGCCAAATTTGTAAACTAGAGTGCCACTACTGCCTGGTGAATGTTCCCTGTGAATGATCCTGTACAAACCATCATACGTATAACCTATTGTTTTGCCTTTGGCACTGGGACCACCTCCAGAACTGTGAGCTCTGATTAACCGTACCGGTAACCCCCGATCATAGTTCATGCATAAGGCCCTGTTTCCTTTCTCATATTTCTGGTCCAAGGTGACTTGTGAGGACCGTGAGCGGTCCGGTCGGCCACCTTGTCCACAATATAAAACCCTGTAACCCTCATCAATATTGTCTGAATAGAAGCCCTTTGGACAAATTACAACAGCTGTAGCTGTAGGAATCCCATCAACAGGATGAGGACCATATGCAATTCCAACATTTGGCAAGTGGTGTAATCCAACAACAGCCATCTCATGCCGGTATGTGTATATATCACCAATCTCAATACCAGGAACTTCACCAAGTATCAATTTTGGAAGCTTCAATTCGTCTTTCATCCTATTGTATGCTTCTATATCAGCCCGGTTACGCCCTACAATTGGCAAGGGTACCAAGGGATTCTCTGGGTGATTTTGTGCCATTGATGCCGTTTGAAAATGCAATTCATCTAACTTGCATTGCCGAAGGTGTTGACTGTATGATCTCAAAGTGCTCAACACAATCTCTCTGTCTGTACTCAATGTACTGTCTGCAGGAACCATACCACATAGCAAGATTGAGACCAATCTTCAGCACAATGTCCAACTTGAAAAGACCTTCATATCATCAACCTGGACCGCTTCCCAAAATCCTACCTAGCATGCTGGCACCCAAAGAGATGAAATCCAAAACACCAAAGTCTTCCACACTTGTTCAACAATCCTAACAAAACTCAGAAGAAGTTATTCATTATCTACAGTAGCAAAACCCAAAGGCAAGCATTCTGAAATATTTCAAAGGTCACACAAGACCACAAAGCTATTAAAATGGAAGAATACTGCAGCCCTCTTTTTCTGCAGTCATGGACAGATGTGTAAATGTTTTATGATCTGTTTGCCACAAGCAATTGCAAAGTTCACAACATCAAAACACACAATTATGCGGAAGTAACTTCTTGAAACTCACATTTTCAGTCATGACTTTAGCTCCACCAAATCGAAAAACCATGACACCAGGAAGACAAGGCTTACCATTGTACTCAGTCTTGATAGGTACTACCTGCACAGAATGCTCCATGTACGTTGGTATCTGTATTCCTTTCACACTGGGATTCCTGTCAACTGGCAATCCACCATCTATTGGTCCCTTTGTTCCTACGCAACTCGGCCTACTAGCAATTGGCAACCCACTTGCACCTGAAAAAATCCTATCATCAAGCTTAAGGCATGCAAATCTGACAGAAACCAGCAAGAAGATACTATGCATAAAAATAATAACTATGTTTCTGGTTTTTAGTTGTTAGAACGGTGAAATAAGCATGTCACAAGACTTGTCTTCCTTGGTCCCAAAGGCTGATTTATGGGTTCTGCTTAAATCATACTAAAAGTGGGATCACCTTCTGCTGGCATGACTAATCTGGACACAATAAGGAACAACTGACCCCACTGGGTGGGAAATAGCAGTTCAAAATATTTCCCAACGAAACTGCAACTACTTTCAGCCTACCTTCCTTCACCAAAGCATAAAATGAAAAAAACCATAACCCTGACAACCTTGGCCCATCATACTTCAACAGGCTCAGCAACTGGTGGTTTCACTTCTTCCAGCACACATAAATTACAGACAAGCTTACTTCACCTACAGTTTATGAAAAGCAACTTACCAATAGCTGACTGTGGAACCATCTGCAGAGAACATCTCTCTTGTGCAGAAGTCACTGCAATTCCCACTGCAAAAGAAAAGTTCAAAATCAGTTTTCTGTATATCCTTGCTGCAAATTAAATCAGGATTCCTCATGGGATCAAAAAGGCCCATTTCTCATGTAACAGAACATCAATTTGGCTACATTAGTATAGGTTGAGTATAGTCTAGGATTCATGCAAGTCATTATTATGAGGCAGCAAACTGCAGTGGAGTATTGTGAGTCCCTCAGGGTGTGTGGAAACACCTATCCAACACTGGCATGTGCTTTCTAGGAACAATTGCACCATTGCTGCTATCAGCATTCATATGCAGTGATGGAGAGGCCTTCCTCACAGGCTAGAAATCAGGTAACTTCTAATGTGTTTCAGCACCTTTAGAGCTTGATTTAACTATCCCCTGATTATTACCAAGGTCTGGCCATTCAATTGGAGTGTATTCACAATTCATCCTGCACATATCTACTTACTGGCCTTCAACGATCCTGCTGAAATCCTGAACCCTTGGAGGGACTCCTTAAACTGCTTTCGCAGTACTGCCAAGTGGCTCCTCTTCTTCCCATGGTGGCTATCTTTATTCACTCCCAATGTAGGTCTCATGTCACTCCTCATGGCTTGAGTTGGCCTTGAATATAATCCTGCTTCTTGAATGTTTTGTGGTATTTGTGAAAAGGGCATGGGATCTGGATGTTGGAAGCCCCCAGATGCTGTTATCGAGGACAGGACAAACTCCCCTTCCTCAATTTTATCATCTCTTACTCCTTCCTCTTCTTTTACATTAGCTTCCCCCTTGCCTTTACTCATACCAGTCTCCACCTTTGTCCATTCCAATCCCAGTACCCCCTCACAGATGTAATTGTGAGGGCCTGGACTTGCCTTCCTGTCAGACACCTTTACACTCTCATCACCCTCACCATCAGAGTCCAATACTATCACCAAACTTGATAAATCCCCCATATTCTGGATTGAGGCTTCCTTACTGGCTCTACAATCAAGATCTGGCACCTGCATGTCTGTCTCACATTTGATTACCTTGGTATGGAGGACACTGGCTTCACAGGGCTGCTCAAATGGCTGCTCACAAAGCTGCTCTGAGGGTTGCCCCATGGACAGCTCTGGAGGCTGATCACACATATCAACATCATGGCTATCAAGGCATATTGGGCTCCCTGGTTCCTCAGATAGAGCTTTCAGAAGCCCCGTAAGATCTCCGCAGTTCTCTCCATCAGCATCTTCCCATCCTGTGTGCCCACTAGGCACATCATGCTCACTAGCTACAATTCTCTCTTCCAAGTCAAATTGCTGATTCACAACCTCCACATTTTCTCTCTCTGAAGTCTGCTGCTCAACAGGTGCAGCTATGTCCAAGACAGCTGAGTCTGACACACTGCAACCAAGTCCTGGATGTCCTGACATCAAATAGCCTTGCTCTCCTAGTGGCTTGATATCCCCAACAAGTGAGTCCTCCATTGCATGCACTTTGATTGCATCTCCTTGATGTTGGAAGACATGCTGATTCAAGAAAATCAAACTGTTAGTCACCTCAACAGCACCATCCCCCCAAGTCCCATCAATCAGACCACATCAAGCTGTCCATTCAGTGCCTTATGATAACTGAAATAGTTCCTAGAGATGAGGTCCTGAGTAAAGCAGAAAAGTCATTGAAACACTACAGAGACTATCTATTGCAAAGGCTACAGAGGGACCAAGTTGCATAATTTTTAAAATGAAATGCAGCTCACCTGCAAGAGAGCATCAGGATACACACGCCTCTGAGCATGCTGCCAGGCTGACAGAGTTGACCTTACAGCCAGAGCACTGGCAGGGGCATCGATATTGGGCCCAACAACAGCCGCACCTGAAACGAGCACTATGTAATTGATAAATCCTTCTCCATATACTTGTCTTCCAAGACCAGATTACAGCAGAAAGCATATAAGCACTATATACCATGCCGGTCACTGTAAAAAAATGCTAAACATCCTCTGACAACATTCCTCTCTAGGGCAGGAGCATCAGAGCAGTGAACTGACACTGCATCTTTTTGAAGCGTCAACAACAACAACAAAAGAACACGGTTCCACTGAATTCCTGACTTCTCACTAAAGAGATAAGCGGCTGGATCCATGTTTATCTCTTGACCAAATCATTCCTACAGACCTGAAGACTGAATGAGGATTCTGAGCAGACACGACTGCATGTGATCTCCGCGGTTTGTTGGAACTCCTTTAGAAGCATAATGTCCAGGCCAGCTTATGCGCAATTAGTTTCGTTGAAATGGGTCTGGCAGAAACGTTGCTAACCTGGAGGTGGTGGAAGTGGGGGGCCTAGCCCTGACGCCCAGTTAGACGCCGGCGGAGGTCTGAATACGACGCCAGACGAGGGTGTAGTAGTAGTAGCTCCTCCTGCATAGTTGCATCCCAGACCTAGAGGAGCTCCTTTAGAAAGAGAATGTCCACAAGCTCCAGAGATCGGACCGCCTGCTGCTCCTGTAACCCTAGGTGGCTGAACACAAGAAGCTCCGAAAATCTGAGCAGCTTCAGAGAACGGTGAAGAAGAAGGAGCTACAGTTGCCGGGACCGCAAATTGTGGAGGCAGAACGCTAGCGATTGTTACTGGATACTGTAGCATCCCTTGATAAAATTGCAGAGGCAGAGAAGAAGAAGCAGCTTGAACTCCGGGAACGGCCGACGACGACGATGCCACTCCCTCTCCCACCATTATGCGTCAAAAAGTGATTTGAAAACGTACAAGACTGATGACCTCAGTCGTTTAACGCTCCAAATTACTGAACTCTCTCCTCCTCCTCCTCCTCCTCCTCCTCCTCTTCCTCCTAGAGCTCGCTCGCCGTGACACAAGCATAAAAACAACAAGACCTGAACCAACAATGTCTCGCCTATTCGCAATTTGTTCCTTCTTCTACTCATGGAATACAGAAACCGTCACAGAAACACAAAAAATTAGACAAATCTAGGACTATCTTCAACCCCACTCTAAATCGTCGAGTGCTAGAAAGCCATACCATGCAAACGAACAAACCGGATCGCTGCTTCTAAAGGTACACAACAACTGACACGAGAGAAGACAACAAACTAACCCAAAAACAAACAACCAAACAAACAACCAAACCGGAAAAAGAAAACAAAAGACGCCGTAATCCGACTGAGCAAATCTAACTAGATATGATGCACGCGAAAAGAGAAACGGTAAAGCAAACGAGCCAGAAGAGAAGCAATCACAAACAGGCATAAAGCACGGACGGACGGACGGACGGAGGCAGTGGAAGTAGTGGGAGGATCTGGGAGACGACGCGGAGATTTTGAGCTTTTGGAGATTGATTGCCCCGTGGAGCGAGAGCGGTGGGTGGTGGTGGCCACAAAGCAGAAGGAGAAGAACAAACAAACAAACAGCAGTGCTGCAGCAAACCCTAGAAAGCTTTATGGGACTGAGTAGGTGGTAGAAGATGAAGAGCTGCTGAAGATGATGATGAGAGGCAGAGTGCGCTCTCCAAATTTGTTTTTGCTTGTATTTTGGCGCGCAGGCAAGGCAAAGCCCAGCCCAAATTCTAAGTAAAAAAGTAGACCTAATTTTCTTCTTCTTCTTCTTCTTCTTGTGACTTGTTTTCTAAGGACGACTTTAGATGAGGGGTCCAAGGTTCAGGGACCAATGAATTCAAGCAATTTTATTGGTCAAAAGCTTTAAATTCGTCCCAAGGCGTCCAAGACCAAAACAGTGGCAAATTGAGGCTAAACTTACATGGGCACCTGTTTTGTTTTGGAGGGAAAATCAATTGGTTCAGACCCAAAAAAAAAAATAGTGCTAAACTAAAAGGAGAGCTCCTGATTTGGAGAATTATATTAAATTTTGAATCTTAACTTCGGCACTTGGTTTTTTTAATTCTGAAATTTTCAACAAGTAATGATTATATAAAAATAATAAAACATATATTCTTGTTATGTTTATGGGATAGTCTAATGTGTCTAGTAGACTGTCTCTTAGTCTTAAGTTCAAGTCTCTTGATCTTAAGTTCTTCAACTTTAAGGTCTTGTAGTTTTAAAACACAACAATCGAAAACTTGTAGATTTTAAAATCTTGTAATAATTATAAATGTTTTTTTGATACAAGTAGTAAATCATTTTTCAAAAATTTGACAAAATAAAAATTAATTTAATTTATGCCAAAAATCATTTGTGTATTACAATAGTAAACAAATTGCACAAGTAATGTACACCAACTCAGTTGTTTGTAAATAATTATTACACATTGAATTGTTAGTTCATTCAAGATATCTAAGAAAACAAATTCAAACCACCAAATCCACTAATCCCATTAGTCTCCTCCCCCTCCCCCCCAAAAAAAACTTCAGGTACACAATCTTCAGGCAATATTGAAGTGTTAATATATGCCCATAGTTCATGCCCATGCCATTGATCAGTTGCAAAGACTTTGAGTCAAGCTGTTGTGACTCACATTCAACGACATATGTCCTTCTTTTCATGGCAACATGTGTTCTAAGAGCTCTTAACACGATTAATTACATATGACGGGACAGTTGGATGAAATGATGATTCACAACGTCCTTTACTATATGTAAACGGGACAGATGGATGAAATGATGGTTCACGACGTCCTTTACTATATGTAATTTTCACCTCCCGGTGCAGCTCTCCAATGGAAAGTGATTGTCTGTGCAACAAGAAACAAAGGCCTTATTTATGTCAGTGGCTTTTTCCATTTGGCTGCTGGGTTCAGAGCAACCTAATGAAATGAAAAGAGGCTTGGATTGTTTTCAGGAACTGTCAAACAGAAGCATTCCGTGTTGGATTCTTTGTGTGAAATTCACACTTTTGCTTCCAAAATTTCTCCAGATGAAAGTAACATTGAAGAAGAGCATAAACTCTACCTATTACCCCTGTTTGGCACTTCTCTGCTGAATATTTATTTATTTATTTTAGAAAGCAAAGGTTTGGTAATTTTTTATTTTAATTTTTCAGAATTTCAGCAATTGGGGAATAAGTATGCAAAATAGATTTTGTATTGTGCATTTGTAATAATAGCCCAATGGTTTTCAATTTTCAAAAATTTTAACAAATATCAAAAAAAATAAAATTCCCGAATGTATTTCCATATGGTTCTTTCATGTTCTCACCAAAGTGCCCAATGTTTATTTATTATGTTCCCAACTTGTTCCTTGGGTTCCCAATAGCACACTTTATCCCAAATGTTTTGCCAAAAATCTTCCTCTTGTAAACTATTATAGGTAGCCCAAAAGAGAAATTGCATAATGGCTATTTTGAGAGTGCCAAAAAGTTGCCCACCACAGTTACATCATGAGGCCATGTGGAAAGGTTCTATTTTAGGTGTCAAGCAAACCAAGGTGCTTTATTTCTTTTGGGTGGTGAACCAATCAAAGAGGTCCATCATGACCAAAGGGAAAAAAAAAAGTTTTGAATATCCCCCCAATATAATTAATACTAATTATATTAACATAAATCATGCAAAAAAGATTTTACCATATAATTGGATTTCAATTTTTTGAAACCTCAACTACGATGAATATTTAAGTTTGAAATGTGCACCTAAAAGCTATCCATGAAGTCGGTAAAACATAATAGCAAAACCATTGATGAAACAAAACCTTGGGTTTCATTGAAACTAAGCATGATAGTGAAAATACATAATAGGACCACCACACCAAAGCAAAATAACACAAGAGCAAAACTCAAATCTCCTCCTCACTAAAACTTGGCATTCCTTGTGTTTCCTCTTATTTCCTTATGTTTTGGGAAAATGAGAGCTACTTGAAATTTGTTTCCATTTGGACACATGCCAAAAATTGGAGCTTTGTGGTTTTGATTTTGAGGTGTAAGGAAAGGAAAAAAAAATTGGAGGTTTTGAATATTGAATTTAAAATTAAAAAATTTAAAATAAATAAATAAATAAATTTAAAAAAAAACATTTTCTCTATGATTTGGAGGTTTGCAAGTCTAATAGTGAAACACAATTGGAGGTGTGTGAGTGTGCATGCAAAATTTTCTCACTTATTGTTGAGCAACTTCATAAGGCTTCATCTAAACAATTAGCAATTGTCCTCATCATCCTAGGTCCAATGCACTTTCTCCCCCCCCTCACATTGCTTTTGGGGTTTTCTCTTTGCTTGTTAGGTGTTAGGATGGGCTTGTGAAAGGTTGTTTAGAAGGAATGGAAGCATTGATGCACTTTTGACAATCTTGAATGTAATGGGTTGGAATTCCTTCTTCTAGGTCTTTCTAGGTCTTTCATCATGTGGCTCCATGCACAATCAACAACTTTGGATGTACAATCCTTTTTACTTTCATCCTTTGAAAAGATGTTATATTTGTCTACATGTATTTCATAGGGCTAAAGCTTGATGAAGTAGTCAACACCACAACTTTTGTGACTATTCGTTGGCCTTGCCTACCAAGGCAAGGATCTTGTGTTTTGATTCATTGTAGAGTATAGTAGCTTAAGGGATTTTTATAGGCCCCTAGGTAATAATAATAGGTCTATTTTTACATGAGCATTTTTGAAAAATGATAATAATATTTTGGCTTGTGTTGAAACTTGAGATTAGTTATAATAGAGTTATAATAATATCTTGAAGGATTTATTTTGGTTTGTTTTAGAGGATTTTGGGAAGATTTTTTTTTTTTTGCATGGTGAAATATTTGAATTTCCATAATTCTTCTTTTGCCTTAACATACTTTTTTAATGTAAATGGCAAGGTCACAATGTGACACACCCATTGTTCTCTTTGTGTGAAGTGAAGGTTCATGGATGAGCAAAATCGAGGGTCTACTAAAAAGGGTGTGTTTAAGGATGTAGGTTTCTCATTTGTTATTGAGAATTTTCAACTTATAGGTTGCGAATTGTGACTATGGGAGTTCAATTTGTTTAATTTAAGTTCAAAAATGGGGACAAAACAATAAGGAAACCAAGATGGCACTCCAATAAATGAACAAGCTAATGAGAAACAAATGTTAGAAAATAAAATTAGGAAAAAAAAAAAAAAAGGTTACAAATGACCATCGATTTTGGCAATAGAAGTTTTAAAACATTAATTGGAACATTTTGTGATTGTAAGCCTCTCCCGTGACATTAAGGGTATTTTTATTTAAACCCGCATTCTATCCCCATTCTATCCATCTTCATAGGTTTAATATTTTCAACATTTTCACAAATAATATAAGTAGTGTAGTATTTTTTCTTTTTTTTCCTTTTTTTTCCTTTTTTTTTGCCCTTTTTTTCCCCTTTTTTTTTGTGGAAGCTGCCCAAGGTAGGGGGGTCCTTGCCAAAAGGAGAAAGAAGCATTTCAAAAGGGTCAAAAGTAACTCAATAATGTTGAAATTTTTAACATCTTTATTTCTTTGATTTTCTAAATGTCAATATAATTTTGTGTAATTGAAAATTTCTTGTTGGAGGAGGTTGCCCATAATACCTGGGCTGGTTCAGCAGCAAGGCACTTTTATAATAAATAATAATAATAATATTATTATTATTATTATTTCATTTACTTTTGGCAGTGAAAATAATAATATTTTACAATTACACATTATACTAAATAATGAAGCTAGTGTGCTTGAGAGTTTCTTTCAGATTTTTGGCATGGCAAGTAAATATTTTTCAGAATTTTTGGCAAATCCAAAAATAATTAATTTTGCCTAACCGGCCTATGTACTAGAGTAATCTTGCACAACGTACTTTACTTGCATTTGTTTTGCCAATTTGTCATTGACCCCATGAATGGCTAAAATAGACATGATAATGTTTTTATATTTGTGGCATTTTGTATTATAAGTGCAATGGTTTTCAAAGTTTTTTCGCTAAATTGTAATGGGCTTTGCCTTTGTGGTCATTTTATGTGCTATTAAGTTGTGTCAAGATCATTGAATTACAAGTCCTTAACAAACCAACCATACCGGAGGCAACAAATGTGTGCATTTCAAACATCGTTTTAAGCAACCATGTGTGGAGATGGTTAGATGGATGAAAGTGTTGGCAATGGGCATGTTTTAGGTTTGTTGATAATGTTGTTTCATTGGAATTGCTTCCCAATGCCAATTATGCCATCATATTCAATGCAATTCTTTTATGGGGGGAAGGAGGATTAGAAAAATTCAAGATTCTAGTGATGAATTTGATTGTAGCTTTTTAAAAAATTGTACAAATTACCCTATATTATCCTCTTAGATTTTGTAGAATATCCATATTATTCAAAGAAACTAAAATGTATAATTTGGTTGGGGGACAATGTTGTCACATTTTGTTGCTCAAAGGGATGGTGAAAACCTTTATTCAAAAGGGTTCTCATGCATTGAACATCAAGTAATACTCTTCGTAGCATTACAAATAAACACTTAACATATAAGCCTAAAACTCTATTTGAACCTCATGTTAGCAACCGAATGTTAACTTCCCATAACATCAAGAATGTTAGTTTGCCCTCACTCTTTAACATGTAATCCCAACCACTCTTTGGGTTGGTGTGAACTATGAACCCCACCCACCCAAGGTATCAAGTTTGGTTGTGATCTACTTGGATGATTTCTTTAGGTCATGGTTGGTAGAATTTCTAAAATATTCTCAATATATGCAAAAATAGCTTTGGACCTAACATTATCACAACATAATTGCCAAGGTCATCATGAGGTTATAACAAGCTTGTATTTTACACTGCCATGGCAAAATGACACCTATTGGAATAGTCATAATTGAGAACCTTTTTTTTTTGAAGAACGACCTACTTTTATTTACATTGCAAACTAACAATGTGAATGGCTTGGGGTTTGAAATTTTAGCCATGACATTTTATAAAACAATGTAAATTTGATGAATTGTATTTAAATGTGTTTTGTGTATATGTATAACCATGAATAATGGCTTTGCATGTTCTAGCATTATACATTGTTGTATTGTATGTAAATTCTCTTACAATGGTTTTTTTTTTTTTTTAATTATATTTTTTTCATGGTTCATTTTACTATAAATTCATTTTATTACTAACCTTCTTTTTAAAATGATGCAAATTTATCAAATTGTAGGTTTTCATATTTCATGTGCTTATGATTGAAATAGGTCATTTGAAAAATGATGAGTGACTTTTGTCAATTATGAATGATCAAGTACTTGGAAGTGTGAAATGTACAAAGTTAATCCTAAATTAATTTATGCATTCATTTGTCACTAATGATTTTTTTGTTGAAACTATTGTTAAATATTACCATGTGCAATTATAGAACAACATGGAAAAGCATTGAAAATGGTAATTATTGTGAAAATGGAAGTTCAATTATTGACATTGAAAATGAAAAATTGGATTATGAAAAATTGGACTTGTTGGTATGATTTCATTAGTCTATTTTTCAAATTTCCAATAGGCCATTGAACTCAATTAATCTTTTTTTTCAACCAAATTTTTTTGTGAATTTTTTTCTAAATCTACACATTTTATTTTTATTGGACCATAAGATTCATTTTAGATTTTTTTTAATTCACCACATTCTAAGGAGAAAAACATGGTTTAGTTGCCATATTAGACACTACATTCTTTAAGATCACCAAAACATAATAGGATTCCAGAAAATGTCTACTTTTCTTTGACACGTAACCAAATTTGGTTATTTCCTCTTATGGATGGTTGCCATTGCATGAATACATCACAAAATTGGGGGAAAAAAAAAAAAACCCAATGGTTCTTATATATGCATATGATGACAAATGAACCTAGTTTCTTTATTTATCTTTTTATTCATTATGATTCATTTGCAATTGCATCCAAAGTTCCATTCTTTTGTTTAAATTTTTATGACATTCATGAAAACAAAATATTGAACTTGTATTGATTTTCAAAAAAGGTGTCATTCCTAATGTCGTCCAATTTTTCCATTTTGAAAGGTCCTCTAGTCATAGTTTTGACATTTAAATTGGTTCATCCTTCAAATGCAAGTTTGAGTTCAGTTCTTTAAATTTTTAAGCCAACAATTTCAATTTCTTGGTTTTTTTTTTATCGAATTCAAAAACCTTTGGGCCCAGTTCAAAAAAAGTTTTAATTCGGTGTACACATTACACACTCCCCAAAGCTATTCTTCTAAAGATATGAACAAGAAATTGAAATTGGAATATCAATCACCTACCTTAAAATTATATTTTACTTGTTAACATATTGAAAAACTTTAATGTGCCCACCTTTAAAACCTAAAAACTACCTATTTTCAAAATTTTATTTCCAAGGTTTTAATTCATGTTCTAGTTCTAATAAAAGGGTGTAGTCATAATCTAATGAGCCAAAAAGGGTGTTGAATCACAAAGAAAAACAATCAAAATTGGATAAATATTTATGTTTCACCATTTAAAGCCATGTATAATCATGGCAAATTGTTGTTTTTTCATTCATATGAATGTTAAAGAATCCAAACCAAAAATCCGTTTGATGAAATTTTAAGTTGAAGTTGAAGTTTGGATTTAAGACCTCTTAAAAGCAAAAACCTGTGGCATTAAATAAGAGTCAATTTTGTTTAAAACTATCAGAAGGACTCATATAACACATTTGATGGGGCGAAAGAAGAAGATAAAAACCTATTAGCCACATTGAAAAAACATTCATACCTTAAAATATGTGGAATCTTAAAACTTTGAAAATTCAAAAAACTCTCCAAAATCAATCTAGAATTTTAGAACTTTGAAATTTATTTACCACATATAAATGAAATATAATCTACATGATAAGTTAAGAAGAGTTGCAGTTTATTATAAAAGAAAACATAAAAATGTAAAAAATGAATTTTTCATTATCATTTGAAATTGTTATCATTTTTATCAACAAAACATTAAATTTACAAGGAATTAGGACACTTTCAAAAAATCATATTTAATCAAAAATGGTAATATATATCATGTACTAAAACAACTACAAATATTTATTATATTAAATTGCAAAAAAATTATTCCAAAATTCATTTGTATGAAAAACAATTATGGGGGGAAAAGGACATATAGTCCTTTTCTAAAGTAGTCATGTTAGTTTATTGTATCTTGTTTGCACCCAAAAGGTTAGTTTCATGGTCTAGTCTTCATGATAATTCTACCAAAAAGGTGTTGGGTTGAGTTTAGGTCTAGGTGACAAAAACTTGAACATAAACCCTTGAATTTAACATTCCAAACTAAATAGACTACCAACATTGCTCCTTTTTGTGAACTCAATAAAAAATATTACTTAAGTGAGGATTAAAAGTGATATAATCAATTACAAAGTAGCAAAATCAAAAAGAGATTATCTATCGTACTTAATTATTGACTTAGTTACAAATGTATTAGTAATTTATCTAATATAAATGCTACTACAACAAACCCCATTGAAATTAAAGATGTTTCCATTGAAATATGGATAATTAAAGGATTCCAATTGTAATAAACCATTGGTACTTAAGTTAGAACACAAAACATTACCTAGGCAAAAAAAAAGGATGGGGACATGTGCTAAAGGTTCTTTGCAATATTCACTATAAGAGATATTGTCATTTTCCTTGTCATTTCAAACATTAGACAATTTTAAATTCAATCAAAAAAGACAATTCAGTTAAACCATCAACTTATTAGCTCCATCATGTGATGTTTATGTTCATTGAAATGCTACCTAACATGATTATTAAAATTTGAAGTCTTATGTTATTATCATTATTATATATTTTTAAATTGTTGGACTAAACAACATTTTTTCCACAATGTGTTGGTGGCTAAACCCATGACATGGACTCCAAAACCAAATATTGTATTTTATAGATAATAATAAATATTTTTGGCTAGTCTCAACATGTTATCATGCTATTTATTACTTAATGGACGAATGATTATGATAAAACACAATGATTTTTTTAATGATTTTTTTAACCCATTTGGATTGTGAACAAGTTGTTGAACATGCAACGCATTGTCAATCCTTATGGTTGCATACATAAATTGAGATGGCAAGATGATTAATTAACTTTAATCAATACAAAAATCAGATGTCGCACGTGAAATTCAAACCCTTGACCATAAGGCAAGTTTTTAATCATTTGGTCACCACTTCACATTGTCACGTATGATGTAATCAAATAAATGTAAACACATGTATTACGTCTATTTTAAATTGTGTGCATTAAAATACAACTATGAAATTATTTAGCTTCATATTGAAGTCAATGGACATGTTTTTTATTTCATTATTTAATTGAATTCATTTTTAATTTCATAATTACATTGACTTTTAAATTTTTTTTAACACAATGTATAATATTAGGAGCCACCAAAGCATAGGACTAAGTCGTTAACAAGTCCTTGGAAACACAATATTCTACAAAATATATTTAAAATCATGATTTGTTAATCAAGTTTGAATTTTTAAAAAAAATTATGACCCAAAAAAATGTTGCCTCATACTGTAACGTAAAGGTGTATATTAAAAAATTCTTATAAATTTTTCATTTTCAAATCATTTGAAGTATATTTTAAAGTCATTTGAGCAATGAAAAAAATTAATTTCATTGTTTATTTTTATTTTTTGGATATTTCATATTCACTAGATTAATTTCAAGAAAATTCACAAGTTTCCAAAATACATTGAAATATTGTTTTACAATTTCATCAAAAAATTTCAACATCAACTTAAATAATCATTATTTCAGTGAAAACTTAACCACATCCTAGAATGGCTCCTTGATTTTAGTTTGGATTGATACATTATATCAATGTTCAATATTACTTTAAGAAATAAATAAATTAAAAAAATTGATTTATAATCCAGATATTATAATTTCATTTAGATTATATCTAATTATTTTATTTATTTATTTTCATTGGTTAATCTAATTTTATAACATTTTCATTTGCAAATGTTAGAAATTTACATAAAATGTTAATATTTAAATTTGGGAAAACATTCAGATTAATTTATTTAAGATGAAATTGGATTTACATGCAAAAATATTTAATCAACTTCATAGGTATTTAATTTTGTAATTGTAAATTTGATTTTTGAATTTCATAAATTCAAATGCAAAGACATGACATTGATTTAAAATATTTATTCCAAAAACTCCACTATAATGGCATTAATTACAATAATGTAATTATGTAGTTATGAAATCAATTTCACATACAATGAATACATAATTATGAATTGTTTATACAATTTCATAAGTTTTGAATCTCCAAATTACATTTAAACAAAAAAATTCCTAATATTTTATCACATTTAATTTTTATATGTATTAGAAAATTTAACATTTTTAATGTTGTACATGTTGATAGGTTGAGGTCCATGTCACAATTTAAATTAATATATTTTAGTTGTGTTACTTTAACTATAGCCATCACATAGGTGCCATGTGTTTTATGTTTTACATAGTGACATGAAATCATTCGTGTCATTATTTGAATGATAAAATTTAATCACAACATTTTGATTCTAATCTTGATGTAGGTGCCACATAGTCCACATGTACATAGTGGTTTCCAATACGTTTAAAATAAAATTTGGATTTAGTCATATTAAAAATTACCTACTTTTCTAATTAGTCAACATACATAGTTCAAGTTAGTCATTTCAATCAAGTAACATTAACTATACACTCGTCAAAAATATCGCTATTAGGAGGAAAAAAAGACATGTTTTTGTTGTAATGAACAAACAAAATTGAAATCGAGTTGTTCTATTGAGACTAACTGTCATTTAAAAAAATCCACTAATCTTGTTATACCTTAATGAGAATAACTTGAGTGCATACTATTGAACCTATTGTGCTTAAGTGACGCAACATACATATTTGCAACACATTGTGCAATAATATGTTAAACATAATCTTGTAAAACCAATGTAACATTCCAAAGTTCTAATACACAAAATAAGTCTTTGTACTATTGTGATTCCTTATATACTACACATCATACCTTCACATCCAAATTACACACAAGTTTTGTTCTCTCCCAAAACCTCCACACAAAAGCTACCACACACTTCAACCCCCAAGAAAACCAAAAAAATTTCCTTCACCATTACCCAAATAAGTGGCAACTAGTATCTCCTCCATTTCTTCAAGTTCATGCTCTCTTGAGCCCTATTTTCTACATCTACCTATTTTCAACCCAATTTTTTTTCCTCCATTTATGGCAACACCACCCTACATTAGTGGAGGTAGCTTAAAACCTACCTACTAGTAGTAATTCACAAGTTACCAAACTACCATCACTATTCGACTATAATCATTTTTTTACCTTTAACAATTATATGAAATTTGAAATGTTTTTGTTTTGGGGGAAAACAACTTGAAGGATATGTTTTCTTCACTTATAAGAGATGAAAAGTTGCATGAATACTTGAAAAGGATAAGGATGCACTAAAAATTATATGTTGTTATGCATAACGTAATGCAATTTACATTGCAAAAATATAATAACCATAAAGAAACAACACCAAAAAACATGACATGGGGCAAAATGGAATCCTAAAGACGAAGATGTTGATGACTCTTAACCAAGATAACTTCAATGGTTAATAATTGTGATATATGTTATTAACACACTTATAACATGAACATTTGATGAAATATGTGTTTGTTTTTGGTTGAAAGGTGTACACCACATATGTTTTTTCAAGAAAGGCATAAACAATTAGATATGAAAACATGAAATTCTTTGCTTGATGGGAAACATTATTACTTTATTCCTTAGCCTTGGACTATAAATTATTGAAAAGTTTCAAACCTACAGGGAATATTGTTAAAAGGAGATGGTGTGACATATTGCCCTCCAACTTTAAGCTTACATGATCAAAACTTTGTATAAGTAAAAAAGAGGAAAAAAAAAGTTGGATTTATATGGGCAATTTTGTTGCAACCCTAGCCTTCAACTTTTGACTAAAGTTAAGGCATGAAAAGGAAAACAAGTCAAGAGCACATCATGAAATTTAAGCCATTCCCACAAATGTGGGAAAGTGCCCCAAAAAATGAATTTTAACATTCTGTAGAAGATTTCCACTTTGGGAATTGGAGTCAAACTATGATTTCTTGAAAATTTGAAGCAAGGTTTGAAGGACTAGTTTTTTTATAAGATTGAGCTTTTTTTAAATTATTGAAAAGATGATGAAAAGTAAATATCCAAAGTGAGGTTGCATTCCTCATTTGAAGATTTGAAACATAATTTGAATGGCTTATTGAACGGCCAAAAATCAAATTAACATTTCAATTTTCAATCACTAAAATGTTCAACAATAGGATCAAATTAATAACTCCAATTGGAATGTGTGATGATGTTGGAAATATCTTTCACAAGTCTAAAACTTTGCTTTTGAAAATTCCCAAATCAAAATCCATATGTAGGAGTTATATGGACCTATAAAATAATACAACTTATAACTTGGCAATTAATAGGATTGTTCAGACTTTCACTTGGGAACCTTTATCATTTATGTTACATTGATATAATCCTCACCATCATCTATGAATTATATTGAAAGGAGGAGATCAATGATTCTTCCCAAATTTGGACCGCGGTGAATCATGTAAATGTGGATCTCCTACATCTTTGTTTGTGCCCCATTCCAAGTTGAATTAACCACTTTTTTTTTTTGGGTTGTGCAAATTGATTTCACTTTGAGTTTAATTTTGTGAGTTTGTTTTAAAACCATCTTGGAGCTTTCATCCTTTTGTCTTTGTAAAAATTAAAAAACACACATGTGAGTTTACATTGCATTGGAAAACTAAGAATTGACAATGTTATTTATTCTTTATACCATTTGACAAACCTAAAGATGCATTAGGTTTGGAACAAAGCAACTATAACAAATGTGTGAAAAGTTAAAACTAAGAACTCAATTAATATAGCTTGTTTGCTTTGTGAAAATGCAAAGGAATTGATCCCACATAGATTCTAGGATTGGAGGTATGTTCCAAAGAGCTTTGGGCTTCACCCATCCAATCCTTAATTGTTGATTTCTAGACTCGATTCAACAAGGCAAATAGCCCAAATACAATGGAGACACCATTTGTTTGCTCCCAAGGTTCCAAGGTGGTTTCATAAATTGGAGGGATTGGGGTCTCTATTGTGGGGAATTACTTTGTGGATTATTTGGATTTTTAAAAAATGACATTGTCTTTAATAACGAATGATGACATAATTAGAAGATTCAAAAAAACTATTTAAAATGGCTTGTTCCAATATGGTTAAGTAGCTTGAGATAGATGCTTAGGACTAATCCAAAATTTTAATATGTTGAACAACCACATTTTGAATCCTTTGACAATAGCGGGGCAAAAATTAGGTGACTTGCATTAGATTGGGTAGGTCACATTTGGTGGCATTATGATGGACTTTGTAAAGGAGTAGTTTGATTGAGCTCTTTCTCTCTTCCCCCTTTCGCCCCTTTTTTGATGGGCTTGTTGTGTTTGTTTCCTCTTCACAATGAATTTGGTCATTTGTTTCCCCCTTCCTCAAAAGAGTTTTAAGAAAGGTTTATTTATACAAATTAGCTCTAACACTTAGATGACATAGGTGATTGAAGGTCATCGATGTCATGTTAATATGTTGGGCTATAGTGGCCAAAATAAGGCGATTTCTTCTGAGCAAAAGAGAGTGCAACCTCCAACAAACAATGATCCATGTGTCATATATGTACACGCAAAGTTCAATCATGTAACATATCGAAAAGGAATAAGTGTACATGAAGTTAATGCATTTCCTTTTGGTAGTATCAAAGATAAGGTATAGATGGAGTGTGGTTCTTTGAAACCATTTTTGAAAAATTGTACTTAAATTGAAGTAATCTCCAAGCATTTTAAGTATAAGATCTCATGAAATGTTGGATGGGAAAATGGGATGAAATGTTGTACAACATTTCATCCCATTTTCTCATCCAACTTTACACAAAACATTAAAAGAAAGCATGAGATACAACATTTCATCCCATTTTCTCATCCAATTTTACACAAAACATAAAAAGAAAGCATGAGATACAACATTTCATCCCATTTTCTCATCCAATTTTACACAAAACATAAAAAGAAAGCATGAAATACAAAATCCTAAAACCCTAAAACCAAGTTATGGTTGTTGTGTGCTTAAAACTAGGTTCATTTTGTGTGTTTTGTGTCTTCTTGAACTTGTGTATATGATGAGCAAATGAAATGGAATGCTCAGAATGAGTGGAAGTTATAATGAATGAATGAATGAATGTCAATAAAATTGTTTATAATTTTAATTTTTTTGGGGGGGTTCCTTGAAGACCCAAGTGAGGCTTTTCCATTGTTACATACTCTTTACAAATTCCACATGTTTTTAAAACCAATTTAAATGAATTTTCACAATTACAAAAACTTACTCAAAACTTAATATTGTAATTCTTTTACACACATATTGTATGTATTTGGGTTAAAAAAATGGAACTCGATTAAAAAGACTTTCGCCGTATTTATGCCTTTGAGTACATATAGTTACATTTTTGAAGTAGCCAAAAACGGCAAATTGGCACTTCTTTTGAAAAACCCAATTCCTTCTTTTCCTTTGTGATTTACCGTAGTTGAAGAATAGCAAAATTCCACAGGAATTATATTAATTTTAGACAAGATGGGGGAAAAAAAAAATAAAAATCTCAAAGATTTATTTATTTATTTATTTATGTTGGTGAAGGAAATGAAGGATATTGTGGAAATATTCTATTTTTTAGAAATAAAATATTCAAATTTAAATAATTATTCAGAAGCGACCCGACCTTACCCGACCCGACCCGACCCGACCCGACCCAACCCAACAAACGTGCTATTGAAATATGGAAATACGGAAAATTGTTGAAGTGTGACGGATGGGGCAAGGAAAGGAATTCTTGCCGGATACAGTGGGACCACATCGGACATGCAAATTATTTGTCACTTAGGACGTATCGGCCAGCCACCGCTTTGTAAACTTTCGCCACCACCGCTTTGTAGACTTTATTTGTCGTCGTAGAGAAACTTATTCGGATGCTCATACTTTCGGACGAGAAAGTGACAATAAGTTTTGGTAAATAATTCCGGTGGGTGGGTGGGTCATAATCGACAAATTCATGACAAATTCATTCCGGCCAGAGTTGAGAAACTTGCTTGCTCGTATTATACCACTCGGGTTGCCAAAGGGGGGTGACTGAGGATCCAAAAACAAAAACAATAATGTGGTGCTACAGTGTACAAAGGGTCTTTTTGGAAAAAAATTTAAAAAATAAAAAATAGAAAGTGCTTAAGTCGCCATATTTTGAGGAAAAAAGCCTGACATATTTAGACAATGAGTTCTTGAGTCGCCAGATTAATGCAGGATTGGCTGGTTGACCTTTAGCCAAATTTGGCTTTTCCTCTTGTGGACGATTGTCCAGTCCACCTACTTGACAAAATTGACAGAAAAAACCCTGACCACTGTACTTCAGTTTAGCCGCATGTCGCCAAATTTATGGTGAAATTGTGCCAAAATTCCTGACAAATTGGCGCCCCACAAAGTCTGGCCCGGTTTAGGTTTTTCGCGGGCACGGGTGTGTGGCATGCGGGCCCCGCTTAACCGGGCGGTGGTCGGCTTCCCGGAACTGGCGCTGGGCCCAGCGATGGTGGGGGTGCAAACTTCGAAGCTGAGACTGCTGCAAACAGAGCCTCGATCTTTGAGCACACAATGAGCTTCCTTGCGCGCAACCTCAGCGTACGCGACTGTGATGCGAAGCGGCAGCTCTTCGAGCTCTTTCTGGGGATATCAATTTCAGCCCTTAGCGTTGCCGTGTTGCGACAAAAAAGGTTTGGCAAACTTTTCTCTCAGTCTGGTGGTACTCTTGGCAACAGAAGAGCGTTGGATCCATGTTCATCAGTTTGAGAAATGCACATCTTGGTCTTTTCTCTATGTTAGCACTGGCTGTTTAGAGAGAGGAGGGAGGGAGGGCACAGGTACGAACTGCTCCAACATGATGGCTATTGCTCTGGAGTTTCTAGGCGTTGTTGCATTGCATTGTTGTGAGGGGACACATATAGAAGGATTTCAGTGATCAGCGTTCTTTTTGTTTTGTTCAAGAAAACGAGAATGTAAAGGTTGTGACAGGCGGATCTTGGAATTTTTGTAGGGCGACAACAGGAAGTTTTGAAGCTGCTGCATTCGTTTCTCGCAGTCTTAAAGGAAGGCGGTCTGTATCGATGAAGCGTTTTTTTTTGTTTGCTGGAGTGAACTGTGGCTCAGGGAAGTGAAGCAGTTTGCGCGAAGAAAGCTCTTGATCCAGAATTATGCTTTTTAGATCTGTGCGCTGAGAGATCTGAGTCTTCCTTCGCAATACTTTGTCTGGCCACCCGCCCTGGCCATCTCACGGTCTCTCTCACTTGTGACGGCTGCAATCGTTGCAGCTCCTATCTATCTATCTATCACGATGATCCATGATCTGTGCCACTGCGCTTCTAAGAACCAAGGGTCAGGCGCTATGTCCAGCGGAGAGGAGGACACAACGAGTGTTCATCCTGAAGATTTGATGCAGTCGCAGCAAGAGACACTTCATAGATTCCGAGTTATTCTGACAGAGGAAGGACTGATCCGCAAACGAGACGACGATAACTACTTGTTACGCTTCTTGCGCGCCAGAGCTTTCAATATTGCGAAAGCGAAGGCCATGTTTGAGGCTATGCTGGAATGGCGAAAAGACATAGGCGCAGACACAATCAAAGAGGTGAAGCGATCCATCCCTGCCTTTCCACTCTGTGAATATTGCAAAATTGTCCACACGGATATTAAGAATGTTTTGAGAGAGGAATCATACATTTGCTGAGCGGTAGGTGGCGTCTGGAAGATCAGGGAAGATTTTCCATTTTCCTTGCAGATCTGGATTTAATGTCGATGCTGACTCTCGTGTGGCAGCAGACCTTCGAGTTTCCTGAAAGAGAAGCAGTTAAGGAGCTGTATCCGCACTTTCACCACAAGACAGATAAGATGGGCCGCCCAGTGTACATTGAAAGGTTAGGCCAGTTGCAGGTGGACGAGCTTCTCAAAACCACAACCATGGACCGCATGCTTCTCTACCACGTCAAAGAATGGGAGACTCTGATCGATTGGAAGATTCCAGCATGCTCCAAGATGGCTGGCACCTGCATTTCTCAGACACTCACAATTCTGGATATGAAAGGATTGGTAATTGTTTCGGGCCTTTTAGTCTTTTCTATGTATTTTAGTGAAGCACACATGTCTAGTGCACTGTGCTTCTCAGTTGAACCTACATGCCCTTTTGTGTCTTCCACTAAATAAAATAGGTCTATCTGCTGGCCCAAAGTATAGGAGAATGGTAGGGCCCTCGGCCCTTCCCTGTTTGGAGGTGCCTAGGCACAAGGGCAGTAGCTCAAGTGATGGGCACCAAAAACAAGGAAGGGCCGAGAGCCCTACCCTTCTCTGGTGTAAAAACTTGCCCTAATTTTCAGAGGGCATGAGATTCCACCTTGGAAGATTTCTTCCATTTCGGAGATCTGTGCTGAGGTTTTGCACCTAACAATGGTCATCTAAGTGCACTACAAAAATTTGGGCGCATTTTTATGTACTCAGAGAAATATCTGAATGTATCTGGAGGGTGCCTTAAGAGGAGGGATCTTACACCTATAAGCAAGTATGTGCAAGATCCCTCCCATTCTTAAGGAGTAGGTGGAAGAACCCTCCCCCTCCTATGCCTCAATTATAGTGGCAGGTAAGGCCCATGGATGGGGGCATTACCAAAATAAGGTGCCACTGAGGACACTGAATTCTGGTGACACACCTGTCCAAGGGCCTTACCATCTGTAATGACCATGTCAGCTCCTACTCATCACACAAAGAAATGTCAGTGGGCACTTACAAAAATGTAAAAACCCTGCCCTAATTTTTGTAGTGTATTTAGACAACCATTGTCAGGTGCAAGAACGCAGGGAGGATTTTCCAAAATGGAAGAAATCTCCATGTTGGAAGCTCACGCCCTCAGAGAATTAGGGCAGGTTTTTATGGTGGAGAAGGGTAGGATGCTTGGCCCTTGTTTTGAGTGCTCATCATTTGGGCTACTGCCCTTGTGCCTAGGCACTTCAAAACAAGGAAGGGCCAAGGGCCCTACCCTTCTTGCAAATGTAAGAGCCTGCCCAGAAACGTAGGATGAACTCCAGTGTCAGAGGGAAAATTGGAAGCTTATTGATTTAAGGTGCCCTCCAACTACACTGGGAAAGCCCTTACAAGTCATTATGGTTCATGATATTGTTTGCCTCATGCTTTACAATGGGTAAAACCCACTGGTGAGGGACATTCCCAAGATGTGGGGCCAGACTCGGCTACTGTCTCTTCCTAGGTCCTTTGTTTTGAGAGTGTTCCATTCACTGAACTTTACCATACACATAATTATCGACCAACATACTATTCACTTCCTACAGTTGGATGTTTTTTTTGGTGTTGCTTTATTCGTCAACAGAAAGGTTTCACATTTTTCTATGAATCTTTTTATCTGTGTATGATTGTTACACATATCCTCACCTTGCTGATTCTGCTTCTGTCAATGCAGACTATGAGGCACATGAGTAAACAGGTGAGGAATTTCATTCAGAAGATCACCAAGGTTGACCAAGATTTCTACCCAGAGTACCTGGGAAAGATGTTTATTGTCAATGCTCCAACTGCTTTCAAGGCAATGTGGGCTGTTGTCAGACCATGGCTTGATAAGAGGACTCAAAAGAAAATTGAAGTTCATGGCCCTAACTTCTCTTCAAAGCTACTTGAGTTGGTTGATAGTGAGAACCTCCCTGTGTTCCTCGGAGGCTCATGCTGTTGCCCAGGAGGATGCGAGAATGCAGATGCTGGCCCTTGGAATGAAAGTACCTACCAGAAGAAACAGACTTTTGATGAATCTCTGAAGGCACTGGATTAGCCATGTGTTGACCTTGCGAGCATTGGTAACACAATTGTTAACTCCCTCATTTAGAGTTGTTGCAATGAAGTGGGCAGAATTTGCCTATTCAGACTATTCAATAAGGAATTTACGGAATCTTTACATTGCCATTTCTGCAATTTTAGTCAAGAAACACTGGAGTGCCTGCACTGTGTTGAGCTGTATTATGCATGGAGGAATGCAAGCTTCAGGCTTGGAAGTTGCTTTGTGAAGCAGAGATTCCAGCACACCATGTGCTCTCATATTGTTGATTGGTTGGTAGTCACTTCTCCAGCCCAATAGAATACATTGCCTTCCCGTGATTTGTTTTCTCAATATGGACAGAGAGTCAAATGCATAAGCTTTCTGGTTGAAGCAAAGATTCTCTGCGACAGAAGCAGAGGGCTTTCTTTGTCCACAATTGATTGATGAATTGTTTATTTGACTCGATTCACTGGATGCAGACATTGTTGCCTGCTTTAGCCAGCAACACTTTCAGCGATCGGTGTCATAGTTCAATTTTACAAAATCAGGTACTTCAAAAACAGAGAACCTGAATAGTTGAAAAGAGTTGATGAAGCACACTTCCTGATTGAAACTTCCTTTCACAGCAAAATACTAGATAGTGTTGGGGCATGGCGAAGAGTTTCTCTAGTGCTACTTCAAGAAGATGGTGCTGTTGCTGGGACAGCAAATGAGCAATTTCAATGAATACACTGCAACGAGGAGGAAACATGGAAACCACCAAATCTTCATGGTCTTGTGAATAGTAAGGAGGTGGAAATGGGTTTTGAAACGTGATTGCAGCAATGATTCATTACGTCCCATGAGTCTTGGTAGCATTTCAAACATGGATTGATTGAAGATGATGCAGAAGTAGAAGCAGAAGCACATCATTAGTGTTCACATGACAAATGACTGATGGAAGAAAAAAGCAGGCTCCAGCAACATTGATACCACGGTGACTTAAAACCTGAAAACCTTGGGCACAAATGACATTGTGGAAAACTGGGAGGTACTGGGAGTCCCGGATGTAGAAAGTAAACTTATGTTCAATCCTAGAGAGAGTAGTGCATGCTCATAACTCTCTTTTACACTCTGAGCTTACAGGTCAATGAAGATATTGCAATGTACAAGGTAGGTTGTTTCATTCTCCTTCCTACCTACCTCCCTACTAGACCTTATAACTTTAGGATTGTTGAGAACAATGTTGCAATGACCCAACTAAAGATATTGTAACTAAACTAGAATTTTTTTTATGTAACCTTATAAAACTCAACAATTAAATCTCATATGAAGGTATTGCAAATGAACTTGATATTTTTATTCAAGCCACATCAATCCATCGATGTAACCATTCTTACAATACCCTTATTGAACTTCCTCACAATTATTACATTTCAAACTCATGGCATACCTTTAAAACAACTTGCAAAAAACATATATAAATTAATTAATCATCACATTGCTTTCATAAGGATAATGCACACCTAGTGGATGATTTTCTTGAAATGCAATCTACCAAGGGAAAGGGAAAATATCATATTGCACTTGATTTATTTTTTTGTCAATACCCTCATTGGACTAATGCATGAACACAACAAATTTTCTATAATGTAATACCTTCGATCCTATTGAACTACTTTCATTTCATCTAATTCAACAATCCAATACCCCAAGGACACATCGGAAATAACATATTCAACTTAATGCCCATATGCATTACCTTCATCAATGGAATGCAAATGGACTAGATCATTTTATTGTTTTGTAATACCCAAGTAAGCATAGTTGTAACTATTTTATTTCATATGTGCAATATCCTATGGACATGTTGACAATATAATATCCAATCCAATTCACACGTGCATTACCTTCATCAAAGTAATGCAAATGCAATGGATTATTTTGTTGTTATGCCAAAAATATATAATTCACCTCATTTGATTAAAAAATGCAATTACTAGATTATTTTGGTCTTGGGGTGTAGTTATGCTAACAAGAGTTTAAAGGAGTCGTAACCATTGTTTACTTATGTGTTTTTTACACCAATTTTTTTTAAAAATAATTTAACTTGAAAATAAGTTAATTTTATTTTCATGTTATCATATCTTATTTAATATATAAATATTATATATTTATATAATATCCTATTATATAAATGTCCAAAGTATGAAATTATTTTATTAACATTTGGACCTTCAAAAGTAATGTAAAAAGATTTGTAACCATTGTTTTTAAGTAGTAAAAGGACTCGTAAATGGACTTGAAAAACTTTGAAAATAACATTTTTTTGGCAAATATTTAACACAAACCTTAACAAAATGGTACAAAGAAATTTTTAAAGACTTAAAAAAATAAAATTGAAAATTTTTTCCAAGAATATTTCAAAAATATTTCCCAAAAAATAGTCACTTAAGGGGGCGCTAGTGGCTCCTATTAGCTAGTTTGCACCCCTTATGCAATACCCTCATGCTTAGGTTATATTTCATATCATCTAATTGAACAATGCAATATCCTATGGACACATTGACAATATCATATATAGCCATATTCACATTTAAATTACCCTCATCAAAGTAATGCATATCCTCTGGATCATTTTGGGTGCAAGTATAGAAATAGGAGCCAAAAACCATGTAGGATAGTGGTGAAAATTGTGAACTTTTTTACATATATATTTTTCTTAACATTTTAAAGTAATGTTAATCATTCCAAGTTGTGCTAATTGACTAACATGAATGTTGAGGAATTCAAATTAATACTAGAAAAGTGGTCAATGTATATTTACATCTTGTAAACACTTAAATATTAGCACCCCATAGAAGAAATTTTTTTATCTCTTTTAGTACTCAATTCAAAGGTACCATCATCAACTTCTAATTTGGATGCATGGTTTTATTGACTATTGTAAGGTAACAATTTTGGTCTTGAAAGCCCAAGAAAAAGCTTTCAGTTTATTGAGTGGCATTGGGCATGCCAAGCTTGGGACCATGACTTCCTTGGTTGTTGTTACAAACACCATAGTTCAAGAAGTTGCAAATGATTTACAAATGTCACTAAAGTTCCCTATTACATCTCCATCAAACCCCGAAGTTGCCAGTAGCATGGACAATGTGGGTGTTTTGAAGGTTTAGTTAATTCCACTACTTAATAGCTTTCAAATGTATTTTTGATGGTTTGGGTTTGTAATGATAGTATAGACAATTTGCACTTTAAATGAAGCTTTTGATGTTAAGCATGCAAGTATGCCAAATCTTAAAACATTGCAAATGCTTAAAGAATGTTCAAAACCCTTCCCACATGTAATATAAATATAGTGTAAATGCCATTGTAATTGTTAGGTATGTTTAATTGTAAGTTTCATGGGTTTCAAATTATAAAATAATGAAATGTTAAATAATTTAATAAGGTTAAGAAATCTAAAAGTTCTAATCACTTATATAAACTTGAATGAATCAAGATTCTTAGATTTCCCTCTATCCTAATAAATTATCTTGAGCATACCCTTGTACCTTGGTCAATTCAACACTAATTATATTATTTTCAGAATTGTTGAAAAAAATTTAAATTATTTTTTTCAAATCAAAAAAATATATTGTGAAGAATAATGGTGAATATTTAGGAATATTCCATTTGTTGAAATGAAATCTTCAAAATTATTTAATTATTTTACGAACATGTGTTGAAACTTCAAGGTACTATGGTATTAAGAAACTGTAAAATAAGGCAATGTTGTTGTCACAACTTAATATGCTCAAAGAATTTAGAGTTTTGATCAAGTAACAATTTGATTGAATCAAGATTTTAATATATCCTTTGAAGGTATTAAATTATAATAAGCACATGATAAATTTATTTGAAAGCTAAAACTATAATCATATGGATTAATAAAATGAAGAAAACTCAAACTATTTGTCCTAAAAAACATTTGACCTGATATATTATAAGGAAGTTTTTGTTTCATTCAACTCTTGTTTCACCTAGTCACATACCTTTATTTTCAAGTCTATGCTGATTCATCAAGTTCACATTTCAACTACCATTGTATTTAGTTAGGCAGTAATTAATTTTTTTAAAAAACTAGCAATAATTTGGGAAAATAATTACTAGTCATGCCAAAAAACTAAATAAAGCTCTCAAACACAATAGTTTTAGTACTTACTATAATCCCAAATTGTAAGATATTTTTATTTTTATTACCAAACAATATAATCGACCAAACTAATATCTTATAATTAAACACCAAAAAAATTTCTCATGTTCAACTATTGCAAAGAATACAACTTATTCCAAAACCATTCAAATTTTTTTCCTTTTTTTTTCCTCCATTTCTCTCCTTCCCATTGCCCCTATGCTATTTATATTGTTGAAACCGACTACATTCCAAAACACATTTTTTGGTTTCTTTTCATAATCTTTCAAAATAAATGTTTGGTGGTTTCTATTCTTGTTTAAGTTTTCCTTGTGGCAAGGTATTAATTTTTACTTTTTTTTTCCCATTTTCTTCCTTTTGTAAATGACTTGCAACAACATTCCATCATTTTAAACTATAATACTATGTTTTAGTAATTTTAGTCCCAAATCATTGGCCAATTATAGTCATAATATCCTATTTTAAATTGTTTAAAAGATATTGATATCTTAAAACTATTTGTAATTCACAAAGGGCCATGAACCCAATTTTTTGGAAAATAGAAATGTGAAACAACTTCACTTGTGAATGTGACTTGTTGATTTTTTTAAATCAAAGAACCGTGGGGAAAGATTGGTGCAAAGCACCTACTAGAGATGAATATATTTACTGAATTTGTTTAGTTTGTATTACAATAAGTATTGAAAATGTGATAAAATTTTAATATTGAATTGAAACTTATGTCATTGCATAATTTCTTGATAATTCCAACTCGCTATGGTTTTTAAGTCACTAAGATTTCTAAGTAGGGGAGAAAAAAGGTGTTCCTAATGTTATTGTAAGGAAATGAGAATGAAAAAACTTTGTTTTTAGTAAAAGGAAGGTTCATTTAAATGATAAACAATGTCTAAAATTGTATAGAAGATATAGTTTGTCAAATTGTAAATCAATAGATTTGGTATCATCATATATATATGTGCATACTTTAATTTTCTTATTATGTTTGAAATTATAATATATAAATATAAATCATTTGATTTTATTCTAAAAGTTATAAAAATTTCATAATATGTAAAAATTTACATGTACATATATATTTTTATATGTGTGAAAGATTTGCATATGTACATTATTAGAAAGGGGTACCTAGGATGCTTTCACTACTTGCACTTTCACTTATGTAAAAAAAATAATTAAAAAAAAATGGATGGATGAAGAAGGGTTTTTTTTGCAAGGTTGCTACAAAATGAGTAGGGTAACATCTAAACATCTAAACTAATTAGATGGGTTGAAGTTGCAAATATAAAAAAATCATGTACATTATAATGAATACATAACCATAATGTTTGTAATATATTTTATGAGATTACATTTATATGAATTGGATTGAAAAAGTTATAATTTAAACCATAGGATTGAAATCATTCAGTGTTAAATTACCACATATAAGTAAATATTTTTGATTTGTTACTCACAATAACATGACATATGTTAGACCCAGTGTAAAAGAATTTCTTACTTTTATAACAACTTTGTTTGAAATAGTAGCTTGATGAGCTTTATGACCAATAGTAGCATAACCCAATAAAATGGGAAACTTGACTTTATAAAATTCATATGTATATTTCATTTTGTAATTACATTGTTTTAATGTAAGTTGAAATTCGATGTTTATAATTTCTATAGTTATACTTGATATAATTTTATTTTCATTGAATTTTATAAATGTAATTATTGTGAATGCTCCATTTACTACTCCTTTTGACATATCGATATTTTCAGTTATAAGGACCAAAGCTCCAATTGCAATTTTTTAATGTGGTCAAAATGAGAATCTTTAATCCATTGTTGCATGTGTTCAAATTTTAAAACATTTGTATCCAATGCAACATCAAATATTTCATTTGACAAAATAATTTCTCAAGTACTAGGTTATTGTAATTGTCCATATCTATTTGATGAATACAAAGAATTGTTGTAGTTGCATTTATGTTTGAAAGTATTTCATCTTGTAAAATCATGCAATCCAATAAAACATTATCAAATTTTTTTTGAGTTGGTTGTCTACATCAAATAATATTTAGGAAATTTAAATAGATTGGATCACTTGCATGTCTCATTGAGGAACTAATATGATGATGAGTTGCATTTAACCAACATGGTGTTGTAGATATATGACAACTTCTGCAACAATTTTCTTTGTTAGAATATGAGTGTGTACATATTGCTAGTATTTGCAATAAATCACCAAATAATAAGACCAAGAAAAAATCAAAAGGATTAACAACATTTTGAAAATATTATTTTAAATGTTGTTCAATAACACATAAAACAATGTTTGTCATCATAGACATTTCATCAATTACAATTAAACATGCTTGCTTTATTGTTTATAATGTTGTACTCGGTTCTACGATTGTAGTTAAATATCCTCTTATTGGGATTTAAAACATTGAATAAGGTGAAAACATGGTAAAATATACCAAAAAAGTACTTATTTCCAAAGCATTAAAAAAATGGTCCAATTTTTGACAAAAGTAGAAGAAAGTAGATTGAAAATAATTGAAAATAACATAATAAAAACATGGTGCCTTTTTTTGAATTTATAATGAGGTGATTACAAAATTTGAAAAACTTCAGCGTGCAATAAAAATAGATAACAAATGTGTTTGAAAATGACTGGTCAAATTGAATTTCAAACCTACTTTTTCATTAGAAGTTTGATGTATTCTATTATAATATTTAAATGTTGAGAACTTACAAATACATTTTGGAGCTACATCTTGTTGAAAATGGAGAATATTCAATAATTCATCCACTTTCACCTACTTGTACAAGTTTGGATAGCCAAAAAAGTAAAAAAAGTAACAATTATTTTTTAAAAATATACTTGAATGCTTATTAAATATGTGATTAATCAACATCATTGTGATAAAATTAAAGATTATCCTCATGTTGATCATTAAATAAAAAAACTTTTTTTTTTCAATACATTAAAACTTGTTTATGGCTATTTGTTTTTTTTGGTGACAAGGATAAAAAATTATCTACTTTACCATGCTTTCACCCAATGTACAGTAAGTGCATGTGATGATAATTATAATGCAGCACCTCTTGTTGTAGCTAAAAACAACACTTATTTGCCTTGTAGTTGAAGTTCATGAGTCAAATATTTCACAAAAAAATGTTTTTCCAGAACTTAGAGGTCCTTGAAATGTATGGAGTCCTTTATTGATAAAAGTTAACAAATCAAAAACATGTTTTTGTTCTTCATTAAATATTGATGTTTCAAACATATCATTTGAAAATATGATGTGGAAAATTAATATGACATTGTTCATTTTCCAAATTCAATATGGAAGACCTTGATGGATTTGGAAGTTGTTGTGTTCTAGATCTAAGTATGGATGCAATTCTAACATTTTATTGAATAATTGTGTTTGTTTCTCATTTTCAATAAGATTTAATGTTGCATATTGGTTAAAAAAGTTGTGTAAAGAATCAAGATTTGGTAATCAATTTCGAATTTGACATTCATATACATAGGATTGATGGATGTTACAATTTGAAAGTAAATTCTTTTCATCACGAAAAGGTATCTTTTGTAATAACACATTGTAAAAAAAGACCTTCACTATTGTGAATAGGATGAAAATTTGTGAATCTTACCAATTTTTCATTTTTGTAAATAATAAAACATAAAGCATCTTTCCCATATTTTTGAAATGAAGGATGTACCATTTTTTTAAATTCATACTTTTCAAAATATTCATAAAATGTCAAATATTCAAAATTTGATGGTCTAGATTTGTAAATGTTAATAGGATGAAAACCTAAAAATCTTGATTTTGATAATACTTTTGTTTGAAGATGTGGATGTTTATTATCAATGTATTTGATTGCTATATTTTTTTGTACGATTGGAATTTGTAAACATGTTAATGCAACTTTTGTTGGTGATATAGGTTTCGATGCGATCAATGTAGAAATCTATTTTAATTACAATGGTGAAATGTTTTGTAAACCTAAACAACTTGCATTTTTGGTATCTAGTTCTATACAACCATGTGGTTCACATTTCATTGAATATTTCAATAAATAATGTGACCAATGTGATGATGTAATTTGTAACATGTTCATATGTGCACCCCACAACACTAATAATGTTGGATGATAAGCAATAACATTACGATTTGCATATCTAGGTCTATAATATTCCCATCTATTTGATACATTATTCAATGTTGAATTTTTTGAAATATGTTATGAATAAGAAAATCCAAATTTGCATTGATTATTATTATTATTTTGCATGCATCAATTGTGACAATTATGTAATTATTTACGTACCATTTTTTTATACAATAAAATTTGCATACTATCTTATGGTTCTATGAAGTTATTTGTAGTTGCATCTAATATTGGAATTACAAATGCAATAATTTCTTTTCCAATGCTTTCAACATTTTCTTTTTGACCCACAAAATGACATGAGCATGAACAAAACCATGATGTTGTAGTTCATATCGAATAACATATTCTTCAACTTTACCAATAACATCATTTTTTGAAAGAATATATTTTTGCATAAATTGTTCAAATCTAATGTGAAATATTGTTACACATTCAATTAGGCAATCTTTCCATGTCATATTAACATCAAATTTTTTGATTAATTTATCGAATTGATCATTTTTTTCCCATTTTAATGATGACATTTGATTAGATGTGAAAGTTAGAAAAAAATGTGGCACACCAAACTTTACTACCATTGTTAATAAATCTTGCAATGTGATTTATGCCATCTAGGTGAGCCTTTTAACTTTGATGGCAAATGAAATTTCACTATATGATTAATTACATCTAATTATGTCATTGTTGAGTTTTTTTCAACACCTTTCTCAAGATATGTTTGTGAAGTATTTGTAAAAGTTGAATTGATTGACATATATCATACACAAATAATAAATAAGGTTTATACAATCTAAAAGGGGAAAAATACATAGTCATGTGATATTTAAAATAGGTATGTAATGAAATTTTCCCATCATGTGCACCTTCACCTTGAGGAAATAAAAATGGAAAAAGGGTGGTTTCTAAAGTCATGAAAGGAATATTAGTTTCTAAGCCTTCAATACGTATCATAAGTTCTTTAGGAATTATAATTGAATTTTTCGTGTTTCTTTTTTATAAACTTCCAAATACAATTTTATTTTTTTTTGGAGGTGTTAATGGTACTCCTTGCATATTAAAAAACAATGACAAATTTTGACAGTTTTCATCTATGTGCATAGATTGAAAACTTTCATGGATATTTATGATTTTGAAGTATGTTGTTGACAACTTCAAATGACAATATACACGTACTATTTGTCTTGTTTGTTTGTTCAACTATTGTAAAATAGGATTTGAATAAAAGGTTTGTATTCGTGTTTTGTAAAAAATTGGCATTATTATGTCCATTATTTCATCTCTAGTAATGTTTTTTCTAATATACGATCCCAACTTAGTAATGGACTATTTAAAAGACTTTTTTAGTAATTTGTCCTATACTAAAACCCCAATGTTTTTCTTCAATATGTAAACCTATATCAACCAATGATAACAATTGACTATATATAAGATGAATTGATAACATGAACTATATATGAAGTTTTATATGCATTGTATTTATCTTTATTACATTTTTTTGCATATAAACATAAGTGTTCCATGTTCAATTGTAGTGTATTTAGCCATTATGCAATTTGCAATTCTATATGGTGTGTATCTAACTATAGGAGAAATTGCATTATTATACATGTTCTTTCTTTTCTTGAAATGTTCATTATGGTGACTCAATTTAGCATATCCACATAATGCACAACATTTTATTTTTGTAAAAGTATTTAAATTGAAACTTGTCCAATCATCAAAAAGTTTATTTCTTGAATGCCAACTACGATCATATGGTTGAAATTGTTGAGCATGGTTTTTTTTTACATAATCATAAATATGTTGTTTATATCTCATTTTGATGAACAAATACTCAAATTTCTAAAAAGCTAAAATACCAACGCCTCCCTGGGCTTGAAAGAAACAAGTGAAAATGACCTTAAGGAAGAAAAAAAGGGGGGAGGGTTTAAGAAATACCAACCACTATTTTATTCCTTGCTTGCCCGCCTTCCATTTAAGAGATGTGCCCAATAATAACAAAAGAAAGCCTCTAATGCCCTCAAAAAAATACTAAATATTATTTTGTTTCCTATAAAGTGGTAGTAAAAAGCGGAAATTGCCGTTAGAAAAAAAAAAAAAAAAAAAACC